>Ga0136846_1227074_pt1 | contig 11838 bp, 12 predicted proteins | sample HopSoiMetagenom2_FD_96841 | JGI IMG/M metagenome (GOLD analysis project Ga0136846, IMG submission 96841) | Grasslands soil microbial communities from Hopland, California, USA - 2 Assembly 2016 (version 4) | ecosystem: Environmental > Terrestrial > Soil > Grasslands | place: USA: Hopland... | reverse complement strand
CTATGGACCGATAAAAATTTATCAATTATATCTATTTCAATGACTGTAAATTACAAACGGCACAGCTGATAGTCGGGATTGATTAATTGTAAGTGCAAACACTTAAGCTGCAACTTATAACATTAAATTGTTATTAAGTGGTTTACTTTTTGTGGTTTTTAAAATATGGCTCACAATTACCGGCAACTGGATTTGCAAACGTTAATTGACTTGCTGGCAGAGGAAACAGAAAAATATACCAAGGCATTTGTTAATGGCAGTTTAAAAGAAAGTGACCAGCACGGGGCAAATATTAATGCTCTGGTTGAGGAAATTAACATTCGAAAACGTGGAAATATAGTTAGTAATGCAGAGTAGGCTGATTTCAGAATGAGAAATTTTCTTTGCTGCTAATTACAGCTGTTCCGATGCCGTTTGCAAACAACAGCTCACAGTAGGATAAAAAAGTCAAACGAAAGGGGCGATAGCCCCTTTTTCTATGGATGTAGGCCTGCTTTAAATGGAATATGAATTGCATACGCTTTACAGTTTTATTCAGCGAATTTAAGCGGGACTTTATTTCTATAAAGACCCGCACTTATTTCAATACATATTTATCCATCTATGAAGGGAGGGATCCAACATATATGTCTGGCTGAAGATGATCCGGATGATTATTTTTTCTTTTCAGAGATCCTCCGGGAAATAAATGATGCAATTAAACTCACCTGGTTTCAGACTTGTGAAGATTTGCTTAAATTTTTAAAAGCAGGAAGTAATTTGCCATGCCTTATTGTGTTAGATATGAATATGCCTAAAATGGATGGCCAAACTTGTTTAATATCGATAAAAAGAGAACTGGAGCTTCATCATATCCCGGTCATTATTCTTTCTACAGCGGGGCATTCTACCACAATAAATACTGCTTACCAGGCTGGCGCTTTCAAATATTATCATAAACCCGGCTCCATCGAGGAATTTCGCAAAATTGTAAGTGAAATACTTTCCACTCCAATAACCCGGTTTTGATGTTGCTGCAAGAATAGACAATTATGTTTGAACGCTTTTCTTAGGTTGTATATTTGACATTTGATTGTGTAAATTTTTCCTCAGAGATTTATTTTTAATTCCTCCTTTTCTTTAATTGCAAGCGCATCATTAAGTGATTTGATCTGCTCTCTTATTTCTTCGAGATCACTTAATGCCGAGCCAAACTGTAAGGCCAAGATAAATTTTCGCGTCTCATCAAGGATAATACTTCTCAATTCGACAGCTGACAACTCTGCAAACCGGGAATCCATACCACAACTTTCCGGTATAACAGCAATACTTATTCCCTATTCCCTGTAGACCAATAGTTGGGAAAAAACGGTCCCGACATAAGTCGGGACCGGGCAATCCGCCAAAGGCGGACAATATGTGCGTCGTTTAACTCAGCACTATGTTTTGAATGACCCGGGTAAAGGGACTCTTTGGAAAATTAAACAGTAGTCTCCATTGTGCCCTTATTACCTGGCAGGTCTTTCGCCGTGGCAAGAATGATACTACCGGTCAGCGCCGCATTGTTTTGTGTAGCTGTGTAGATCCATTCATCCCTGTGAAGCGGGTTCAGCATGGCATTGCCTTCTTCCACCAATACACCTGCGGCGGTTTTAATACTGACGGTAACTTCAATAACCCTGAAATCATCTATTGCAGTTATAACGATCGGGGAACCGGGTGTACCGTTATATTTTGCCGTATCGGTTTTCTTCACCACCGGTGCTTTCAGGAAGTCCCTGAAGGCGACGTTATAAGCAGTAACACCTGATTTTGCCTTTGCCTTCTTCTGATACTGAGCTTTGATCTTCGGATCAGCAATAGCACTTGTAGCATATCCAGATGCTGCAAGAAACTGCTCACGTACCTTTTCCTGTTGTTGCGTAGGCTTTGTCCTTTTATCGGTTGAAGGCATACGGGTTATGAACGTATTATCTCCGCGTTTACGGTAAACGAATTGTTTACCTACATTACCACTTGCACCGCGGACGAGCAAGTTGTCTTTGATCTTCGCCATATATAGAGTTTTTAGGCGTTTACGAATGTAGTTTAGAACCCAGTGTTAATGATCGCTGATGAAGAATACCATTCAAGTCGCTCCTCTCGTTTGGCATTAAGCGAAGCATCATCAGCAACGATTAACGACTCAAAAGTAAGATCAAAAATGACTGCATACAGGGAAATGGAAAGGGCTTTTCCGAAACATGGGACGGGCTTCGGAAAAACATGGGACGAATGACATGCACCATAGGCAATAGCCTTTTTTCAGTTAACGGCGTTCGCAAAAACCTGGGACGAACCATAGCAAAACCCGGGACGAATGACATAGTAAAGCAAAACACACCGTAAGTATGTTTAAAAAATGCCTAAACCATGTGTCAACCATGTGTGAAACATGTGTGCTTCATTAGAGAAGTACCCCATTTGACACATGGTTCACACATGGATGAGGCCAGGTTCACACATGGCATACAAATAGTATATTCGTTAATCAATTACTTATTAATCAATGAACCCATAACTGTGTACCATGTACAAAAAGACATTCTTTTTCAGGCAGGACAGGCAGCTAAAAAAAATAAACCCCGATGAGATCATTTACCTGGAGGCAGCAAAAAGTTATACCAAACTGTATACGGCAAACGAAACATACATTGCGCGTATAACATTGCTTGAAGCAATGAAATTGTTGCCGGAAAATAAATTTTTACGTGTGCACAGATCTTTTGCAGTATCAGCCGATCATATTGATGTAGTGAAAAGGGATGGTGTACAATTGGCAACCATACCGGTTGAGGTACCCGTATCAAGAATGTATTATGTAGCCTTTACGAAACAGTTTATCATTCTCGACTCGGCGGATATCGACACAGGAAAAAAAAGAATGATCAGTGCGCGGGAGAGAAGAAGTTAGGATATCAAAATGGCGTAAATTTTTCAGAACTAACCACCCATCCCCGTTTCCTGCTGATGCCGCCACAGTTCCTGGAAGGCAGGACTGTTATTTCGCAGATGCTCAAAATTGCCTTCGGCTACAATTCTGCCATGATGCAATACATAGATATAATCGAATTGCGTTAGCAAATGCAGCCGGTGCATGGAAGAAACAATGGCTTTATCTGCAAACGCACTGAACAGCTTTTCATAGATCATTGCTTCCGTTTTTGGGTCCACGCTGCTGGTTGGTTCATCTAACAGGATCACTTCGCTTTCCCGGGCGGCCAGTATACCCCGGGCCAATGCCAGGCGTTGCTTTTGTCCGCCGGATAAATTCACGCCCTTCTCCCTGATGTCAGATGCCAGCTTTTCGGGCAGTTGCATTACTACATCGGTGAAGTGCGCGCTTTCGCATACCTGCATGATCTCTTCTTCGGGGAAAGGCAATCCCAGCGTGATATTATAAGCAATGGTATTTTCAAAGATCTCTGGTTCCTGCGGAAACAGGGTCACCGATTCATTCAGGGAATCAATTTCAAATGGTGATCCATCTATCGATACTTTCACGCCCGTTTCTGCCATATACAAGCCACGCAGTATTGATAACAGGGTACTTTTACCGCTACCGCTCTCCCCTATCAGGGCAATTCTTTCGCCACGTCTGATGCGCAGGTTCAACTGGTGCAGGCTGCTCGGCGTATAGGCCTCGTTGTAGGTAGCGCGGTGTGAAAAGCTCAGTTGATTTATTTGTATTTCTTTCCAGTTAACAGGTAATTCCTTCGGTTCTTCGGGCCGGTGCTGTTGCGCATAGGCTTCACTTATATTGCTGGCGGTTTGAATGTAGGTGTTGAACTGCACCACCTCCGTATACTGCCAGGCAACATTCTGAAATACGCCGGTGAACTGGGTCACATATCCCAGTAAGGTAACCAGACCGGCAATATAAAAGGTTTGACCCGGTTGCCAGTTCTGGTATACAAAACCACCCACTACTATACAGTAAATAAGCGCCAGCAGCATATCCGCCACAAACCATTTCCATTCGTTGATAAGGGCATTTTTGCGAAAGGGCGCCAGGATCTGTTGTACTTTATGCAACAACCCCGATTCCATACTCTTTTCAAGCCGCAGGGTAATCACGGTCATGATGTTCGAAAGCGTATCGAACAAGGTAGAAGACACCACATGCTCCTTTTCATTTACCTGGTCGAGCGTTTTTATAAAGGGTTTATCAAACCTGCGGATCATTATAATATCGAGTATCCCCAGCAATACCGCAATGCCGCCAAACAACGGAGAGAAATACAACATGGCTATTACCGAGAAAAAGAATTTGGTGAGGGTGTACAGATACATGAACCCCTTATCGAAAAATTCGCGCAGCGCTTCATAGGCTTTTCGAATGCGGTTGATGGTAGCGCCGCTGTGATGGTCCTGGTGCCATTTGGCCGGCAGATGCAATACCTGGTGATATTTTTCCTGCAGGAAATTCCGGCTGAGATTAAAGGCCAGGTTACGCTCCATAATGCGCGCCGGCCCATGCAGGCTCCATTCAAAAAAACGGATGCAGAAATAACCCGCTACATACAGGAGCGTATAATGCCATACCCGTTGCGTATCGTGCTGGATCTTGTTCACAAACCAACCCAGCCAGATGGGACCGAGCGCATTAATGAAATTAGCCAGGATGAACATCGCATATATTAAAATATATTTCTTTCGTTCCTGCCGGGCATAGGTCCAGGCCGTTCGCAATAGTGACAGGTAAGGATTTTTTGCCATCGATCAAAAATTAAAAAACAAAATTAGTTCATTAATCCATTAACACACAGCAACAAGCTGTTGCTATTTTTTCCCAATGTTAAAATAATTTACAACTCCGCTAATAATCTGAATGCAACAGGTAAAATATTGTTGTTACTTCAGACTAACCTTCTTCTAACGAAAAAACGACTGCAATATGAAAAATACACACTCACCTGAGTTAATAACAGCACGTTATATTATTCGTGCACTATTCCTGATTACAACTTTATTTACCGCTACATCTGTCACGTATGCTCAACTGGGCAGTGGCTGGGTGCAATATTCACCCACAAAAAAAATTCACCTGGATAATGAAGACGGTCTGCAAATCTATAATTGGACAGCCTCTAAATCTGTTTGCAGTCCCGTTTGTGCCGACTACAGTTACGCCAGCAGTACGGAAACCGAGACTTTTCGCCTGCTCGACAACCGGTCTAACCGGTCCGAGATCAGGTTGCAGAACGATTATTCCACCGGAAGCCGCCAGTTTGAAGGCTATGTTACATTTTATTCGCCTTTGAATGACGAAAGCCTGATGCAGATATTCGGAAGTACAGATGGGGCCACTCAACTGATGATACGTGGATATGCAGCCAGTGGTGGATCGATACGGGGCGCAGGACAAACACTGGCCACCGGGGTTTATGGAAAAGAAGTGCGTGTAAACGTCATCCACCTGCAGGAGAATGTGGGCAATAAGATCATTGTCTATATCAATGGGGTGAAAAAGGCTGAGATCGCCGATAATGAGTCAGTTAGTAATTACCATAAATACGGTAATTATGGCACCCTTACAACAGATGAAGCTGTTGTAAAATGGAGAAGGGTTCGTTCTTTCAGAGATGGCACCGCACCTTCCTCGGCAGCAGTTACCGCCAAAGAAGCTACCACAGCCGATGAAACTGTCCTCAACGCAAATAATATCAGGATATATCCCAATCCTGTGGCCGGTAAACAGGCTACTATCCGGTACAGGTTATTAAAACCTGCCCAGGTACATATTGCCATGTACAACATCACCGGACAAATTGAAGAAGTAATCAATGCCCACCAACAGGCTGGTGAACAAACCGTTTACTGGAACACCAGTCACAAACCCGCCGGAGTATATGTTGCAAAAGTTACAATAGGAACCGAAACAAAGCAGGTGAAAGTAATGATAGATAACAGCAGGCAGTAGGATCACATTGACATTTACCGGTTATTTACGAACTTTCAGGTACATATATTATTGCCACATTCAAAATATGTGTATATGAAAGAGATTGTCAACTGCGCAGCCTACTCGGTTGGTCACAAACGGGTAGATATTGGCCTGGATAAAATTCATGAAGTGCTGAAAGATCCCAGCCAGTTTGTATGGATAGGATTGTATGAACCTTCAGAAGAAATTCTGGAGCGGGTACAAAATGAATTCGGGTTGCATGATCTGGCCGTTGAAGATGCGCACCGGGCACACCAACGCCCCAAAATGGAATTATACGGCGACTCGCTTTTTATTGTACTCAGAACTGTACAAATGGTCAGGGATTGCCATATACAATTTGGGGAAACACATTTTTTTGTAGGAACAAACTTCATTGTGGTGGTGCGGCATGGATCCTCTGTAGCTTATACTGATGTAAGGACCCGCTGTGAGGCCATGCCCGAATTACTGAGCAAAGGCCAGGGATTTGTTTTATATGCCATTATGGACTTTATAGTAGATATGTATTTTCCTGTAGTAGAGCAGCTGGAAGATGCCCTGGAGGCTATCGAAGACAAGGTGTTTAAGGAAAACCCAAGCCGGGAAACTACAGAACAAATATATCAGTTAAAGAAAGACCTGCTGGAAGTGAAACGGGCGGTGTCGCCCTTCATAGACATTTGTAACCGCCTGATGCGATTTGATATTAAATATATTTCACCGGAAACGCAGCCTTATTTCCGCGACATTTACGACCATGCCCTGCGGATCAATGAGATCGTAGACAACACCAGGGAATTGCTGAATACCGCCTTGGATGCAAATTTTTCTTTGATCTCCATTTCTCAAAATGATACGTCAAGAAAGATCGCCGCCTGGGCTGCTATTTTTGCGGTACCCACCATGGTAGCAGGGTATTATGGAATGAATTTCAGAGTTATGCCTGAATTGCAATGGACCTACGGTTATCCGGTGGTGGTGGCTGCTACCCTCTGCATTTGTTGTATCCTCTATTATTTATTCCGGCGATCCGGATGGCTGTAGTTGCCCGTTACCGTTACTATGTTACTTTTGCTAAAATAGTTTATCATTCGGCTAATTACAGGCAAACAGCTGACAAAAGAATGTAGTTACTTCATAGTAGCCTTCTTCTAACAAAAACGACTGCATATGAAAAATATACACTCACCAGAGTATATCTGTAGGATATATTCATCTTCCTAGTATTACCACTATACTCACTTTACTGGTTTTTCCCTACACGCCCCTTACATCCTACCCACTTATCGTAGATGCCAAACAGATCATATGTATCTGTTTGTGAATATTTATTTTTTTACACTTAAAACACCTTATCAAAATGAAACTTTTACATTTTGAACGGTTTGCTATGACCGTTACTTTTTTACTCCTGCTTGTTTTCAGCTCCCCATTACATGCACAGGTTACTTTAAGCGCTACCGGTTCCGGTTCCGCTTATGACGTAATAGCTTCAAAAAATTTCGGGAATGAAAATCCTGACTGCAAACACCCTTCTTTTGGTCCGCACGTTACCCAGGTGTTTGATAATACGCTTAATAAATATGTATTTGTATTTCACAGTCATGCTACTGCCGATGACGACCGCTGTACCAATGAAGACCGCACCCGGATGGAAATAAAAGGAGGTGATGGCTCCAATCCTGAGATGCAGCATACGCAGGGACAAACGGCGTACTATCGCTGGAAGTTTAAACTGGACGCCGGTTTTATTCCTTCCAGCCGGTTCACCCATATATTCCAGATCAAGGCGATCGATGGTGATGCCGGTGCGCCGTTGATAACAATTACGCCAAGAGCAGGTAACCCGCAAAAGATCCAGATCATTCACAGTTCGGGTGAAGGGAGCGGCAGCCTGGGCACTGTTAAAGAAGCCGACCTCGCTCCTTTTAAAGGCAATTGGGTGGAAGCTTATGTAAAATACAAAAGCGGTGATGTCAGCGCAGGAACGTTTGAGATCACTTTAACCCGCGTGAGCGATGGCGCTGTGTTGCTTTCTTATAGCAACAACAGCCTCGATATGTGGCGCGAAGGCGCTTCCTACAACAGGCCCAAATGGGGTGTTTACCGCGGTAAAGATGATGTGTTGCGCGACGAGCAGGTGCGGTTCAATGATTTTTGTATTTCAGAAAGCAGCGCCAGCCTTTGTCCCAGCAGCATTGGAAGCAATCCCGGCAATCCCGGATCAGTTAACCTTTCGGCGCAACAGGATGCTTATGTACGGGATGGATCCAATGCCGGCACTGCGTATGGTTCAACAGATGCTTCCGAATTAGTTACTAAAGTAGCGCCCGCCGGCCAAACCGGTAATAATCGCGAAGCCTATCTCACTTTTGATCTGTCTTCTGTAACCGGTACTGTTACCGGCGCTACCTTAAAAGTAAACGGACATACACAGGATAGCAGGGACGCTAATATAGTAGTGGGCGCCTATGCGGTTTCCGGCACCAGTTGGACGGAAGCTGCCCTTACCTGGAATAATAAACCGGCGTCGGCGGCAACTGCCCTGGGCACCGCTACCGTTACCGATGCTACTGCCCGGTATTACAACTGGAATATCACCAGCTATATTCAAAGCGAAATAGCAGCAGGGCATACAAAGGTCTCATTTGCGCTGAAAGATCAGCAGGAAACCCAGGGGCAGTTAATATGGAATTCAAAAGAAACCGGCAGCAATGCGCCACAATTAAGTATTACCACCTCTTCGGCACGCCAGGAAACGACCGCCACCATACCGGCCACTTTAACCAGCAGATTGACCAGTTTTCCCAATCCGTTCAGGGATAACAGCACTATCAGTTTTACCCTCGACAAACCGGCACATACCAACCTGGCGGTGTATGATATTACCGGTAAGCAGGTGGCCGTACTGGTAAATAGCATGTTGCAGGCCGGTAGTCACAAAGCCCAGTTTAATGCCAACCAATTACCATCGGGCGTATACACGATAAAGTTGCTGTATAATGGTAAGACCATTATCCGAAAACTATTGAAAGAATAAAACCCGGGAAAAAGATGCCTTAAAGAATAACTTACCTATAAACCATTTATCCATCACATGAGAAAAGCAAACATCCTCAAAGCATGGCCGGCACTATTAAGTTGGTGCATGGCATTATTGATATTGTTGTCCCAGGCACAGGGGCAAACCCTGCCGGCCAATTTTCAACGTGTGCAGGTAACTGCCTCTTTAAGTAACCCTACAGCCATGGCGTTCACGCCCGATGGCCGTATTCTTATTTGCCAGCAAAGCGGCCAGTTACGGGTTGTAAAAAATGGCAGTCTCTTATCTACCCCTGCCATCACGCTTTCAGTAAACAGCAGCGGCGAGCGGGGATTGATTGGCCTGGCCGTTGATCCCAATTTTGCTACCAATAACTACATTTACCTGTATTATACCCATACCTCGGGGCCGCATAACCGAGTAAGCCGTTTTACCATGACGGGCGATGTAGCAGGCGGTGAAACGCCTATTCTCGATTTGCCTGCACTCAACGCCATTTATCACAATGGCGGCGGTATGACATTTGGCAACGATGGTAAATTATATGTTGCCGTGGGCGAAAACCAGGTAGGCTCGAATGCCCAAAACCTGGACAGCTACCTGGGTAAATTGCTGCGGATAAATTCCGACGGAACCGTACCGGCAGGCAATCCTTTCACCGGCGGTGCTGCCCGCAGCAGGGTGTGGGCCTATGGCTTAAGAAATCCGTTTACCATTTCAAGTGACCCGGTAAGCGGAAAGCTATTTGTAGACGATGTAGGCAATGCTACCTGGGAAGAGATCGATGACGCTACAACAGGCGGACGAAATTTCGGCTGGCCCGATAAGGAAGGCATGTGTACCAGTGGATGCACGGGTTACACCAATCCCATTTATGTGTACGCCACCAACAGGGACGATCCGCCGCCCACCGGGCAGGGTTGCGCGCTTAATGGCGGCACCTTCTTCAATGGGGCAATCAGTAATTATCCATCCACTTATAACGGGCGCTATTTCTTCCTGGATTATTGCGGTTCCTGGATCGATAATATCAATCCTTCGGTAGCCTCTCCCACCCGCAGTGGCTTTGGCAGCAACCTGGGCGGCAGTCTGGTATATATAAAACAGGGCACCGATGGCAACCTGTATTTTTTAAGCAGGGATAACAGCGCCCTGTACAGAATTATTTATACCGGTACGCAGGCGCCGGTAATTACCACGCAGCCGCAAAGTATTACTATATCGCAGGGTAATACGGCTACGTTCAGCGTTACCGCTACAGGTAATCCGGCCCCTACGTATCAGTGGCGAAAGAATGGAACTATTATCTCAGGCGCTACATCGGCTACCTACACCATTACCAATGTACAACCTTCACATGCGGGCACATACAGCGTGGTGGTGAGCAACAACTCCGGTTCGGTAACCAGTAACAATGCAACGTTAACAGTAACAGCGCCCAACACGGCGCCGGTTGCCACCATAACCAGTCCGGTAAACGGTGCGCCATTCAGAGCAGGCACCGTAGTTAGCTTTAGCGGTACTGCTACCGATCCGGAAGATGGCGCTTTACCAGCCAGCGCTTTTGAATGGTGGGTTGATTTCCATCATGCCAATCATATTCACCCGGGGCCTGATATTGCCGATGGTGCTGCCAACGGTTCATTCCCCATCTCGGCCGAAGGACATACCGAAACCAACATCTGGTACCGGTTGTATTTAGTAGTGCACGATTCCCAGGGAGCTACCGATACTACCTATGTAGAAATATTCCCGGTACTTTCCACATTAAACCTGCACAGTGTACCATCAGGTTTACAGATCCGGCTGGACGATATACCGGCCACTACGCCGTATACCACGCCTGCATTGAGCGGCATGGTACGACCCATGGAAGCCATATCGCCGCAAACGGTAAATGGCACTACGTACTTGTTTGATCATTGGGAGCATGGCGGCGCTGCTTCGCAAAACATTACGATCACAGACAGCAACGCTACGTATACCGCCTACTTCAAGTTGGCGCCAACTGCCATAACCTTCACACCTGTACACGATGCGTATGTGCGCGATGGCACCAATGCCGGTACTACATTCGGAACAACCGATTCAACATTGCTTATAACCAAGGTATCGCCGAGCGGACAACTGAACAATGCCCGCGAGTCGTATCTGTTATTCGATCTTACCAACCTGACCGGTGATGCCGCTTCTGTAGTGTTAAAGGTGTTTGGCAAAGTAGATCTTACTACGGTACCTTCTGTGCCGGTAGGCGTATTCTCCGTAGCCAATACTACGTGGACGGAAAACACCATTACCTGGAACAACAAGCCTGCTACTTCCGTTGCAACGCTCGCCTCTACCACAGTAACCAATGCTGCGGCTACCTATTATACCTGGGATGTGACCAATTATGTAAAAGCCGAGTTGGCCGCAGGCCGCAAAAAAGTAGCTTTTGCGTTGAAGAGTGAACTGGCCCATGATCCGCGCATCTTGTGGAATTCCAGTGAAGCAGGTACGGTTATCAGTTATTACAGATGGCAGTAATCCACCTGCATGCCAACCAGTGACTGCCAGCGCCGACGATGGCAATGTTCCAGCCAATGTGCTTGACAATAACCTCAACACCCGCTGGTCGGCCAATGGCGACGGGCAATGGATACAGTTTTGCCTGAACAATGAAGCTACTGTCACCGGTGTGCAGATCGCCTTTTACCAGGGCAATACCCGTTCTTCTTCTTTTGATATTTTAACTGGCAGCGATGGCAACAACTGGACCACCGCGGCTTCGGGCGTGGTAAGCAGCGGCACATCGTTGAACCTGCAAACATTCACCTTTACGCCGCGCACAGCGAAATATGTTCGCATT
>Ga0136846_1236465_pt1 | contig 11842 bp, 11 predicted proteins | sample HopSoiMetagenom2_FD_96841 | JGI IMG/M metagenome (GOLD analysis project Ga0136846, IMG submission 96841) | Grasslands soil microbial communities from Hopland, California, USA - 2 Assembly 2016 (version 4) | ecosystem: Environmental > Terrestrial > Soil > Grasslands | place: USA: Hopland... | reverse complement strand
TTTTACCTGAACCCTGCAAACCAGCAATCAGTATTACTGCAGGATTTCCTTTTGAATTGAAAACGGCTTCCTGGCCACCCATTAATTCAGCCAGCTCATCCTTTACGATCTTGGTCATCAACTGCCCCGGACTAATGGCATTGATCACCTTTTCACCAATCGCTTTATCCTTTATCTTATCGGTAAATTCTTTCGCAATTTTATAATTCACGTCAGCATCTACCAGGGCACGGCGAATTTCCTTCACCGTAGAAGCAATATTGATCTCGGTGATCCTTCCCTGGCCTTTAAGATTCTTAAAGGCTGATTCCAGTTTTTCCTGTAGACTATTAAACATGGGACAACTTCATTTTCCGGTCACTAAAAAAAGAAAAAGTGAACGTCTTTAATGTTCACTTTTAAACGAATTGCAAAGATAAAGAAAGTAGGTAATCTCTCATTTTCAAATTTCCGTCCCGATGGCAACCGGCATCGAAATTTGAAAATGAGAGATTCCTAAATAAGAAGCTTTGAGTAGAATTTATTTCAGTGTCTTTATTTTATCATTTAAGAACCCAGGTAGGTACGCAGCAGTTTGCAACGGTTGGCAGCCCTGAGTTTGGTGATTGCTTTGTCTTTGATCTGGCGAACTCTTTCCCTGGTAAGATTGAATTTTTCGCCGATATCTTCCAGGCTCATCGGGTGATCTACTCCAATTCCAAAGAAAAAACAGATTACCTCTTTCTGGCGTTCTGTAAGGGTTTTCAGGGACCGGTCAATCTCGGTTTTCAGAGATTCCCTGTGGTCGAGGTCGCCATCCGTCTTTTCAGCATTTGGGTTTTCCAGCACGTCCAGCAAGGTATTATCCTCACCTTCAGATAATGGAGTGTCCATGCTTACGTGCCGGGCAGAGATGCCCAGGGTGGCTGAAACCTCTTCAAGGTCCATGTCCAGCATTTCTGCCAGCTCTTCAGCCGAAGGTTCTCTTTCAAACTGCTGTTCCAGTGTGGAAAAGGCTTTCTGGATACGGTTGGTCAAACCTACCTTATTCAGGGGCAGACGAACGATCCTTGACTGTTCAGCCAAAGCCTGCAGAATACTCTGACGGATCCACCACACTGCATAAGAGATAAATTTGAAACCACGGGTTTCATCAAAACGCTGGGCGGCTTTGATCAGCCCAAGATTGCCTTCATTGATCAGGTCAGGCAGGGAAAGGCCTTGATTCTGATACTGTTTGGCAACTGAAACAACGAAACGGAGATTTGCTTTTGTGAGGCGGTCTAGGGATTTTTGATCTCCCTGCCTGATCTTGGCTGCCAGGCGAACCTCTTCTTCGGGGGTAATAAGCTCTACTTTGCCGATTTCCTGGAGGTATTTTTCCAGGGATTGAGACTCACGATTCGTAATAGACTTCGTGATCTTCAACTGTCGCATGCTCATAGGTATTGGGTTTTAGTGGGGTTATTTTAAGGGTTGAGAATTAATAGTTTTGGTTTGTAGCCTTTAAAAACACCCAGCACAATGTCGTTTTTCCTCAGAAAGTATTGGATACCAAAGCAATTTACACTTTTGTGTAAATTGTGCCAAAAAATCTTTTATTGAACGGATAATTATTGGAATTATTTTGTATAATACCGCCTTTTCTGCCCCATAGCAGGCGGAATACCAATTCACCAGGGGTAAAAACAGCCGGGCCAGGGCCAATTCCTTATCTTATTGTCTCACCACTTATCCTCAAATTCTCCTCGTTTCTTCAATATCAATGTTTGGACAGGGAAAAAATAAGTATAAAATTATTTTGACACGATTATTAATTAATTATTATTGCACACTTAGACCGATGTAATCAATGAAGATGAGTAAGCAATTATACACGTTGGAATTCCCTGTCAGGTGTTCACCGTCTATATTATATGAATTTCTTTCCACACCGGCAGGATTAGGAGAATGGTTTGCCGATAAAGTAGATGAGCGCGATAATATATTTTATTTTGGATGGAATGGTTCTTTTGATAAAGCAGAAGTACTGGAAAGCGAAGTAGATAAATTTATCCGTTTTCACTGGCTTGAAGCACCCAAGGAAGAATATTTTGAGTTCAGTATTGAAAAATCTGAAATTACCAGCCAAACCATTCTTGTCGTCAAAGATTTTGCCGAGAAAAAAGACATAAAGGACCAAAGTCTGTTATGGGGTCACCAGGTTAAGGATCTCTTTCACAGGTTAGGGAATTAATCTCCTGCAATTTCAAGATACTGCCTGAAGATCTGAAACACGTTCTCCCGCACATTCTCCCATTGTGTTAATGGGATCTGTCTGGATATTTTTAGAAATGGATGTTTCCTGATAGTGGATTCCCATTCTATTTTGCTGAGACTGCCAATCTTTTCAAAGTTCCCTGATTCAAAATGATGCTGCCAGGGATCTGCATTGATACATATATAATTGGCTTCCTGCTTTAATGTATCATAGCTGTTAATGAAACGCTCCTGTAATTCGGATTTATATTTACCAGATAACAAAAGGGTGGTGCTGAAATAATTTCCCCACCAGAACATTGTACGGATCGCATACATATCCTCTTTCAAAAATAATCTGGGTTGATCCAGCACCAGATAGGGAAGGCCATTGTAATTCTCGCCTTTTGATATTTTGGGCGATACGGAACGTACAGTCGCTGGCAATGCAGTGTTATCGGAAAGATAATGCTGCTGGTCATCCTGGATAAGCTTCAACAGGTCTTTAACTTTTTCAAGGATGCGATTCTTTGTTAAAATGATATCAGCATTCATCATCAATGCCGCCTCCTCTGCTGAAAGCCTTACTTTTGTTCCATCCATAACTTAAAGATAAGTGATCAAAAAGTTAGATAAGCTTATACTCAAGGCCTTTGTTGGACCCTTTATCGCTACTTTTTTCATTACGATACTGGTATTGCTTATGCAATTTTTCTGGCTTTACATTGATGACTTTGTAGGTAAGGGTATAGAGGCAAAAATAATCCTGCGATTTATCGGATATCAATGCCTTGTATTGATTCCACTGGCGCTGCCACTGGCCACCCTGCTTTCTTCACTTATGACCTTTGGTAATCTGGGAGAAAGTTTTGAACTGGTGGCCATCAAATCTTCCGGGATATCCTTGCTTCGCTTCATGCGACCATTGTTATTCGTGGCAATACTGATCAGTGGAATAGCCTTCCTTTTTTCCAATTATGTAATCCCGGTGGCCTATCTGAAATCCCGTACCATGCTTTCAGATATAGTATACGCCAATCCGGCATTTGACCTCAAAGAAGGGGAGTTTTATGATAAGCTGAAAGGCTTTGCCATCAAGATTGGCAAAAAGGAAGCGGACGATAGCACTATACGTGATGTGATTGTTTATGAAGAGCAGCCTTCACCACAACAGGATAATTTCATCATTGCAAAGAGAGGAGTGATGCGTGTTTCTGATAACAAGCGATACCTGGAATTTAACCTGCGGGACGGATGGCGTTACCAGGAACGAAGTGCTGCCAGTGGAAATGGAGCAAAAGCTGAATATATCCGCATAGGGTTCGGCGAATACAAAAAATTGTTTGACCTGAGTGATTTCCAATTTACATCGACACCCGACAGCCTTAATAAAAATAATGAACGGGTGTATAGCATGCGGCAGCTGAATAAAGCCATTGATTCCCTGCAAAAAGAGAACAATAGATTAAAAGGTAATCTGGATAGTTCCATTTATTCTACTTTTCGTTTTCTCAAATACATAGACAGCACAAGTACAACCAGGCTTCCACCCGATACCACATGGACTAAAGCCAACACGCTGGATAAGGTGCTTCCGGATTCTGCGAGGGAACAGGTTTTTCAACAAGCCTTGGAACATGCAAGAACAATGCGATCCACACTGGAAGTTTCAATGCAGACTTATAAAGACCAGTCCAAGATATTGCGCAAACATAAAATTGAATGGCATCGCAAACTGGTATTATCATCTGCCGTACTCATTTTATTTCTAATAGGCGCTCCATTAGGTTCCATTATTCGAAAAGGAGGATTGGGCACGCCGCTGATAGCAGCGATCAGCTTCTTTATGCTTTTCTATTTTGCCACTACTACCGGTGAAAAAATGTCAAAGGAAGGTTCTTTGCCACCAGTGATAGGAATGTGGCTGGCGGCATATATATTAATACCAATTGGAATTTTTCTTATATATAAGGCCATGCGCGATTCCCAGCTATTCAGTAAGGAATGGTATTCCCGGCTAATTCGAAAGATGGGTAGAAAAAAGTAATTTGCGGCCTTGAAATCAGCCGGTCAAAATCTCCGCGTTCAAAAATGGGTAGCCGTTATATCGGTTATATTACTTGCTGTCAAATTCACGGCCTATTATTTTACCCGCTCAGTTGCCATTTTAACTGATGCACTGGAAAGCATTGTGAATGTGGCAGCCGGTTTCATAGGATTATATAGCCTGTCTGTATCAGCCAAGCCAAAGGATAAAGACCATCCTTATGGGCATGGAAAAGCAGAATTTTTATCAGCAGCTATTGAAGGCACACTTATTAGTACCGCAGGAGTGCTGATCATTTACAAAGCAATTCAGCAGCTTTTTTATCCAGTTGAAATAAAGGAATTGGATTTGGGGATCATACTGGTAGCCATTACCGCTGTTATCAATTTCCTGGTGGGCTGGTATTGTGTGCGCATCGGCAACAACAATAATTCACTGGCCCTGCAGGCAAGTGGTAAACATTTACAGAGTGATACTGTTTCAACAATCGGGATCATCGCGGGACTACTGCTTTTATTTTTTACCGGTAAACGGTGGATTGATAGTACTGTGGCCATTCTATTCGCGGGCTGGACGCTGTATACTGGTTACCGCATCCTGCGACGCTCAATTGCAGGCATTATGGATGAGGCCGATGAAAAACTGATCGCTGAAATGGTGGCTTTTCTGAATGAAAAACGACGCGTGAACTGGGTAGACCTGCATAATCTCCGGGTGATAAAATATGGCAGCATGCTACATATAGATTGCCACCTGACTGTTCCCTGGTACCTGAATGTTCATGAGGCCCATACTGAAATAGAAATCCTGGCCAGCCTGATCAGGGAGAAATATGGAGAGGCCATTGAACTGTTTGTACATTCCGATGGCTGCCTGCCTTTTCAATGCCATATCTGCGACAAACAGGATTGCGATGTTAGACAACACAGCTTTGAATACCAGGTTACCTGGACGGTGGAAAACGTTTCCCAGGACGAAAAGCATCAATAAGACAGTTCTGGTGAGTGAGGCGTCTGAAAGACGCGTACACCAGGGGGGGCCGGAGCAGTCTCCGTTTTGAGACACTCGCCAGAACTGTCTTTGGCGTGGGCCAAGGCGCGTGTCTCACGCGCCGTTCCTCAACTTTACTCTCCCGGAATTGTTTTATCTTGAACCATTGAACTGAATACATGCTCTCTAAGAAATCACAATACGCATTTAAAGCCCTGACTTACCTGGCAGACAAGTATGAAAAAGGACCTGTCCTGATATCGGACATTGCAAAAAAGAAAAAGATTCCGTTAAAATTCCTGGAGAATATCCTGCTGGAATTGAAAAAGGCCGAAATACTTGATAGCAAAAAAGGAAAGGGCGGAGGCTATTTCCTTAAAAAAGACCCATCCAAAATAAAACTGGCTACCATTATCCGGTTAGTCAACGGGCCCATTGCCATGCTTCCCTGTGTAAGCCTTTATTTTTATGAACGTTGCAGCAATTGCGACGAAAAAAAATGCGGCCTGCATGAAATGATGATCAAGGTGCGCGATGCTACTTTGGCCATTGTTGAAAAGAAAACACTCCAGGACCTTGCTGAAATTGAAGGTTCTTAAACTTTTATTAAGTCTACTTGTTTTGTAGGGATAATGAGTTATCCTATTTTTGCACACTAAACTTTTACTATATGGCACTCCGTTTAGGGGACACCGCTCCCAATTTCAAAGCGCAAACATCAGAAGGTCCAATTGATTTTTATGAATATCTCGGTAATGGCTGGGGTATCCTGTTCTCACACCCTGCGGATTATACACCTGTATGTACCACGGAGCTTGGAAAAACGGCATTGCTTAGTGATGAATTTGCAAAGCGTAACACAAAAGTGCTGGCAGTAAGTGTTGATCCCCTGGATAAACATGAAGGCTGGATCAAGGATATTAATGAAACACAAAAGACAACAGTGAATTTCCCCCTGATCGCTGATTCCGATCGCAATGTGGCTACACTGTATGATATGATCCATCCCAATGCTTCGGCAACAGCAACTGTTCGCTCACTGTTCATTATCGGACCAGATAAACTCGTTAAACTGATCATCACTTATCCTGCTTCTACCGGAAGAAATTTTGTGGAAGTATTGAGAGTACTTGATTCACTGCAACTCACCGCAAATTATAGTGTGGCAACACCGGCGGACTGGAAAGAAGGTGAAGATGTAATTGTGGTTCCGGCAGTATCAACAGAAGATGCAATTAAGAAATTCCCTAAAGGCGTGAAAGTAGTAAAGCCTTATCTGCGCTATACTCCACAGCCGAATAAATAGATATGGAACTCAGCGAAGGAACATTGAAAATAATCAATACGGCCTCAATTGAAGATGCATTAATGGCATTGACAAAAGAAGCGCCGGGTCAGGTGGTCTTCTCAACCAGTTTTAGTTGGGAAGATCAACTGATCAGTCATTTTATTTTCAGCAACAATATTCCCATTAATGTATTTACGCTGGATACAGGCCGTATGTTCCCGGAAACTTATTCCACCTGGAGCAGTACGCTTGAACGATATAAAAAACCGATCACAGCTTATTATCCAGATGCTTTAGCATTGCAGGAATACATTGTAGAAAAGGGGCCTAATGGTTTTTATGAATCAGTAGAGAACCGGAAGCAATGTTGCCATATTCGCAAAGTTGAACCCCTGAAAAGGGCATTAGCAGGAAAAAAGATCTGGGTAACTGGTATCAGGGCTGAACATTCCGCCAATCGCGACCATATGCCGCAGGTTGAATGGGATGAAGTAAACCAGGTGATCAAATTTCATCCGCTGTTGCATTGGACAACAGAACAGGTTAAAGATTACATCCGCAAGGAAAATATCCCTTATAACCCGCTTCACGATAAAGGATTTGTCTCCATTGGCTGTGCCCCCTGCACACGCGCCGTCAGACCCGGAGAAGATTTCAGGGCTGGCCGCTGGTGGTGGGAAGACAGCACCAAAAAAGAATGCGGACTGCATATTCACGCTCCTGAAACAAACAATAGTTAGAGTACAGGAAATCTCCCGGCTTAAACAACAAATTAGCGTTCCAATTCTCCGGAATACGATCATAAAATCGTACATTTACACCCCACTAAGTAGGTAGACTAAACAGTTAAGAATGAGTCATTATCAGCTGGATTATCTGGAGCAATTAGAGGCAGAGAGTATCCATATTTTTCGTGAGATCGCTGCCCAGTTTGAGCGCCCCGCATTACTGTTCAGTGGCGGAAAAGATTCTATTACGCTTGTGCATCTGGCACGCAAGGCCTTTGCACCCGGCAAGATCCCCTTTCCATTAGTACACATTGATACCGGACATAATTTCCAGGAAGCACTGGATTTTCGTGATGCCCTGGCTAATGAAGTAGGTGCCACCCTGGTAGTACGCAAAGTAGAAGACACTATCAAACAAAAAAGCCTGACAGAACCCAAAGGAAAATTTGCAAGCCGAAACTGGTTGCAGACTTACACTTTGCTTGATACTATTGAAGAATTCAAATTCGATGCATGCATTGGTGGTGCCAGAAGAGATGAGGAAAAGGCAAGAGCGAAGGAAAGAATTTTCTCCGTACGCGATGAATTTGGTCAGTGGAACCCGAAACTGCAAAGGCCCGAGATCTGGAATATTTATAATGGCCGCATTCATAAAGGAGAGAATGTGCGCATCTTCCCGATCAGCAACTGGACTGAACTCGATATCTGGAATTATATCCGCAAGGAGAAGATTGATTTGCCTTCTATTTATTTCGCTCACGACCGCAAAGTGATCAAACACGATGGCCAGCTGGTTGCCGTTTCCGATTTCATAAGTCTCGATGATACTGATGAAATACTGGTAAAGACAGTGCGGTACCGTACAGTAGGCGATATGACCTGTACCGCCGCTGTTGAATCAAGTGCGAGTACGCTGGACCAGGTAATAGATGAGATCATCGCCACACGTATCAGCGAAAGAGGTGAAACAAGGATCGATGACCGCGTTACAGAAGCGGCCATGGAAGACCGTAAAAAGAACGGATATTTTTAAACTGATTAAGAAAGCAAATGGATTTACTTCGATTTATAACAGCAGGCAGTGTTGATGATGGAAAAAGTACCCTGATCGGAAGATTGATGTATGATTCCAAGAACATTCTCATTGACCAGCTTGAGCAGCTTGAAAAACAAAGCAGGAACAAGAATAAACAGGCAGGCGAAATTGACCTGGCTTTGCTGACCGATGGCCTTCGTGCAGAAAGAGAACAGGGGATCACCATTGATGTAGCCTATCGGTATTTCTCTACTCCCAAAAGGAAATTCATCATTGCCGATGCTCCCGGACATGTTCAGTATACCCGCAACATGATCACAGGCGCTTCGAATGCAAATCTCATAATCATATTGATTGATGCAAGACAGGGTGTGGTGGAACAAACCCGCAGACATTCTATCATTGCTTCCTTATTGAAGATACCTCATGTGGTTGTTGCCATCAACAAGATGGACCTGGTGGAGTTCTCACAGGATGTGTTCAACAATATTGTGATCGATTATACCAAAGTAGCGCAACAACTGGACCTGCAGGATATTACCTATGTGCCCATCAGCGCGCTGCTGGGGGATAATATCGTGGATAGGTCGAAGCACATGGACTGGTATGAAGGAGATAGCTTGCTGGATCTGCTGGAAGAAGTAGAAATAGAAAACGATATCAATCTCACCAATTCCCGTTTTCAAGTGCAGTTTGTGATCCGTCCTCAGACAGACGATCTGCATGACTACCGCGGCTATGCCGGAAAAGTGACCAGTGGTGTTTACAAAAAAGGGGATAAAGTAAAAGTATTGCCGCAGGGCATTGATACCACGATCAGTAAACTGGAAATTGCCGGTAAGGAAGTTGAAGAAGTATTTGCTCCGCAAAGCGTAGTGATCCATTTGGCTGATGATATTGATATTAGTCGCGGCGACAGTATCGTAAAACCCGATAACCACCTGATAGTAAGTAATGAAGCTTCAGTGCTTCTTTGCTGGATGGATGAAAAACCTTTACAGGCTGGTAACAAGTACTATCTGCAGCAAAATAGCCGACTGGTCCGCAGCGTTATAAAATCTATCGACTATAAAATCGACGTAAATACACTTAGCCATCAGCCAGTTGAAGGCGGAGTCAAATTAAATGAGGTTGTTAAAGCAACTATCAAAGCAGCATCTCCGCTGGTTTATGACTCTTACAATAGAATAAGCGCTAATGGCAGTGCTATCCTGATAGATGAAACAAGTAATAGTACGGTAGCCGCAGTGCTCTTCCAGGAACCGGGTAGTTAGGTTCCAAAGAACCTCAATAATTTATACCAATGAATACTGATAGACGATCTGGCAAAGTGATTCTCGCAGGAGCTGGTCCAGGTGATGCCGATCTGATTACAGTTAGACTTCAGAAATGCCTTGCCCAGGCAGATGTGATCATCACCGATCGCCTTGTAAATCCCGCTATTATTTCACAGAATGCCCGCAGGGATGCAGAGATATTATTCGCAGGCAAGCAGGGTTATAATGATTCCTCTTATTCCCAGGATGAGGTCAATGAAATGATCGTGGAACATGGGCTGAAAGGAAAGATCGTTCTTCGGTTGAAGGGCGGCGATATTGCCTTTTACAGCAATGTGCTGGATGAATTGGAATCACTTGTCAGTAATAATATACCCTTTGAGATCATACCGGGTATTACAGCCGCATCAGGCGCTTCTGCATTTGCTGGTATTCCACTGACTGCGAGGAATTACGCGCAGTCTGTTCAGATACTTACATTCAATCCCAATAGTCGCTATACTTCAGAGAAATGGAAACAGCTTGCCAGTGCGCATGAAACGCTTGTATTCTACATGGCAGCAAAGAATGTTGTGGACCTGGCTGAATTATTATTGCGATATACACGTCATCCTGAAACACCACTGGCAGTTATAGAACAGGCAACAACCGACTATCAGCAGGTACATATAACTACTTTACAGAAATGTGCATCGGATTTTGCAGGTAAATCTTTTATGTCTCCTTCACTCGTTATTGTAGGAGAAGTAGCAACCCTGCATCAAAAATTCGCCTGGTTCCATCCCACAGAAGAAACAGGAAGCGTATTCAAAGATATTTGAGACGGATATAGTGAGTAGGTTAAAAAAAAGTCAGGATACAAATTATTTGTATCCTGACTTTCTGTTTATATCAACCTGAGGTTAGTTACACTTTTTCAGCCAGTACAGTCTGTTCTCTAAACTGTTTTGCCCAGTTGGCAAATACTTTTGCCTCGCTTAGGTATTCATTGGCGAAACCTTCGGAAGGCTCATTTTTATTGATCTGCAAAGCCAGTTCTCTGAGGCTGGGGGTGTTAGTATAAAGTCCTTTTTCAGTAAGATGCTTGTCGAAATCATTCAGAATACCATTTTGGGTATTGCATTGCACTCCCTGTTGCAAGAGTAGTGCTTTGGCCGTATGAACGAAACCGGAATAAGCGTGATAGATACCATCAGCCCATGCTCCATTATCAAGGCATTCCTGGCTGAGAGCTAATTTCTCTTCCGCATCAAGGATAAGAGTAGCTACCAGGTCGATCATTACACCAGCGCACTCACCTACACCGATGGCGGTGGAGTATTTTGTTTCCTGTCCCCAGTCGATATAATCTTCAGCCTGTAAGGTTTCCAGATTGGTCAGCGGTTTTAATAATTCATAATAGAATTTATCACCTTGCCTGAATGAATAATCCAGGAAAGATTCACCTTCAGAAGCATTGTTTTTATAATCATTCAGTACAGTGCGTAATACATCTGGTCCGCGTTTGCTTGGCACCTTCAATACCTTGTCTGCAACACGGCCATTACCACTTCCGAGTACACCACCGCCGATCAGCACCTGTAAAGCAGGGATGGTTTGTCCTTTTGCTTTCAATGAGCTTCCATGAAAGCCAATTGAAGCCATACCATGCTGACCGCAGGAATTCATACATCCACTGATCTTGATCGCGATCTCTTTATTATATAACAATTCAGGATATTCCTCATCAATAACTTCGGATAATACAAATGCAATTCCTGTACTGTTGCTGATACCAAGGTTGCAGGTATCAGTTCCCGGACAGGAAGTAACATCAGCCGTGCTGCCGAAACCAGGAGCACCAAATCCTTCAGCATCCAGCACGCTATATACGTAGGGAAGATGTTCGTTCTTTACATAACGGAATTGCATTCCCTGGTTAATGGTTACCCTTACGTCATCGGCAATTACATTCTTTAATTTCTCAATCAGACGACGGCTGACAGTAGTTGGAATATTTCCATTGCTAACCCGAACATAAACGGCATTATATCCCTCCTGTTTCTGCGGGATCACATTGGTGTTCTTCCACAATTCATATTTGAACTGGTTGACCTGCACGTCGTTTGCATTAAATGCTTCTTTTGGCAGTATGGATTCAAAATTGTCGGTCTGTACGGGAACACTATGTGCCGTAAGCGCTTTTTGTTCTTCAGCCACTAGTGCATTGAAAGCATCAATGCCAAGCTTCTGAATAAGATATTTGAGACGGGCTTTACC
>Ga0136846_1244094_pt1 | contig 11843 bp, 13 predicted proteins | sample HopSoiMetagenom2_FD_96841 | JGI IMG/M metagenome (GOLD analysis project Ga0136846, IMG submission 96841) | Grasslands soil microbial communities from Hopland, California, USA - 2 Assembly 2016 (version 4) | ecosystem: Environmental > Terrestrial > Soil > Grasslands | place: USA: Hopland... | reverse complement strand
TCGAACCGAACCAGGCCTCGAACGTCCCGCACGCGTCGCGGCACTGAAGGTCGAAGACGATCATAAAGTCACCACGTCCGGGATAGGCCGGCGGTGGTTGAGCGCCGGTATGCGCGAGCGAACGTCCGAGATCCGCCTGAGGTCGATATCCGCGAAGCCGACGCCATTGCCTTCACCCATGTCGAGCAGCACTTCGCCCCAGGGGTCGACGACGAGGCTATGGCCAAAGGTGTTGCGGCCGTCCTCGTGATGCCCTGATTGGGCCGCGGCGACCACGAACAGGCCAGCCTCGATGGCCCGGGCGCGCAGCAGAACATGCCAGTGCGCTTTGCCGGTCGGCACCGTGAAGGCCGCAGGGACAGCGATCACATCGGCGTCCGATTCGGCAAGCCGCGCAAAAAGACCCGGGAAGCGCAGGTCATAGCAGATGGTCAGTCCCAACTTGCCCACGGGGGTCTCGTTCACGAGCGTCGCCCCCTCGCCCGCAGAATAGACATTGGATTCGCGCCAGCTCTCGCCCGTCGGAAGATCGACATCGAACAGATGAATCTTGTCGTAAGTCGCACGAACCTGACCTTCACGATCGATGACGAATCCGCGGTTGGCGATCTTGCCGTCGTCCACCAGCACGGCGAGCGAGCCGACGTGCATCCAGATACGATGCTTCGCCGCCGCTTCCCGAAGCGCCGCGAGCACGGCGTCCTCTTCCGGTGGCCGAAGAACCTTGGCCGCTCGAGCCGCGTCCCGGTCCAGGAGGCCCGACATTTCGGCCGTGAAAAGCATCTCCGCCCCGCCGCGCGCCGCCTGCTCGACGGCATCCACCAAGGCGCGCGCGTTCGCCCCAGGGTCGATGCCGGTCCTCGACTGGAAGAGGGCGACTCGAGTCATCCGCTGAATAGCTCGTCGAGTTTGCCGGAGTGATGTAGCTCAAACAGATCGTCGCACCCGCCGACGTGATGCTCGCGGATGAAGATCTGCGGAACCGTCGTCCGGCCCTTGGCGCGCTGAATCATCAGGTCGCGTGCCTCTCCGCCATAATCCACGGGGATCTCGCGGTAATCGACGCCCTTGGCCTCAAGCAGTTGCTTCGCCCGCCAGCAGTACGGACAGAATGCCTTGGTGTAGATCTCGACGGTCACGTTTGGTCCTTCACGCCTGGTAATTAGGCATCCGGCTCAACGCATCAACTGCGAAGGTTTCACCACGCGCGCCCAGCTGACCAGCTCCACCCGGGCCGCCCCCGCACGTTTCAGTGTCCGCGCGCAAGCTTCGGCGGTGCTCCCGGTGGTCAGGACGTCATCGACGAGGATTACGACTTTCCCCGCGACCGCCGCCTTGTCGCGGACGCGAAACGCACCGGAAACCGCTTTGCGTCTTTGGCGCATAGTCATTCCCTTGAGCGGCGGTGTCCGTCGAACCCGCCGCAGCGCGAACGCGTCGGCGGCGATGCCAAGTCCGCGCGAGAGCTCACGCGCAACGAGCGCCGACTGGTTGAATCCGCGGCCCCACAATCGCGTGCGATGAAGAGGCACGGGCACGAATAACCGATCTCCTCCTTCGCCTACCAGTGGCGCCATGTATCGGGCCATTGTCCGCGCGACCGCGACCTTGCGCCCGTATTTTAGCCGGATCGCGAGGCTTCGCGAGATCTCATCGTAAGCGACGGCGGCGCGGGTCCGGGCGATCCGGGGCGGCCGCGCCAGGCAGGCCCCGCAGCTGGTCTGCTCGGTCGCCTGCAATGGCAGGCCGCAGGTTGCGCAGCCGGCGTTGCCCAGGAATTCGACCTTCTTCCAGCAGTCGGGGCAGAAGCTATGGACGTCGCTGACGATTACGCCGCAGCCCGCGCATCGCGGCGGCAGAGCGAAGTCGAGAGCCCAGCTTGCGGCAGTCCGAACTAAATCCCCGATCATCGCCTTCTTGTCGCTCGCCGGATGCCAGCGCACAAGCGCCGCGTGCCTGACCTTTTCGACATGAGATTGCGCGCATTGCGGCAGCAGCGAGCGTCTCGCCTAGGACCTGAGCTTTTCCTCTATGAACGCGCCTTCGCCGATTGCCTTGATCGAGCGGCGTTAATTCATCGCCGCTTCGAGCGAGCGCTGCTTGTCGGTTGTCGGGATCCAAGCTGGCCGGAACGCCTGGGCGCGATTGCCGGTCAGGTCCAAACCGCCGATCTGCCCGCGGAGGAGTGGCAGCCCGACGCAGGTATCTACGACATCGTAATGGCGATCGGGACGCTCGATACCGAAAATAACTTGCCGCTTACGCTGAGGCTGATCCGACATGTCATGCGCGGCGATGCCCTGTTCCTCGGTGCGCTATCGGGCGGCGACACGCTTCCCCAGCTCAGGGCAGCGATGCGCGCCGCGGACGCGATATCGGGTGTTGCGGCCCCACACGTTCACCCCCGAATCGAGCCTTCGGCGCTCGCGCCCCTCCTGACCGACGCCGGTTTCATCCACCCCGTCATCGACGTCGACCGTGCATTGGTGTCCTACACTTCGCTCGACCGCCTCATCGCGGACTTGCGATCAATGGGAGCGACCAACATCCTTAGCCGCCGCCCGCCTTTTATCGGGAAGGCAGCGCGCGCCGAGGCTACAGGCGCCTTCGCGGCGGCAAGGGATAATGAGCGGACCGTCGAGACCTTCGAGATCATCCATTTTGCCGCCTGGTCTGCGAAAGAGAGATGAAGCCGCGTTAACTGTCGCGAGGCAGGAGTTGTTAACCCTCGACGAGGTAAACCGGGCGCGTGGACGTGGACCAGAGGAGGGTGGCGTGATCGCTATCCGGAAAATCTTGCGCAAGCTCGGCGCTGATCAGCGAGGGGCTACCGCAATCGAATATGGCCTGATTGTCGGGCTGATCGCCGTTGCGTCGATCGGCGGCATGCAGTCGCTCGGCGGCGGCGTCGGCGGCAAGTGGGGCAAGCTCGCCAATACGATGAACACCTACATGCCGTGAGCTGAGGTCCAGGCCTCAGCTTCGGCGCGTACCATAAACGACCAGTTTGACCTTGCGGCCAGGCACTAAGGTGCTGTTGGCCGCAAGGCCGTTTAGGGACAGGAAGCGTTCAAGCTTGAAATCCCGGTAGGCCATGCGGCTCGCAAGGGACTGGACCGTATCCCCGGGTCTCACCGTCTCGATATGAATCACCCGTGGGCGGATTGCGGCCGCCTCCGCCGGCGTGATCTTCCTTAGGGAGCTTATCATCGGCGCGAACGGCGCCACCCCGTAGCCAGCCGGCGTCAGCATAACGAAGTAATAGATGCGCTGTGCATCCCATTGGTAGGCCGCGACGCTCGCATCAATCAGTCCCGAGCTCGTTTCCACCCGCGCCGTGGTGACCGCCGCCGGGAGGCCGTTGATGGTGACGTGCTGGGGCGGTGGAACAGGAAAATTGGATTCGCCCCGGGTGAGTTGCCTGAAGGCAAGCAGGATCGCGTTATCCAGGGTACCGTTAAACTGCCCTCCCCGGAACTGCGCCTTGCCGGCCGACCCCGAAATCGTGACCGCGTCGGTGCCGTTGGACATCAGATAGCCCTCCGGCACGCTGAACTGGATGCGCAGGTCCGGATGGGTGAAGCTTGCTCCGTCGATGATCCCCTGAGCCGGGTCGTCATCAACGTAGACGCCCTCAATCTCACTCAGGAAGGTGTCACGGTTGCGGGCGCCCTGCCCCAACCGCCCGGTTTGCCGGCCCTCGGCAAGCGCCCGCTGCATGCGATTCTCGCTGAGGGGATGGGTGCTGGCCCACTCGGGCGTCTGGCGGTTGTTTCGGCCCTGCACGCGCGCCTGAAGCGCGCTTTGGCGGGTCAGATTGGCGAGTAAGCCTGAGGCGCCCGCCGGGTCGTAGCCTGCCGCGATCATGTATCGCAGGCCAAGCGTATCCGCCTGATATTCCTGGTCGCGGGAGAAGCTCAACGTATCGAGCCGCGCCCGCGCCTGAAGCACGTCGCTAATTCCGGAGCCAAAAATGGCGCCGATGATCGAGCCGAAGACGCCCAACGGATTCCGCTGGGCGTACTGTTCGCGAATATGCGCGTGGTTGGCCGCGACATGGCCCACTTCGTGACCAAGTGCGAAGGCAAGTTGGGACTCGTCGTCCATGAGCCCCATCAGCTGGCGTGTGATGTAGATGTATCCGCCGGGGACGGAAAAAGCATTCTCGACCGCCGAGTTGAGCGTTGTGAAGTGGAAGGCCTGACTCGGATTCGCGACCCCCGACGGCGCCGCAACACGGCGTCCCACGGATTCGACATAGGTGGCGCGGGGACCGGTCTCCGCCCCGCCGAGCTCCCGAACGATTTCCGCATGATCGCGCTGCGCCTCGGCGACGTCTTGCGGGTTGAGATAGCGCAACTGCTGTGCGGCGACCGGCGTGATCGCCAGCACGGCAGTGGCAAGCAACACGACGGTTCTACGCATGGCCGGACCCACTCTCCCGTTTCGACGCGAATAAAGCGCCGCAATTTTGAACGGAAAATGACCGAGCACGGTTCCTACGTTCAGCCGATAGCGAGAAACTTCGCACGCCTCTGCGCTCGCAGCTCATCGGGCCCGAGCTTGCCGCAGCCGTCCAGCTCTTCGATCAGGGCGCCCTTCAGCGCACCGATGGCGGCCTCCGGGTCGCGGTGTGCCCCTCCGACCGGCTCATCGACGATGCGGTCGATCACTCCCAAAGCCTGGAGGTCGGAAGCGGTGATCTTCATCGCCTCCGCGGCGTCGGATGCCTTGTCCGCCGTCCGCCACAGGATCGATGCGCAGCCTTCAGGCGAAATCACCGAGTACACGGCATGCTCGAACATCAACACGCGATTGGCCGATGCGATTGCGACAGCGCCGCCGGAGCCACCCTCCCCAACTACAGCTGCGACAATGGGGACGCCGAGCGCCAGGCACTCCTCGGTCGAGCGGGCGATCGCCTCGGCCTGTCCGCGCTCCTCGGCCTGAACGCCGGGGAAGGCGCCAGGGGTATCGACCAGAGTCACGACGGGAATGCCGAACTGGTCGGCGAGACGCATCAGTCGGATGGCTTTTCGGTAACCCTCGGGCTTCGCCATGCCGAAATTGTGCTTGAGGCGTGATGCGGTGTCGTCGCCCTTCTCATGACCAATCAGCATCACTCGCCGGCCGTCGATCCGCGCAAGGCCTCCGACGATAGCTGGATCGTCAGCAAAGGCCCGATCGCCGGCGAGGGGCAGGAAATCGTCAGCAATCCCCGCGGCATAATCCTTGAAATGCGGCCGGTCGGGATGCCGCGCGACCTGCGCCTTCTGCCAGGGCGACAGTTTGGCGTAGGTATCCTTGAGGAGCTTGCTGGCCTTGGTCTCGAGTCTCGCGACCTCGGCGTCAATGTCGATGTCGTCGGAGCTGGCCGCCGTCTCCCTTAGCTCGGAGACGCGCGTTTCGAGCTCGGCGATGGGCTTTTCGAAATCGAGATAGGTCTGCATGCGGCGCGGGGCCTAGGCGGAAGGACGCGCCGAGGTCAACGAGAACGCGTCGCCAGCGGGTGGCGGGCGTTGACCAGCTCAACCAGGCGCGCGCTGTCGACATGCGTGTAGATCTGGGTGGTCGCAATGTCGGCATGGCCGAGCAGGGACTGGAGCACGCGCAGGTCCGCGCCACCCGAGAGCAAGTGCGTCGCGAAGGCGTGGCGAAGCACATGCGGGCTCACCCGATCAGGCGAGATTCCGGCATCAGCGCCCATCGCCCTAACGATCTGGAAGAGGCGAACACGGCTGATGTGCTTGTTACCGCTCGGGAACAGCCAGAGTGTCCCAGCGGGAGCAATCTCCAGCCATTTCGCCACCGCAACCGCGGCGCGGGCGGAAATCGGCACGAGCCGCTCCTTGGAGCCTTTGCCGCGGACCATCATGAACGGCTGCCCTGCCCGGACCGAAGCCCGCGGGAGGCTGACGAGTTCGGTCGCTCGAAGTCCGGAACCGTAGAGCAACTCCAGCAAAGCCAGGTTGCGCACAGCCGCGAGTTGGCCGCTCGCCGCCCGGTCTTCGGCAGCCTCGAACATGCGCTCGACCTCGCTCGCATCGAGGATTCGCGGCAGCGGCCGTTCCAGCCGAGGCCGCGGAAGAGCCGAAGAGGGATCGTCCTTCCTGAGGCCATCATCGACCAAGAAACCGTAAAAGCGTCTCAAGGCCGCCGATCGCCTAGCGACCGTCGCGGGCGCCAGTTCCGCCCATTCAGCACCGAGTCGCGACAAATCGTCGGCGCTCGCCGATCCAAGTGAGCCGAGACTCTCGGCGGAGCGCTCGAAATCGTTGCGATAGGCAGCGAGGGTGTGCGGTGAAGAGCCGGCTTCGGCAGCCATCATGTCGAGAAAGCGATCGACGAGGGCCCGATCGTCCGGTGTCACGTGCGCGAGAGGGCCTCGGCGGCAATCATCCTGGCGGTGAAGCCCTGGCCCGTCCGGCTCAGCGCAGCGACGGCGTGATAAAGATGCGCCGAGGGCACGCGATCGAACTGGGCGGTCTGGAAGCCGGTTCCGGTGAGCACGAGAACCGTGCCACCCTGCCCCCGCTCCGCGGCGGAATCGATCATCTTGGTCCAACTGGTGACGTGACCAAGACCAAGGCCGTTGCGCCGGTTGAGCGAGTTGGCGGTGTCCACACTAATCCGTCCGAGCCCTGCGAGCCCCGCAACCAACAATGCGCTCCGCACCTTGTCGCGGCTGTTGTCGCGGCGGATGAAGCTGTTGATCCGGCTCGTGCCGACATCGGCAATGTTCGGAGCCCCCAGCGCCAGCATCGCCCAGCAGCGGTCACTGTCCGCGTCGTCCATGCCGTTAACGGCCGGAATCCAGCGCGCGGCGGCCTGATCGTAGCCGCCGGCCAGCATGGCGGAAATCAGCTCGGGTGCGTCCTTCGCAAGATTGGCATTGGGCTCGACCAGCGTTGCGGCTCGGGCAACCAGCGCTCGCGCGCCCTCTTTCTGCAGGCCGTCTTTGCCACTCGCCAGCAACTTACGGATCGCAGCAAGCCGCGTCTCTGAGTCCCTGGCTACGAACGCCTGCCTAAGCTGCCAGGCGTCGCTGTCGCCGAGGTCGCCAGGGTCGGTCAGATCGTAGATTGCAGAATAAAGATCGACCATCGTCTGCGAGGAAAAAACGCCCAGGCCCGCGGCGATCATGGCCGCCGGCAACCGCTGTTGCGCGGTCAGCATTGGGGCACGCGCCTGGAAAGCGCGAAGCTGCGGTGAGGCGGCGTTGATGAGGCGGTCGGGCGGCACCATCCCGGTGCCGGTCGCGAGACCAAATCGCCAGGCCGTGAGAGTATCGACCGGGTCCCACTCTATCGTCGACGACCGGCCGTTGGCGCCAGCCCCAACCACCTTCTCCGCAAGCGCGAGGTCAACTCCACCAATCCGACCGAAGCGGCGTGCCTGGTCGATCATCGCCGACGCCGTTTCAGGTTCGCCGGCAAGTGATGCGCACATCGCCTGGACCAGGCGGAGGATACCGCCGTCCGACGTCCGAATTCCGTCCTCGAGGGGGCAGAGCGCCGGCGGGTCGGCGCTCGCGAGCGCGCTTTGGACCGCGACCTGGGTCATCTTGGGCGTGAAGCGATCGGCATCGACGCCGGCGACGAGCATCCGCGCCGCATCCGCTTCACCGAGCCGCAACAGCAGCCAGGCCCGCTCACCCACCCAGTCAACCGGATGCACGTTCACCGGGGCCCGCACCTTTGCGAGCAGAGCATTGCGGAGCGCGATGTGCACCCAGCGAGATGCCAGCGGCGTGTTCATCCGCCGCATCAGGACCGACAGGAACGGCCCGTTGGCCCCGCCCCAAGCGCCGTCATCCAGCCCCGCCGCTTCTGGACGCAGGCTACCGACCACCCACGGGTCGCGCCTCGCCCAGCCGGGATACTCGACCGGCGGCGCCGGCGGTTGAAGACTGACCGCGGAAACTTCCTCGACCGCGCTTTCATCCGCACCAGCTTCATTCGACGTAACCGGACTTGGCGCCTGCGTCGCGCTCGGGGTCGGCGCGGCGATTGCCGGCGCGGGCTGCGGCGCAACGGTCTGCTGCGCGATCGCCGGCAGCGCCAGGGCGGCCCCCGTCGCAAGCAGAATGAATTTAATGTGCATTGCCCCCTTGCGGCACCGCCACCTCGATCTGGTGGGTGGGCTGCTCCTTGGGCAGTGTTGAGAGGAAGAACAGCGCGCCGATCAAGATCACGACGACAATGATGAGCACAAGCATTCGCGACATGGTCGCGGCTTTTGCCGAGCGGCGAAGCCGCTGTATAGTCCCTTCTGGTGACGCAATTGAGTGAACGCCTCGACCGCCCGGTGGTGCTGGTCGGGTTGATGGGGGTCGGAAAGTCGACGGTCGGGCGGCGCCTGGCCAAGCGCCTTGGCTTGCCCTTCGTCGACAGCGACGCCGAAATCGAGGATGCCTCCGGATATCCTGCCGCGGAAGTGTTCGAGCGCTATGGCGAGCGCGACTTTCGCGACGGGGAACGCCGCCTCGTCGCTCGGCTCATCGAAGGCGACATCAGGGTCATCGCCACCGGTGGCGGCGCCTATGTAGATCCCACGACCAGGCAGCTTCTGAACGACCGCGCCATCACCATCTGGCTTGATGCCCCCGTCGACATCCTCGCCGAGCGGACCTCGCGCCGGGACACTCGAGCCCAGCTTCGCAACCGCGACCCTAAGGCCGTACTGGAGAAGCTGGCGGAGGAGCGGCGCCCCTCGTACGCTGAGGCGCACATTCACGTGAAGAGCGGCGACGGCGCCCACAAGGACGTAGTCGACGCGATCATTGCCGCATTACACGACTATCTTGCCGGTTCCGGCTGAGGCGCCTCTTCATCGGGCAGTGGCCGGTCCGCGCTGAAAGCCAGCGTTTCGCCCGCATGCAGGTCACCCGTCGCGCTTTGCCGCTCCAGTCGTTCGCAATCACGCATCCGGTATTCACGGTCCACGCGGTCAACTTCGGGCACCGCGATCCCATGCGCTTTCAGCGCGGCGCGTCCCATCGCCACCGCGCCTTCGAACAGCTCGCGCTCGGCAAAGGCAATATCGAGGCCGTCCAGCTCGATCATGTGCCGCCTGTCGTACGCGCGTACCATCACGACCGCATGAGGAAAGGCGTCAAGCACGGCCTGTACCGCAGTTCGGCTGAGCTCTCCGCCTTCGTTGTCGTTGCAGAAGGCGATAACCTTGGCGGTCTCTGCTCCAGCGGTGCGGAGGAGGTCGATACGCAGGCCATCGCCGTAATAGACCTTGGTGCCGAACTCGCCAGCAGTCTCGATCATGCTCGGATTCTTGTCGATTAGCGTGACGCTGATCCCCTTGGCTTGCATCATCTGAGCGACCGTCTGGCCGAACCGACCATAACCGACCACGATCGCGGTCGTTTCAGGTGACAACTCCGGGCCGTCGAGGTCGTCGCGCTCGACGTCGCGTCGTTCCAGAAAGTCGATGAAGCGCATCAGGAACGGCGTGCTGACCATCGAAAGCGTCACCACCGCGCCAAAAAGCGATGCGGCTTCGGGCGTGATTAGGCGGGCAGCGGTCGCCATCGCGAACAGGACGAAACCAAACTCGCCTGCTTGGCTAAGAAGTAAGCCAAGACGGATAGCCAATGGCCAAGTGCACCTGAAAATCCGGCTTAGAACGCTGATTAGAATCGTCTTGGTGATAATGACACCCGCCGCGATCCCAAGGACGAACAGGGGACGTTCTGCAATCAGCCGAAGATTGAGCAACATCCCTACGGACAGGAAGAATAGGCCGAGCAGGATCGACCGGAACGGCTCCACGTCGGTTTCCAGCTCGTGCCGATAGGGAGATTCGGCAAGCATCACGCCTGCGACGAAGGCGCCGAGTGCGACCGACAGATGAAGCGTGTGCATGACAGCAGCAGCGCCCACGACCGTGAACAGGCCGGCGACGACGAACAGCTCACGCTCGCCGAGTCTCCCGACCAGGCGGAACAGCGGATTCAAGACGAGCCGGCCGACGATTACCAGCGCTACAACCGCGAGGACGGTGTAGAGCGCCAGCTTCCATCCGACTGGCGCGCTGGGGTCTGGCGGAGTCCGAGCCATCGCCGCGATGATCGTAATCAGAGGAACGATCGAGAGGTCCTGGAAGAGCAGGACCGAGAACGCGCGCTCGCCTTGCGGCGTGTTCAGCTCATTGTCGGCGCGAAGCATCGGCAGCACCTGCGCAGTCGACGACAGGCTCAGTGGAAGGCCGATCGCCAGCGAGGCCTCGGGCGAAATTCCCAGCGATAGGTAGAGCAAGCCGCTGAGCGCGAGCCCGCAGAGCACGACTTGGGCAAGCCCGAGTCCGAATATGTCATGCCTTAGCCGCCACAGCCGACTGGGCTGGAGCTCGAGCCCGACGATGAAGAGCAGCAGCGCGATACCGATCTCGGTTACGCTGGTTAGCTGCTCCGGGTCTTGGATCAGTCCGAGCAGCTGCGGCCCGATAAGGGCGCCGGCGACGATATACCCGAGGGTCGCACCCAGCCTTAGGCGCCTGAACAGGGTGACGAAGACCAGCGCAGCGCCGAGCATGATCGCGCCGCTTTCGAGGATGGCGGTAGTGGCTTGGGCGGTTTCCGCCGGGGTCGTCAACGCGCCGCCTCGATTGCGGCGAGCAGGGCGCGGAATGGAAGCAGGATCGCTCCGTGCCGCGCCTTGCGGTCACGTGCCGGTGACAGCGCCACGATCCCCGGCCACCCGTCGTCATCGCCATGCTCGCAGGCTAGCCAGCGGCTCAGCGCAAGCATCGCTTCGGACACCTCGTCGTGTGTGCGGCCGCGACTGTGCCGCTCGACCAGCGCCGCCGACGCTTGCCCGAACGCGCAGGCCTGAACCTGCATCGACAGGCGCTCGACCCGGCGCTCATCGTCGAGTTGGACAGTCATGCACACGCGGCTGCCGCAAGTGGGTGATCGAACTTCGGCACAGCCGTCCTCGCGGTCCAGTTGGTGCGGTTCGCTGAGCGATGCCGCCAGCCGGAGTACCTCGGTCGTGTAGAGGGGAGCGCTCATTCGCGGCGCCACGTAGTGCCGCTGGGCCCGTCCTCCAAGACGATGCCCTCGGCCTTCAGCTCCTCGCGGATGCGGTCCGCGGTCGCAAAATCGCTCGCCTTCTTCGCCTCGGCGCGTGCGGCAATGCGAGCTTCGATCACGAAGTCATTGGCGGCGGCTTCAAACTTACGGTCCCAATATGTTGCCAAGTCGATGCCCAGAAACGCAGCGGTCGCGCCGAGGCGCTTCGCAGCTGCCTGCCGTGCTTCATCGCCCACCTGCGAAGTTACGTCGTCGGCCAATCGATGAATCTCGGCGATGCATTGCGGAGTGTTCAAATCGTCCGAAAGCGCCGCAATTGCTCGCGCATCTGGCTCGACTTCTGACCACAAATCTGAAGTCCAGCGGGAAAGATTAAAGGGCTCCGTGAATCTTCTCGCCCATTTCTCAATCGTCTGGCTCTGTCGTTCAATGAGGTCCTCGGTCCACGGCAGCGGCTGCCGGTAGTGCGCGCTCAGCAAGGCCAGCCGCAGAGTCTCTCCGCGATGTCCCTGCGCCAGAAGCTCCGCCGGCGTGATGATATTGCCGAGACTCTTCGACATTTTCTCGGCGCCCATGTCGACGAATCCGTTGTGCACCCAATAGCGGGCGAGCGGCGCTCCGCCATGCGCGCAGCGGCTCTGCGCGATCTCATTCTCGTGATGCGGAAAAATCAGGTCGAGCCCGCCGCCGTGGATGTCGATCGTCTCGCCCAGGTGGCGCTCAATCATCGCCGAGCATTCGATATGCCAGCCCGGCCGGCCACGGCCCCAGGGCGAATCCCAGCCGATCACGCCTT
>Ga0136846_1235502_pt1 | contig 11843 bp, 7 predicted proteins | sample HopSoiMetagenom2_FD_96841 | JGI IMG/M metagenome (GOLD analysis project Ga0136846, IMG submission 96841) | Grasslands soil microbial communities from Hopland, California, USA - 2 Assembly 2016 (version 4) | ecosystem: Environmental > Terrestrial > Soil > Grasslands | place: USA: Hopland... | reverse complement strand
GCCCCCGGCACCCCCCTGACCCCCGGAACCCGAACCCCACCCAGATCCATAGTGATCCTCCGGCCCCCGCCGAGATCAACCCGCACGCGCCGCATACCCCCCTCCTCGTCGATCCAGTACGACAGCGGAGAGCGCTCACCCCGAGGGCCGGCCGGGGACGCGGACCCGTGCGGCCGGGGCCGCGGCCCCGAGAAGACGTCGTACCGGCGCCCGTCCACGCGCTCGTCGCGCAGGCGCAACGGCCCGGCCCGCGCCAGCAGTTGCGCGTTGTCGGGGCGATCGGCGCCCAGCGACAGGGCCAGCCGCAGGGCGGTGTCCAGTGGCGCGGAGCCGAACTCGCGGCGCGTCCACTCGGTCGCCTTCATCCGCGCCGCCGCGCGCAGCGCGTCCTTGGCGGGAGCGGTGGGGGGCGCGTCGGCCACCGCCAGCCCGCTCTGGTCCCAGGCGAGCAGACCGCCGTCGGGGCGTCCGGCGCCCGTCACCTCGTACCATCCGACCGCCCGGTGCTCGCGGTGGTCGACGACGGCGCGTACCACGGCCGTGCCGTCGCCGGAGGCCGCGTGGAGGGTGATCTCCGAGGGGCTGATCCGGTAGGTGCGGAAGCGGGCCAGGGCCATGCGCTGGGCCTCGTCGGCGGAGAGGGGCCGGGGGGCGGAAGTTTCGCCACCGCCGGTGAGGAGGAGGCCGCCGCAGACGAGTGCGGTGAGGACACCCGCCGCCCACCGGGCCCGCCGTACCGTTCGCGTCTTCTCGGTTGTGCCGATCCTGATGCGTCGCATGGGACGTCTCTACATGCGGGCGGGCCGCGTACCGGTCGACACCGGTACGCGGCCCGCCCCGCGTCACCCTCCCGGGTGCGCGGCGCTCACCCCACAGGGCAGGGCGTCAGCACTTCTTGCCCGCGCACGGCTCACCGCGACTGTTGGCGATCCTCACGATCAGCCCCTGGGCGCCCGTACCGTTCGCCAGGGTCGGCCCGTACGGGCCGAAGACCGGGTTGTCGGGCAGTACGTAGCCCTCGGGGACCTCCTTCTCGATGAGGTAGTACGCGCCGATCCGGTTGTCGTCGAAGGAGCACATGCCCGTCCCGCCGGTGACACAGTCGCCGACCATACGGTCCTTGCCCGCGCCCTGGCGCTGGAGGCCGGCCTTGCCGTTGCTGTCGAGCCACAGCTGGAAGACCGCGCCGCGCAGCGGCTTGCCGGTCTTGCGGTCGGTCTTGACGACCGTCAGCGTCAACTCCCTGACCAGGCCCGCGTCGAGGGTGAGGTCGGTCCGCGGTACGGCTGGAGTGCCGTGGCGCCCTCGCCGACCTGGTCGTGGACCGCGTCCCCGAGAGTCGTGGAGTCCTGGTGGAACTCGCCGCCGCCGGGGCCCTCGTGGCAGCGCAGCCTCAATTTCCGTGGCCTCACCCGCCTGGAGATCGCCTTCACCCCGGCCTGAGAGGCCTCCACCGGCGCCACGCGGACGGGCGCCCCACGGTCCCTTCCCGCCGTCCGATCGGAAATCCGGTTCGGAAATCCGGGTTCGGAAATCCGCGTGTGGAAGGGACGGGAGGGGGGACTTGGTCCCTAGGTCGGGTTCGGCGTTCCCATGGGGCTGAGCCCGCTCAGGTTCCTCTGGTTCGGACATTGTGCCGGGGGAGCCGCCTCCCTCGGGTCACGGCAGGCCGCCCTGCTCACAGACCTGGCGGGCGACCTCACGGAGTTTGACGTTGTTCTGCTGCGAGTAGCGGCGCAGCACGTCGAAGGCCTGCTCCTCGCTCACGCGATGGCGGCCCATGAGGATGCCCATGGCCTCGCCGATGGCATGGCGGGTGGCGACGGCCCGTTCCATCTGGGCGTGGGTGCGGGCGCTCGCGAAGGCGACCGCCGCGTGTGAGGCCAGCAGCCACCCGGCCCGCTCGCTGGCCTCGGTGAACGCGCCGGGTTCGCGGGAGTAGAGGTTCAGCGCGCCGAGGTCCTCGTCCTCCGTGAACAGCAGGAAGCCCATCATGCTGCCCACTCCGAGCTCATGGGCGCGTGGTGCGTAGGCGGGCCAGCACGTGTGCTCCCCGGTGAGGTCGGCGATGCGCAGGACCCGCTCCTGCTGGGAGGTGTGCGCCACGTCGAAGCACGGCCCCTCACACAGCCGCTCCTGCAGCTGATCACTGCGGACGACCAGTGGGTCGGTCGGGGCGAGCGTTTTCACCTGACTGCCCTGCAGCACCATGATGCCGGCCGCGTCGCAGCCCGCCACCAGTTCGGTGGCCGATGCCGTGATCCGCTCGAGCGTGGCATCGACCGAATCCTGTGCCAGGAGGTCTCGCGCCATCGACGCCAGTTGCTGTGCGAACCGTCCCCAGTCCACTCGGGCCTCCGTTTCTTGTCCGGTCCGGACAAGCCTCCTACCCAGTTTTCCACGATTGGCTCAGGGCGGTGTCGGCAGCGGGGCAACCGGCTGATCCTCGGATCCGGCGGGGATCGCGGACCGAACCTGTCCGCAAGGAGGGCTAGCGTGCGGAGTATGCAGAACACGGCGAAGACGACCTCGACCACCGCACCCCCGGCCGGTTCACCCGCCCCTGTCCTCGGCCCCCGCGCCCTCAACCGGGCCACCCTTGCCCGGCAGCTGCTGCTCACCCGGTCCCCGATGTCCGCGAAGGACGCCCTCACGCACCTTCTCGGCCTCCAGGCGCAGAATGTGAAGCCCCCGTACTACGCCCTCGCCGCCCGCCTCGACGGCTTCGTGCCCGAGGAGCTGTCCCGGCTGATGGCCGACCGGGAGGCCGTCCGCATCGTCACCATGCGCTCGACCATCCACACCCACACCGCCGACGACTGCCGCACCCTGCGACCGCTCGTCCAGCCCGCCCGGGACCGCGAACTCACCAATTTCCGCAAGGGACTTGTGGGCGTCGACCTGGACCGGCTGGCCGCCCTCGCCCGCGACCTCGTCGAGACCGAGCCGCGCACGATGAAGCAGCTGCGCGAGGCGCTGCTCGTCGAGTGGCCGCACGCCGACCCGCAGTCCCTGTCGGTCGCCGCCCGCTGTCTGCTCCCGCTGGTCCAGGTCACCCCGCGCGGACTGTGGGGCCGCAGTGGGCAGGTCGCCCTCACCACCGCCGAGCACTGGCTGGGCCGGGCGCCCGCACCGGACCCGGCCTCCCTGCTGGAGGCGACCGTGCTGCGCTACCTGGCCGCCTTCGGCCCGGCCTCCGTGCAGGACATGCAGACCTGGGCCGGTCTGACCCGGCTGCGCGACGTCTTCGAAACACTCCGCCCGCGCCTGCTCACCTTCCGGGACGAGCGCGGCACCGAGCTCTTCGACCTCCCCGACGCGCCCCGCCCCGACCCGGACACCCCGGCGCCGCCGCGGTTCCTGCCCGAGTTCGACAACCTGCTCCTCTCCCATGCCGACCGCGGCCGGGTCGTCCCCGCCGACCTCAAGGGCCGTACCTGGACGGGCAACCAGGCGCACCGCGCCCTGCTCGTCGACGGCTTCCTGGCCGGCCTGTGGCGTCTGGAGGAGCGCACGCTCACCGTCGAGCCGTTCGGCGAGTTCACCAAGGACCAGTGGGCGGCGGTGGCCGAGGAGGGGGAACGGATGCTCGCGGTGCTGCACGGGCCGGCGGCGTACGACATCCGGCTGGGGAGGGTCGTACCGGAACGTGGATAGAGGGCGCTGCGGACCGCTCGTGGCCGGTCCGCAACGCCCCCTGGCATTCACCCGAGGGGTGCTCGGGAGACTGTGGTGGCTGTACCTCTGGTGGTTACGAGGCGACCTGCGTCGCCACCAGGCTGGAGTAGGTGGTCAGCCGGGTGTAGATCCCGGGGAGGCCGGCCGCCGCGCAGCCGTCACCCCAGGACGTTATGCCTGCCAGGACGCCGCCGATCATCAGCGGGCCGCCGCTGTCGCCCTGGCAGGTGTCAGTGCCACCGGAGGTGAATCCGGCGCAAACCATGTCGCTCGCGATGTACTGGGAACCGTACGAGCTGGAGCAGCTGGAGTTGGAGACGGTGGGGACCGTCGCCGTGCGCAGCTGGTTGGAGGAACTGCCGTTCGAGGAGGTGGTGCCCCAGCCGATGATGCGGGCCGTGGTGCCGGCCGCGTACACACCGGTCTGGGACGAGGTGACGAACGACGCCGTGGTGTAGGGCATCGCGGTGGCGAGCGTCAGCACGGCCACGTCGTCACCGGTGGTGGTGTCGGAGTAGCCCGGGTGGATCCAGATCTTGGTGACCCGGCTGACGGTGCCGTTGGTGCCGTTGCGGAAGGTACGGCCGCCGACGACTCTGACGCCGCTCGCTGTCTCGTCGACCATGCAGTGGGCCGCGGTCACGACCTTGGTGGCCGAGACGAGGGTGCCACCGCAGAACTGGTCCTGCGAGGCGTCCGTGATCTGCATGACGAACGGGTACGTCGCCGCGGTGGTCGTCGTACCGCCCACGATGGGCTGGGGAGCGGCGACCGCCGCGGGAGCTGCGATCAGCGCGGTCGACGCGGCGGCAGCGGTGGCCACCAGGACGGCGGCGGCCTTCTTGGCGCGGGTGAGCCCGAACATGGGTTCTCCTCTTGTGGGGATGCCGGTGGGGGGTCGCTCGGGTGTGGGGGTTCTGCACGGGGCCTTGGGGCTGCTCCGTCTGCCCGGCGAGCGGCATATCCATAAGGTAGGAGCCGGATAAGGGGCCTCCCAATGAGGGAACCCCCTAAGGGAGTTGGGGAGGGAAAACCCTCGGTGGTACGGGGCAGACGGCACGATACGGTGAGAGCCGAGGACGGATTTCGCGCAGGCGCACAGCCGTACGGCGGATACGCGTTACGGCGCATACGCGAGCGGTACGGGGACGTGGGCGTCAGCCGGTGTGGCGTCCCGCCGCCAGCCGGACGATGTCGACCCGCGACCGGATCCCCAGCTTCCGGTACACCCGGGTGAGCGTCGCCTCGACCGTCTTGACGCTGATGAACAGGCGTCCGGCGATCTCGCGGTTGGTCGCGCCCTCCATGACGAGCGCAGCGACCTGACGTTCCATCGCGGCGAGCCCGTCGAGCGCGGCGAGCGCCTGCGGCCGCTGTACGAACAGAGGCTGCGGCGCGGGATTCGGCACCGTGGCCGCGTCCACCCGGCGCAGCCAGGGCAGCGCGCGGCAACGTCTGAACAGACGCGCCGCCTCGTCGTACGACGTGGGGGCGGGCGTGGCACCCGGCACCGGCGGGCCGGTGCGCAGCTCGGCCAGGGCGAGGGCGGCGCGCGCCTCCTCGAGTCCGTAGCCGAGTTTGGCGAGCCGGTCCTGTGCGGACGTCAACTGGGCGAGAGCCGCCTCGTGTTCGCCGCGTGCGGCGCGTACCAGAGCCTCCGCCCGGTCGAGCACCGCGAGCACGCTCTCGCGCCCCAGCCGCAGCGCGTGCGCGCGGGAGACGTCGATGACCTCCTGCGCCTCGTCCAGCTCGCCCACGCGGACCAGGGCCTCCGCGAGGTCGCCCTGCCAGCGGCCGCGTGCCGGGTCGTCGACGCCGAGATCGTGCTCCAACTCCCGTGCCCGGCGCAGCGACTGCACGGCGCCCGGCGCGTCCCCGGCCACCAGCCGGGCGTATCCCAGGGCCGCCTGGGCCCGGGACAGATAGATCAGGTCGCCGTTCTCCTCGGCGTGCTCGACCGACTCCCGGGCCAGGGCCAGCGCCCGGTCCACGTCGCCGCCGGACGCCTCCGCCAGCGCGGCGAGCATCGCGGAGGCGACCTCGCCGATGCCGGTGTCCCGGGCCAGCCGCAGGCTCTCCCGGGCCAGGTCGAGCGCCCGGCCGCAGTGCCCGCAGCGCAGTTCGGTCTCGGCCAGGCCGCGCAGGAAGTGCACCTCGCTCTCGACCGATCCGCGCCGGCGCACCTCACGTAGCAGCGTGGTGATGGTGGCGCGGGCCTCGGGCAGCTGGTCGCTCATGATCAGCCAGCGGAACCGGGCCGTACCGATGCCGTTGTGATGGACGGTCACCTGCGGGTCCTGGGGCTCCCTCAGCGCGCGCTTGATCGTCGCGGGCGCGTCCGGGTGGCCCATCAGGGTCTCGGTCTGGGCCTGGAAGGAGAGCGACATCAGCTCCGTGTACCGGTCGCCGCCCCGCTCGGCGAGTTCAGCCGCGCGCGCCGCCTCCTCGCGGCACTCGGCGAAGTTGCCCTCCACGAGGAGCGCCCGCCAGGCCAGTTGGTAGTGGATCAGGGCGAGCAGCCGGGGGTCGTCACCCGCGTCGGCCAGCGCCTGCGGGAAGACGGCGTCGACCTCCGTCATGGCATGACCGGCCGTGTCGATCACGATGATCCAGGCCCGCACCCGCTGCGCGGGAACCGTGCTCCGGGCGAGCACCTGGCGGGCGATGTCCCGGGCGAGATCCAGCTCACCGGCGGTGATCGCGTCCTCGGCTGCCCGCAGCCGGTGCTCGTCGGGGTTGGGCACGCCGTCGGCCGGGGTGTACCGGGCGGCGAGCAGCCCGAGCGAGGAGGCCACCGTCGGCGCCCCGCGGTCCCGGGCCAGCGCGGCGGCCTCAGCGAGGCGAGCGGCCACCTCCGGATCCGTGCCGTCAGTGGCCAGGGCGAGGTGCCGGGCCCGCTCTATGGGGTCGGACGCGGCCGTGGACAGCGCGGCGTGCGCGGCCCGGCGTTCCTGGGCGCTCGCCTCCGCGTACAGCGCCGCCGAGACGAGGGGATGCGCGAACCGTACGGCCGGGCCCTCGGGCTCCGTGGCCAGCAGGCCGAGGGCGGCGGCCTGGGCTGTCTCGGCCTCGGCGTTCTCCCGGCCCGCCGCGTGCAGCAGGGCCAGCGTGGGGCGGGCGCCGGCGCTCACCACGAGGAGGGTGCGACGGGCGTCGTCGGACAGCATCTCCAGGCGGCTGAGGACCAGGGCGCGCAGCGAGGTCGGCACCGGCAGCGGCTCGCCCGGGCGCGGGGGAGTGGGGTTCTCGGCCAGGGCCCGGCCCAGTTCGAGGGCGTAGAGCGGGTTGCCGGCGCTGGTGCGGTGGATCTCGCGCACCGTCGAACGCGGGAGGGCGTAGCCCCGGTGCTCCAGGAGGGTCTCCACCTGGGAGCGGGTCAGCGGGTTGACTCGAACGGCCAGGGTGTCCGGTGTGGACGCGCGTAGATAGCGGTCGTACTCCTGTCCGTCCACCGTCCGCCCCGCGAACACCATCCGGACGGGGTCGTCGCCGAGGCGGCGGGCGGCGAAACCGAGGAGTTCGGTGCTCGCGCTGTCCAGCCACTGGAGGTCGTCGGCGACCACGAGGACGGGGCCCTTGGCGGCCAGCGCGCGCAGCGCGGACAGCACGGCCAGCCGCAGTGCGAGGCCGTCGCGCTGGAGGGTGGACTCGCCCCGGCCGGTGAGCGCCGCCTCCAGGGCGACACGCTGCGCTACGGGCAACTGGCCGGACACCTCGTCGAGGGCGAGCCCCAGGAGATCGGCCAATGCGAGGAAGGGGAGGTGGGATTCGGACTCGGTGGCGGAGCAGCGCAGCACGGTCCGTGCCGATTCGCCGTATTCCGCGGCCAATGTCCGCAGGACGGTCGACTTTCCTATTCCGGCCGGTCCGTGCAGCAGCACGCTGCCGCCGCGCGAGAGCTGCTCGCGCGCTGCCGCGAGTGCGTCCTCCCGGCCTATGAGCAGGTCAGAGCGGCCTCGGCCAGACTCCTGGAAGTCCCGTCGCACGGTCACCGCTCCCCTCCTGTGTCGTGTGGGGCCCAATATTAGGCAACAGATCATTGAATTTCCGGCCGGTGACGCGGAGAGCCGAATAACAGGACGGTAGCGGCATGGGGAAATTCAAGGCATCAGTGAATGAATGCACCGTATACGTGTGCGGAGCGTGACGCCACAGCCTTGTGCGCCGGGCCCCTCACGGCAGCAGCCCGGCCCGCCGCGCCGCCACCACCGCCTCCCCGCGCGAGTGGGCGCCCAGCCTGCGCATCGCCGAGCGCAGATAGCCCTTCACCGTCTCCGGACGCAGCCCCAGCCGCTCCGCGGCGACCGCGTTGGACGCCCCCGAGGCGACACACGCCAGGACGTCCAGCTCCCGGGGCGCGAGCTCGACCCCGTCCACGGGCCGCCCGGCGGCCAGCAGACCGCACGCGTCGAGCAGCGCGCCCCGCAGCGCCGGGTCGGCGATCCGCGGCGCCAGCGCGCGCAGCGCCGCGTGCGCCTCCCGCACCTGCTCCCACGCCCCGTCACCTGGCCGCACGGCGCGGGCGGGCTCCGGCCGCGCCGCCGCCAGCAGCTCCCGCGCGTGGTCCCGCACGACAAGCGCCTGCTCCACGTCCCGGGCCGCCTCGACCGCCGCGCCGATCAGACGGTCACCGAGCGGCTGGGCCGTGCGCAGGGCGCCGTACAGCACACCGCGCACCCGGCGCCGTACGACGACCGGGACGGCCACCACCGAGCGCAGGCCCTCGGCGGCGACCGGGATGTCGTACTCGTGGGTGATCTGCCGGGAGACGGAGTAGTCTGTCACCGCGCACGGGCGGGCCAGGGCCACCGTCTTGCCGCCCAGGCCGTTACCGGCGGTCACCGCGAGCGCGCGCAGCGCCTGGGTGGTGGTGCCGCTCAGTTCGCTGATGCGCATGTGCCGGCGCCCGGGTTCCACCAGCCCGCCGAAGGCGACCGGCAGTCCCGTCGCCCGCCGCAGCCGGACGAGCGCCCGCCGCACCTCAGCCGCCTCGGCCGTGTCTGCTGCCACGTCATCGCCCCTTCGTCGCGGCCCGCTCGTGGTGTGTTCGAGGTGTGTTCGCCGTCGTACGTCGCACTCACCCCCGTTCGGGGGTAGTGAGAGCCGCATCACGGATTACACGATGTCAGAGTGTCGCCCGGCAATGGTCCGGGACCGAGGAGGACTGATGACGACGGTGACCGAGCACTTCCGCGAGGCGCGGGACTTCCTGCTGGCCCATCGCGAGGACTACGCCACCGCGTACGAGGGTTTCCGCTGGCCCCGCCCCGAGCGCTTCAACTGGGCCCTGGACTGGTTCGACGTCATCGCGGACGGGAACGACCGCACGGCCCTGCACATCGTCGAGGAGGACGGCTCCGAGGCCAGGGTGTCCTTCGCCGAGATGTCCGCCCGCTCCAACCGGGTCGCCAACTGGTTGCGCGGGCTCGGCATCCGCCAGGAGGACCGTGTCCTCGTCATGCTCGGCAACCAGGTCGAACTGTGGGAGACGGCCCTCGCCGCCATGAAGATCGGCGCCGTCGTCATCCCCGCCACCCCGCTGCTCGGCCCCGCCGACCTGCGCGACCGGGTGGAACGCGGCCGGGTCGCCCACGTCCTGGTCCGCGCCGAGGACACGGGCAAGTTCGACGAGGTGCCCGGCCGCTACACCCGGATCGCGGCGGGCGGCGCCCCCGAGGGCTGGCGGCCGTACGAGGACGCCTACGACGCGCCCGCGGAGTTCACCCCCGACGGCCCCACCCACACCGACGACCCCCTGATGCTCTACTTCACGTCGGGCACGACCGCCCGCCCCAAACTCGTCGAACACACGCACGCCTCGTACCCCATCGGGCACCTGGCGACCATGTACTGGATCGGCCTCAAGCCCGGCGACGTGCACCTGAACATCTCCTCGCCCGGCTGGGCCAAGCACGCCTGGTCCAACCTCTTCGCGCCCTGGAACGCGGAGGCGACCGTCTTCATCCACAACTACACGCGCTTCGACGCCGGCCGGCTGATGGCGGAGATGGACCGCGCGGGCGTCACCTCCTTCTGCGCCCCGCCGACCGTCTGGCGCATGCTCATCCAGGCCGACCTGGCCCAGCTGCGCACCCCGCCGCGCGAGGTCGTGGCCGCAGGGGAGCCGCTCAACCCCGAGGTCATCGAACAGGTGCGCCGCTTCTGGGGCGTCACCGTCCGGGACGGCTTTGGCCAGACGGAGACCGCCGTCCAGGTCTCCAACAGCCCCGGCCAGCCGCTGAAGACAGGCTCCATGGGCCGCCCGAGCCCCGGCTACCGGGTCGTCCTCCTCGACCCCGTCTCGGGTGAACCGGGCGCGACCGAGGGCGAGATCGCGCTCGACCTCTCCACCCACCCGGTCGGCGTGATGACCGGCTACCACGGCGACGCCGACCGCACGGCGGAGGCGATGGCCGGCGGCTACTACCGCACCGGCGACATCGGCGCACGGGACGCGGACGGATACATCACCTACGTCGGGCGGGCCGACGACGTTTTCAAGGCGTCCGACTACAATATCTCCCCCTTCGAGCTGGAGAGCGCGCTGCTCGAACACGAGGCGGTCGCGGAGGCCGCCGTCGTCCCCGCGCCGGACGAACTGCGCCTGGCCGTACCGAAGGCGTACATCGTGCTCGCGGCGGGCTGGGAGCCGGGACCCGGCACCGCCAAGGTGCTGTTCGAGCACAGCCGCGAGGTCCTCGCCCCCTACAAGCGCCTGCGCCGCCTGGAGTTCGCCGACCTCCCCAAGACCGTGTCGGGCAAGATCCGCCGCATCGAACTGCGCGAGGCGACGGCGGCGGGCTCGACGGACGAGTACCGCGAGGAGGACTTCCGATGACCTCGTACAGCCACGGAACCGGTACGACCCCGCTGCTCGGCGACACCATCGGCGCCAACCTCGACCGGACGGTCGCCGCCTGGCCGGACCGCGAGGCGCTCGTCGACGTACCGTCGGGACGTCGCTGGACCTACGCGCGACTCGCCGCCGACGTCGACGAGTTGGCGTACGCGATGGTCGCCGCCGGGGTCGCCAAGGGGGACCGGGTGGGGATCTGGGCGGTCAACTGCCCCGAGTGGGTGCTCGTCCAGTACGCCACCGCGCGCATCGGCGCGATCATGGTGAACATCAACCCGGCGTACCGCACGCACGAGGTCGAGTACGTCCTCAAGCAGGCCGGCGTCCGTCTGCTCTTCGCCTCCGTCGCTCACAAGACCAGCGACTACCGCGCCATGGTCGGACAAGTGCGGGGCAACTGCCCGGAGTTGCGGGAGGTCGTCCACTTCGGCGACCCGAGCTGGGCGGCCCTGCTCGAACGGGGCACCCCGGACGCCTCGTTCGAGGAACTGTCCTGTGACGACCCGATCAACATCCAGTACACCTCGGGCACGACGGGCTTCCCGAAGGGTGCCACGCTCTCCCACCACAACATCCTCAACAACGGTTATTTCGTCGGGGAGTTGCTCGCCTACACGGAACAGGACCGGGTGTGCGTCCCGGTTCCCTTCTACCACTGCTTCGGCATGGTGATGGGAAACCTGGCGGCCACCTCGCACGGCGCGTGCGTCGTGATCCCGGCGCCGTCCTTCGAACCGGCGGCGACCCTGCGGGCGGTGGCCCAGGAGCGCTGCACCTCGCTGTACGGCGTACCGACCATGTTCATCGCGGAGCTGAACCTCCCCGACTTCGCGGCGTACGACCTGTCGTCCCTGCGCACCGGCATCATGGCGGGCTCGCCCTGCCCCGTCGAGGTGATGAAACGGGTGGTCGCCGAGATGCACATGGCCGAGGTGTCCATCTGCTACGGCATGACGGAGACTTCCCCGGTGTCCCTGCAGACCCGCCGGGACGACGACCTCGAACACCGCACCGGCACGGTCGGCCGGGTCCTGCCGCACATCGAGGTCAAGGTCGTCGACCCGGCCACCGGAGTGACCCAACCCCGGGGCAGCGCGGGCGAGTTGTGCACCCGTGGCTACAGCGTGATGCTCGGCTACTGGCAACAGCCCGAAAAAACGGCCGAGTCGGTCGACGCCGCCCGCTGGATGCACACCGGCGACCTCGCGACGATGCGCGAGGACGGCTACGTCGAGATCGTCGGCCGCATCAAGGACATGATCATCCGGGGTGGCGAGAACATCTACCCGCGCGAGATCGAGGAGTTCCT
>Ga0136846_1231945_pt1 | contig 11844 bp, 8 predicted proteins | sample HopSoiMetagenom2_FD_96841 | JGI IMG/M metagenome (GOLD analysis project Ga0136846, IMG submission 96841) | Grasslands soil microbial communities from Hopland, California, USA - 2 Assembly 2016 (version 4) | ecosystem: Environmental > Terrestrial > Soil > Grasslands | place: USA: Hopland... | reverse complement strand
GCGCCGCCCACGCCTCGACCTCGATCAGCGCCGCCCTGGGCTTCGCCGCCGCGCGCGACCAGAAGGGCGAGAAGAACCGCGTCGTGGCCGTCATCGGCGACGGCTCCATGTCGGCCGGCATGGCCTATGAGGCGATGAACAACGCCTGCGAGACCACCCGCCAGCTGACTGTCATCCTCAACGACAAAGACATGTCCATCGCCCCGCCGGTGGGCGGGATGAGCGCCTATATGGCGCGGCTGGTCTCCGGCGGCGGCTACCAGTCGATCCGCAACCTGGGCAAGGCGGTGACCAAGGTGTTTCCGCGGCCGATGCGCGAGGCGGCCCGCAAGGCCGAGGAATACGCCCGCGGCATGGTCACCGGCGGCACCTTCTTCGAGGAGCTGGGCTTCTACTATGTGGGCCCGATCGACGGCCACGACATGGACGCCCTGGTGCACGTGCTGCAGAACGCCCGGCGCATCGAGGACCGGCCGGTGCTGGTCCACGTGGTGACCCAGAAGGGCAAGGGCTATGGCCCGGCCGAGAGCGCGGCGGACAAGTACCACGGGGTGGTCAAGTTCGACGTGGTCACCGGCAAGCAGGCCAAGGGCCAGGCGGCCGCGCCGCAGTACACCCGCGTCTTCGCCGAGGAGCTGGTCAAGCACGCCAAGATCGACCCGAAGATCGTAGCGATCACCGCGGCCATGCCGTCCGGCACCGGGCTCGACCTCTTCGGCCAGGCGTTCCCCGACCGCACCTTCGACGTGGGCATCGCCGAGCAGCACGCGGTGACCTTCGCTGCCGGCCTGGCCGCGGACGGCATGAAGCCGTTCTGCGCCATCTATTCCACCTTCCTGCAGCGCGGCTACGACCAGGTCGTGCACGACGTGGCCATCCAGGGCCTGCCCGTGCGCTTCGCCATCGACCGGGCGGGCCTCGTGGGCGCGGACGGCGCCACGCACGCCGGCTCGTTCGACGTGGGCTACCTGGGCCAGCTGCCCGGCATGGTGATCATGGGCCCGTCGGACGAGGCGGAGCTGGCGCACGCCGTCGCCACCGCCGTCGCGCTCGACGACGCCCCCTCGGCGTTCCGCTATCCGCGCGGCGAGGGCCTGGGCGTGGCCATCCCGCAGCTCGCCGCCCCGCTGGAGATCGGCAAGGGCCGCATCGTGCGCGAGGGGACGGCGGTGGCCATCCTGTCGTTCGGCACGCGCCTTTCCGAGAGCCTGAAGGCGGCCGACATGCTGGCGGCCCGCGGCCTCTCCGCCACCGTCGCCGACGCCCGCTTCGCCAAGCCGCTGGACCTGGACCTGATCCTGCGCCTGGCCCGCGAGCACGAGGCCCTGATCACGGTGGAGGAGGGCGCGATGGGCGGCTTCGGCGCCTTCGTGCTGCACGCCCTGGCCCAGCACGGCGCCCTGGACCGCGGCCTGCGCGTGCGCACCCTGACCCTGCCCGACATCTTCCAGGACCACGACAAGCCCGAGGCGATGTACGCCCAGGCCGGCCTGGACGCCGAGGGCATCGTGCGCGGGGCCCTGGCGGCCCTGGGCGTGGACAACGCGAGCGCGACGGGGCGGCGGGCGTAGGGGGCGGGCGCTTTAGGTGCTCGTTCGGGCGCCTGGCCTCGAACCGTTTTGGCGCTTGCGCAACGTTCAACTTTGAACTCCTAGGCGGGCCTGATGCTGGTCGTACCCCAGGAGGCTTTGCCTCACCTCGTCGCTGCAGCCCGGCAAGGACTGTCGCGGCAGGAAGCTACGTCCGCCCGAGATGAAGGCGAGTGGCCGGATGAGTTCGACGGCAACGATGCCGCGTTGCTTGAAATGGCGCTCCATGCGCTTGAGGTCGCCGCATCGAATGGGTCGGAGCAGGTGGCCCTGTCTGGGAAACCCGTGTGGATCTTGACCGGATTGCTGCCGGACTATGTGAGACGGCGCCTATGCGACCTTTCAGACCGCGAGTACGAAGCGCTCAAGAGCGTGTATCGACAGGCGCCCGCTAGCCACGCCGGTGAGTTTCCGACGGGATAGGCTGCATTCCCATCTTCAACGCCACGACAGTGCGCCGACCCATCGTCCCGATGGGGACCGGGGCATAGATCTCACGGTAGATGCGAGCCTCGGGGCCTGGCGATGTCAAGGAGCGCGCTCTGCGCGCCCGCGCCGCGGCGGCCCTGCGGGCCGTCCTTGAGATCGCCAGGCCCCGAGGCAAACTGACCGCCATGAGATTTAAGTTGGGGTGGGCCGCAGGGCTGCCGGCGCTTTCGCGCTTTCCGGTGCGGGCTGTGTTTGTTCGGCCCGCCCTCCTGCGCGGGAGAGAGGCTTCGCCTAGGCGGGCGCGGCCGAGCGGCGCGGAGTGCGATAGAGCTGCGCGCCCACCGTCGCGACCCAGGCGAACCACGAGGCGAACAGCGCCCGCTGGGCCAGGCCATAGACCGGCTTCAGGTGCGGCCAGATCACCGGGTCGCGGAACATGGGGACGAGGTTGATGAGGATCGTGGCCCAGACGACGGCCGTCATCCAGCCGGAGAGCCGGACCACCTCGGCCGCCGACGGATCGCGCCGCCAGGTCAGGGCCAGCACTAGCGGCGCCTGGTAGCCGACGAGCTCGGACAGTCCGAAGACGTTGTGCAGCGGGTGCGGGAAGGCGAAGATCCCCACACCGGTCGCGGCCACCGCCATGAACGCCGTAAGATAGGCCGGCCAGCGCGAGCGGCCCGTCGCCTTGGCCAGGTCCAGCAACGCGGCGGCGCAGACCAGGATACAGGCCGCCACGGCGCAGAGCATGGCGGCGAAGGGGATCCGCATGGGCGAGCCCATCTCGCCGATCTCGCTGACCGTCTGACGGACGGGATCATAGCCCGGGACCAGGAGCGCGAGGCCCCCGACGCCGACGAGCAGGACCAGCGCCCCGAGCGGCCCGAACAGGAACCTGGAATCCCGCATCCTCGCCCCTCACGCCACCCGGCGAGGATGATGCGCCCGAAGGGTGGCCGCAAGGCTCTTGGTCGCGGTCCGGAGTCGGACGCGGGACGGGCAGGCCGGGTCGCGATTTCCACGACGGGGCGCTCGTTTCGGCGTGCGACTTGACGGTTGGACAACCATCCCGTGCGTAGGCTGTGCGGATGCGGATCGTCGTGGCCTGGCTTCGTGGGACGGTTGTCGCCCTGGCGTTGGCGGGGGAGGCGCCGGCCGGAACGACGCCCTGTGCGGAGCGGCCATATGGCGAGGCGCGGCTGACTCCCGCGCAGTCCGGTCCCGCCCGGCTCGCCGGCGTGCACAAGGCCAGCTTCGTGGCCGCCGAGTTGGACGATCGTCCCGTGCCGCAGGTCTCCCCGGATGGGGCGGCCTATTTCACGGTCCGACACCGGCTTGGGCTGCAGTTCGGGCCGGAGCCCGCGGGGTCGCCGCCGCAGGTCGTGGGGCTGCCGGAAGTCGTCGAGGTCGGGTACGGCGGCGCCGCACCCATGCCGTTCGCCTGGCAGGCGGACTCGCGGGCGGTGTTCGGGGCCAGCCAGCCGCGGATGTATCCGCGGGGCGGCTGGGCGCTGGGCGGCTGGCAGCCGCTGCGCATCTGGCGCGACGGGCGCGTCGAGCGACTGCCGAGGCTCAGCCATCCATCGGGTGAGCTCGATAGCCTTCAGTGGGCCGGGGGCAGGGGCCTTGCGCTGGCGCAGTTCGGGACGCGCGGTGGGCTCTACCGGCCGGAGCGGAAGAACCCGGAGCCGGCGTTCGCCTTCATCGACGCGGTGCGCGGTCGGGTGCTGGCGACCTTCCGCTTCGACAGGATCCCGGGCGTGAGGCCGCGCCGGGACGGCTCCGACTACGCGCTCTTCCGGCCGGCGGCGGCGGTCGTCGTCCGCCCGGACGGAAGGCTGCGCGCCGTGGTGCAGGTGGCGCGCGGCCCATGGGTGATCCTCGACCAGGGTCGGCCGCCGCGGCTGGCGCCGATTCCCGGCGGGCCCGCCGCCGCTGGTGGCGTGGCGCTGAGCGCGGATGGCCGTCGCGTCCTGATAACGCCCTCGCTCCAGGCCTCGGGAATGATCTGCGAGCGCAATCCGAATTGTCCCAAGCCGACGCCGGTGGAGGGGTCGTTCGCCGCCCTCTACGACCTGGAGACCGGCGAGCGGCTTTGGGAGCTGCGAGCTACGGTGACCGACTTCTGGACCTATCCAGTCCCGGCGCTGAACGCGGATGGGTCGCTGGCGCTGGTGGGCCTTCCCGAGGACGCGGCGGATGCCTGGCCACGCGTGGGCCTGGTGTCGACGCGCATCGGCGCGGTGGTGCAAACCTTGTGCGCCGCCGACTCCAGCTCGAACGTCCTGGCGTTCCTGCCCAACGCTCGCATGTCGCTGAGCGGCGTAGGCCACGTCGCGCTCTATGAAGTGGCGGGGCGCGGCCGGTAATCCAGGCTCCCGCCTTGAGGATGGAGTACCGGGCCAGAATTTGGCGATCCAAGCGCGTGCCCGAGGTCAACGAGACCAAGCTGAGCCGTCAAGTCGGATCAGCGAACGCAGCACCTGTGCGCCCTCCCAATAGACCGCCGCGGCTCGCCGCTCAGTAGGCGCCCCCGCTCACGGCGGCGTCCTCGGCAGCATCGCCTTGAACAGCCCCAGGAACCGGCCCGCCGCCTCGGCGTCCAGGGTGATGGCGTGGCGGACCGCCGCCGCGGCCAGGGTCATGATCAGCTGCGAGAAGGTCTCCAGCGTCGCGTCCGGCGTCTGCGGCGCCACGCGGCGGACCGCCTCGCAGAGCAGGCCCGACAGGAACGCGCCGTCCTCCTCGTCCAGGGCCTGCAGCGCGCGGTCCGCCTGGGTGGCCTGCCAGATGTGGCGCATCACCGGCTCGTCCAGGAACATCTGGTAGTAGCTGTCCACGATCCGGCAGAGCGCCGGATAGAGGTCGTCCGGCGCCGCCACGTCGGCCAGGTCCCGCGCCACGCACTCGCGGCCGACCGCGTTGTAGCGCTCGGCCAGGGTGCCGATCACCGCCGTCTTGTCCGGGAAGTACTGGTAGAGCGAGCCGAACGGCACGCCCGTGCGCTGGACAATGTCGCTCATGCGGAAGGCCTCGCCGCCCTTCTCCGCCATCAGGTCCGCAGCGGCGGCCAGGATCTTCTCGAACCGCTCGCGGCTGCGCTGCTGGGTCGGCGCCAGCCGCGGCCGCGCCGCGCCCAAGGCGCCCTCGCCGATCGCCGCCTTGTCCGCCTTCTGGGTCGCCACGCGCCTGTCCGAGCCTGCTTGACTCGCAAAATACGAGGGTTTATCGGGTTTCGCAAATACGAGAACTTCTCGTATTACATATACCAGAAGGAAACGCCCAAATGACTCAGCTTCCCGTCCTGATCCTCGGCGGCCTCGGCAAGACCGGCGCGCGCGTCGAGGCGCAGCTGCGCGCCCGCGGAATCCCCACCCGCGTGGCCTCGCGCTCCACCATCCCGGCCTTCGACTGGGACCAGCCGCAGACCTGGGCCGCGGCGCTGCAGGGCGCCTCGAAAGCCTATGTGAGTTTCCAGCCCGACCTCGCCGTGCCGGGCGCTGCGGCGGCGATGGCGCTGCTGGGCCAGCTGGCGCAGGACGCGGGGCTGGAGCAGGTGGTGCTGCTCTCGGGCCGCGGCGAGCCGGGCGCCCAGGCGGCCGAACAGGCGCTGCAGGCCAGCGGCGCGCCCTGCACCATCGTGCGGGCCAGCTGGTTCGCCCAGAACTTCTCCGAGGGCTACCTGGTGGAGGGCGTCATGGCCGGTGAGATCGCCCTGCCGGCCGGCGACGTGCCCGAGCCCTTCGTGGACGCCGACGACATCGCCGAGGTGGCCGTGGCCGCCCTGACCGACCCGCGTCACCTGGGCCAGGCCTATGAGGTGACCGGCCCGCGCGCGCTCACCTTCACCCAGGCCGCCGCCGAGATCGCCGAAGCCACGGGCCGGCCGCTCGCCTACCGCCAGATCGGCGCGGACGCCTTCGCCGAGGGCCTCCGCCCCTATGCGCCGGAGCAGGTGGTGCAGCTGCTGCTCGAGCTCTTCACCGTGGTGCTGGACGGGCGCAACGTCGCCACCGCCGACGGCGTGCCGCGGGCCCTGGGCCGCCCGGCCCGCGACTTCGGAGACTACGCGCGCGCCGCCGCCGCGGCCGGGGCCTGGGGGTAGGGGCAGGGTAGGGGGTCGGGACGCCGATCAGGCTGTGGCGGCGCCCGCGAACGCGCGGCGCCGGCGCAGCATGCCGCCCAGCCCGCCAAAGCCCATCAGCATCATGGCCCAGGTGGCCGGTTCCGGCGCGGCCCCGGCCGGCGCGGTGATGATTTCCGGGATGTTGTAGGAGGCCGTGTGGGTTCCGCCGTCGGAGCTGTAGAAGGTGGCGCTGGTGAAGCTGGTGTCCGACACCAGACCGGCGAAGACGAAGGTGCTGGTGTCGTAGACGCCGCTGCCCGCGGTCGCGGTCCCGCCCGCCGCGGTCACGACGAAATCGCCCGAGTTCGCATTCACGTTGAAGAACACGCCGACCGCATAGACCGGCGCGGCGAAGGTCACCGTCACGCCGTCGCCGCCGAAGAAGAACTGCGCCGCGCCGCCGGCCTGGTAGCCGCCCAGGCTCACGCCGCTGAAGCTGTTGAACTGGTTGGTGATGATGGTCCCGTCCAGCGCGGCGCCGCCGCTCGTCGTATAGGTGGCGCCGTCGAAGGTTCCGCCGTTGGCGATGACCTGGCCGGCCGTGCCGCTGCTGAAGTCCTCGATGACCGCGTTGCCGGCGATCGCGGCGTTGAACGCCGCCGAGCTGGTGTAGGTGGTCGTCGCCGCGTTCGCGGCGCCCGCACCCAGCGTCACCCAGGCGACCGCCGCGACCATCGAAGTCAGTTTCATAGCGGCCCCCAGCCGTTGTCGAAGCGTAACGCCACAATCGGCGCGTGCATCCGCGGAATTGGTTAACGACATTCGCCGAACCGCCAAGCGCATTCGCCCCCAGGGGGAATTTGGGCGTGGAACCGCTTTGGTTTCCGTAGCGGGCGCATCTACCTCCCCCGCGAAGCGGCGGGAGGGGGACCGCCCGCCGACGTCGGCGCCAGCGGGGTGTAGAGCGGGGGGTGGAGGGGATGAGCCTCAAGCTCGACGGAACGATCAGACGGTGTTGAGCGCGGCGCTTGACCTCGCCCCCTCCACCAGCCGCTCTTCGCTCCGCTCGGCGACTGGTCCCCCTCCCGCCGCTTCGCGGGGGAGGTAGGAGCGCCTCCAGCCACCGCGCGCCAGCGCCGGCCGCGCTGCGGCTCACCCCAGCTTAAATCTCATGGCGGCCAGGCCCCGAGGCTCGCATCTACCGTGAGATTTATGCGCCGGTCCCCATCGGGACGATGGGACTATCGCACCTACCTCCCCCGCGAAGCGGCGGGAGGGGGACCGCACGCCGAGGTCGGCGTCAGCCGGCCGTAGAGCGGGGGGTGGAGGGGGCGAGCCCCATCTGCTGAGCCTCGGACAGCCGGGTCGATCCACTGCGCTTGAAGCTCGCCCCCTCCACCACCGGCTCTCCGCTGCGCTCGGCCGGCGGTCCCCCTCCCGCCGCTTCGCGGGGGAGGTAGAGGTCCGCAATCGGTCGAACGCCGACTTCGCCGCCCCCCTACCCCTTCGCCGTCCCCGCCTTCGCCTGCGCCTGCTTCGCCGCGGCCGGGGCGACCGGCTTGGTCGGGGCCGCGGCCGCCTTGGCCGTCCCCACCGGCGCGGGCCGGGTCTTGAAGCGGCCCTTCATCTTGTCCACCCAGCCGGCGAACGTCTCGTTGTCCGCCGACACGCGGCTGAAGTCGGCCACGCTGAGCCGGCCGGTGGGCACGCCGGACAGGGCGATGCGCAGGGCCTCGGGATTGTTGGCCTTTTCGTAGAAGCCCTGGTAGCGCGCCTGCAGCCGCGCCAGCGACGCATCGTCCCCGGCCAGGCTGTAGGCGACGCCGGCGCGGATCAGCCGGCCTTCCTCGTCGGCGGTCAGCGGCGTGGCGGTCTTGTAGCGCTCGCCCAGGCCCTTCTCGAACAGCGGCCCGGCCGCGGCCCAGTCGCGCTTCTTCCAGACGATCTCGGCCCGTAGGTCGCCGGCCTCCTTCGAGGTGTCCTTCTCGATGATCTCCAGGGCGCTGTCGAACTTGCCCACGGTCATCCAGGCCCGCGCCTCGATCAACCGGCGCTCGACGTTGAGGGCGGTGGGCAGCACCGTGGTGCGCGAGGCGTTGATCGCCTCCAGCGCCATCTCCGGCTTGCGGTCCATCAGGTAGATCACCGCCAGGTCCGTGGAGACCTGGGCTCGTGGCACGCCGTCGAGGCGGTTCTCGGCCTGGTATTTCAAGAGCTCCGCCGCCTGCGGCAGCAGGTCCACGTCGACCAGCCGCTTGACCAGCTTGCGCACCATCAGGTCGCCGTCGGCGCCGATGGGGGTCAGCTCCTTGAAGTCGTAGAACAGGGCCAGGGCCTGGACCGGCTCCAGCCCATCGGCGCCGCCGTCGAGGAACAGGCCGCGGAAGGCGGCGGCCAGGTCGGACTGCAGCTGCTGCGCCTGGGGCAGATCGGGCAGCCGGCCGCCCGCCGACCGCAGCGCCTCCAGCGCCTCGCGGTAGCGGCCCTGGCTGAGGTAGAGGTTCCCGAGCGCGCGGATGGTCTCCAGCTCGGTGGCGTCGCCGCGCCAGCGGTAGCGCAGGCCGTCGAACACCCCCGCCGCCTGGGCCGGCGAGACCTGGCCCAGCTCCAGCTTGATCTGGGTGGCGCGCAGCGTGGCCGGCGCCGAGATCGAATCGATCGGCGCGCGGGCGATGGCGGCATAGACCCGAAGCGCCCGGTCCTTGTGGCCCTGCAGCTCGATCACCTTGGCCTGGACCAGGCGCGCCAGCAGCTGCTCCTCGGGCGGCAGGTCCTCCTGCAGCGCCATCTGGATGCGGTTGTCGGCGCCGACGATGTCGCCCTGGGCCAGGGCCGCCTGGGCGTCGGCGCGCGCGAAGCGGGCCTTCCAGATCGGCGCGAACAGGCCATAGGCCTGGGCGCCCTTGATGAACTGGCTGCGCGCGTCGGCGTAGTGGGCTAGCTGGCTGTCCACATAGCCGCGCCACAGGGCCGTGGAGGGATCGTCCGCCAGCACCGGCGAGGAGAAGTCCGCGTCGGCCTCGGCATAGCGGCGCGCCAGGGTGCGGGCGACGCCGCGCAGGCCCCGGAACTCCGGATCGTCCAGCATCTCCGGATGGGTGCGGGCCAGGTCGTTCAGGACGCCGATGGCCTCGAACGACAGCTCCGAGCCGATCAGGAACCGCGCCAGCGCCATCCGTGCGGCGATCGGGCTCTGGCGGTCGCGGTTGCCGCCCTCCGCCGAGGCCGCCGACAGCAGGACCTCGTAGCGGCGCAGGAAGCCGGCGGGGCCGGTCTTCGACCAGTCGGCCGGGATCATCGCCGGCATCGGCGCCGGCTGCGGCGCGCCCAGCGCGGCCTCCTCGCGGTCGCGGGTGGCCCAGGCGGGCGAGAGCGAGAGCCCCGAGCTCTTGGTGATCCGCACGATCTCGCCGTCGCGCTTGACGGCGACGTCGTCGGCCAGGGGCTCGACCGCCAGGCCCTGGATCGACGGCAGCAAGGCCGCGTCCACATAGTCCCGCCGGCTGGGCACGCCCTTGGCGGGGCCCAGGGCGGTGACCACGGTCAGGGTGTCGCCGACCACCGGGTCCGGCAGCTCGACGACGCGCGTCGCGCCCGCCACCGGCGCCTTCAGGGTGGCCGGGCCGCCGGCGGCGTCGCGGGTGACGCGGATGATCGAGGGCTGGGCCTGCGGGCCCGGTCCCAGCGAGACCGTCCAGACGTTGCCGATGGAGGAGACGAACACCGGGGCGTCCGGGTCGGCGTCGATGCGCAGGGCGGCGTGGTCGGCGCCCTTGAACGCCTGCAGGCCCTTGAGCGGCTTGACGCCCTTGGGCGCGGACGAGACGTCCAGGGTCGCCGGGGCGTCGAACACGACCCAGACGGCGTCGCCGCGGTGGAAGACCGCCGCGCCGGCCGGGTTGGCCCAGGCGAAGCTCAGCTGCACCTGCCCGTTGGCGACCTTGGTCTCCATCTTGACCACGCCGCCCTTGGGCAGCGGGTCGGGGCGCGGCGGCTCGGCCTCGGCCACCTCGACAGCGGGCGTCTCGGGCCCGGCGGCCGCCGGCGCCGGCTCGGCCTTGGCGAAGAAGTTGACGTAGGTGGCGCCGTCCGCCTGGCCGATCTTGGCGTCGGCGTCGTCGGCCAGGGTCACCACCAGCTGCAGATGGCCGCCCGCGTGGCGCTTCTCGGCGGCCTTGATCCACTTCGGCGGCTGGGCGCGCAGGTGGGCGATGTCGGGGTCGCCGTCGCGGTCGTAGCTCAGCACCACCGTCTGGCCGTCGCGCTTGGCGGTGATGCGCGCGCCGCTGGCCTCGATGCGCGTAAAGGTCTCCGCGCTCGCCACGCGCACGTCGAGGCCGCCGCGCGCCTTGGCAGAGGCGCGGGCGGCCGCTTCGGCCGCGGGGGCGGCGATGCTGGCGGGTGCGGCGACGCTGGCGATGCAGGCCGCGGCCACCCCCGAGCGGAGGGCCTGCTTCAGCGTCATCGGCTACCCGGTCTTGGCCGCGGGCGCTGCGGCGGCCGGAGCCGCGGTGGCCGGAGCCGCCGCAGCCGGCGCAGGCGTCGTCGCCTTCGCAGCGGCCGACGCATTGGCCGCCTGCTGGGTGGCGGGCGCCTTCTTGCGCGGGACCGGCTTCTTGGCGGCCGTGCGCGTGGGCTTGGCCGGGGCGGTCTTGGTCGGGTCCGAGGCGGCCTGGGCGGTCTTGTCGGCGGCGGCGCTGGCCACCTGGTCGGCCTTGGCCGCGGCGGCCATGGCGTCGGAATAGCGGCGGGCCAGGGACTCGGTCAGCTTCTTGGCGTCGGCCGCCGGCATCAGGGCGACGATCGAGGACAGCGCCCGGTCCTTCATCTTGGCGGCGATCGGGATGCGCACGCTGTCGTCCAGCAAGACGAAGCGCGGCGCGGCGTCCTTGGGCTTCATGCCCTCATAGACCTTCACCAGCCGGTCGATCTCGGCCGCCTGCTTGGCGTCGCTCTCGGTGAGCAGGCCCTGGATCTCGCCCTTCAGGCCGGTCAGGGCCTTCAGCTTGGCGTCCAGCTTGGCTTCGGCCGCGGCCATCAGCGCCAGCTGGGTGTTGAGGTCGCTCTCGCGCTGGTCCAGCTGGCCGCGGCGCTCGCCCAGGCTCTGCAACACCTGAAGCTCGGCCGGCGACAGCCCCGCCTGCTTGGCGAGCTCGGCGGCGGTGGGCGCACAGACCGGCTTCGGCGCGATGGAGGCCGGCGGCAGGGCGGCGGCAGTGTCGGTGAGCAGGCCGGTGGGCGCGGCCGTGGCCTCGGTCGGCGCAGCCGCAGTCGCGGCCGCATCCGCCTTGGCGTCCTTGGCCTTGGCCGCCTTGGCCGGCTTGCCCGCGGCGGTCTTGGCCGCGCCCTCGGCGAAGGCCTGGGCCCCGGAGAGCAGGCTCGGCAGGTCGCGCGCCCCGGCCAGGGCGTTCACGGCCAGCACGCCGCCGATGGCGACCCCGACGAGGGGCAGGATACGCGGAACGGATTTCACCAGCGGCCTCCGGCGCGGACGTTGGCCGCCGGCGCGTCTTCGAACAGGTCGTCGTCAATGGCGGCCACGCGGCGGCCGGGCAGCGGGGCGCGGCCGACCAGCGGCTCGGCCTCCACGCTGGCCACGGCCTCCATGCGGGCCACCGGCTCCACCAGGGTCTCGGGCCGCGAGCGGGCGGTGCGCACGGCGACGAGCAGGGCGCCCAGGCGCTGGTCGGCGGTGCCGCCGGCAAAGGCGGCGGCCACGTCCTCGGCGCGGGCGCGGGCGTCCTCGCGGGTCAGTTGCGG
>Ga0136846_1211378_pt1 | contig 11844 bp, 8 predicted proteins | sample HopSoiMetagenom2_FD_96841 | JGI IMG/M metagenome (GOLD analysis project Ga0136846, IMG submission 96841) | Grasslands soil microbial communities from Hopland, California, USA - 2 Assembly 2016 (version 4) | ecosystem: Environmental > Terrestrial > Soil > Grasslands | place: USA: Hopland... | reverse complement strand
CGCCTGCACCGCGTCGCCGAGCTCTGGCGACGCCGCCGCCTGCCCGGGTGCCGGGGCGCCCGCGGGCGGCGACAGCGGTGTGCCGGGGGCCGGCGCACCGGTCAGGCCGGTGTCCGCCGCGTCGTCGATCCCGAGCCCGGTGAGGACGGCCGGGTCGCCGACGGCGTTGCTGCCGAGGACGGCGGTGACCGCGATCAGCGCACCTGCCGCGACGGCGACCCCGTGTGACGACCGCGCGCCGGCCTCTGCGAGGTCGCGTGCGCGGGGGACCAGCGGCCGGTCCAGGGCGTGCGCCGCGCGGCGGCCCTCCCGGCGCAGCAGCGAGCCGACGGAGACGGGACCGTCCGGGGGCGCGTCGGTGGAGGCGATCAGCGGTGACACGCGGGTGCGGCCGTGCCGGGGAGCGGCGGCAGATGCCACGGGCGACGCCCTTTCGCGGGGGAGCGGGAGCGGACCGTCGCTGTCTACTCGACCAGGCCCTCGGCCGCGACACGCGGCACCCGCCGTGATCCTTGCCCCCGGAACGAGGCGGTGTGCACCCGACGTGCGTGATCTACCGCTCGACGCGCACCACTGGGCCATCCGGCCGAGCGAGGTCGTACCGACGGCCGTTCCGGACTCTCAGTGACGGGTACCCGGCGTAGTCACGATTTTCACCCGACCGGAGCAGTGGCGCGGGTGCGACCACGCCGTAGCAGGGTTGTCGGCGATCCGGACCGTCCACGACGACGGGGGCGCTCACGCAGCGGAGGCAGGCGGCGCAGGGGGATATAACCGTTTCGCTCCTCCGCGATGACTACGACGGGCGTTACCGTGGTACCTACATGAACGGCGGGTTGCCGAGCAGTGTGTTTGCGGCCAATGGGGGTCAGCATGCGAGTACCTCACGCTGAAGTGGGCTCGGTAGCCCGGATCGTGGAAACGGCCGATCGCGGCCGTTTCGTCGTCTGGGACGCAGCCGGCCCCGTGGGCGCGCCGACACTCGTGTTGCTGCACGGCGTCACCCTGGACGTCGAGACCAACTGGTCGGGCGCGATCCCGACGCTCGCCCGCCACTTCCGCGTCCTGGCCATGGACCTGCGCGGGCACGGAGGCGGCGCACCCGCGCGGATGCCGTATCGGCTCGAGGACTGTGCGGACGACGTCGCCGCCGTGGTCCGCGCGCTGCGCACCGGTCCCGTGATCGTCGTCGGCTACTCGATGGGCGGCATGGTCGCCCAGGCGTTCTGGCACCGGCACCGCGAGCTGACCGCCGGGCTCGTGCTCTGTTCGACGGCCCGCAACGTCTCGGGCTCCTTCCTCGAGCAGCTGACGGCGATGACGATGCCGTTCGCCGTCGGTGCGATGGGCTGGATCCCGCCCGTCTTCCCGATGCGCGCGGACCTGGTCGGCGGGCATCTGCTCGGCGACGGTCTCGACCCCCGCGTCCGCCGGGCCGCGCTCGCCCGCATGCGGCGCATCCCGCTCGTCACCGCGCTCGCCGCCATGCAGGCCGTCTGCCACTTCAGCTCGCACCGCTGGATCGGCGGCGTCGACGTCCCCGCGGCGGTGCTGGTGACGCGGAACGACCGTGTCGTCCCGCCGAGCCGGCAGATGCGCCTGGCCCGCGCGCTGCCCGGCGCCGTCGTCGTCGAGGTCGAGGGCGACCACGACGTCTTCCTCGGCGCGCCACGGGCGTTCGCGCACGCGCTCCTCGACGCCTGCCTCGCCACCAGTGTCGACGACCGGCGACCCGAAGGCAGCGAGCAGGCCAGCTAGCACCGGGTGGTAACGCTCCGCGCTCTCTTCGCGACTCCCGGTGCATGTCACGACGGGGTACCGACCGGGTCGAGGATCTCGTCGCCTGGCTGCTGACGTGCCTGGGTCTGCTGGCGGTGCTCGGCTCAGTGCTCGTCGGCCACGCCGCGCACGGTGCCGCCCTCGGTCGCGACGGTGCGCCGACCCCGGTGCGGGCGGTCCTGCTGGACGACGCTCCGGCGACCTCGGCGGCCCACCAGCGCGTTCCGGCGGGCCGGCATCGTGTTCCGGTCGCGTGGACCGGCGTGGACGGCATCGTGCACGTCGTCGAGGTGTCGGTGCCGCCCGCGCTGCCGGCGGGCTCCGCGGTCACCGTGTGGCTGGACCGCACCGGGCGCGTGGTCGCCGACCCGTCGGAGCGGACCGCCCGGGCCGTCGCCTTCGGGACCAGCGCCGGGCTGGCGGTGGCCGCGCTGACGTGGGCGGTCCTGGCTCTGCTGTGGTCCGCGGTCTGCCGGGTGACCGCGGCGTGCAACGACGCCGGCTGGACGCGGGAGTGGGCCCGCGTCGAGCCCCGGTGGCGACACATGGCCCGGTAGCGATCTGCAAGGCTGGTCCGCATGGGTGTGGGCACGGGCATGGGCACGACGTACGACGTCCGGGCGGTCCGCGCCCACTTCCCGGCACTGGCCGCGGGCGCGGCGCACTTCGACGGCCCCGGCGGATCCCAGGTCCCCGACACGGTCGCGGCGGCCGTCGCCGACACCCTGCTCTCGCCTCTGGCGAACCGGGGCTCCGTCACCGCGGCGGAACGGGCGTCGGATGCGATCGTGCTGGCGTCGCGGGCCGCGATGGGCGACCTGCTCGGCGCCGACCCGCGCGGGGTGGTGTTCGGCCGCAGCATGACTGCGCTGAGGTTCGACCTGGCCCGCGCGCTCGCCGCGACGTGGCGGGCGGGCGACGAGGTGATCGTCACCCGGCTCGACCACGACGCCAACATCCGCCCCTGGGTGTACGCCGCGGAGGCCGTCGGTGCGACGGTGCGCTGGGCCGACTTCGATCCCCGCACGGCCGAGCTCACGGTGGCCGACGTGGCGCGTGAGCTGTCGTCGCGGACCCGTGTCGTCGCGGTCACCGGTGCGTCGAACCTGCTCGGGACCCGCCCGCCGGTCCCGCTGATCGCCGCCGCGGCGCACGAGCGAGGCGCGCTGGTGGTCGTCGACGGCGTCCACCTGACGGCGCACGCGCCGGTCGACGTCGCCGCGCTGGGTGCCGACGTCTACGCCTGCTCGCCCTACAAGTTCCTCGGCCCGCACTGCGGCGTGCTCGCCGCCGCCCCGGACCTGCTGGAGTCGCTCACGCCGCAGAAGCTGCTGCCGTCGCCGGACTCCGTGCCGGAACGCTTCGAGCTGGGCACCCTTCCCTACGAGCTGCTCGCCGGCACGACCGCCGCGGTCGAGTTCCTGGCCGGTCTGGATCCGGCCGCGACCGGCACCCGGCGGGAGCGGCTGACGGCGAGCATGGCCGTGGTGGAGCGGCACGAAGACCGGCTGCGGCACCGCATCGAGGACGGGCTCGCCCGGCTGTCCGGCGTCGTCGTGCACTCCCGGGCCCAGTCGCGCACACCGACGATGCTGCTGTCGTTCCCCGGACGCGACCCGCAGGACGCCTACCGGTTTTTGGCCGAGCGGGGTGTGAACGCCCCCGCCGGCACCTTCTACGCACTGGAGGCCTCGCGGCGCCTCGGGTTCGGCGACCGGGGCTCGCTGCGCGTCGGCCTCGCCCCCTACACCGACGACGGCGACGTCGACCGGCTGCTCGCCGCGCTGGGTGACTTCCTGGCTCGACCGTGATCCCGAGCGCCGAGTCGGGTAGGACTAGTGCCGTGAGTAACGGGGACGCACCGCAGATCGTGCGGGAGACCGAGCGCAAGTACGAGTCCGCCGAGCCGCCCGGAGCCGAGCTGATCGCCGAGCTCGCTGCGGCGGCGGGCGGCACCGCGCCGGCCGCGCCCGCCCGGCACGAGCTGTCGGCCACCTACTACGACACCGCGGACCTGCGCCTGCTGCGGTCCAAGCTCACGTTGCGCCGCCGCGTCGGCGGCGACGACGCCGGCTGGCACCTCAAGCTGCCCGCCGGCGCGGACAGCCGCGACGAGGTGCGGCGCCCGCTGGGCCGAGCCCGCAAGCCGCCCCAGCCGTTGGTCGCGCTCAGCCGTGCCGCGCACCGCGACGCGCCGCTGGAGCCCGTCGTCGAGCTCGACACCGTGCGGAACGAGTGGACGCTCACCGACAGCCACGGCGAGGCCGTCGCCACCGTCACCGACGACCGGGTCACCGCCCGCATCCTGGGCGCCGGTGCCGGCGGCGGCACGTCCGTCGACACCGAGCCCCTCGAGTGGGCCGAGATCGAGGTCGAGCTGACCGGGCAGGGCACCGTCGAGTTGCTCGACCGGATCGACGAGGCGCTGCAGCGGGCCGGGGTGCACCGGTCGGCCTCGTCCTCGAAGCTGGGCCGGGTGCTCGCCGACCGGATCCCGCCCGCGCCGCCGCGGCCCGAGGCCTCGACGGACGCGACCGCAGGCGACGTCGTGCTCGCCTACGTCACCGAGCAGGCCGAGACGATCCACGCCACGGACCCCCGGGTCCGCCGCGACGCCCCCGACGGGGTGCACGCCATGCGCGTGGCCTGCCGGCGGATGCGCAGCACCTTCCAGTCCTTCCGTGCGCTGCTCGATCGCAACCACACCGACGACCTCGTCGCGGAGCTGCGCTGGCTGGCGGGCGAGCTCGGCGGGGCGCGCGACCTGGAGGTCCAGGAGGCCCGGATCACCGCCGACGTCGCAGCGCTCCCGCCCGAGCTCGCGATGGGCCCCGTCGCCGCGCAGACCACGCGGTTCTTCGCCACGCGCCGCGCCTCGGCGGGGGCCACCGCCACGGCGGCCCTGGACAGCGACCGCTACCTCGCGCTGCTCGACGCCGTGGACGCGCTTCTGGCCGACCCCCCGCTGACCGACGAGGCGGCAGGCCCGGCCGTCGACGTCCTGCCCGGGCTGATCGGCAAGGCCACGAAGCGTGCCGCGAGGCACCTGAAGGCCGCACACGCCCACCCGCCGGGACACGAGCGCGACCTGGAGCTGCACGAGATGCGCAAGGCCGGGAAGCGCCTGCGCTACGCCGCCGAGGTGAGCGAGCCGGCGCTGGGGAAGCAGGCGAAGCGGCTCGTGAAGGCGGTCAAGGAGCTCCAGGAGCTGCTGGGGGAGCACCAGGACTCGTTCGTCGCCCGCGACCTGCTGCGGGAGCTGGGAGCCGCCGCGGCCGCCGAGGGCGCCAACGGGTTCGCGTACGGCTGGCTCCTGCGCGACGAGCAGGCCCGCGCCGAGGGTGTGGAGGCCGACGTCGACGTCGCCTGGACGACGGTCAAGCGGCGGGCCGCGGCCGTCACCGGCTGAGCCGGGATCAGCGCGGCGCCACCAGCACCGGGCAGGGGGCGTGGTGCAGCGCGCTGTGGGCGACCAGGCCGAGACCACCGGGCTGCACGGACCCCCGGTGGTCGCTGTGCGGTCCGCCGACCACCAGCAGGTCCGCGTCGAGCGCCTCGCCGACGAGCTCGTGCGGCCGCACCCGCAGGAGCTGGGTGGCCGGGACCAGCGCGGGGTGCAGGGCCACGGCGTGCGCCACGGCGGCCTCGAGCACGCGCAGCCCGTGCGCCACGGCCCCGTCGAGGCCGACGCTGCGTTCGCCGAACGAGCGGGGCACCGCGTGCACGAAGGTCAACGCGCCGCCGACGGCGACCGCGCACGCGACGGCGTCGGCCACCACGGCGTCGTCGTCGGGCAGCGTCTCCAGCGCGGCGACGACGTGCGGCCGGCGCTCGGCGGGCCGGTCGACGGGGGAGTCGGGTCGCAGCAGCAGGGCGCGTGCGCCGGGGCCCGCGGCCGCGGCCGCCTCCCCGGGCCCTCCGCCGGTCCGCCGCTGCAGGGCCCAGCCCGACCGGCGGGCCCAGCGCGCCGCCCAGTCCGGCACTCCCGGCGCCGGCCCGACGACGACCAGGACGGTCGTCCGCCGCGCCTGGGGGCGGGACAGGGTGCTCGTGGACATCGGCCCTCCGGGGCTCGTGCCAAATGGCGACGTTGCGTAGATCCACTGTCGCTGACGGTACGCGTTGCCAGTGTGCTCCGCGCGTCCCGCCCGGGACAGCCCGGACGAGACGTGGATCATTGCATCACCCGTTCGTGTCAGCGTGAGGCCGGGTCGACGCTGCTAGATGCCCGGATCGGCGGGTAGCACCCCGCGGCTGATCGCCGCCAGCAGAGCGGCGTGGTCGCGCTCGGTCTGGTCGGCGTAGCGCCGCGCGAACCGGCACAGTGCCTCGACGGCCTTGTCCGAGCCCCCGAGGTAGCCCGCGATCATCGACGCGCCGCTCGTCCGGGCGTGGCCCTTGGCCAGCAGCAGCCCGCACACCCCGGCGTAGTCGGCCAGCGCGGCCGCGTCGAGGCCGTCGACGACCACGGCGCCCTTCATGTCGCGGAACTGCCGGACGTAGTACTGGCGGTCGCCGACCGTCGTCCAGCCGAGCAGCGGGTCGCTGACGGTCTGCAGCGCCTTCTGGTACTCGACCACGCGCTGGCCCTGGTGGGCGTGCCAGGCCTGGTCGCCGTGCACGAACCGGGCGACCACCGACCGCCTGGCCTGTTTGAGCTGGAGGAAGAGCACGTCGTCCGCGCTGCTGCCCTCGCAGAGGGCGAGGTAGGCACGCAGGCCGACGGAGCCGACCCCGACGACCTTGTGCGCGATGTCGACCACCCGGTAGCCGCCGAGCACGCGGGCCCACTGGGTCGACACCGTGCGGAGGTAGCCGTCGAGGGACTCGGCGAGCCGTTCGTACTGCTCGTCGTCCGGCCGGGTGATCAGCGGCGGGTCGTCGACGATGCGCCGCCCGCCGTCCGGGCCGCCCTCGGTGAACCGCGGCAGCGCCCGGTCGCTGGTCTTGCGGCGGGCCCGGCGCACGGCCCGTTCGATCTCGTGCAGGGTCGCGGGGTCGGTGGCGGCCCCGCGCAGCCGGTCGATGTCGACCCGCTCGTAGGCGCGCTCCAGCAGGGGCTGCTCGGCGAGGTGCGCCAGGTGGTCGCGGTAGGCGCGCACGCAGCGGGCCACGGCGTCGCCGCACTGCGACTCGGTCGACCCGTTCTGCCGCCCGGCCATCCAGACGCTCGCGACGAGCCGGCGCACGTCCCACTCCCACGCCCCCGGGTGGGCCTCGTCGAAGTCGTTGAGATCGAAGACGAGGTCGCGCTCGGGGGAGGCGTAGAAGCCGAAGTTGCTCAGGTGGGCGTCGCCGCAGATGACGGGCAGGATCCCGGTCGCGGGCAGCCCGGCGAAGTCTTCGGCCATCATCGCCGCCGCCCCGCGCAGGAAGGCGAACGGGGAGGCCGACATCCGGCCGACCCGCACGGGCACCAGTCGATCGACGCGGCCATGGTTGGTGGCGATCACGAGGTCGACGGGGTCGGTCCGGCCGTCCGCGGGCGTCCACCGGCCCAGCGCGGACCGCGGGGCCTGCTGGCGCAACCGGCGGCCGAGTGCGTACCGCTCGGCCCGCGGGGTGGAGGAGCGGCGCAGGGAGGCGAAGGCCCCGGCGTCGGTGGCCTCGAGGATCAGGTGCGCGGGGGGACCGGTCATGTCCCCATCGGATTCCACGTCGGATTCCACTCTGCCGGGGTCCGCCCCGTCCAGTTCCACAGCAGGCAATATCGCAGAGACCGGCCGCGAGCGCAGGAGTCGCGGGCCCTCAGGTGTCGCCCCGCTGCCGACCCGCCACCCATCGGGCGATCGCCGGCGCCACGAGCAGCATGACGATCACCCGGAGGACCTGCACGGCCACGACGAAGGCCACGTCCACTCCGGAGGAGATCGCCGTCGCGAGCACGGCGTAGATGCCGCCGGGGGTCGTGGCCAGGTAGCCCTCGAGCGGCGTTGCGCCGGTGAGCGTCGCGAGCAGCGCGCCGAGTGCGGCGCACAGCGCCACGACGGCGGCGATCAGTGCGACGGCGGTCGGCAGCAGCCCGCCCACCACGCGCAGGCTCTCCCGGGTGAATCGCACGCCGGCCTGCCAGCCGATGACGGCGTAGGCCAGCTCGACCAGCGCGCCGGGCGGGACCGCGCCGTGGGCGACTCCGGTGAGCGTGAGCACCAGCGCCACGGTCATCGGCCCGAGCAGCCCGCCCGCCGGGACACGCAGCACGCGGGCGAGCGGGACGCCGACGGCCGCACACACCACCGTCAGCAGGAGCCCGAGGTACCACGGCTGGACGGCGCCCGGTGCCGGGGCGGCGCCGTCGCCCGAAGCCCCGTAGACCGTCGCCGCCACCACCGGCATCGACACCGTCACCAGCACGACCCGCAGGTACTGGATGACGGCGACGATCCGTTCGTCGCCGCCCAGCTCGCGCGTCACGGCCACGAGACCGGACGCGCCGCCCGCGGTGAGCGCGAGCATGCCCGTCAGCGGGGAGACGCCGGGCCTGCGGCCGAGCAGGAGCCCGGCCGCCATGCTGACCGCGAGTGTGCCGCAGCCGACGAGCAGCACCGGCAGCCAGTCGTGGGCGACGGCGATCAGCGTCTCCGCCTGCGCCAGCACCCCGATGACCACCCCGACCACGGCCTGCGCGGACAGGCTGAGCCGCCGGGAGACCCGGGCCGGTGCCCGGCCGAGCAACGCCAGCGCGGCCGCCGCGATCAGCCCGGCGAACAGGGCGGGGGAGGGCACGGCGAGGGCGTCGAGCCCGGCCGTCCCGGCCGCGGTGAGCACCAGGAGCAGCACCCACCGGCCGACCGGGTGCGCCGGCGCGGCCGTCACGCCGAGGGTTCGGCGCGCAGGGCCAGGAGCGCGATGTCGTCGTCGTGCGGGGAGGCGGTGAACCGGCCGAGAGCGGCGCGCACCACCGTCAGCAACCGGGCCGCGGGCCGACCCGCGGCCGCACCCCCGGCCCGCCGGAGGCGCTCCACGCCGAACTGCTCGTCGCCGCGCCGGCGCTCGGTGACGCCGTCGGTGTAGAGCAGCAGCGTGTCGCCGGGGCCGAGCACGTGCGTGGTGCAGGTCAGGTCGAGCCGCTCGACCAGGCCGACCGCGGTGCCGTGCTCGCCGATCAGGTCGACCCGGCCGTCGGGGCGCACCACCAGCGGCTGCAGGTGCCCGGCCAGCACGAGCTGCACCTCCAGCTCCCGGCCGCCTCCGGCCGGCTCGCGCATCGACACCAGCGCGGCGGCGAGGGTCGCGAACTGCAGCGGGTCGCCCGACTCGAGCATCACGTCGTTGAGCAGCTCGATGGCCCGGACGAGCGGGCGGCCCTCGCGCACCAGCACCCGCAGGACGTCGCGCATCAACCCGGTCCGCGCCGCGGCGCCGGCCCCGGTGCCGCACACGTCGCCGATCGCGACCAGCCACCGCGCCGCCCCCAGCGGGTAGACGTCGTAGAAGTCGCCGCCGACGTCGCTGCCGGTGCTCGCGGGGAGGTACTGTGCCGCCAGGTCGAGGCCTTCGACCACCGGGAGGGCGCGCGGCAGCAGCGCCCGCTGCAAGGCCTGCGACACGCGCACGTGCGCGGCGGTCACCTGGGCGTTGTGCACCGCCAGGGCGGCCCGCCGGGCGACGTCGGCGATCAGCGCCACGTCCTCGGGACCGTGCGGGCGGTCGACGGGCCGGCCGACCGACAACGTGCCCGTGGTCGTGCCGTGCGAGGTGAGCGGCACGGCGACGCCGTCGGTCGGCACGGTGAACCGGACCGGGCCGAGCGTGCCGGAGAGCAGTTCGGCCAGGCCCGCGCGGAGCTCGGTGGACCGGTTGAGGCCCTCCAGCGCCGCGCGCAGCTCCGGGAGCCGCTCCTCGTCGGCGTGGGTGAGCGCGGCGAGCCGGAGCCGCCCCGCGTCGTCGAGCAGGTGCACGGCGCACCAGGCCCCCAGCCGGGGGACCACGACCTGCGGCACGACGGCGACGGTCAGCTCGACGTCGAGCGACTGCCCGAGCAGCTCGCTGGTGTCGGCCAGATAGGCCAGCCAGGCCCGGCGCCGCTGGTCCACGTCACGCAGCCAGGCCGACTCGACGGCCATCGCGACCCGGTTGGCGACCAGCTCGGCGAGGTCCGCGGAGTCCGGCGGCGGCACCGCGCCGTCGTGGTGGCGCACGAGGAGGCTCCCGCGCAGCGGTGCGGTGGTGGGCAGCGCGACGATCGTCGCGGCGGGCGATGACGGCCCGACCTCCGGCAGCGGGCCCGACCGGGCGACGATCCGCGGCCCGGAACCGTCGCCCTCGTCGACCTCGACGACCACGGCCTCGGCGTCGAGCACCTCCCACAGCCTGCGGACGAGCTCGGCGACCAGCTCGCCGGCGTCGAGCCGTCCGGCGAGGTCGGGCGGCAGGTGCAGCAGCCTGCGCACGCGCTCCGACGGGAGCATCGGCACCGCGTCCGGCTCCGCCGCCGGAGCCGGCCGCGCGGGTGCGAACGCCGGTTCGCCGATCGCGATAGAGAACCAGGTGCGGTGCGTGCCGTCCTGCTCGTGGCGCGTGCCCCACGCCGTGGCGAGCTTCGACAGCAGCTGCAGCCCGCGGCCGTGCGCGGCGGCCCGGCCGTAGCGGCGCCGCGGCTGGGACAGGTGCTGCTCGAGTGGCCCGGCGCCCCGGTCGCTCACCGTCACGACGACCTCGGCGGCGTCGATGCGCAACGTGACGTCGAACTCGGTGCCCGCGTGCAGCACGGAGTTCTCGCACAGCTCGCTCGCGAGGAGGATGACGGTGTCCGCGACGGCGTCGTGCCCCGCCTCGGTCAGCGCGGCCACGATCATGCGCCGTGCCACACCGGGGGATCGCGCGTCGGGCGCCAGCCGGATACGGCGCTCCTCGGGCACGGGCACCCTTGCAGTCTGCACCGTCACGGCCCGCGTGCACGCGCCGGTTGCCCGTCCGCAGCATGGCCTAGTCTGCGATTCCGGTGTGGTGTCCGGCGCGGAGGAGTGGGTCATGACGACGACGCGCAACGGCGCGCAGCCGATTGCTGCACCCGATCCACCGGTCGTGGAGCCGGTGGACGACTCGGTGGACGACGCCGTGCTGGCCGGGCTCGCCCAGGCGCTGCGGGCCGTGCGCCTCGGCCGTTTCGACGCCCGCCCGCCCCGCGAGCTGGGCCGCGACGTCGTCGAGGAGTTCGACGCCCTGGTCGGCGTGCTGGAGCGGCGCAACCGCGACCTGATGCGGATCGGCCGCGTGGTCGGCCGCGAGGGCCGGATGCTGGAGCGGTTGAACGAGGAGACCTACGACGGCGCGTGGGCCGAGGGTGTCCACGCCGTCAACGCGCTGATCGACGACCTCGGGCAGTCGGCCGCCGAGACCGCCCGGGTGATCGACGCGGTCGCCCACGGCGACCTCTCCCAGCACATGGCGCTCGAGATCGCGGGCCGCCCGCTGCGCGGGGAGTTCCTCCGGATCGGGCGCACGGTCAACACCATGGTCGACCAGCTCTCGTCGTTCGCCGACGAGGTCACGCGCGTGGCCCGCGAGGTCGGCATCGACGGGCGGCTGGGCGGCCAGGCCGCCGTCCGCGGCGTCTCCGGCACGTGGCGCGACCTCACCGACTCGGTCAACACCATGGCGAGCAACCTGACCGACCAGGTGCGCTCGATCTCGTCGGCGGCCACCGCGATCGCCCAGGGCGACCTGTCCCGCAAGATCACCGTGAGCGCCCGCGGCGAGGTCGCCGAGCTGGCGGAGACGATCAACGCGCTGACCGACACGCTGCGCCGGTTCGCCGACGAGGTCACCCGCGTCGCGCGGGAGGTCGGCACGGACGGGCGCCTCGGCGGGCAGGCCGCGGTCCCGAACGTCGCCGGGACGTGGAAGGACCTCACCGACGCGGTCAACCTCATGGCCGCCAACCTGACGGCGCAGGTGCGCGGCATCGCCCAGGTCGCCACCGCCGTCGCGACCGGCGACCTCAGCCAGAAGATCACCGTCGACGCCCGCGGCGAGATCCTCGAGCTGAAGGACACCGTCAACACGATGGTCGACCAGCTCTCGAGCTTCGCCGACGAGGTCACGCGCGTGGCGCGCGAGGTG
>Ga0136846_1235598_pt1 | contig 11845 bp, 11 predicted proteins | sample HopSoiMetagenom2_FD_96841 | JGI IMG/M metagenome (GOLD analysis project Ga0136846, IMG submission 96841) | Grasslands soil microbial communities from Hopland, California, USA - 2 Assembly 2016 (version 4) | ecosystem: Environmental > Terrestrial > Soil > Grasslands | place: USA: Hopland... | reverse complement strand
GCTGTCGGCCTGGGCGTCGTGCAGATCCGTGACGACGTCAAGGGCGCCCGCTCCTACGCGGACATGCAACGCCTGGTCAAGATGCGTGGTGAGCTGCGGACGCTGCTCGACGCCCTGCAGCGGGAACGCACGATGTCCGTCGAACGGCTGAGCACCGAGGCCACCGACGACACCACCGCCGACGCCGGTCTGCGGCTGCAGACGCGGAGTCTCGACAGAGCCCGGACCGCCGTCGCCACCACCAGGAAGCACGAAGTCTCCCTTACGGGCGTCACGGCGAATCGTTACCGCGACGCCGCCGGCCTCCTGGACCGACTGCCCGCCCTGCGTGCGCAGGTGGCGTCCGGCCGCATCGGTTCCTGGGCCGCGCTCAACGACTACGGCACGATCATCACGGGGCTGCTCAATCTGGACCAGGCACTCGTCAGCGGGTTCGGCACCCCCCAACTCGCCAGGACAGCCACCGCGTTGTACGACCTGGAGGCTGTCGAGGAGCAGATCCGCCGCGAGCACGCGATCCTGCTCCAGGCAGCCGGCCGACGCCATCCGCCGGCCCCGGCGATCGTCAAGGCACTGCAGGAGGCCGACGTACGCCTGCGGGACAAGCTCGGTGACTTCCGGACCCAGGCCACCGCCAAGGAGCTGAGCGGATACCAGCGGACGGTCACCGGCCCCGCCGTCAGCCGGCGTGCGCACGTCGTGAGCACCGTGCTGGCCGAGCCCCTCGCGTCGGACACACGGCAGAAAGCCACCCTGAGGTTGCCTGTCCCGGCCGACAGCTGGAGCCGCGACTCGAAGGCCACCGGAGCGCTCATCGACAAGGTGTCGGACGGCTTCCTCCACAAGCTGCGCAGCTCGTCGGCCACGCTCCAGGACCAGAGGAGCAACCGCGCGGGCATGGCATCCGTCATCCTCTTCGCCGTGCTCCTGATCGCCCTTGCCATCGGGCTCGGGATCGGCAGGCATCTGCTGCGGTCGCTGTCCGTCCTGCGCTCGACGGCACTCGACGTGGCCGAACGCCGGCTGCCCGCCGCGGTCGAGAGCATGCGCGAGGGGCGGAAGGCGGACGCCGTCGTCGATGTCGTACCGGTCCACACCACGGAGGAGTTCGGTCAGCTCGCCAGGGCGTTCGACACGGTGCACTCGCAGGCCGTGCGCCTGGCGGCGGAGCAGGCCGCGCTGCGCGGTGACCTCAGGAACACCCTGGTCAACCTCTCACGGCGCAGCCAGAGCCTGGTGGACCGGCTGCTGCTGCTGATGGAACAGCTCGAGCGGCACGAACAGGACCCGGAGCAACTGGCCAGCCTCTTCACGCTCGATCACCTGGCGACGCGTATGCGGCGCAACAACGAGAACATGATGGTCCTGTGCGGCAGCAGTCTTGTGCGTTCTTCCCACGGTGCGGCGCTGGACACCGTGCTGAGGGGTGCGGTCTCCGAGATCGAGCACTACCAGCGCGTACTCGTGCGGCCCGGCCCTCCCGTCGAGGTGGTCGGGTACATCGCCGGTGACCTGGGGCGGCTGGTCGCCGAACTGCTCGACAACGCCACCGCGTTCTCCCCGCCGCGCACCGAGGTCGTCATCGGCGGCGCCCGGCAGCCCGACGGCTCGCTGCTGATCGAGATCGAGGACGGGGGCATCGGGATGAGCGAGGGCGAACTGGCCAAGGCGAACCGGCGCCTGGCGACGGACGCCGGCACGGACGCGCCCGCGTCCAGGCAGCTGGGACTGTTCGTGGTCGGACGCCTGGCCGGCCGGCACGGCATCGCCGTCAACCTGAGCTCGCAGCCGGGCGTCAGGGGGCTGCGGGCCCGTGTTCTGGTACCGGCCAAGCTGGTCACGACGCGGGCACCGGCCCGCACCGACGAGCCGGGCGTCATGGCCGAACGCCCCTCTGCCACGCCTCCGACGCGCGGCGGCTGGAGAGACGGCGGCTGGAGGGACGGCGGCCGGACCGGCAGCGGGGCCGCCGCGTCGCGCCCGCCGCAGCGGCCGTTCGCCGCCGCTGCCGTGGCGACGAGGCCCGTACCGGCCGACAAGGGCGCGCGCCAAACGCCCGCCGGCCCACCGTGGTTCGACCTCGCCGCATCGGCAACGGCAGCCCATAGCACCGGGAACGTCGTGAACGCACCGGCGCCGCGCGCCGCGGCGGAGGAGCCCACACCTGTCCCGCCGTCCCCGACCGAGGCACCCCGCGAGCCGGAGGCGACAGGCCACCCGGCGCCACCCGCTGCCTCACGCCCGGCCGGGGACGGGGTGCGGAAGCCCGACGAGCCGGCCGGCCTCACACAGTCCGGGCTGCCCAAAAGGGTTCCGCGTACCCGATCCGCTCCGGATACGCGATCCGCTCCGGCCCGGACCGAGCGGCCCGCCACCGTCACCGAGGACGGGGCAGCGGCGAGCCGGAACGCCAGTCGCGCCCACAGCTTCCTCAGCAGCTACCAGTCGGGCATCCGTCGGGCGCAGCCCGATCAGACGCACAATCCATCGGCGACGGGCAGGACGAACCCATGACATCAACCCACTCCCCGGAGGTGAGCCAGCTCGGCTGGCTGGTCACCAACTTCACGGAGCGAGTGCCCAATGTGGCGCACGCCGTCGTGATCTCGGCCGACGGACTGCTGCTCACCGCGTCGGACCAGCTGGCGGACGATCGGGCCGAGCAGTTGTCCACCATCGCGGCGGGCGCCGTCAGCCTGGTCCAGGCCGCCGCCCACTGTCTGGAGACCGGGACCGCGCTGCGCACGGTGATCCAGATGGAGCACGGCAACATGCTGATGATGTCGATCCGAGACGGCTCGTGCCTGGTGGCCCTGGCGGCTCCGGACTGCGAAATCGGCCAGATCGCCTACGAGATGACCGTGCTCGTCGACCAGGTCGGCGAAATGCTGACTCCGGAACTCCGTACCGAGCTGCAGCAGTTCCAGCAGTTCCAGCAGACTGCGGCCCGATAGCCGGACGGGGGGGAGAACATGAGCACCGGGGAAGGCCCGTCCGGCCCTCGAAGAGATCCGGAAGCGGAGGACGAACAGACCTTCGCCGACGTAATGAACGCCTTCAGCTTCGGCACGGGACGGCGTAAGCGGAAGACCTCCGGCACGCCCGGCACGCCCGGCACGCCCGGCACGCCGCAGGACATGGCGTACGACGAGAGCGACGCGGCCTCGCCGCCGCCTGCCTCCGAGTCGTACGGGCCGGCTTCCCCGGTGGACCACCAGCCGGCCACCTGGGAAGCCGGGCACACGGGGCCGAGGTCACCGGCCTCGTTCGTCCGCGCCTACGCGTGGACGGGCGGCCGGACCAAGTCGCACCACCACTTCGAGGTCGAGACCCTGGTCACCGCCGCCGATCCGAGCGGTGTCCCCGTCGATGCCACGCAGTGGGACCGCGCGGTGCTCGAACTGTGCTGGGAACCGATGTCGGTGGCCGAGGTGGCGGCGCTCGTCGCGGTGCCGCTGGGTGTGGCCAAGGTCCTCCTCGGTGACCTGGCGGATCGCGGGCTGATCATCGTCCACGAAGCGGCGACCGACGCCGACGACGCCCCGACCCAGGCGCTGATGCAGAGGGTGCTGATCGGACTGCGTCAGCTCTGACGGGCGCCCTCGACGGCGTCGTCACCGACCTGGCTGTTCCTTTCCGGTCTGCCGACGGGGCGGTTACGACGATCACCAGAAGTGAATGATGTGTGAGGGGAATATCAACACAAGGGAGTAACTGTGGGGGCGAACGGGGCGATGGGGGACGCCGGGCACGGGCCTCCGTTGCTGGGACGGTCCCCCGAACTGGCCCGGTTCGACGAGCTGCTCGACCGCGCGGCCCGCGACGCGCGCGGCCCGGCGAGGGGCGAGGAGCCCCGTGACAGCGGCCGTTCCCGGCTCGTCGACATCACCGGTGAGGCCGGCATCGGCAAGAGCCGGCTGCTCGGCGAGGTCTGCGCGCGGGCGAGCCGACGCGGAATGACGGTACTGCGCGGCAGAGCCACGGAGTACGAGCGGCAGGTGCCGTTCCAGGTGTTCACCGACGCGCTCGCCCACCTCGGCCCGCACGCGCCGGCCGGCTTCCAGGAGACCGACGCGGTGGCGCCCCTCCTTCAGCAGAGCGGCGGCGCGGTCGACCGTTTCGGACTGCACCGGTCCACTGCCGCCCTGCTCGCCCGGCTCGCCGCCCCGTCCGGGCTGCTGCTGGCCCTGGACGACCTGCACTGGGCGGACCCCGCGTCGCAGGAGCTGCTGGACCATCTCGTACGCCATCCCGTGCACGCCCCCGTCGTCCTGGCCGTGACCCGCCGTGACCGTCAGAGCCCCGAGTCCCTCGCCGCCAGACTCACCCGGGGGCTCGACACCGGCGCGGTCGTCAGGCTCGGACTCCGGCCGCTGAGCGCGGGCGACTGCGCCGAACTGGCCGGCCCCGGCCTGCCGCCCGCCGAGGCCGCCGCACTGTACGCCGCGAGCGAGGGCAACCCGTTCTACTTCCTGACCCTCCTTCAGGCCCACCGCGGGGGTACGACGCCCGAGTCCTCGGTGCCGCGCGGGCTCGGCACTCTGCTGCTGGACGAACTGACGGCGCTCGCCCCCTCCCGGCGCGGCATCGTCGAGACCGTGGCGGTACTGGGCGAGCACGCCACCCCGGCGATGGTGAGCCGGGTGACCGGCCGCGCCGGCGCCGCGTTCACCGACGACGTCCACGCCCTGGCCCGCCGCGACCTGTTGCGTTCCGCAGCGCAGGGCCTGCTGAGCCTGCGGCATCCGGTGGTCCGCACCCTCGTCCACGAGAGCACGCCCTTCTTACGGCGCGTCGAGATCCACCGGCTCGCCGCGCGGGAGTTGGCCCGCGCCGGTGTCTCCGCCGCCGAGCGGGCCCACCATGTGGAACAGTCGCTGACCGCCTGGGACCCGGAAGCGGTGGCCGTGCTCGACGAGGCCGCCGCACGGAGCGCGCGAACCGCCCCGGCGAGCTGCGCCCACTGGCTCGAGGTGGCCCTGCGCCACCTGCCGCACACTCCCGAACACGCCGCCCGCCGAAGGGAGTTGACCCTGCGGCGGGCCGGCGCGGTGGCCGCGTGCGGTGGCCTGCGGGAGAGCCGCGACCTGCTCCAGGAGCTGATCGCCACCGAGCAGGGGTCACGCGGCGCCCCGACGACCGGCAAGGACCAGGACCTCAGAGTGCGCGCGGTCGTCCTGTGCGCACTGGTGGAGCGCCATCTGGGGCGCTGCACCGAGGCCGTCGCGCTGTTGCGCCGCGAGCTGGCCCGTGGTCCCGCGCCGGGCCATGTCGTCCGGCTCGGCCTGGAGCTCGGCTCGGCCGCGCCCATGGACAGCGCCACCTCGTACGCCCAGGTGCGCACCGAGGTCGGGGCGGCCCTCGCGGCGGCCCGGTCCACGGGGGACGAGATCGGGGAGGCGGGCGTCCTCGCCGTCGCCGCCCTGGGAGAGGCGTACGAGGGCAACATGACCGCGGCGCACGGGCTCGCCCGACAGGCCGCCGCCCTGGTCGACTCCCTGCCCGACAACGACCTCACCGCCCTGTGCGAACCACTGGCCCGGCTCGGCTGGGCGGAGGCATTCCTGGAGCAGTACCCGGACGCGGAGCGGCACGCCGAGCGCGGCCTCGACATCGCCCGCCGCAGCGGCCAGCTCTATGTCGTGCCCCATCTGCTGCTGTGCGCGTCCCACGTCCGGGTCCAGACCTGCCGGGTCTCCTCGGCGGTGGAACTCGCCGACCAGGCCGAGGACATAGCGCGCGGTATCGGCAGCGACCAGTTGCTCGCGTTCGTGCTGGCGAGCAAGGCCTCAGCACTCGTCGCCGCCTGCCCTCCGGGCGATCCGCGCCCCCTCGCCGTCGCGGAGGAGGCGGTGGCCGCGGCCGGTACCGGGGTCAACTGGTGGGCCTCCACGGCCTGGTGCATCTTCGGCTGGGCCGCGCTCATGGCCGGCGATCCGGTCCGCGCCCGGGACGCGATGCTCCAGGCCGGCGGCCCCGAACTGCAGCGGATCCAGCCCTCGATGCGACCGCTGTACCTGGAGATCCTGGTCACGTCCGCGCTGCTGACGGGCGAGACCGGGGAGGCGCGCGGCTGGGCCGAGCGGGCCCGTAAGGAGGCGGAACAACTGGGGCTGCCGATGCAGCGGGCGTCCGCGTTGCGCAGCGCCGCCCATCTGCCGCTGGCGCAGGGGGACACGGCAGCGGCCGCGGACCTGTTCGCGGCGGCCGCGGCGGAGAGCGCCCGCTGCGGCGCGGTCTTCTGGGAGGCCCACTCCCTCCTGCTCGGCGCCCCTCTGGAAGCGGCGGCGGGCCGAGGCCGCAACGGCACGCACGCCTGGCTCAGGGGACGCCGGCTCGCCGAGGCGGGCGGCAGCGGCATGCTGGTCGGCCTCGCCGACGCCACCCGTCCGCCCGGAGGCGGCTCGGAGGCCCCGTACGGCTCCCCGGACCGCCCCGAACTCGCCGAACTCTCCGGACGGCTGGCCACCCTGACCGCCCGGGAGCTGGAGATAGCCGAGCTGGTGGCGCAGGGGCTCACCAGCCAGGCCATCGCCGACCGGCTCTACGTCAGCCGGCGTACCGTCGAGACCCATGTCTCCCGCGCCTTCCGCAAGACCGGGGTCTCCTCACGTACCGCCCTGGCCACGCTGGTGGCCCGCCGCCGCACCGGGAGCCGTTTCGGGGACGCCCGCGCGGAGGAGGACCGACCTGGCCCGCCTACCTGACGACGTCGATGTAGTCGGGGGCGGCGGTCACGGAGCCGGTGGTGGTGGTGCCGGCGAAGACGAAGCGGTAGAAGCCGTCAGAGCCGGCCCTGGTGGTGGTGCTCAAGGTGCCGGTCCTGCTGGTCCTGACCGTCTTGAGGGTGGTGTAGGTGGTGCCGCCCCTCTTCCGGAACTGCAACCGCACCGGCTGGTTCGCGTAGCCCACGTACTTGTGCGTGGTCCAGTTGGCGTAGTTCAGCTTGCCGGTGACCGTGATGGTCCTGCCCTGCCGCACCGGCTCCGGGGAGGCGTTGACGGTCAGCGTGGCGGCGCGCTTGATCCTGGTCCTGGCGACGTCGTCGTTGTAACTGGCGTTCGCGTACAGGTCGTAGGCGCCGAGGAAGAGTTTCCAGGTCCCGGCGGTGCCGTTGCCGTCCTTGAAGGCGACCGCGGGGTCGATGCTGAAGACCGTCTTGCAGCTGTAGCTGTAGCCGTCCTGGACCGGCGTCTCCGTGCAGCTGGGGTTGTCGTCCGACTGCAGGCCGCCGGTGATGGTGTCGGTGCTCGAACTGTCGGTGCCCTGCCACAGGTCGGCCTGGGTGACGGCTACGCCTTCGTTGTCGAAGGCGGTGAACGTGACGGGTACGGCCTTCTTGCCCGTCACACCGAGAACGATGTCCTTGCCCTTGTTGACAACCCCGTTCTTGAAGGTGGTGCCGCCCAGCGCGTCCTTCGGCAGGACACCCGTCGAGGCGAAGGCTCTGAGATCCGTCGCCGTCCCAGGTCGCTCCGCCGCCTGGACGGCACCCGGAAGAACGAGCGCCGAGAGTACGAGGGCGCCGGAAAGGACGGTGGCCGCAGCGCGTATACGCATGTGATTCCCCCCATGGTGAGGTCGAGGGGCCCTGCTGAACTTCCCTCGCCACAGGGCCCGTTGATGCCATCTATCGTATATCTGTACGAATCTAAATCGGCTCGAAACGCCCCCAAGGCCCCTGTGGAAGCTCAGCGCGCGGGCGAGCGGAGGACGTCGTCGATATCGAAGCTGTAGTCGGGCGACGGGTAGAGGTCGGTCGGGAGAAGGCCTGTCGGCTGGACGCCCGGGGTGGGCACATCGGCCGGGTCGGCGGTGGGCTTGCCGTCCGGACCGCACACCTGCGGTGCCGAGGGCTCGGTCAGTTCGTGGTCGGCGACCCGCTTCGACCGGAAGTCCACCGTGTCGCCCTGGAGGGACGAGCCGCTGACCCCGACCTCCTTGGGCAGTTCCCTGCTCGCCAGAGGCTTGCCCACGGTGACCGAGACGAGGGCGCCCACACAAGGGCTGCGGTCCGTCGCATAGAGGGACGTGGGCAGGGCGACCGTGTCGTCGGCGCTCCCGTCCACATGGAGTTCGACGCGTTTCACCCGGCTGATGTCGAAGTAGTAGTCGGGTTTCCTGCCGTCGGACAGCCGATTGCCGTCGTCGCCGTTCGCGACTCCGTACACCAGCTTCCAGAACTCGATCTGCACGGTGATCTTCTGGCAGAGCGGGCCGTTGTATCCCGGCAGACTGACAACCCTCAGCCCGTCTCCCCGGTAATTGTCCTCGGGCGTGTCGACGTAGCGCCGCACCCATTCCGTGGATTCCTCCGTCGTCCACCTCTTGTTGGAGTGGCAGCCGGATGCTCCGGTCGGATACGCGGGAGTGATGGACGGGGTCGGTGAGGGAGTTGGCGACTCGGACGCCCCTGTCGCGCTCTCGGACGGATCCCCGGAAAGCGAGGTGTCGTCGCCGCTCGAGCAGCCCCCGGCGAACAGAACGGCCACAGTGAGAGCCGCGACAGCGGGCAGGACGGAACCATTCGCCCGGCGTAGGAACCTCATCGGTCGAACCCGTTCCCGGCCTCCGCCGAGCCGAAGCCCCGCAGCACGGCGAGGGAGAAGACGATGCCGTCGTTCACCACGGCCCGCAACAGGAATCCAGCCGCCAGATCGAGCACGGCCCGGACTCATCCCCCCACCACCGCCGGCCTGACGTTCCTCGGCATCCGCGCTCTCCCGCTCGGTGTCGTCATGTACTCAAGGAAACGGCACAGATGCCAGGGACACATCGGTAGGAATACGTATTCCACGTACGTATGTTCCATCGCCGCCCGTCGGAGACCGACCCGAGCGCCGGTCGGGCCGGGGACCTGGCCGATCGGACCGGGAGTCTGGACGGTCGGCCGACGCGGCGTTCCCCGCCGCGCGCCTAGCGTCGCTCTCGTCAAGCCACCGCGGCGGGACAGCCGACCCCGAGGGGAATGTTCGATGAATCAGCGAGCGACGACCGGAGCACACGCCGACGCCACGACCGGTGCGGCCTCGGAGTTCGAGCCGGACGTCATGGACCTGCTTGTCGAAGCACTGCGCGACGCGGTCAAGCGCGAGTCGCCGGTCGTGGGTACGGACACGGTGCTGGCCGCGCTCGTCATGGGGGACACGGACGCCGGTGCGGCGATCGCGCCGGGCATGCGGGCGTCCGGCGCGCTCAGCGGCGTGATCTCCGGGCGGGCAGGCCGCGGTTGGCAACGAGCGGAAACGGAAGCAGGAGTGAGTATGAGTCAGGTGCCCGGAGACTCGGGGCCGCTTGCCGTACGGCTGGGGCGTGGGGCAGCGGAGGCGGTGGCCGGGAGCTGGGCCGCTCTGCGTACGGCTCCGCGCCGTACGGTCCTCGCCGAACTGCCGCTGTGCGCCCTGACGGCGTCCCTCGGACTGCTCCCCCTGCTGCTGGTGCGGCCGGACCAGCCGGCTCTGGCGGTGCTCGAAAGCGCCGGCACGGTCAAGGCCCACATCAGCAGAATCCTGACCCGCACCGGCTGCGCCAACCGCGTCATGGCCGCCGTCCTGGCACACGACGCGGGTCTGCTGACCGAGCGCTGAGGGGACGCGTGGCGCGGATCCGGGGTTCGCCCGCGGGGCCGGCCGCTCTCAGGAGGCCGCGATGAGGCTGTCGTCCAGGAACTCCCGTACGTGGCCGATGACTTGAGCCCGGTCCGTGCCCCGCAGTCCGATCGCCACCTGGATGGAGAACCCGTCGAGCAGTGCCCGCAGCCTGGTGCCGAAGCGGTCCGGGTCGACCGGACGGAACTCTCCCCTCGACACGCCCTCCGCCAGCAGTGCCACCAGGTCGCGATGCCAGGCGCCCTCGATCGCGGCCTGGCGGTCGCGGGCCGCGTCGTCGGCGTTCTGTGAGCGGTTCCAGACCTCCAGCCACAGCGTCCAGTGCGGATCCCGGTGGCCGTCGGGCACGCGGACGTGGTGCGCGTCAGCAGTCGGCCGCGCTCCGCGCCGAGCCGGCCCTCGCTCCATTCCAGGGCCTGGAGCAGTAGTTAGTCCTTGGAGTGGAAGTAGTAGAGGAGATGGCCGCTGCTCATCCCGAGACCGCACGGCCGAGCGCCGCCATGGTGAGCTTCTCCAGACCGCGCTCGGCGACCATGCCCATGGCGGCGGCAAGCACGTCCTCGCGGGGCGGAGCGGGGGTGCGGCGGCGGGCGCCCGGGGTGGTCATACCGGGCTCACCCGTACGGCGTCGGGCAGGAAGTGGATCTCGTACGGGACGTAGCAGTCGCTGAACAGGGTCGCGACCACCGCGCCGCAGGTGCCGCACACCTGGTTGGGCCCTTCCTGGCCGGGCGCCCCGCAGCAGCCGGCCTCCGACGACTCGGGGTTGCGGGACAGCCGCCCGGCGGTGTCCTCCGGGTGTGTCACCAGGGTGTCGCGCGGCCCGGCGGACATCAGGCACCCGTCGCCGTCGGGGTTCGACATGTACAGCCGCGGGATCGCCGCTCCCTCCCACTGAGGATCCGGATGCGGCACGAAGGGGGCCCCGGACGGCTCCGGATCCACCGCGTACGTGCCGCGCGGCACCGTCGGCGGGGCGTGCCGGGAGCCGTCCGGGCCCGGCAGCCCGTCGTACTCGGGGCGCTCCGGCAGCTCGGGCAGCCCGCGGAGCGGTTCGGTGAGGGGATGGCCGCAGGCCGTGCAGAGCAGCTGTACGTTCACCCGTACGTTCTACCTGACCGTCCACCGCGACTGCCGGGCGATCCCCGTACGAGGCCGGAGTGGCGACCCCTCAGTCCAGATCTAGTCGGCCACCCGAAGGTTCGCGCCGGGCCGCACCCAGGACAGGTCCGCACCCTCGGGCGCCTCGAGATCGATGACGGCGCTCCAGCCGGGGGTCAGTTCGGTGAACTCGCCGTACGGGTGTCGGTGTATCCGGAGCACCCGGGCCGCGCGAGCCCCGTCTTCCGGCGGACTGTCCACCGGAAGCACCGACTCGCCGGGGAAAACGCTCCGCCCCACACTGACGCAACGAGCGTGACAGATCACCTTGTTCGCCGACGGCCACTCGTACACGATCAACACTCGCAGCAGCCCAACGGGCTCGGTACCGCTCATCACGCGGATGCCTCCATCCAGGATCAGATCCAATTCACCACCCTGCCTCGCGTGCCGACCCGGCAACCCGTACCCGACCCTCCGATGCCCGGCTACGTCTGTTTTCAGCCATGCCTCTACAACGTCCCTGCACGGAAAGGTACTTCCGTACAGGGACATGCACCTGACATCTTGCATCCACCACTCGTTTCGTACGGCCCGGCCGGTGCCCTCAGCACAGCCGGGCCGTCTTCGGAGGACGCATTGATACCCCACATATCCAGCCGCCCCAGACGCACCCTGGTGCTGGCGGCCACGCTCGGCGCCGCCCTCGCGTTCGGCGCCCCGGGCGCCCTCGCGGGCACGCTCCCCGTCGCCTCCTCCACCGCACCGGCCGCCAAGGCCCACGCCCCGGCCGCCGTGCCGGCCGCCAAAACGGCCTCCCAGAGTGCGGCCTGGGTGGCCGGCACGCGTGCCTACCTCGTGATCACCGCCCCCGGTGACAGTTCGGCGGTCCGCTCCGCGATCGCGGCGGGCGGCGGCACCGTCTTCTCGAACTTCGACGCCATCGGCGTGATCGTCGCCCACTCGGCGTCCAGCGGCTTCGCCGCCACCATGCGCGGCGTCGCCGGCGTGCAGCAGGTCGGCGCCACGCGTACGTCGGACGTCCCGGCCGACGCCTACAACCCGGCGCTCCCGGCCAATCCGGCCCAGGCCTCGACCCCGGCCGGAGAACCGGTCCGGGCCGACATGAGCCAGAT
>Ga0136846_1232477_pt1 | contig 11845 bp, 5 predicted proteins | sample HopSoiMetagenom2_FD_96841 | JGI IMG/M metagenome (GOLD analysis project Ga0136846, IMG submission 96841) | Grasslands soil microbial communities from Hopland, California, USA - 2 Assembly 2016 (version 4) | ecosystem: Environmental > Terrestrial > Soil > Grasslands | place: USA: Hopland... | reverse complement strand
TCGTAGGCGACGTTCAGAACCCCGGAGCCTATGACATCAGTTCACTTTCCACCCCACTCAATGCGCTGTACGAAGCTGGTGGTCCCACTTCGCGCGGCTCACTGCGAATGCTGAAACATTACCGGGGGAAAGAACTGGTTCAACCGGTCGATGTTTATGACCTGTTGCTTCACGGTGTTCGCTCCAGCATGCAGCGACTGGAAGCCGGCGACACCATACTTGTTCCTCCCATCGGGGCCGAGGTTGCGGTGCATGGCATGGTGCGGCGTCCGGCAATTTACGAATTGAACGGAGAAAAGAGTCTGGCGGAAGTGCTGGAAATTGCGGGCGGCGTGCTGCCTTCGGGCACGTTGCGTCACATTGATGTCGAGCGAGTGGTTGCGCACGACAGCCGCACCATGCTGGGCCTGGACATTCCCGAGAACAACAATCAGCAGGCTGTCAACGACGCGCTGGAGAAGTTTCACATCCAGGATGGCGACCAGGTAAAGATCTCGCCCATTGTGGCTTTCGCCGAAAAAACCGTGTACCTGGACGGACACGTTTTCCGACCCGGCAAGTACGCCTATCGCGACGGGATGAAAGTGAGCGATTTGGTCGGAACATATAAGGACCTTTTGCCGGAGCCGTATCGCGAACATGCGGAAGTGATCCGGCTGAAGGCACCTGACTACACGCCGGAAGTAATCGCCTTCAATCTGGAAGATGCGCTCGCCGGCAAGCAGGATATTGCCCTCAAGCCTCTCGACACGGTGCGGGTATTCGGGCGTTTCGATTTCGAAGACCAGCCGGTCATCACGGTTAGCGGGGAAGTCAGAGATCCTGGCGACCACGTAACCAATGGCGCGACTTACCTGCGGGACGCGATCTACCTCGCGGGAAGCACGACTCCGGAGGCACGCTTGGATGATGTGCAGATCTTCAGGAGAGGCGAATCAGGTGAACTGAAGGTCCTGAGCGTGAATCTGGGCAAGGCGCTGTCCGGTGATTCCTCGGCAAACATCATGCTGGTGCCGAAGGACCGTGTGTTCGTGCAGAAGAATTTATCCAAGACCGACCCGCCGCAAGTAACCATCGACGGCGAGGTGGCGCATCCCGGTAAATACCCGTTGGGCAATAGCATGACGGCCGCGGACCTGGTGCGAGTAGCCGGGGGCTTCAGACGCAGCGCCTACACGGAGCAGGCTGACCTGACCCGCTTCATGGTGGAACATGGCGAGAAGATCGTCGGCGATCATGAAATTGTGCAGATTGCGGCGGCGCTGGCTGGTGAAGCCGATACAGATGTGCGGCTGCACGACGGAGACGTGCTGAGCATCCGGCAACTCTCAGGCTGGAACAATCTCGGCGCGACCATTGTGGTACAGGGCGAAGTGACACATCCCGGCACCTACGGCGTTCAGGAAGGCGAGCGGCTGAGTTCGATTCTGGAACGGGCCGGTGGTTTCCGGCCGAATGCTTATCCCTACGGCGCAATTTTCCAGCGGGTACAAGTGCGCGATCTGGAAGAAAAAAATCGGGCGCAGCTGATCCGGCAAGTACAAACGGAGGGGCCGGGATTAAAGGCGGTAGAGGATCCGTTCTCGCGTGAGTCGGCATCGCTGCAGTGGAAGAACACGCTGGATAAGCTGCAGAACACGCCTCCGCCGGGACGCCTGGTCGTCCATATCACCGGCGATGTGAAACGCTGGGCGAATACCGCGAACGACATTCAGGTGCATGCCGGCGACACCATTTATATCCCGCGAAAACCAACCTTTGTAATGGTGGACGGCGCCGTTTACAACCCGACCGCCGTGACTTTCAAGCCAAGCAAGAGCGCGGGCTGGTACCTGCGGCAGTCAGGAGGCCCAACCTCCATGGCAAACAAGAAGGCCATTTTTGTGGTGCGTGCCGACGGGACCGTGGTGGGAGGAAGCGGTGGTCTGCTGAGTGGAGGGGCAACGGATGTGGCACTCCATCCTGGAGATATGGTGGTTGTCCCCGACAAACCGTTTGGCGGCGGCCTGACCTGGAAGAACACCTTGCAGGTGGCGCAGTTGGTGTCGGCGGTCGGTATCGCGGTGCAGGTTGCGAGGGGTTTCTGATTCAGCGCCAGGCCCTCTTGTTATGCGTGTTTGTGTCTTTAGACAGTTCTTCTTTGCGCTTATACGCGGTGAAACGAATACATCAGGGCACCTGTCGAGAGATGATTCAGAGCCACCGGAACAGTTGCATATGTGCGGAATAGTGGGCGCAATCAGCTTTGCCGAGCGGCCGATCCGATTCACCTCGGCCTATATCAAGGCGATGCGGGACATCATGGAACACCGTGGCCCCGATGGAGCGGGGACATGGATAGCGCCTGACGGCCGGGTGGCGTTTGGACACAGACGGCTCTCGATCATCGATCTTTCACCTGTCGCCGCTCAGCCCATGAGCAACGAAGATGGCTCCCTGCAGGTAGTCTTCAACGGCGAAATCTATAACCACGCGGAGATTCGGGAAGAGCTGGTCAAACTAGGTGGTCACCGCTGGAAAACGGATCATTCGGATACAGAAGTAATTCTGCATGCCTTTGAGCAGTGGGGCATCGATTGTCTGCAAAGATTTCGAGGGATGTTTGCGATTGCGCTCTGGGACGCCCGCAACCGGGAATTATTGCTGGTGCGGGACAGAATTGGCATTAAGCCGCTTTACTATAGTATTCATCACGGCAGATTAACATTTGCATCCGAGATCAAAGCTTTGCTGGAGGATCCAGAGCAAGAGCGGGAAGTGGATGAACCCGCTCTGTACCACTACCTTTCTTTCTTTGCCACCCCGGCGCCCCAGACCCTGCTGAAAGGTGTGCAAAAGCTGGCGGGGGGTACTTGGTTGCGGGCGCCTGGACGGTTCAGTGGAAATGCGCCGGTACTGGGATGCACTGGATAACGTCACGTCGCTGCAGAAGGCGGCCGAGGGCGAAATCGCCGAGCGTATTCTGGGCGAACTGCGAACCGCGGTGCAGCTGCGAAAAGTAAGTGACGTGCCCGTCGGGGTGTTTCTCTCGGGAGGCATCGATTCCAGCGTCAATGCGGCGCTGTTCTCGGAGGGTAGCGGCCAACCCATTCAAACCTTTTCCATTGGCTATGGCGGCAACTACAAAAGCTATCCCGACGAACTGCCTTACGCTCGGCGGATGGCTGTGCACGTTGGTGCCGATCATCACGAACGTGTGCTGAAGCAGCAAGACCTTATTGATTTTCTGCCGGAAATGATCCGTCTGCAGGACGAGCCGATCGCTGATCCAGTTTGTGTGCCTGTTTACTATCTTTCCAGGCTGGCGCGTGACAATGGAGTGATCGTATGTCAGGTAGGAGAAGGATCCGACGAACTGTTCTGGGGGTATCGCTATTGGCGGATCAGCCTGGGATTACAGAAACTGGCGAGACTGCCTGTCCCGAACTTTTTCCGAACAGCGGGACTTAAAGCGTTAGCGGCGGCCGGTCAGCATGAGGCCATGCCTTATGAATGGTTGCGCCGGGACATTGCCGGCCAGCCGATCTTCTGGGGTGGCGCAGAGGCGTTTTCGGAAACTCACAAGCAAAGGCTCCTGTCGCACGATTTGCGGCGCAGGCTTTCGGAAATCAGTTCCTGGGAAGCGCTACAGCCCATCCGCGCGCGCTTTGAGCAAAAGGCCTGGGAAAGATCCGATCTGGCATGGATGACATATCTTGATCTTAATCTGCGTTTGCCCGAACTGCTGCTCATGCGAGTAGACAAGATGAGCATGGGCGTGAGTCTGGAGGCCAGGGTTCCATTTCTCGACCACAAACTTGTCGAACTTGCTCTGAGCATCCCGGAAGCCGTGAAGACGCGGCATGGGGTGCTGAAGTCGATTTTGAAAAAATCAGTTCGGAATCTAATTCCGTATGAACTGATACACCGGAGAAAGCAGGGATTTGGAGTTCCTATTCAGGAGTGGTTTGCCGCGCAACTGGGAGAGTTCGCGCGTGAACAATTCCGCACCTTTTGCCGGGAAACCGATTTCTTCAATCAGTCGAAAGTCAATGAGCAGATTGAAAACCAGCGCGGACCCCGAGCTTGGTGTCTCCTTAACTTTGTTTTGTGGTGGAAACAGTTCGTCGCGACCCCGAGGCGACAGCTGACAGTGGCAGTTTGACGATGCGGGCCATCCTGGAAGATTTGCGGACAGGGGAGATTAGTACTCGCGACATTCCCGCCCCGGAACTTCGCGAACGGAGTATTTTGGTCCGCACCGCATACTCGGCCATAAGCGCCGGAACCGAGCAGGCGAAAATCGAGACTTCGAAGAAGTCGCTCCTGGGCAAAGCAATTTCGCGTCCGGATATCGTAGCGCGGGTTGTTGATTTTGCCCGAAACAACGGGATCAAGGCAGCATACAACAAGGTCCAGAGCAGGCTGGAGACTCTCTCGCCCATGGGTTACAGCTGCTCAGGGCTCGTGATTGGGGTGGGAGAGGGCGTAACTGAATTTCAAATCGGGGACCGCGTCGCATGTGCGGGAGCAGGTCATGCCAACCATTCTGAGATCAACTGTGTGCCCAGCAATCTGGCCGTTAAAATCCCCGACGCGGTGAGCCTCGATTCGGCCTGTCTCACCACGATAGGAGCGATCGCCGTGCAAGGGTTGCGGCAGTCGCGGGCCGTACTTGGAGAAACTGTGATCATCATCGGGGTGGGCTTGGTCGGCGTTTTGACCATAAAGCTGGCCCGAGCCGCGGGATGCCGAGTCATCGCGATTGATCAGAACGAAGCCAGAGTAGCGGGTGCGGGCGTGTTCGGTGCCGAACTGTCATTGATCAGCTCTGCCCCAAATCTGGCCGCGATGGTCCGCCAGTTTTCACGTTACGGCGCCGACGTGGCGATCATAACCGCCGCCACTAAGTCTGCAGAACCTCTTGAGCTAGCTGCGGAGTTGTCGCGCGATCGCGCGCGAATCGTGGTGGTGGGCGATGTGGGAATGAACATCTCCCGCAGGGACATGTATCAGAAGGAACTGGAACTGGTGATGTCCAGGTCTTACGGGCCCGGCCGCTATGATCCAAGTTACGAAGATAGCGGGCATGATTATCCTATTGGGTATGTCCGGTGGACGGAAAAAAGGAACATGGAGGCGTTCCTTGATTTGATTGCTTCAGGGGCGCTGAGTGTCTCGCCGCTGTTGGAGCATGGTTATCCCGTCGACCATGCTGAAAGAGCCTACGCCGAATTGAATTCGAAAAATCGCTACACGGCAATCATCCACTATCCTGAGGTACAAGTAGTGGTCCCGAAGCCGAGACTTCGAACAGCCACCGCCGTGCATCGTGGAGCAAATGAAGACATACGTGTCGGCTGCATCGGAGCAGGAACATTTGCCCGAGATCTTATATTCCCGAACCTGAAAGCGGCGGGGGCAAAGCTCGAAGCGGTGGGATCCGCTTCCGGCATCTCGGCAGAAACGGCACGGGCGAAGTTTGGATTTGCGCGAGCGCAGACTCCGTCGGAGGTTCTTGCCGATCCTGATCTGGACGCAGTTTTCATCGCTACGCCGCACCGCAGTCATGCGCAATACGTAATCGACGGCATACAAAAGGGCAAGGCAGTATTCGTCGAAAAACCTCTGGCGATCAACAGGGAGCAGTTGCTCTCCATAGTGGCAGCCTACGTAGAAAGCAGCCAGCGAGGCCCGCAGGCTTTCTTGACGGTTGGCTTTAATCGCAGATTCGCCCCGGCCAGCCACAAGATTCGCGACTTTTTCTCGGACCGCCAAGAGCCCATGATGGTTCATGTCCGGGTAAATGCCGGGGTTGTGTCTGGTGAACACTGGTTACAGCAAGCTGGTGAGGGCGGACGCATAGTGGGTGAGTTGTGCCATTTCTTGGATTGGGCCCGCTTCATTACAGGTAATGAGATAAAGTCCGTGACAGCATCGGCTCTGCCGGATGGATCACGATACCATCGAGACAATGTAGCCGTTGTACTCAATTTTGCCGACGGTTCAGTCGGCAATCTTCTTTATTTAGCCAATGGCGATTCTGCGGTACCCAAGGAATTCTATGAAGTCTTCTGCGCGGGTTCGGTTGCGCGTATGGAAAATTTCAGGACCCTTGAGCTGGCACGGAACGGCAAGGTCCGACGGTTGAAGCTACGCCAGGACAAGGGACATCGAAATGAGTTCGACATGACACTGGAAAGAATGCGGTCGGGGAAAGAAGCGCCCATTCCTTTTGCCGAGCTTGTGGAAGTAACGAACGCCACATTTTGCGTGATTGAGGCTTTGTCGACGGGAAGCGCAGTTATTGTCGAGAACGTACATACTTACCCGGTCGAAGTTTCGACTGCTGCGGTTTGACCGTGACGCTTCCAGGTTTTTTTGTTCCGTATAGCATGAAGGTTGAATCCGAAGCGATGAAATCAGTTTTACATTCTCGCAGTCCATGTTCTGCTGGCAAAAGTTTTACCTCGTAGCGGTGTTGTGCATGTCTGCGGTCGCGCTCGGGCAGCAGGGCAAACCACCATTCGATGCACAACCCGCAGGCTCGGCCAGTAGTGACGAGCGGCAATATACAGAGTCGGACAAGTTCCGGTTATTGCAGCAGCCAGTCGGAGAGGAACATGAAACCGGTTTTTTGACGCCCGGAACCGACCCCCATAACGAACTCGGTTGGCCATTCCTGAAGCATCTGGTCGGCGATCAGAAACAATTCTGGACAGCTCCCAAGAAAATCCTTGAAGGCGGCGCTCCCGAGTTTGCTTATTTTGCCGGGGCCACCGGGTTACTGATTGGCGCAGATGGCTGGATCTCGCGGCAGGTGCCCGATAAACCGAACCAACTGGATCGGAGCTTAAAAATCTCCGATCATAGTGTGTACTCGCTCGCTGGACTGACGGGTGGCGCCTATGCCTGGGGGTATTTCACCAAGAACGGTCATCTTAGAGAGACCGGACTACTGGCCGGGGAAGCTGCGGTAAACAGCATTGGCGTCACTACATTGCTGAAAGCAGTTACACAGCGACCGCGTCCGTTAAGCCAGGGGGGAGGCGGCAGCTTTTTCAATGGCGGAGATTCGTTTCCGTCCGATCACTCTGCTTTGTCGTGGTCCATGGCGAGTGTGATCGCTCATGAGTATCCCGGGCCGCTGACGAAGATCTTGGCTTACGGACTGGCGTCCACAGTCACGCTAACCAGGGTGACCAGCAAGCAGCACTTTGCCTCTGACGCTGTTGTGGGAAGTGTTCTGGGCTGGTATTTCGGACGTCAGGTTTACCGTGCTCATCATGACTCAGAGTTGGGGGGCGCTGCGTGGGGAGGCCTGCGAGAGAGAAGCGACGAGCAGCGTTCACGCGACCCCGCCAACATGGGATCGCCCATAGTTCCCCCGGATAGTTGGGTCTATCCATCATTCGAGCGCCTGGCAGGCCGCGGCTATGTCAGAAGTGTTTATCTCGGGGCACGTCCCTGGACGCGCATGGAATGCGCCCGCCTGCTGGAAGAGGCAAGCGAAGCCATAAGCGATACCAGCGCCGAAAGCGGTGAGGAGGGCGCGATCTACCAAGCTCTGGCGAACGAGTTCAAAGACGAGACGGCTCGCTTGGATGGCGCCGCTAACCTGGGCATGAGTCTGGATTCGATCTACACTCGGCTCACAAATGTTTCCGGAAGTCCGTTACGCGATGGCTATCACTTCGGGCAAACGATCGTCAACGATTTCGGACGTCCCTACGCCGCAGGCCTGAATACAATCGCGGGATTCACCGCGCACGCGAATGCAGGGCCGTTTTCATTTTATGTTGACGGCGAATACCAAAACGCCCCGGCTACTGCCGCGTATTCTCCCGTAGTGCAACAAGCTATAGCGAATGCGGACCTGACAGCGCCGGCGTCAAATGCATCCGCGGCGGTGAGTCGACTCCGACTTCTCGATGCGACTATCGGATTCACTTTTCGCAACACACAAATCTCATTTGGGAAACAAAGCCTGTGGCTTGGGCCCGGGGAAACCGGCTCATTGCTGTTCAGCACCAATGCTGAGCCGGTCACAATGTTGAAGGTCGAGAGCGCCGCTCCGTTTCACATGCCGCTACTGTCCAAAATCTTCGGCCCCGCGCACACCGAGTTTTTCCTGGGGCAACTGATGGGCCATGAGTTTGAGATAAACGGGACTACCCTTCTTGGGCCCGGCAACGTTGACCCGCAGCCCTTTATTCATGGCTCTAAAGTCAGCTTCAGGCCAACCGATAATCTGGAATTTGGCATGGGCTTCACTGCCCAGTTCGGCGGCCCCGGGCTGCCATTCACCTGGGACAACTTTATTCGAACCTTTTACGTACACAACGAAACCGGCCCGACCTCCAGCCGCGCCAACCCGGCGAAGAGGATTTCAGCATTCGATTTCACTTATCGGATACCCGGCCTGCGTAATTGGCTCACTTTCTACAATGAGGCAATGGTGGTCGATGAATTCTCGCCCATAGGTTCAGGCCGTCCTACGCTCAGCCCCGGCATATATCTTTCGCATTTCCCGAAGATTCCCAAGCTGGATTTTCGCGCTGAAGGAGTCCACGAGTCGATTACGAACGAGTTCGCGCCCGGGTTTGTGTACTATGGTTTGCGGCGATATCGATCTGGATACACTAACTATGGTCAATTGCTGGGAAACTGGATTGGGCGAGCCGGGCGGGGTGGACAAGGTTGGTTAACATACTGGTTATCTCCTCGGAATAAAATCCAGCTAGGTTATCGGCAGCAGATGGTGTCTAAGGATTTCATCGGCGGAGGCAGGCTTTCTGATTATTCGATTAAAACCGAATTGTTAGCTGGCTCGGAAGTTGCCATCTCCGGTTCGGTGCAGTACGAACAATGGCGATTCCCGGTTCTCTCATCGACTTCGCAGTCGAACCTGGCATGCTCGTTTCAGGTGACCTTCTATCCGCGCTGGAAGCTGAAAAGGTGACGTTGCACGGTCCAACCATGAATTCAATCTGCCCTGCAGAGTATAAGGAAATTAAGGAGTACGATGCATTCCACGGTTAGTGTGCAGAGAGCAAGGCAGGAACTCCCGGATTTTCAACTTATAGAAACTTCCGGCAAGGTAACCGAGAGACGTACAGCTGCAAGACACTTCCGGCGGGCAATAGCAGCCCTGGAAGCGTTACTTGATCTTGTGACCATAATCACGACCGTGATGTTGGGATACCTGATCTACTACAACTCGCAATTGGGAAAACATGTCCAGTACTCAATTCGCTCCGTCTTCGGGGTCTCGTTTGCATTTGCGATTCTTGTCCTGCTTATGTTGGATCGCGTCGGAGCATATGAGCGCGGCAATGGGCTGCTAAGAATCCGAGAAACCGAGCAGGTGTTACGCGTATCTATCCAGGCTTTTCTCGTGGTTTTCATCGGAAGCCTCTTCTCGCGACTGCTGGTTTCGAGATGGTTGCTCGTCATCTCGGTAACCATCGTTCCGATCGCCTTGTTTCTGGAAAAACATTTTGTCTACAAGATTGTGCGCACGTTGCATTCTCGAGGGTACGGAATTGAGAAAGTTCTGATATATGGTTCGGGCTCTACCGGGCGTCGGGTATTTTCCGCTCTCTGTCGTTCGCCAAAGCTGGGCTTAGACCCAGTTGCATTTGTCGATGACGACAGTTCCAGAGCCGGTAACCTGGTTTTCGAGATGAGTTATGACCGCCGCAAGTCGGCTCCGGTGATTAACGGTCCGGTCACCAAGGATCTGATCGAACGCCACCGCGCGGATCTCATCATCATTGCGATCCCTTTGATATCCCATGAAATGTTTATTGAGATAATAAACCAGGCTTCGGCTGCGCATGCGCGCACAGTGTTTGTTCCTTCACAACTTTTTCCGTCCGAGTTGTTGCTTGACTACGACGACATCGATGGTGTGCTGCTGGCGAGTTTTGACAAAAACTCGCAGCGAAAGGCCTACGAATTGACCAAGAGGATCGGTGACGTAATTGGCTCCCTGCTCCTTATGGTAATCGGCGCACCGGTTTTCTTTCTGTTGTGGATTCTGGTAAAGCTGGATTCCAGGGGGCCGGCTATTTTTCGGCAGGAGCGAGTGGGGCAACATGGCGCCGGGTTTCAAATGCTCAAGTTCAGAACCATGCACTCGGATGCCCCGCAATATGAACGTTCTCCGAGCGTTTCCAGCGACCCTAGAATTACGCGCTTTGGGAAATTTCTGCGGCGAACCAGCCTGGACGAGCTTCCCCAATTGATCAATGTGCTCCGAGGCGAGATGTCATTGGTCGGTCCTCGTCCGGAAATGCCCTTCATTGTGAGCACGTATAATCTGCGGCACCGCCAGAGGCTGGAGGTTAAGCCGGGGCTCACTGGGCTGTGGCAGTTGAGCGGAGACCGTGCCTTTTTAATTCATGAAAATCTGGAATACGATTTGTATTACATCCAACGCCGGAATTTCTTTATGGATTTGGCTATACTGCTTCATACCTCGGTTTTTGCCATGCGTGGGATATGAAGCGTGCTTGCGGAACGGCTCTTGACCTGCTTGGGGCGAAGTGCGAGACGGAGAGCTTGCCGTGGAGAGCCTAAGACAACAATCAGTACTCCACGAACTCGAGGTTGCGGATGAGCGCCATTTTCCGCCGGATCTCGTTCACGATGTTCCGCCTGAGAAAAAACCTTCACGCGGTTATATCGCGAATCTGCAACTGCTGTGGGATCATCGGGCGACCATAGGGCGCGTGGCAGTTTGGGCCCTGCTCTTAAGTACCGCAATTGCGTTCCTGATCCCGAGAAAATACGATTCTACCGTACGCATCATGCCGCCTGATACGCAGGGCGATACGGGCATGATGTTGGCCGCGCTGTCCGCAAAAACCGGTCTCGCTCCGGGGGGTCTCGCCTCGCTCGCGGGCAGCATGCTCGGCATGAAGAACACCGGCGCACTATTTGTAGACCTGCTTCAAAGCCGCACAGTGCAGAACAAAATTGTCGACCGTTTTCACCTCCAAAAAGTTTACTGGGAAAGGTATAAACAGGATGCGCGGGAGGTTCTTGGCAATAGAACAGATGTAAAGGAGGATCGCAAGAGTGGTGTGATCATAATTGTGGTCCGTGATCGCAGCCCAGAGCGCGCGCGGGATATGGCGCAGGCATACGTAGATGAACTAGACCGCCTCGTTGCCCAGGTAAGCACATCGGCTGCCCGCCGTGAGCGCATCTTCATAGAACAGAGACTGCTTGGCGTTCGGCGTGACTTGGAAGATGCAGAACAGCGGTTCAGCAATTTCGCCAGTAAAAATACAACTCTTGACATTAAAGAGCAGACCCGGGCCATGGTTGGATCTGCAGCAATGTTACAGGGGGAAGTGATAGCGGCGCAGTCAGAAGTCCAGAGCCTTCAGCAGATATATACTCCGAATAATGTGAGGGTCCGGGCAGCCGAGGCTCGCATCTATGAGCTCAAGCGCCAACTCCAAAAGTTAGGGGGAACCGATGAATCGTTGGGTCTGGGTTCTTCATCCAGCAAGGATGACCTTTATCCTTCACTCCGCAAGTTGCCATTACTGGGCGTAGAGTGGGCTGATCTTTACCGCGCTACAAAGATCCAGGAGACTCTGTTCGAGCATTTGACTCAACAGTATGAGATGGCCAAGATTCAGGAAGCAAAAGAAATTCCTGTCGTTCGCGTTGTTGACCCGGCGAACCTTCCGGAGAAGAAGACGTTCCCCCCGCGCTTGCTCATTGTCAGTTTGCTTACGTGTCTTTCGGTTTTTGGAGCGGGGGCGTGGATCATCTGGAATTACAGGCTGCATACCTTTGCGACAGATGATCCTCGACGGAAAATGGCCGCTCAAGTCGGTGCAGCTTT
>Ga0136846_1227169_pt1 | contig 11847 bp, 4 predicted proteins | sample HopSoiMetagenom2_FD_96841 | JGI IMG/M metagenome (GOLD analysis project Ga0136846, IMG submission 96841) | Grasslands soil microbial communities from Hopland, California, USA - 2 Assembly 2016 (version 4) | ecosystem: Environmental > Terrestrial > Soil > Grasslands | place: USA: Hopland... | reverse complement strand
TATACGGTTACGTCAGACAGCACCTCCAGCCAGGGAACCTGGGCTATCAATTCAACGGGTGATTCAGTGATCATCGATACGATCCCGTTTTTAATGACCGAGTTATCAGCCACCCGTTTCACTACCCGCGGTTATACGATCAAAATGGTAGACGCTGCCGGCACCCTGGACAGCTCTTTTTCTTATGTGACCTTATACCCGTTAACGGCGTTGCCCGTGAACCTGCTGTCTTTTACTGGTCAATATGCCAACAACCTGGTAACGCTGAACTGGTCTACCGCACAGGAGCAACAAAACAAAGCGTTCGAAGTGCAGTATAGTGCCGACGGCTACGCTTTTGAAACCATTGGCAGCGTGCCTGGCAAGATCAACAGCAACCTGGTGAGCCAGTACCTGTTCAATACCACCCACTATCGGGATGGTAAGAACTTTTACCGGCTGAAGCAGGTAGATCAGGATGGTCATTCCACCATCTCCTCCATCGTAACCATCCAGATCAATCAGCAAGGCGTTATCAGCCTGGCTCCTAACCCGGCTTCCACCAGGCTGAACCTGTCGGTAAACCAGCCGGTAAGCGGCAGGCTGCAATTAACATTGACCACGTTAACCGGTCAGCAGGTATGGGCAACCAGATTGGCCGGTAATAGCAGCAACATCACCGTGAACCTGCCTGCTTTAACAAAAGGCGTATACGTTGTCGCTATCACGAACAGCAAAGGGGAAAAGCTGTTCACCAACAAGTTGGTGATCCAATAAGTTGCAGGTTCCAGGTTTCAGGTTTCAGGTTTCAGGGACTCTATTGCGAAAGACCGATTTCGCCAGGCCTTGTAACCTGCAACGTGAAACCTGGAACTATTTCTTTCCTTCCGGTAACCGGCAACTGTTAAAAATTATGAGTGCATCTGCTAATAAATATTACGTGTTCAGACTTCTTCTTGGCCTGTTGTGTTGCTGTACTGCATTTACCACAAAGGCGCAGACAACTGCTGATTTTTCCATCAATAAGAAAGAAGGCTGCGTTCCACTCAGCGGGGTAAACTTTACCGACCTATCGACCGGCGGAACAGTAGTTCGCCGCGACTGGAACCTGGGCAATGGCACCATTATCAACAATGGCGCCGCCACCGTTGGAACCAACTATTTAACAGATGGCACATTTACCGTTACCCTCACTGTTACTTTTTCCAATGGTGATGTAAGGAACAAACAGGATGTAGTGACCGTGCACCCAAAACCGGTAGCCGCTTTTACAGGTGATGACCTGGCAGGCTGTGCACCGCACACCGTACACTTCACCAACCAGGCCACTACCGCTACCGGCACCATCACCAATTACCTGTGGGACTTTGGCGCCGGTGGTAGTTCCAATCCCGATCCCACCTTCACCTACAACAGCAATGGCAATTACAATGTGTCGCTTATCGTAACCAACAACTGGGGCTGTACCAGCGATGCCGCTATTAAAACACCCTACATACAGGTATATCAGAAGGTTAATGCATCCTTTACGATCCCCGCTTATTACAGTTGCGATACACCCTTCACTGCCACCTTTGTAAACACCAGCACAGGCGGCGGAACTATAACTTATGTATGGGATTTTGGCGACGGCCAAACTTCAACCGATGCCAACCCCACCCATACCTACACCAACACCGGCGCTTATACCGTTACGCTGACAGCAAAAAATGGGACTAATTGCATCAGTACTTCCGTTCGCGCCAATGCGGTGCTGGCAGGCAAACCAACCGTTAACAGTACAATGCCGGACACTGTATGTTCAGGCGCCACAACTGTGCTATCCGGCAGTATTGTGCCTGCGGCTTTTATCAACACAGTAAAATGGTTATTCCCTGATAACAATACAACACAGTTTGGGCAGAACGTTGCACATACATTTACCACACCCGGCGATTACGATATAGTGATGATCGCCTATAACTCCGCCGGGTGTAACGATACGGCGTATCACCTCATTAATGTACGACCCGGTTTGCAGGCTAACTTTTCGATGGATAAAACAGTTGGCTGCAATGTTCCTTTTACCGTGCAGTTCACCAACAGAAGTACCCCACCCGATCATTTAAAATACGACTGGGATTTCGGTGATGGCGCACATGATGCCACTGCTGACCCGGCGCATAGCTACAACAGTTTTGGAAATTATACCGTAACCCTTACGATCACAGACACTATTACCGGTTGCACCGCTTACCTGCAACAACCCAATGTGATCAGAATTCAACAGCCACAGGTAGATTTCACCTACACACCGCACGATGGCTGTAAACCATTGCCGGTAAAAGCCACTGCACGTGTAACCAATCTTCTTGACCCGGTGGTCAGTTATGCGTGGGATTTTGGCGATGGCTATACCACCACCACCACGGTTGACAATGCTTCGCATACTTACGCCGCTGCCGGCGGTTATTCTATTACCCTAAAGATCGTTACTGCACAGGGCTGCACCGTTACTTCCATCGCCAAACCGGTGGCGGTGGCCAATCTTTGCGACGATGATGGTTCAGGCGATGGCGGCGGCGGCGGAGGAGGTGGCGGCGGCTTCACTATTGGCAAAACCTGTAGTGATAAATACACCCTTACGCTCACCGACACCCTCAGCAATACAATTCCGCTTAGCTGGGACTTTGGCGACGGCTCACCGTTGTACACTACTGCGCCCCTGAATCCCGTTACACATACCTACCCTGCAACGGCTACCAGGTACGTAGTGGAGCTTACCCGTAAAGACACCCTGACCGGCAACGTGACCAGTGGCCGGGTGCGTGTTATCATAATCGATGAACATGCCAGGTTTGCACCGGACATTACCGATATCTGCAACAATAAAACGGTGAACATTCACACCATCGGTATCGATTCTTCGCTTATTAATAAATACACCTGGGATTTTGGCGACGGTACACCGCGCTACACCATCAACAACAAAAATTATTACACCAGCTACGGCCTGTATTTGAATGGCAATACTTCGCACCAATACACCGATACCGGCGTGTTTTATATAAAGCTGATCATTGAAGACAAGATGGGTTGTCTCGATTCATTTCAGTATGCAGTGCCTGTTACGGTGAAAGGGCCGGCCGTCGGTTTTACAGGGGCGCCGCTCACCACCTGCGCTCCCAGCCTGCTTGTAAATTTTACAGATACCAGCAAACAGAACGGTAGTACACCCATTGTGGAATGGAACTGGAATTTTGGCGATGGTACCCCGGCATATATTACCACTCAGGATACCGCTCTTTCGCACACCTACACCAATAACAGTTATGTGCGCTTTTACCCGGTATCGCTTACCATAAAAGATGCCATCGGCTGTACAGCACAGGTTACCTATAACAATTATGTTAAGGCCTATAGACCCACGGCTGGCTTTTACAGCTACGATACTTTAAAATGCGGCAGCACCAGCGTGTTTGTGTACAACTCATCATCTGCCTATAATGCTACTTATCAGTGGGATTTTGGCGATGGCGCTACTACTGCCAGCTATAACGGCTCACACACCTATAGTACAACCGGTCAATACAATATTAAGCTGGTAGTGAAGGATGAAAATGGCTGTATGGATAGTGTGACCACGCCTGCTTACATCAAGCTGGTAAAACCCAAAGCCGATCTTACCGTCAGGGATACAAGCAATTGTGCACCGGTGGGTGTATTGTTTGCAGACAGCTCACTCTATGCCAATAATTATGTGTGGGATTTTGGCGATGGTGGCACCGGCTCTACAGACAAAGATCCGTCGCGCCACATTTACCCGGTGCCCGGTTATTATCCGGTAACGCTGCACATTACCGGGGTAAGCGGGTGTATCGATTCCATTACAAAGATCATTCATATCAAAGGCCCCATCGGGCAGTTGCAGGTAGGCAATTTTACGGGTTGCGCTCCTTATACTTTGCCCTTACGGGTAACCGGCAGTAATATCAGCACCTATGCATGGGATTATGGCGATGGCACACCGGTCCAGTCTTCGTTTATAGATTCTGCGGTGAACCACGTGTATCCGCTGGCAGGGAAATTTTTACCCAATATCGTGCTCACAAGTCCGGAAGGTTGTCCGTTTACCTTAAAAGCAACAGACACCATCCATGTAGATTCAGCGCATGCTGCGTTCAGCATTGACCGTCCGTTGCGTTGCTTCAACGACCGGGCGGTGCAATTCACCAATCAATCTGCCACGGCCTTCGGAACGGTATCGTACAAATGGTTGTTTGGTGACGGACAGGGATCGGCACAAACCAGTCCTGTATATACCTATAACACGGATGGTGAATACGATATTACACTTATTGTGAACAGCTATTACGGATGTTCCGATACGCTAACCCTGCCCAAAGGCGTGCAGGTACATCAGCAACCCATTGCAGCCTTCCAGGCAGACAGCCTGTATTGCTCACCTGCCTTGCGGGTATATAACAACCACAGCGCAAGCGCCGATCCTGTTGCGCAGTATGCATGGTATGTGGATGATCGGCCCACTGCTGCAACACGCGACCTTTCTTACACCCTTTCAGGTGGCATTCACCAGTTGGCGCTGGTTGTTACCACCAACGCCGGCTGCATCGATTCGCTGCCGGCCAGGGTTACGGTGGATTCTTTGGTAGCGGATTTTACCATCGACCGCGCTATTCGTTGTGGTGATGACCGCACCATCGCGTTTACCAATCTTTCGCAAGGTTATTTCGGCATGGCTTCCTACGCCTGGGATTTTGGGGATGCCAATACCGGCGGCGATACCAACCCTATACATACCTATGCTACCCCCGGTTCTTACCCCGTTAAAGTGTTGGCCACAAGCACCACTGGCTGCACAGCCGATGTTACGGCAGCAGCACCTGTTACAATCTTTACCAAACCGGTGCTGCAGATAAATGGCGATGTTGAAAAATGTGCGCAGCAGTCCATCGACTTTCGTTCAACCATACACTCCGAAGACCTGGTCACTCAATATACCTGGAAGCTGAATGGCAGCACCATCAGCAATACAGATACCGCTTCCCATTATTTTAACAATGCCGGCTTATATGATCTGGCGTTTACCGTGAACACAAAATATGGTTGCGAGGTAACCGCCGATGCCGCCATCACCATTCATGCATTGCCGGTACCTGCCGCCTCGCCAAAAGATACAACGGTTTGCATAGGAAGCCTGGTGCCATTACAGGCGAATGACGGTTCGCAGTATAATTGGCAGCCGGTCACCAACCTGCAGGATGCTACCACTGCCACGCCCGTTGTTACAGCCATGCAGGCAATGCTGTATTATGTTACCGTGACAAATACTTTTGGCTGTGTGCAAAAAGACAGTGTGCGGATCGTGGTGGATGAAAAAGTAAGGTTGCAGCACAGCAATAATGTGTTGATCTGCCGGGGTGATCAAACCCGACTGAACGCCAGTGGCAATACCAACCAATGGGAATGGACGCCGGTGACAGGATTGAACAGTCCGCACAAAGTTTCAACGGTGGCTTCGCCAGATCAAACTACCAGCTACCAGATAGTAGGCTATAGCCACAACACCTGTCCTAACGATACCGGTTTTGTGCTGGTAACCGTGGCCGATCTGCCAGTGGTTGACCTGGGGCCCGATCGTACGGTAGATGCCGGACAGGTTATTACCTTATCATCTGCGGTGAGTGCCGATGTGGTGAATTATAACTGGTCGCCTTCTGCCGGACTAACCTGCACTACCTGCAATGCACCGCAATTGGTAGCAGATAAAGACATTGCGTATCACCTGCGCGTGACCACGCAATATGGTTGTACATCCGAAGACGATGTGCGCATTTTTGTAGCCTGCGGCAAAGGCGCTGTGTATATTCCCAATGCGTTTACCCCAAATGGTGATGGGAAAAACGACGTATTTTCCATAAAAGGTTATGGTATTCAGCTCGTGAAAAGCTTCCGGATCTTTAACCGCTGGGGCCAATTGGTATTCAGACGCGAGAACTTTTTGCCAGGTGACCGCAGTTCCGGCTGGGATGGCACTTTCAATGGCAGGCCAGCCGATCCCGGCGCTTATGTATACATCACTGAAGTAACCTGTAATGAAGGCAAACCCATCGTGTTAAAAGGAACGGTACTGCTGGTTCGCTGATTGCCTTTTTGTAGAGTGAGGACACTACCAACTATTTTAGTTAACTTACAATTATGTCAAAATATAAAGATGTAGTGGTAACACTTTCTAAAAAACATCCCGAAACCGGCGAAATAGTGCCGGCCGGGCACACCTATGTAATTGGGGTATTAGGCAATAAAAAGAAATGGTATGAAATTGAATCCCAGTTATTAAACGAATTGTCAAACGAAGATTTACAAAAGGAGCTGTTTAAAATATTGCATCCGCAAACACATCATTAACCACCAACCTCCTGGCACCGATATGCCGAAGCACGCCCAGGCTTTTATTATTCATAGCCTGGTTATGCACGCTATAGATAATATTGCCATTTGAATTATTGCTTTTCAAACGGTAAAATAAGGTAAAAAGCCGATCCCCTGCCCGGTTTTGATTCTGCAAAAATTAAACCTCTGTGATTCATTACTATTTTTTTGCAAAGGGCAAGGCCAATGCCCGCTCCTGTATATTTGGGGCTTTCATTCAATCGCTGAAAAATGGTAAATATCTGGTCGGCAAATTCGGATTGAAAACCTATGCCATTGTCTTTAAAAACAATTTCATAATAAGATCTGCTCTGGTCAAGTGAAGTAAATTTTAATAATTCTTCCGGTTTTAATTTCCTTGCGCTGATGACAACTTTCGCCGGTTCTTCATCTTTGGAAAATTTAAGGGCATTGCTCATAAGGTTATAAAACAACTGATGTAATTGCAAAGGAATTCCTTTTATCACCGGCAGCTTCTCCACAAGGATCGTTGCTTTTTTTTCCTCAATAGCCAGATCCAGGTCTTTTAATACATCTTTTAAAAGCAGATTAAGGTCAGTTGACACAAATTCACTGCTTAACCTTGACATTCTGGAAAAATTAAGCAGGTCGTTTATTAACTTCCGCATACGATCTGCAGACGTTATTATTTTATTCAGATAAGACTTATCCTCCTTTAACAGATCGCTATTCCGTTCTGCAAGCCTGTCGGAAAAAGTGATGATCTTTCTTAATGGTTCCTGCAGGTCATGACTGGCAACATATGCATACTGATTTAATTCCGTATTGGTATATTCCAGGTCCTTTATTGCTTCCTGTAACTCTTTTGTTCGTTGCAATACCATGTTTTCCATTTCATCGATCGTCAGTTTTTTATCATGAATTTCCGTACAGGAGCCCACATACCCTAAAAACAATCCCTCAGGTGAATAGGTGGGCTTTCCTATATCCAGCATCCAACGGTACTCGCCATCTGACCGCTTTAATCTGTACTCAACCTGGAAAGGGCTTTTAACTTCAAAATTACTGTTATACGCTTCCAAATACCGGGCAACATCCTCTTTATGAATGCCTGAAGTAAACCCAAAACCTTTTTCCTGTTCAAAAGTGCGCCCGGTATAATTGAGCCAGGTATCATTAAAAAAAGTGAAAAACTTATCGGGACCCGAAACCCAAAGCTTCACCGGAACATTGTTGGCGGTGTTTCGGAACCACGCTTCACGATCAGAAATTATTTTTTCCGCCAGCCTGTGCTCTGTTACGTCCAGTATGGAAAGAATGATCAATTGTTCGCGCTGTATTCTTTGGTTTACCCTGCTTGCTTTCAGGATCATTATTTTTTCACCGATCACCGGAAACACATGCTTCATTTCAAAACGGTTGAAATTTGAATTACCGCCAATAACGTTTTCGAGCAATTCCCTGAGCTTTAAAATATTCCATTGCCGGTTCCCCAACTCGAATAACAACATTTTTTCCGTTTCCTCCTCGGTTGACCTGAACAGTTCATAGAATATTTTATTGGCTTTCTTTACCCGGAATTCCCTGTCCAATACGAGTACAGCTTCCTGAATGGTTTGAAAAACCACTTCCGCATATTCATACGATTCAGCCAGTTGATCATTCCGCACCTGCAATTCGTGGTTAATGGTCATCAGTTCTTCATTGGAAGATTCCAGTTCTTCCTTAGACGTCTCCATTTCTTCATTGATGCTTTGCAATTCTTCATTACTGGAAATAATTTCTTCATTAGCTGATTGTAATTCCTCTACGGTGGCTTCCTGTTCTTCTATCATGGTACGCATGTCGTCTTTTGCCGATGACAGTTCTTCCTGAAGCTTCAATACCATATTATCTTTTGTTTTGGAAGATGCCGCAGAGGGGGCCGCGGCAGGTGTCTCCTCAAAAACTACCAGAAAAAGTCTTTCTTCGTCCTCAGAAGGTAAGGGGAACACTTCTATGGAAACCTGGTGAATTACATTTTTCACTTTTATTTCCAGGCCTGCCCTTTTCATTCTTTCTCCCGATCTGCTAACCTTATGTATGGTATTGCGCAATTCAAAAATGAGGCCTGTGCGGGCCATCTTTAGCAAATTCAAACTTGCTTTACCGTTAGGCGGCTCTAAGAACAGGCTAGTTGACCCGCGGAAGTGAAGGATCTCTAAATGGTGATTTATAACCACGCTGGCAGGCACAAAATGACGCAACAAAATATCATCTATCGTATTTTCCAGCGTTGCGGTATGGTTCATCGCCTTCTGAAAAGGCTTTATGCTATTTGTTTTCGGCAAAAAATTTTCACCGCCTGGCATCCGATAATTCATATCAAAAACCACATTGGTAGCCTTATCTTTCTTCTTGGTAAATAATTTATACTTTTTTTCTACCTGTAAGAATAATTCCCCGGCAGCGCTAACAGTTTCAGACTTGCCCAAAACCAAATAGCCGGTATCGCGTAAACAGTAATGGAAAATAGAGAGTGCCTTTTTTTGCAAAAAGGTATCAAGATAGATCATCATGTTGCAGCAGCTAATGAGATCGATCCTTGAAAAAGGCGGGTCTTTAAAAATATTGTGAGCAGCGAATACGCATATATCCCTTATGGTTTTTACAACCCTGTAGCTGCTGTCAATTTTTTCAAAATAACGGTCAATTCGTTCCTGTGAAACATTTTCCAGGTCGTTAACAGAATAAAGGCCCAGTCGTGCCTTCGATATCACAAGTTCGCTAAGGTCTGTAGCAAAAATCTGAACCGGGATGTTTGGCGCTTTATCCCCAAGCGCCTCTATTATAGTTATAGCAAGGGAATAAGCTTCTTCGCCCGTTGCGCATGCGGGTACCCAAATGCGTAACGGTTCGTTTATTTGTTTTATCTTAATAATTTTGGGTAGAACCGATTTCTTTAAATACTCCATTAAGTCAGCGTCACGAAAAAAACAGGTGACATTAATGAGCATATCCTGGTATAAAATATTTATTTCAGCGGTATGTTGTTTGAGGTATTTGTAATAATCTTCCAGGGAATTCAATTTATAAAGCAGCATCCGTCGAATAATGCGCCGCTTAATCGTATTCATTTTATAATGAGAAAAATCAACCCCGGTCGCTTTTTTTATTATCTGGATAATACTGACCAGATCCTTATCGGTATCACTGATCTTATCTTCCTCCCTTTCTTTTTCTTCATCAACCATGATAGCCGGATGATGGCTTATTCTTACAAGTTCCCTGGCAATTTCTTCCGGCGGGAGCACCATGTCAACTACCCCTTCCGCAATAGCCGATTTGGGCATACTTTGAAATTTGGCCGTATCGTTCTGCGCAAAAGTGAGGCCACCGGCAAGTTTGATAGATTTAAGTCCAAAAGTTCCATCGTGCTGATTGCCTGAAAGAATAATTCCTATTGCTCCTTCTTTTTGCTTTTCTGCCAGAGAATAGAAAAATTTATCAATAGGCATGTGAACAGAAGGTCTTGGCGCACGTGGATTTAACCGTAGTACACCGTCAATTATGGACAGGTCCTTATTGGGTGGGATCACATATACGTAATTCTGCTGGATGGGCAACAGGTGCCGCGCCTCCAGCACTTTCATTTTTGTCGACCTTCCTAATATTGTTGGAAGTAGGCTGTCATGTGTTGGATCAAGATGCTGAATATACACAAATGCCATTCCTGTATCTGGTGACAAATTTTTCAATAATTCGGTAACAGCCTCCAGTCCGCCCGCGGAAGCACCGATAGCAACAATGGGAAAAGGTTTGCTTCGGACTTTTATCTTTTTCTTTACTGCACCTACTTTGCTCATGATCAAATGGTTGTATATAGAAAAAATAAGGAGAAAGGTAATTGAAGGTAGCGAAAAATTGAGTGGTCTTCTAAAATCAGTACCTTACACTCCTCCCCCACTATGCAACTAATTCATTCTGTGATGATTATTGACGACGATGATGACGACAGGATGCTTTTTTCCGAAGCGCTGACAGAGGTATGCCCTTCCTGTATTTTGATCTCAGCGAGCAATGGAAAAGAAGCATTAGAACTATTGCAACGATCAGATATAACCTTGCCAGGTCTTATATTTCTTGATTTGAATATGCCATGCATGAATGGCATGCAATGCCTTAACCAGTTACGCAAGTGCGCATCGCTCAGGAACATCCCGGTAATTATATATACTACCACCCAGATGATTGACAGCTTTGAAAGTTTTCAAAAGTTCGCGCCTGTATTTTTTCTTACGAAGCCAAACAGGTATAAAGACATCGTGCAAACGCTTTCTTATTTGCTGAATAATACCTGGTGGAAGGATGAAAAAATATTGAAAGAAAAAATAATACAGATCAGTTAAATCACTGATAGTTGCGATTGTTTGACTAAGGTTGTCAATTAAAAGTTGTCAATTAAATATATCAATTCGCCTACTACTACTGCGGATCAGGTATAGAAGGTAGCGTGAAATAGAAACGACTTCCTTTTCCCGGTTCACTTTCAACCCTGAAGATACCTCTGTTCGCTTCGGCAAATTCATGGCATAGCAGCATGCCCAGGCCAACTCCCTTTTCGTTAGCTGTTCCGAATGTAGTGACACTTTCTTTCCGGTTAATTTTTGTCAGCACTTCTTTCGCTATTCCTATGCCGGTATCTGCTACACATATTTCAACGATACCATCTATCGTCTTGCCTTCAATAGTGATAACATCACCGGGGTTGCAGAATTTGATGGCATTATTGATCAGGTTACGAATAAGTACCTGCACCATATTCTGATCGGCCCATACCTTTAAAGAATGGGGCACATTATTTTTCAATTCAATCTTTTTGTCAAATGCCGTTTTGATAAAAGGCGCTATGGTTTCACTCACCAGCTCCTGTACAGGCAGCATATCAGGGATAATTATTCTGCCATCGAGCTGGCTGCTCGCCCATGAAAGCAGGTTGCTGGTTAGTTGAGCAGAATAATTAATATCCCGCCTGAACTCATTTATAATTGCCAGCAGATCCTCTCCCGGTATAGAACGATCCTTCAGGATATCCAGCATATATTTTAAAGCAAATAAGGGCGCTTTCAGATCGTGGGAAATAATAGAGAACAGTTTATCTTTTTCCTGGTTGTTTAAAAGCAACTGTACGGCCTGGCGTTCTATTTCGGCATTCTTTGTTTCCAGTAACTGGTTGGTTTTATGCTTGGCCGCCCTGCTACGGAACAGCAAAAAGATCAGCACACTTAAGAAAAGGATCACCAGGGTTGCAATTGAAATTTGCAACTCTTTATTTTGAACGATATGCTTGTGCAGTGCGTCATTCTTTTCCTGGTCTTCCTTTAACCGGGTTTCTTTTTTCTCAAATTCGAACCTGGCTTCCAGTTCCCCCGTCTTTTTTAACATTGATTCATTAAAAATGCTATCAGAAATATCTTTATAAAGCCTGAAATATTT
>Ga0136846_1236701_pt1 | contig 11850 bp, 9 predicted proteins | sample HopSoiMetagenom2_FD_96841 | JGI IMG/M metagenome (GOLD analysis project Ga0136846, IMG submission 96841) | Grasslands soil microbial communities from Hopland, California, USA - 2 Assembly 2016 (version 4) | ecosystem: Environmental > Terrestrial > Soil > Grasslands | place: USA: Hopland... | reverse complement strand
CGTCCTGATGGAGCAGTGGAACGGTGAGGCTGCTGCAGAACTGATCGAACGCGAAGGCTGTACGCACATGGCTGGGGCAACGCCTTTTCTGCAGCATCTGCTGGAGGCCTGCCGCGCATCGGGACGCCGCCTGCCCAGCCTCAGGATCTTCATCTGCGGCGGCGCTTCCGTTCCGCCATCGCTGATCCGCGAGGCGACCGACTGGTTCGACAATTGCATTGCAACACGTGTCTATGGTTCGACGGAAGTGCCCACGATTACGATCGGGTCAGTCGAACCCGGTGACGCCGACCATGCTACCCTTACTGACGGGCGGATCGGCATCGGCACTGTCGCCGTGGAGAGTCCCGATGCCGAGGGCAACGGTGAACTCGTCGCCTGGGCACCGCAGATGCTTGTCGGCTACTTCAACCCGGAGGACGAGGCCGGAGCCTTTGACGAGCGTGGCTATTTCCGGATGGGCGATCTCGGCCGGATCGTGGACGAAGACTATGTTATCATCACCGGACGGCAGAAGGACATCATCATCCGAAACGGGGAAAACATCAGCCCCAAGGAGGTGGAGGACCTGCTCGTGCTGCACCCGGATGTGGCCGAAGTTTCGGTCGTCGGCCTGCCCAGCCCTCGCACCGGTGAACTGGCATGCGCCTTCGTGGTTCCGGCCGCGAACGCACAGCCGACCGTGCAAGGTTTCGCGGCGTTTCTTGATGCCCATGGCGTTGCTAAGCTGAAATATCCCGAACGTGTCGCCATCCGCCGTGCATTGCCGCGCAACGCTGCTGGCAAGGTGCTCAAACACCAGTTGCGCGAGGAAATCCTCGCCGAAGACGAGCAGAAGGGGGCCGCATGAAGCGTTACACGATCGCCGTGATACCGGGGGACGGCATCGGCAAGGAAGTTATGCCGGAAGGCATTCTTGTGCTGGAAAAAGCCGCCGAGATTTTTGGCTTTGGCCTGGACTGGAAGCATTTCGACTGGAGTTGCGAGACCTATCACGCAACAGGCGCGATGATGCCCGAGGATGGCATCGCCCAACTCTCGCAGCATGACGCAATCTACTTGGGTGCGGTGGGCTATCCTGGCGTTCCCGACCACATCTCCTTATGGGGCCTGCTGATCCCGATCCGGCGCGACTTCGATCAATACGTGAACCTGCGGCCGGTGCGGTTGCTGCCCGGAATCGATTGCCCGCTCAAGAACAAGAAGCCTGGCGATGTCGATTTCTGGGTTGTGCGGGAAAACACCGAGGGCGAATATTCACGCTTGGGCGGCCGGAGTGGCAGTGGCGAAAACGAATCCGTCATCCAGACGGCGATGTTCACGCGACGCGGCACCGATCGCATATTGCGTTATGCATTCGAGCTTGCGCACAAGCTCGGCCGCCCGCACGTCTCTTCCGCGACGAAGTCGAACGGCCTGTTCTATTCGATGCCGTTCTGGGACGAATGCTTCGATGCCATGGCGGCGCACTATCCAGACGTTCGCACCGACAGCCATCATATCGACATCATGGCCGCCCGTTTCGTCATGAAGCCCGAGCAGTTCGATGTCGTGGTCGGCTCCAACCTATTCGGTGATATCCTGTCCGACCTCGGGCCAGGCTGCACTGGCACGATCGCGGTCGCGCCATCTGCCAACCTCAACCCCGAACGACGTTACCCGTCCATGTTCGAGCCGGTCCACGGTTCAGCGCCGGATATCGCCGGACGCGGAATCGCCAATCCGATCGGCCAGATCTGGGCCGGTGCGATGATGTTGGAACATCTGGGTCAAGCAGAAGCGGGTGCGGCCATTCTGGACGCAGTGGGTGACGCCCTGCTCGCGGGGCGGTGCCTCACGCCTGATTTAGGCGGTTCGGCCTCAACCTCAGCGCTGGGCATGGCAATCGCCGAGGCGATGTCGGCCCGGGGATGACCCCATCAGCGGTGTAGTTTGGAGAGGACGGCGATGACGGTAAAGCTGGTGGCATTCCTGAAGAAGCGCAGCGACCTTCCCCGGTCCGGAATTTGTAACGTGGTACGAGGCAAATCATGTGACGATGATACGGGAAGTAACGCCAGGCCTCGTTGACTACCGTCGTAATTTCCTTCCAGAGACAATTGCTGGCATCGATGTCGTTACCGAACTGACTTACGCCACCCAGGCAGCCTTCGATCAAGCCATGGACTTGGCCGCACGCCCTCCTATTTCTGAAACGATCGCTGCGGACCACGCGAATTTGTTCGACCCAGCCGGCGTCACAATCGTGGTGGTCGACGAACGCACCGCTTAACCTGTTCGCTCGTCCGATCGGGGTATGCCGCCGTCATCGCAGGCGCTTAGTCATCGATCCAGATTTTGGATCGAAGGGAAAAAGGCAATGTCATCCGCGAAAGTGAATGCGATGGCTCCAAGCAGCATCCCCACAGCGGAAGAGCTTGTAGCAAGTACGCGGGAGTTGATCCCGCTCTTGCGTGAACGCGCGTCCGTTGACGAAGCCAATCGGCGCGTTGATCCCGACACGGTGCGCCGGATGAACGAGGCCGGTCTGTTCCGCGTGCTGCAGCCCAAGCGCTGGGGCGGCTACGAGCTGGGCCAGCGGGCCTTCGCGGAAGTACAGATGACCCTGGCCGAAGGCGACATGTCGGTGGCCTGGATCTATGGCGTGATCGGCCTTCACAACCTGCACATGGGCTTGCTCGACGATCGTGCCGCTCAAGATGTCTGGGGCGAGGATACCGCGATTCTGATCGCTTCCCCCTATATGCCGGGAGGGATTGCCAAGACGGTAAACGGCGGCTTCGAGATGTCCGGGCGCTGGGCCTATTCCAGCGGCTGCGATCACTGCGACTGGACCTTCCTCGGTGGCTTCGTCGATGGCAATCCGGCCGACTACCGGGCCTTCCTGCTCCCACGTTCAGACGCGAAGATCGTCGACACCTGGCACACGACCGGATTGGCCGCGACAGGCAGCCAGGACATCGTCGTCGAGAGCGCGTTCATTCCGGATTACCGGTCGCACACCTTGAGCGACGGCCACTACGGCACGAGCCCCGGCAACAAGTGGAACGAGGGCCCGCTGTTCCGCATGCCGTTCATGCTCGTGTTCATGCGCGGCATCACCTCAGGCCAGATCGGCGCCCTGCGACACATGACCGACCTGTTCAAGGAATACGCCAAGGGCAAGCTGTTCATGGGCAGCAAGGTGTCGAAAGACCCCGACGCCCAGTTCGCGGTGGCTGCCGCCGAGGCGGGGATCGACGAGATGAGAAAGTCGATGTTCGCCAGCTTCGAGATCATGAGCGAATATGCCGAGCGCGGCGAAATGCCGCCGATTGACATGCGTCACATGATGCGCTTCCAGAGCGCCAGCGTGGCGGAACGGTGCGTGAAATTGGCCGAAGCGATGCTGACATGCGCGGGCGGTGGGGGCGTCTATGATCGCTCGAACCTCGGCCGAATCTATCGCAACATGGTCACCGGTCGGCAGCACGCTGCCGCGCAGTTCCGCAACTATGGCCGCATTTACGGCGACCTGCTGATGGGCGGCGAGGTCAACGATATCCTGCTGTAGGGCTTTTTCAGCTTCGCCGACCAAACTCCAGCGCGCGGATCGTCGCGATCTGAAACATGAAACCCGGCGGATCGCCGGGTTTTCTGTGCCAGCAAGGCGAAGCTCGCTCTTAGGCGTGCGCGATTTCCCTTTCGACCATGACGGCTGGTTGCTGCGCGCCGCGGACCAGACGACCCGGCAGCGCGCCCGTGTGCGCGCCATTGAGATAGGTCACCTGACCGCTGACGATCGTCGCCGCATAACCCTCGGACATCTGGGCAAGCCTTTTGCCTCCGGCAGGAAGGCTCCGCTCGATCGCGGGTCGGTGGAGGACGATCCGTCGCGGATCGAGTACGTTGAGATCCGCCTTGTGGCCGAGGGCAATCCTGCCGCGATCATTCAGCCCGACGGAGTCTGCGGGCTGACTCGTCAGGGACCTGATGATCCGGGCAAGGTCCAGACCGTCCTTGCCGAGGCGATTAGCCAAAAGATAAGTGGGGTAAGCGCCATCGCAAATCATCGCATAATGCGCGCCCGCGTCGCCGAGAGCGACAATCATCGCGTCCTCGCCGATCAGCTCGGTCGTCTTGGCGGTCGTTTCCCACGCCTCGGTGCCAATTGCGCAAAGGATCGCGCGGCCGTCGTCCTCGAGCAGGGCGTCGTAGATCACTTCCCGCAGATCTCGGCCGGTGCGCAACGCTTCGGCCTTTAAGCTGTCCTGCGGTGCAAAGTCGTAGTTTGCCGGCTGGTGTATCCGATAAAGATGCAGCGGGGCCGTGACGAGCGCGACGAACGAGGGATTGGGATCGTCGGGCGTCTCGGCAATCACCTGCGCACGGAATGCGGGGTCGCGCATCTTCGCTAGCTTGTCGGACAGCGGCAGGTCCGCAATCGCGCGATAGCTGGGGTTGAGGCAGAAGGGGTGAAAGCTGAGGTCAAGCCCGAACATGACGCCCATCGACCGCGGCAGGAACTGGCCCTGGATCTTCAGCCCGCGGTCGCGCGCGTTGCGGATGAATTCGATGTACCGGTCCCAATTGCGCGGTTTGAGTGGCATGTTGATCAGGCTGAAACTGAGCGGGCTTCCAGCTTCTTTCGCGATGGCCTCGATCAGTTCGACCTCGGTCTCGGCTTCGCCGTCAATGTCGGGGATCATCTGGAATACCCCCTTCCCGGCGTCCCTCAACCCTGCCGCCAGCGCGAGAAATTCCCGCCGTTCCGAACCCACACTGGGAGCCAGTTCGCCCGAACGGAACCGGTGAAACAGGTTGCGCGATGTAGATACGCCCAATGCGCCCGCCTCGATCGCCTCGCTAACAAGCCTGCGCATCTGCAGCAGATCGTCTTCGGTCGGCGGATCCATATCGGCGCCGCGTTGTCCCATCACGAAAACTCGCAACGGTGAATGTGGAATCTGGGCGGCAAAGTCGACGTCGGCCCGGCGCGACGAAATCGCGTCGAGGTAATCGGGAAACGACGTCCAGTTGAACGGAACGCCCGTCGCCATGACCACTTCCGGAATGTCCTCGACGCCTTCCATCAGGCGGATCATCAGTTCCTCGTCGCCCTTGCGGCACGGCGCGAAGCCGACCCCGCAATTTCCCATCACGACAGTGGTGATGCCATGGTTCGACGAGGGGACCATGCGATCCTCCCACGTGACCTGCCCATCGTAATGGGTGTGAACGTCGACGAAACCGGGAGTCACGAAGAGGCCCGTCGCGTCGATCGTCTCGTCAGCATCACCTTCGACCGTGCCGAGCGCGGCGATTTTGCCGTCGCGTATGCCGATATCTCCGCGGTACGGTTGAGCGCCCGTGCCGTCCACGATGGTTCCGCCTTTGACGGCAAGTTGATAGGTGGTGCTCATCGGCATTCTCCCAACCGGAAGCCAAGCAACGCAAATCATGCTAAATAGCATATGCTATCCTAATGCCCCTTCGCGCACCCTGGCAAGCGCGACTTGCAGCGAGGACGCGCAATCGTGACGGAGCTCCGCCAGACGCGTCGCAGTTCGGTGGAAATCCGTGAACTGATCAGTGCCGCGGCTCGAGCCGAATTCGCTCAGCTAGGCGTTGGCGGCGCGACGACGCGAGCGATCGCGCGTCGGGCGCAGGTCGCAGAACACCTGATCTTCAGCAACTTTGGGTCCAAGGCCAATCTTTTCGAGGAAGCCGTCATCCGGCCTTTCACCAAGGACTTCACGGCGTTCCTCGACGGACTCGACACGGATCAGGAGGGCGTGAACACGCGAAACCAAGCCGTCGTCCAGAAGCTTTACCGCTTTCTCAGGTCGAACGCCTCGTTCCTGCAGGCGCTGGTGAGGTCGACCGGGGAAGTCGAAGGTAGCCTTGCGCATGCGCTCGACACCTATTTCGCTCTATCGGAAAAGCGCTTGCGCATGTTCCAGATCGAGCAGCCGTCTCGAGACGCGATCGAACCGCGTCTGTTCGTGCGCTACGCCTTCGGCATGGTCGCCTCTGCCGTCCTACTTGACGGCTGGTTCTTCCCCGATGGCGGCGTGGACGACGACGCTGCTGCAACAGCGCTCGCGCGGATCGCTTTCAGAGCGATGCAGCCGGTGCATGTCCCTTCGGACGATTACCCATCGCGCGTAAATCCATAACCTCTGGCGCCAGCGTGGAGAGAAACGCTAGCGAGGAGCGGATCGTGAACATTTCTGAACTCGGGTATCTTCTGGTCGGGGCGCCGGACGTTGAGGAATGGCGCCACTATGCCGAGCGCGTCCTCGGCACAATGACGGCCGAGAGCGATGGCGTGCTCTATCTGAAGATCGACCCGCGCGCTTTCCGCATTGCCGTCCTTCCAGGACACGAGAACGGTCTTATCGCCAGCGGATGGTTGGTCAGCACGCCCGTCGATTTTGCAGCGGCGCGCCAGGAACTGGTCGACGCTGGGGTGGACATAACCGACGGCGATGCGGGCGGCGCGCACCTGCGCCACGTGCAAGCCTACTTCTCGTTCCGAGACCCCGAGGGCCATCAGCACGAAGTGGCATGGGGTCCGATCTCCGACTTCCGGTCGTTCACCTCCCCGATCGGCGTTTCCGGCTTCATTACCGAAGGTCTCGGGCTGGGCCACGTAGTGCTGACGGCCGCCAACGACTTCACGACCGAGGCCGCCTTTTGGCTCAGGCACGGTTTCGGGCTGTCGGACATTCTCAATGTGCCCACGCCCGCAGGCAACGCGCAGGTGCACTTCTTCCACTGCCGCAATCCGCGCCAGCACAGTCTCGCTTTGGGCGAACTGCCCATTCCCGGCGGCTGCATCCACATGATGCTCGAGGTCGCAACTCTCGACGACGTGGGCCGATGCCTCGACCGTGTCGAGGAGCATGGGGTCAAGCTCGCCGCAACGCTGGGTCGCCACGTCAACGACAACATGACCTCGTTCTATATGCTGACCCCGGGGGGCTTCGCGCTCGAGTACGGCACAGGCGGCAAGATCATGGATTGGGAAGAGAACGTCGTGTTCGAAACCACGCGCGGCAGCGACTGGGGACACAAATTCCTGTCGTGAACCAAACTGGGCGGCTCCTGCCGCCGCGTCGCCCCGCTCCTCGGGTCTGACGGTACGAAAGCAACCGAATCGCGGTGCGGCCCCGGCTCAGTCGGTTAGATATTCCGCGACCTGATCCATCGAAATAGTCCAGAGCCGCGGGCCCGATTCCGGGTCCAGCGCCGCTGTCGAGGGCTCGACGCGCCGTCGCTGGAAGAAAAACCCGCCCGACGGGGCTCCGCATCGCGGATCGCACGCGAGCCAGATCACCGTATCGGCCCCTTCTGCCGAGGTGAGCGCCTCGCCCGACTCGACCGCCTTGGCGTAATAGGCCTGCACATTCGCGTCGCTCTTATTGGCAAAATCCGAAGCTACGAGGCCGGGATGGACGGCACTGGCGACAAGACTTGTCGCCTCGGTCTGCCTGGCCAGTTCGCGGGTGAACAGCACATTGGCCAGCTTGCTCTGGCAATAGGCTGTGAACGGTGAGTAGTCTTCGTCCCCCTGAAGATCGGCCCAAATCATATCCGAAATCATCGTATGGCCCACCGACGAGACGGTAACGACCCGCCCCCCATCGCTCACCCTTAGAGACGGCAGCAGAAGCTGCGTCATCAAGAACGGGGCAAGATGATTGACCTGCCAGATCATTTCAAAGCCGTCGCCGGTCATGATTCGCCGATCGAGCTGATTGCCGGCATTATTGACCAGGATGTCGACCCTGTCGGTCATCTGCAGGATTTGCCGCGTCGACCGCGCGACCTGGCGAAGCGAAGCGAAGTTGGCGTTAATCCAATCTACGCGGCTGTCCGGGGCAAGTGCCGCAACGCGTTCGCGGCTCTGCGCAATCCGTTCGTCGTTCCGGCCCAATGCCAGCACCCGCATTCCGGTTTGCGAAAGTGCAAGGGCGGTTTCGAAACCGATGCCCGAGGTGGCACCCGTGACGACTGCGACCTGATCATTGTGGCGATACATTCCTGATTTCTCCCAAGCTAGCCCGGGGATGGAAGAAGCGCAGCCCCGCAACGGTTGAACGCAACGCTCTCGCCATCGAGAATCAGAAACCAGATGCGCACCGCAACATGGTTATGACATTGTCGAATACTGCGTGGCTCACAGCGCGACCTCAAATGGAAGACCACCCAAATGAAAGACCCTGCCCCTATTGGAGCAGGGTCCGTTCATGCCTTTAGACCACGTCAGAACTTGGCAGAGAGGGTTACGCCGTAGGTTCGCGGGTCGCCCCACTTGCAAGCTGAATAACCGATAGAATTGAGGTTATCGGCGCAAGCCAACCTATACGCCTTGTTCGTCAGGTTTTGCACCCAGAACGACAGGGCGACGGGGGACGCAAACAGGTCGTTGAACGCAAGACGTCCGCCGAGAAGTCCAAATCCGGGTGCGCCGTAAACGCCCGCTGACGTAAGACCATTGGTCTTGCTCCGGTAAGCATAATTCATGCTGAGAGCCGCTTTCGCGAAGCTCTTCGGGATGAAGGGCATGTCAAGGGTGCCGGCCACGCTGAAAGTTGTGCGCGGCACGCCAGGAAATTCAACTCCGCTGAGGTTCACACCAGAGCTGAAGTCGATCGGGTTGCCGTTGCCGATTGGCCCGGCGAACTGAGGCTGCGGGATGACTGAACCTTTGCCATAGCGTCCGACCTGATGGGAGAACCCGAAATCCAAGGTCAGTTGAGGTATAGGCTTGATGGTGCCTTCGACTTCGATGCCCTTAATCGTAGCCTGGCCGACGTTGAAGATCAGAAGGTCGGTGTAGTTCGGAGCCGCAACCCCCCCGGGGCAGCTTGAGTCGACACAGAATGCCAGAATGTCCTGAGTCTGAATATTTTTGTACTTGCCGATAAAGCCTGCGATGTTGAGCCGGAAGGGAACGGTTCCAATCGATCCCTGATGCTTCAAACCCAGTTCGAAATCCGTGATTTTCTCTGGGGCAAAGAAATTGAAGTCAGGATTGACCGAGGAGGTGGGTGTGACGCCACCAGCCTTGTATCCCCGCCTGTTCGACAGATAGACGAGCGTCCGCGGAGTAATCTGATATTCGAGCGAAGCGGTCCAGGTAAGCGCTCTCCAGGAACGGCTGCCGGTGAGGCTGCACTGAGCGCCATTATTCACGCCAACCGACGCGAGCCCGACACGGTTTTCCTCTGCGCAAAGTGACGTTGCCGGATTATAGTCCTGGCTAAAGGCGTTCGATGGCGAATAGAAATCCTCGCCGATCAGGGACTTCTTATCCCAATTGTAACGCGCGCCCAAGGTAAGGCGCAGACCTTCCGCTCCCAAGCTTGAGAAATCATAGGTGCCTTGCGCAAAGAGAGCTTTGCTGGTGGTCGTGACGTCACCTTCGCGATAATGGGACCCGACGGGATAAAGCGAAAGAAACGCGATAGTGAAGAAGGAATTGACTGAAGACTCCTCCTTCTGATGGGAATAGAAACCACCCGCGATGAACTTGAAGTTTGGGAGTTCAACAATGAACTGAAGTTCATCGCTGAATGCCTTGCGTGTGTTCAGGTAATGCGTGGTATTGTTGATCAGCGTGCTCGGAAAAACCGGCGGCAGCCCCGGTACACCAAGGGCAGTCAGCACAGGCGCGACATTGATCTGAAAACCGCCGATGCCCCCGGGATCCTGCTGATCGATCGCCTTTTCGTACCGGTATCCCAAGATGTTCCTGATGCTGACCGCGTGGCTGAGTTTATAAGTTGAGGTGTTCGCGACGCCATATGATGTCAAGCGCGATGCCAGCGTATCGTAGGGACTGAGGTTGATGGCGGCACCAGTGACGTCGGCGAGAGCTGGCCCGCTCGTCTTGCCAACGCCAGTCAGCGTTGCAAAGTGGAAAGGACTGCCCTGCCGGACCAGCAAGCCGTCGCGCAGGATCGGTGTGGCGCCACCTAGCGCACTTTGCTGCGTGACAGCTTGCTGGGTCAGCAGAGATATCAGCCCTGCGAATCCGGGCGCCGCCGTGGGCGCAGCTTCGATCACCCAAGGCGACGGAACCTCGTCACGATGCAAATAGTCTACGGTCGTAATAATCTCAAAGCGATCCATCGGCGCCAGCAACAGTGTGCCGCGTACGCTTTCATTGTGCCGGTCGCCTGGGTCCTTCTGGCCCGCCAGCGGGTTGGTGAACACACCGTCCCGCCGTTCAATATTTCCAGCGATGCGAAGGGCGGCGACATCCGCCACGATGGGGAGGTTGAGGACGGCAGTCGCGGCTTGACGGTCATAATTGCCGTATTCAAGCTCCACCGAGCCGCCCAGGTCGTATGTCGGGCGTGCGGTGGTGAAAACCATCGCACCACCGAGCGAACTCTTGCCGAACAAGGTCCCCTGTGGCCCCTTCAAGGCCTGGACGTTGTCAAGATCATAAAGAGACAGCCCGCGCGTACTCTGCGGCACGCCATTTACATAAGTGACGACGTTTTCGTCGGTAAAAAGCTGCTGACGCTGACCACGAATGATGAATTCCGGCTGCCCAGGGTAAAGGCTGCTCGGCTTGATCTGAAGGTTGGGAACGCTGAACTGAATATCAGTGACCGCCTTGACGTTTTGTTGTTCTAGTGCGTCCGCAGATAGGACGGTAACAGCGACCGGAACGCGTTGTAGGTTTTCATTGATCCTGCGCGCGGTGACGATGATATCTTTCAGATCACTGCCGGCATCGGCTGCTGCCGCTGGCGCACCAGACGGCGGGCGGGCTTCTTGGGCGTTTGCCTGACTCAAGCCAGTCGTCACAGCGGCGATCGCCGATGCGGTGGCAAATATTCTGCTTTTCTTCATTGTGCCCTCCCTCTCCCAAAATCACGATGCCGTGGCCCAGCCTTAATTTTCTTGGCGGTACCCGCTCATCAATACTCCCCAGTTGCTTCACCGCCCACTTCGTCCATTGAGACTAGACAGGGTCCCTCGGCTCCGAGGCAATGAACGCGCCGTGCGATTTCCGGTCTGAAGTCATCTCCCGCGGTCCTTGTTTTCGATCCTTTCGGTGAGTCGTCGAAACCACTATGGGCCTTCCGTCGCCGCGGCCGTCGTCTTTACGGACGAAGACGCGAACCCCCGCACGCCCATAGACTTGACGCAACGCCACAATACGAAGGATGCCGACGGTGATCCCCGACAACGCCATCGCGCAGCGCCTCGACGAAGCAGAGGCCGTGGAAGCGGTAAGAGTGGTCAAGGCCCGCTACTTCCGTTTCATGGACGAGAAGCGCTGGGATGACTGGGCGGATCTGTTCACCGACGACGCGACAATGGACATGCGCGGCGAAGCAGCCGCCATGCAGCAGCTGGGGATCGACGTGGGCGACGCAGAGGCTTGGCTCCTGACATCGCGTACCGCGATTCGCGGAGCCGTGGACATGGCGCTGGAGGGCGTGGTCACCGTCCATCACGGGCACATGCCAGAAATGGTGATGTCGATGCCGGACGAGATCACTGCGATCTGGTCGATGGCCGACATTATCCGATACCCGGCGGGGCGGCCGGTCGCAGGCTTCAATGGTTATGGCCATTACCACGACACCTACCGTCGTCTAGACAACGGCAGCTGGAAGATTGCGCGCCTGACGCTGAAGCGCATTACCGTAATCCCTATTCCCTGGTGATGGAGCTGGCCAAGGCAAGTTTGCAGGCTCGGTAACTGTCGCGGTTCCCCAGTGAAACTGATGCTACAGGCAAAAAAGAAGGCCCGGGGGTTGCCTGGGCCTTTTGAGTTGCGAGCCGTGGTGCGCGTTGCGGGGATGATGCGTTGCGCGTGCCGTTCTGGCTCAGACGGTG
>Ga0136846_1218194_pt1 | contig 11851 bp, 6 predicted proteins | sample HopSoiMetagenom2_FD_96841 | JGI IMG/M metagenome (GOLD analysis project Ga0136846, IMG submission 96841) | Grasslands soil microbial communities from Hopland, California, USA - 2 Assembly 2016 (version 4) | ecosystem: Environmental > Terrestrial > Soil > Grasslands | place: USA: Hopland... | reverse complement strand
CCCATATTTATACGGGGCACCTTTATACTTTTGCAAGTATCTGTGTGTTAATTACTTGTAAAATGGCCCGAATAAATGATATCTCGTTCCAGCGGGATCACAAAGACCACCCAACAGGTCTAACGTTTTGAAAAAAGAGCTTCTTGAAAAAGAGGCTCTTTTTTGTTTAAACACGTTTTTTTAGCCAAAAACCAACTTTTTTCAATCTACCCACCTCTTTTTTAAAACTTTTAGTGCAAGTTAGTTCAATCTGATTCAGTGACCTACACTTTCTTCCAAGATTAGATCACGGAATTTGTATTTGACGTCTTGTATCATGGTAGAACATCATTGACCTGACATCTTCAAATTCTTTAATATCCTTTTGATGGTCTTTGATCATAGGTTATAAATACGATGATGGCTTCTGGCTTTTAAAGCAGACTTAAAACCTTTTCGCGTTTTTGCGGTTATTAATACATTAAATTAAACAATGAGAGCCACTGAACAGATAATGCCGTTTTCTGGCCGCCCGAATACTAATGACCAGACTTCAGCATTCACAAGAACTATTAACCCTGCAATCCATATTTGAAGGCATTGACGACGCGATATTTTGCCATGACCTCGATATGCGGATTACCCATTGGAATCCGGCAGCTGAACAACTATTCGGCTATAGCCATGAGGAAATAATCGATGAATCTGTTTACCTCCTGATCCCCGAGAACCGGCAACAGGAAAAAAGCGATATCATGCGTGATATTATAGCGGGGAAGCGGATCGGGCAATTTAAAACGATTCGCAGAACCATGGCGGGTGTCGAAATACCTGTATCTATAACCATTTCGCCAATCAGAGACCCGGAAGGACAAGTTATAGGGTCGTCACAAATTGCCCGCAGTATCATCGAAGAAAATGCTGCCGAAGAGAAGCAGGCCAGACTGGCAGCCATTGTCGCCAGTTCTGACGATGCCATCGTCGGTAAAAGCCTGCAGGGTATCATCACCAGCTGGAATATCGGCGCAGAAAATATGTTTGGCTATACGGAGCAGGAGGCTATCGGTCAACATATTTCATTACTAATACCGCCGGATCGTTTGGATGAAGAAGACGTTATTATCGAAAACATTCGTGCCGGAAAAAAAGTAGATCATTTTCAGACTATCCGCAGAACTAAAGGGGGCCAACAGTTGCACATATCACTGACCGTGTCTCCAATCCTCAACAAAACCGGTGAAATTATCGGGGCTTCCAAAATAGCCCGGAATATTACAGCGCAGAAAGAAGCGGAACGGTCCATCGCTAAAAGCATGGAGCGTATGGAAATTCTTAATTCGATTAGTAAGAGTATTAACGAGGACCTTGATCTACAACACATCTTACAAAAAGTGACCGATGCTACTACGAGGCTTATCGGCGCGGACTTCGGAGCCTTCATTTATAACCAGGTAGATCAGGCTGGCGAATCCTCTTGGCTTTATACCATTTCCGGTGCGTCGAAGGCGACTTTTGAGAACTTTCCCATACCTCGCAACACAGCTGTTTTCCAGCAGACTTTTAGCGGTGAGGGCGTTGTGCGGATTGATGACATTACTAAAGATCCGCGTTATGGAAAAAATTCACCATATTTTGGTATGCCCGAAGAGTATTTGCAGGTTGTAAGTTATCTGGCGGTTCCGGTTATTACTCATTCGGGCGTGGTCATCGGTGGCCTTTTTTTTGGTCATCAAGAGGCTGGCATTTTTAAAAAAGAGCATGAGGATCTGGTTGTTACTGTAGCATCACAGGCTGCCGTTGCCATAGATAATTCCAGGCTCTTTGAGGAAGTAAAGAATCTGAGCGATAAAAAAGATGAATTTATCGCCCTGGCCTCCCATGAGCTTAAAACGCCACTAACTTCAATGAGCGGTTTTTTGCAGGTATTACAAAGAGCGGTTCCGGATGGCACTGCTAAAATTTTCGCAGAAAAGGCGCTGAACCAGTTGGCCAAACTCAACGAGTTGGTCAATGACCTGTTTGATATATCTAAAATTCAGGCAGGCAAACTGCAGTTGAACTTTGAACCTTTTGATCTTTCGGATCTTTTGGACGAGGTCGCTGATACGTTTGAGCAGGCTCATACCGCCTATCATTTAAAAATGTCGGCAGACGGAGAACTTTTGGTGTCGGGCGATAAAATGCGGCTGGAACAGGTGCTCACCAATTTATTGGGTAATGCTGTTAAGTACGCCCCGGAAGCAAAAGAGATAACCATCACTGCTATCAGGATCGGAAATGAGGTTCATATCTCTGTGAAGGACCAGGGCCCGGGTATTTCGATTGAAAACCAACAGCAGATCTTTAGCCAGTTTTACCGCGTTAAAGAACACGAGCGAAACACCTCCGGGCTCGGCCTGGGACTTTATATATCCAAAGACATTATCGACCGGCATGGTGGCAGGATTTGGGTGGAAAGCACCCAGGGCCATGGAGCGACATTTACATTTGCTTTACCAGCTTTTACAAACTAAAACGGCCTTATACACGTATATTATGTATAACTGATATTTTATGTCCACAAAAAAAGTGTTTGTTGTTGAAGATGATGAGGACATCAGATTGCTCATTGATTATATCTTAAAGGATGACCTATACCAGGTACAACTGTTTCCAGATGTAAACACGCTTAAAAAGGGTCTTTCCTTCGAACTACCGGCCTTAATTGTTCTCGACATTATGCTGCCGGACGGCGATGGCGTCGAAATCTGCCGACAACTGAAAGCGAATGCGGCTACCGCACATATTCCGGTGCTGCTAATGTCAGCACACCGAAGCAAGAAGGAAATCCTGGAAAATACCCATAGCGATGGATTTATTAGCAAGCCTTTTGATATCAATCAATTTAAGGCGAAGGTTGATGAGTATATGATGGCTTCGTAATCCTGAACCATGGATATAAAGTCTACAGTAAAATTTTTAAAAAAGATGCTTCTGGTCCGCTGGCGAAATCCCATAACCTTCATCACGTACAAAATGGATGTAAGATATCTAAAGTGGGATGGTAAACCAAAAGGTACTCCCGGAACCGACTTTGCTATCCACTCCTATTGCTCCGCCATGCTTCTTGATGATCTCAGAACTGATAAATAGCCCAAGGCCGAGCCCGCTATATTGGGTATCCAACTTACCCGCCTGATAATGGCGGTTAAACAGAAGAGAAAGCTTATCTTCCGGTATACCCGGTCCATAATCTGTAACCGACACTTTTGCTGCTGTCCCCGTCTCTTCGATATTGATACTAACTTTCCTGGCATTCGGAGCATATTTAATGGCATTGCTCAGGAAATTAATAATCACTCTTTCAATGCGTTCGGCATCAGCGGTAACCATTAAGTCTGAAGGGCCGCTAATATCCACATCGTGTGAACCCTCCAGACGCAAATGCCCACTGGATTCTTCGACAACCGTGTACAGATTAAATGTCGTCTTTTTCAAGTCAAGTTGATCCTGGTACGTCTTATTGGCATTTAACAGATCATCAACCAAGACAACAATTTTATCCACACTTCGATTGGACTGGGCAACTAATGCTTTTAACCTATCCGGCAAACCCTCTTGCATCCTAGCCAAAAGCTGAAGGGATGTTTTCAAGCTGGTAATCGGCGTCTTGAGCTCATGACTGGCAATACTTATAAAATCGTCTTTGTGCCTCTCGGCCAGTTTATCTCTTGTGATATCTGCTATTGTTCCCAATACTTTGTCGGCATTACCAGAAGGATCATCTTCTATTTTGCCCTGAAAATTCACCCACTTAAGCGATCCATCTTTTGTTATAAGCCGTAATTGAAGATCCACCGATTTATGGTCGGGTAATGATTGGATTGCCGACAAAAACTTAGGGCGGTCTTCTTCCCATATCAGTGGCAGATAACTTTCGATTGTCCATGTGGGCTGCAACTTGTCATAGCCAAATAACTCATCATGCCCTTCGGAGCGGTGAACCGCATTGTTTTTTAATGACATTTGCCAAACTGCCATTCTTGAATACTTCAAAGCCATATTCAACCGTTTCTGACTTTCTCCGAAGTCTTTCAGTCCGGTAATATCATCCAGAACCGTGAACCCATAAGTTTCACCCTGGTCCTTAAAAAGGATGGTCGTTACGTTTACCCATACCAGGGATTTGTCTTTTTTATGAAGACAGGCCTGAAGCTTAAAAAAAGGCAGCTTGTTCGACCATAGTTCCATTTGCAGTTCATGCCAATGCTGGCGATATGCGTCGCAGGCATGTTCCAGGATCTTGGTTCCTTCAATTTCACTTGCGCTGTACCCCATTAATTCCGTCAGCGCGTCATTGACCTTTAAGATGGTCAGGTCAGGGGCAATTATCTTGCTGGCTGCACTGGTAAGCTTAAATATGGTATTAAATTTATCGTCGCATTCCAAAAATCTCTTTTCGAAGTCCTGGGGATCAGTTTTCTGTTGCATAGACAAACGATTTATCAACTGTAATAAACACGTTTAGGACCTAAGTGTTTGAAAACAACCGACAACACTATCTCTTATTTCTTACTAATCAGTGAGAAGATCACAATTTGATAAGAAGATTTTTATAGATTAAACTATAAACAGAAGAGAATAATTTATACCACACGGTCACCGGAAAATAAAAGATGAGGGGTTACCTCGTATTTACAGGAGAGCTGATCCTAACCTACCGTAAGAGGTGATGAATTTCGGTGGAATAAAAAACACAAAATGGCCATTGCGTTTTAAAAATAAAAAATATAGTTTTAGCTTAATTTATAATTGTAAAAAACACACTTAAAAAACGTATTCTTTTACCTAATTAATCAGGCTAACTAAGCCACAAGCCAATCAAACTAATTAAACCAAATAATGAACAAATTTTCCACTATCGATTACGTGATCTTCGTAATCTATTTTATTATTGTTACGAGTTATGGGTACTGGGTATACAGCCGTAAAAAAGTCAAAGGCGTATCGGACAGTCACGACTTTTTTCTGGCCGAGAGTTCACTCACCTGGTGGGCCATTGGCGCCTCACTGATCGCGTCTAACATATCGGCAGAACAATTCATAGGCACCAGCGGGCAGGGTTTTGCCGTAGGTTTGGCCGTTGCGGCTTATGAATGGGTAGCAGCTATTGCGCTCATTATTGTGGCTGTTTGGTTTATACCGGTGTACCTGAAAAATAAGATTTTCACGATGCCGCAATTTTTGCACACGCGATACAACGAAACTGTGAGCTTTATTATGGCCATTTTCTGGCTGCTGTTGTATGTATTGGTTAACCTTACTTCCATACTTTATCTTGGTGCTTTAGCTATTAACAATTTAATGGGCGGCGGATACCTGCATGAGATCATCATCGCGTTATCCATTTTTGCCCTGTTTATTACGCTGGGTGGTATGAAAGTGATCGGCTTTACCGATGTGATACAGGTATTGGTACTGGTTATTGGCGGTTTGGCTACCACCTATATAGCGCTTACTTTGGTGAGTGATCATTTTGGCCTGGGCAAAGACGCCATGGCGGGTTTGAATAAAATGATGAGTGACGCGCCAGATCACTTCAAAATGATGATGGCTAAACCAAAGCCGGGTGCGCCGCAGGAAGAGATCAACAAATACCTGGCGCTTCCCGGTATTGCCATGTATTTTGCAGGCCAGTGGATCGTGAATTTGAACTATTGGGGCTGTAATCAGTACATTACTCAAAGGGCTTTAGGCGCTAACTTAAAAACTGCCCGTACCGGGATCCTTTTTGCTGGTTTAATGAAACTGGCCATGCCGGTTATTGTGGTTTTACCGGGTATTGCCGCTTACGTATTATACAAGAACGGAGCATTGCAACAGGAAATGGCATCGGGAGGTCATTTTAATTCGGATAATGCCTACTCGGCTATACTGGGCTTTTTGCCAACAGGCTTAAAAGGGCTTTCGGTAGCGGCTTTAACGGCGGCTATTGTCGCTTCACTTGCCGGTAAAGCCAACAGCATCTCAACCATTTTCACACTTGACATCTACAAAAAACATATCCGCAAAGAAGCCAGCGAAAAGAACATGGTTGTTGTGGGCAGGCTTACCATCTTAGCCGCCCTTATATTCTCCATCATGCTAACCTGGAAAGATCTTTTAGGCATCGGCGGCGAGGGTGGCTTTACTTTTATCCAAAAATATACCGGCTTTATCAGTCCGGGCATCTTTGCCATTTTTATTTTAGGTTTCTTTTGGAAACGTACAACAGGTGCGGCAGCTATCGCCGGTATTTTAACAGGCTTCCTGATGTCGGTATTGTTTAATAATTATGCCCCTGCCCTATTCGGGCACGAAACATTCCTTTACTCGGCTTTCCCTAATGGCAAGGGTGGTTATGAAATCCCTTTCCTGATCTGTATGGGCTTATCGTTCATGTTCACCATTATTGTAATGGTAGCCATCAGCTTAGCTGGCCCGAAAGTTAATGCTAAAGCATTTGAAATCCCGAGCAGTATGTTCAAGGTTGAAAAATCAACCATGGCTCTGATCGTGGTCACACTGATACTCCTTACTATGCTTTATGCTAAGTTTTGGTAAATAGTTGAAATATTTGATTTTTGAATAAGAAAGTCCGCGCGAGGTGGGCTTTTTTTATTCAAAAATTTTAAGTGTTTTTTTAACAATTATAAATTAATTTTTATACATTGGTCTCGCTGATTCCTAACCATCAGCTAAACCAATTATTTGTCTGGAAATTATAATAGTTAAACAGCAATGCTTTAAAAAGGCAAGCTAACCACCTTAAATTATGAAAAATAACAAGAATTTATTAATGATGTTAAGCTGTTCGGCAGCGCTTTTCGCGGCTTGCAACGGTAATCCAAAAACAACTGATTCAACCGCGAAAGATTCGACCTTGGTAACTACTCAATTGATACCCGATTCGGCTAATTTTGAAGCCGATGTACAGGGACAAAAAGTAAAACTCTTCACCCTGAAAAATACCGGCGGTGCTACCGTTGCCATTACCAATTATGGCGGCAGGTTGGTAAGCTTGCTGGTGCCTGATAAAGACGGTAAACCTACCGATGTTATTTTAGGCTACGACTCGTTGAAAAGCTATCAAAAACCAAAAGAGCCTTATTTCGGAGCAATCATCGGCCGTTACGGTAATCGTATAGCTAAAGGTAAGTTTATGCTTGACGGTAAAGCCTATCAATTGGATATTAATGATGGTGTAAATACGCTGCACGGCGGCTTTAATGGCTTTTATGGTAAAGTCTTTTCGGCTAAGCAACTAAGCGCTTCGCAACTGGAACTTACTTATGTATCAAAAGATGGTGAAGGCGGTTATCCCGGTAATTTAACAGCAACGGTAGTTTATACTTTGAGTGATGACAACTCACTTAAAATAGAATACAAAGCCACTACCGATAAAACTACGATCGTTAACTTAACTAACCACGCATACTTTAACCTGAACGGTGCGGGCAGCCCCACTATTACCGACAACAGCATACAAATAAATGCCGACGCGTTTTTGCCGGTTGATACTACACTTATTCCGACAGGCAAGCTGCAGCCGGTTAAAGGTACCCCGTTTGATTTTACCGCACCAAAAACTATTGGGAAAGATATCGGCACTGCCGATGAGCAATTGAAAAACGGCAAGGGCTACGACCATAATTTTGTGTTAAATAAGCATACGCTCACTGCACCGGTTGCTACCGTTAAAAGCACCAAAACAGGTATTACTATGGAAGTATTCACGGATGAGCCAGGTTTGCAATTTTACTCAGGCAATTTCTTAACAGGCCAAACCAAAGATGGTAAAGGCGGCAAAGCGTATCCATACCGCTCCGCATTTTGTTTGGAAACCCAACATTTTCCGGATGCACCCAATCAGCCGTCATTTGCGTCAACCGTGCTAAAGCCAGGGCAAACCTACCATACGGTTACCATTTACAAATTCTCCAAATAAATAAGCTATGCTAAAAAAGGCTTTTTTAATGCTGTGCGCCGCCGGTGCTTTTAGTACAGTACATGCGCAAACACAATATACTATAGCGGCCGATCAGGTGAAGGCGCATATCCAGCCGACCATGTATGGGATATTTTTTGAGGACATTAACCTTGCTGCCGACGGCGGCGTATATGCCGAACTGGTAAAAAACCGATCGTTCGAGTTCAACATGCCTTTAATGGCCTGGAAAGAACAAAAAAAAGATGGCGGCGATGGTCGTACGGAAGTAATTAACCGTGCTATTGAGCGACCGGAGAATGCGCATTTCATAAAAAGCTATATTACCACGGATGCCGGTTTCTATGGTTTTTCGAACGAGGGCTTTCGCGGAATGGGGATTAAGGAAGGTGAGGAATACAGTTTTTCGGTAATAGCTAAGCAGGAAGGTGATGCCAACGTCAAACTGAACATTGAGTTACACGGCGATAATAACGCCATTATAGGTAAAGCCGAACTGACACCCACGGATAAAGAATGGAACCGTTACAGCATAAAATTTAAATCAAGCACTACAGCGCAAAAAGGGCAATTATATGTTTGGATGAGCGGTAAAGGTATTATTGACCTGGATATGATCTCCCTGTTCCCCGAGCATACCTGGAAAAACCGGCCGGGTGGCTTACGGGCCGACCTGGTCCAAAAACTGGCCGATCTTAAGCCCGGTTTTTTACGTTTCCCTGGTGGCTGTATTGTGGAAGGCCGCGACCTCAATAACCGCTATCAATGGAAAAAAACCATAGGCGCGGTTGATCACCGCGAGAATATTATTAACCGCTGGAATACCGAATTTAAACATCGCCCGACACCTGATTATTATCAGACGTTTGGTTTGGGCTTTATGGAGTATTTCATGACCGCCGAAGATATCGGTGCCTCACCATTGCCGATATTAAATTGCGGTATGGCCTGTGAATTTAATACCGGCGAATTGGTACCCTTGGATAAACTTGATCCATATGTGCAGGACGCGCTTGACCTGATCGAGTTTGCCAATGGCGATGCAGGCACCAAATGGGGTAAACTGCGTACGGATCTCGGTCACCCGGCACCGTTTAATTTAAAAATGATAGGTGTAGGTAACGAGCAGTGGGGACTCCAATATATCGACCGCTGGAAAATTTTTACTAAAGCCATCAAAAGCAAATACCCTGATGTAAAGATCATATCGGCTTTGGGACCGGCACCTGAAGGCAAGGAGTTTGATCTGTTAAATACAACATTCCGGAGTTTAGGGGCAGATATTCTGGACGAGCATTATTACGCCCCTCCAAAATGGTTTAGGGATAATGCCCGCCGCTATGATCACTATGACCGTAAGGGCCCTAAGATCTTCGCAGGCGAATACGCCGCGCAAAGCGCAGCTACGGTAAACCCGCAAAATAAGAACAACTGGGAATGTGCACTTTCTGAAGCAGCCTTCATGACTGGTTTGGAACGGAATGCCGATGTAGTGAACATGGCATCCTATGCTCCCCTGTTTGCCCATGTAGAGGGCTGGCAATGGACACCAAACCTCATCTGGTTTGATAACCTGAAAAGCTATGCCACGCCAAATTATTATGTGCAACAATTATTCTCGCTCAATAAAGGGACAGATGTAGTACCGCTTACTTTAAATAACGAAGCCGTAGCCGGGCAAAATGACAGCTATGCAACCGCCTGTTTAGATAAGAACACCAACGAACTGGTGATCAAATTTGTGAACACAGGTACGTCGGCGCAAAATGTAAGCTTTAAAATTACCGGTTCAAAAGGCTACCAAAAGCAGGCTTCCGTAATTACGCTGAAAGCGGACAGCAAGGATGCGGAAAACTCATTGACAGCACCAACCGCGGTTAGCCCAGTTGAAGGTACTGTTACTATTTCAGGTAATACCTTGAAACTGGCGGTCGAACCTTATTCATTTAAGATTATAAGGCTGAAAAATAAATAACAGTTGAATCAGATTTTTTCAATCATTGGGAGTTCATCCGGACAAAATCGTATAAACTCCCAATGAATTGATTAAGCTGATTTGATCATTTAGGTTGATTTTGAAATTAACCAGATCAAGTTGTTTTTTTTATAAGATTTACATGATCCACATTCACTAATGAAAATGTATGCTTTAGCGCTCGTTTGATCATAATGCACAATGTATAAGACAGGTTAATTAAATATTCGTTTGGAGGCGTATCCTCCTATAACCGGGTCCGGCTTTATTGTCCTCGTCGCCTCAACATAAACAAAAAGTCGGTTTTGTATAAAAAAAAGTCCTATTAAGTCAATTATTTAGATATTATTTCAAAGAAATTTGATTTATCAACTATTGATGGGAATGCATCAATTGCGGATCAACCAATTACAGCTAAAGAGACTTATCGAACCTTAATAAAATTTCGGATAACAGGTCGGCATAGCTATTTATTACGAATCACAAAACCCAATTATGAAAAGAAGAACACTCATCAAAGGTTTGGCCACGGGATTATCCTCCTTATACCTGTCGAAACTTTATGGAAACAGTTTGTTAACGCTCGATTCCAATTCGGATATTGCTTCCGGTCCATTTCAGGCGACATGGGATTCATTGAGTCAGTATCAGGTGCCGGACTGGTTTCGTGATGCCAAATTTGGCATGTGGGCACATTGGGGGCCGCAATGCCAGCCGGAACGCGGCGATTGGTATGCCCGAGGGATGTACCAGGAAGGCAGCGACCAATATAAATATCATATTCAGAAATACGGACACCCATCGAAATTTGGGTTCAAAGATGTAATCAACGAATGGAAGGCCGAGAACTGGAACCCGGAAGAACTGGTGGGTTTATATAAAAAAGCAGGAGCCAAATACTTTATGGCCCTGGCCAATCATCATGATAACTTCGATCTCTACGACAGCAAATATCAAAGCTGGAACTCTACCAAACTGGGGCCCAAAAAAGACCTGGTTGGCGGCTGGGCAAAAGCTGCCAAACAACACGGTCTGCCTTTTGGCGTAACAGTGCATGCGTCTCACCCATGGACCTGGTACGAGGTTGCCCAGCGAGCGGATAAAACCGGCCCATATGCAGGCATCCCCTATGATGGCAAGCTTACTAAAGCGGATGGCGCAGGTAAATGGTGGAATGGTTACGATCCACAGGAATTATATGCACAAAACCACGCGCTAAGCCAGGATAGCCTAAACGATGACAGCATGGGCAGTCATTGGGCTTGGGGTAACGGCGCCAGTGTACCAAACAAGGCGTATTGCGATAAATTTTTAAACCGGACTATTGAACTGATAGATAAGTACGGCCCCGAGCTTATTTATTTTGATGATAATGTACTACCACTTTGGCCGGTAAGTGATGTGGGCTTAAAAATTGCCGCCCACATGTACAACACCAGTGTTAAAAAGCATGGAAAACTGCAAGCCGCACTGTTTGGTAAAGTGTTGGATGAACAACAGCGCAAATGCATGATCTGGGATATAGAGCGCGGGCAAAGTAATCAGATAGAGCCTTTCCCATGGCAAACTGACACCTGCATTGGATCCTGGCATTACGACCGACGCATATTTGATAATAAAGGCTACAAAAGCGCCAAAACGGTGGTGCATACGCTTGTTGACATTGTAAGTAAAAATGGCAACCTGCTTTTGAACATACCGGTGCGTGGTGACGGCACCATTGACAGTGAAGAACGTACCGTAGTTGAAGGTGTAGGAGCCTGGCTGCAGGTTAATGGTGAGGCAATTTATGGCACCCGCCCATGGAAGATATTTGGCGAAGGCCCTGCAATAGAGTCGGCAGCCCCTATCAGCGCACAGGGCTTTAATGAAGGCAAAGGTAAACCATTCGGCTCCGAAGATATTCGCTTTACAACTAAAGGTAAAACACT
>Ga0136846_1208109_pt1 | contig 11851 bp, 8 predicted proteins | sample HopSoiMetagenom2_FD_96841 | JGI IMG/M metagenome (GOLD analysis project Ga0136846, IMG submission 96841) | Grasslands soil microbial communities from Hopland, California, USA - 2 Assembly 2016 (version 4) | ecosystem: Environmental > Terrestrial > Soil > Grasslands | place: USA: Hopland... | reverse complement strand
GAGCGCGTGACGTAGATCATCGCGTCGTCGGTGACGTGGTACTCCGCGTTGAGCTTGAACGTCGAGTCGTTCTTGCTGACCGTCTTGTCGAGGTTCGTGCAGGGGGCGGACTCGAACGTGTTCGTCGCGAAGCACGACACCTCGCCCGTCGAAGACCCGTAGGGATTGGTGGCGCCGAAGCCGAAGAATCCCTCGAGCGAGTTCTTGTAGCGGAAGTAGCGCGCACCGCCGGTGAGCGAGAGCTTTTTGGTGACGTCCCAGGTGACTTCGCTGAATACCGCCTGGTCACGATCGACGCGGAACTGCTTGGTGAGCCAGAACGTGTCGGGCCAACCCGTGACGGCGCTCGCGTCTGCGAGCCCGGTGATGTCGTATGCCTGCTGGATGTCGTGCGTCTGGCGCTGCGCGAAGAAGCCGACCACTGCGTGCACCGGGTATTCCTTCGGCGTGGAGACGCGGACTTCGTGACTCCACTTCGTGTACTTGTCCTTGCCCTGGATGAACTGCGACGGGTTGATGAGGTCGCCCGCGTTGTCGGTGAAGTACGTGCCGTAGCCGGCCAGCGTGTCGTAGAAGAACGCGTAGTCGGAGTAGTCGGAGTTCACTTCGACCGTGCGCTTGAGGTACGAGCTCGCCACCGTCACGTCGAAGTTCGAGAGCTTGCCTTCGACCGTGAGCGAAGCCTGCGCCCAGCGGTCGTCGCTGTCCTCGGGATGCCAGTGCTCCACCGACAGCGCGGGCAGACCCGACTCCTGTGCGTAGATGCCGTGCTCCTTGGTCTCCTGCGCCATGACTCCGGGCGTGATGCTCCAGTTGTCCGTTAGATCGACCTTGAGTGCGAGGCGCGCCCCGTACGTGTCGGCATCGTTGTAGTTGTCCTTCGCGAGCGAGTTCATCGAAAGCCCAGACGTCGGGAACGTGCGCACCGCGGCGAGGTTGTCGATGTAGCCCGCGTCGTGCCGCGCCCAGCCGACCATGCGGATGGCCGCGCGATCGCCGATCGGGATGTTCGTGAAACCTTCCGCCATGTAGCCCTGGTCGCCGTGCGCGACCGAGTTGCCTTCGAGGCTGTACCCGGCGGCGAATGCTTTCGGGTCGGGCTTGTTCGTGATGATGCGGATGGTGCCGGACTGGGAGCTCGCGCCGTACAGCGTGCCTTGCGGACCCGCGAGCGATTCGACGCGCGCGATGTCGTACATGTGGATGTCGAGCGCGCCCTGAATGGTGGTGATGGGCTGCTCGTCGAGGTACTGGCCGACGCTCGGCTGCGAGCCGGAGTGGTTGCCGTTGTCGCCGGAGGCCGCGCCGCGCATGAAGACGCGCGCGAAGCCCGGGCCGGCCGATTGCACCGAGACGCTGGGCAGGAATTTCGCGAAATCATCGAGGCCATTCACGCCGAGCTGTTCGAGGCGCTCCGTGCCGATGGCCTGGATGCTGAGCGGCACGTCCTGCAGGTTCTGCGAAGTCTTGGTGGCGGTGACCACGACTTCTTCGAGACCCTTCTGCTCTTCGGATGCCTGTTGCGCGTGGACGACGCCCGCGCTGGTGAGTAACGCGCCGGCGAGCGGTACGCCGCGCAACAGCGCGCGCGCCCTGCTCGAGTTTTGACGCCGGATCTTCCGCAACTTGCTGCGTGTCATGAGCGCTTCCCCGTTTTTTTGATGGGTTGGACCGAAGTCCGTTCCCTGCAGTGGCGGCAGTGTATGCCTTTCACCACGGAATCAAAACGGGGGCACGCGCGGATACGCTGACAGGACGTCACCGAGCGCCGATTCGAGCGGCCCGAGCCAGGGCGCGAAATGTCGCCACTGGTCCATGCCTTCGCGATTGATGGGCCGCCGCACCTGTTCCGAGCTCGCCGTGCGCACCGCGCGCTGATTTTCGTGGAACCGCAGCACACCGGCTTCGAACGGCAGCCCGCAGTAATCGAGCAGCCGTCGCACCTCGCCTTCGGTGTCCTCGATCATGTTCTCGTAGAACACGCGATGGACGCGGCCGGGCAGCACGTCGTCGAAGTGCGCCATCAGCTCGACGTAGTCGCGATAGTAGCGGCCGATCTCGGCGAGGTCGTACGTGAAGTTCTGGCCACGCGCGAAGTGCTGTTTGAACCCGGACAGGCAGCAGCCGAGGGGATTGCGGCGCGCATCGATGATCTTCGCGTTCGGCAGCATCAGGTGGATGAAGCCGGTGTGCACGAAGTTGTTAGGCATCTTGTCGATGAAGAGGGACTTGCCTTCCTTGCGCTGCACGCGCGTCTGCTGCAGGTAGCGCTCGCCGAGCTCGGCCAGTTCCGCCGCGGAGAACTTGGCCAGCGCGCGCGGGTAGGCATTGCCCTCGGGCCGCGTCGTGCGGTTGCCGACCTGGCGCGCGAGCATCGCGACGTCCGGCAGCTCCATCGTGCCTTCCACCTGCGAGTGCGTCGCGAGGATCTGCTCGATGAGCGTCGAGCCCGAGCGCGGCAACCCGACCACGAAGATCGGATCCGGCGCCTGCGAGCCCCAGCCGGTGCGCTCGGCGAAGAACTCGCGCGTGAAGAGTTTCTTCGAGCGTTCGACGTGTGCGTGGTTCTCGTCCGCGTCGTAACGGATCATCGCGCGCCGCAGGCGGTTGCCTGCGGCGTAGTGGCGGAAGGACTCTTCGTAGTCCTCCGCGTCTTCGAGCGCCTTCGCGAGCGAGAACTCGAAGTGGAAGCGGTCCTCGTCGGACAAATCAGTGCGCGCAAGCTGGGCGCGCATCGCGGCTACCTGCTCATCGGTGAATCGGAACGTCTTGAGGTTCGCGAGACTCCAGTACGCCTCGCCGAGATGCGGCGACAACGTGATGCAACGCTGGTACGCGTCGATGCTCTCGGCATTTCGCCCCGCGGTCTTCAACGCGTGGCCCAGGCTCATCCAGACCTTGGGCTGCTGCGGATATTCGGCAAGGATCTTCCGGTACTCGTCGATCGACTCGGCGTATTCCCCGATGCGCGCGAGGATCGCGGCACGCAGGTTGCGGTAACCCGGGTTGCGCGGCTCCTCGGCGAGGATCTTCTGCACCTCCGCGAGCGCGGCCTCGGACTTGCCCTGCCGGTGCAACACCGTCGCGTAATTGTGGCGCGCGCCGAGGAATCCGGGCGCGAGCTCCAGGCAGCGCGTGAGCAGCGACTCCGCGTCGCCGTAACGACCGAGCCGCGCCGCGACCTCGGCGAGCATGCGGATGGCCGCGACGTCCGTCGGATGCCGCTTGAGGAACTCGCGCAGCTCCGCCTCCGCCTCGGGAATCCGGTTCTCGACCAGCGCCTGCGCCGCGCTCATCAACCGCGGATCGCGCGTCGAGTAGCGGATCGACTGCGCGTACGCCTCGTCCGCCGCGAGCTTCATGTCGAGCGCGGTGTAGTGATCGCCGAGCGCCCGCCACGCATCGGGCTGGTCCGCTCGCAGCGCCACCGCGCGGCGCAGCGTCGCGATCGCCGCCTCGCCCTGCCCGAGCCGGCCGAGCGCGAGTCCCGAGATCGTCAATGCCACGGGCTGGTCCGGAATCACCTTGAGGATCTCCGCGGCCTGCTCGGCCGCGGCGGCGGCGTCGCGCGACAGCAGCCGCGCGGCGTGATCGATCGCCTGCGCCAGCGTGCCGAGCGGTTCCGCGGTGGTGTTCACGGACGCGCGAGTCTCACCGCTTGCCGGCGAGCTCGGTGAGCAGCGCGTGCCAGTACGTGAGGCTGTCGTAGAACGACTGCACGCTCAGGCGCTCGTTGAGACCGTGCGAGAAATCGTCGCTGGCCTTCATGAAATTGCCATCCACGCCGTAGGTCGGGATGCCGACGCGGCGGAACAGCAGGCCATCCGTCGCGCCGGCGATCTGCTGCGGCACCACGGGCACCCCGGGATGGATCACGCGGACCGCGTGAGTGACGGCGCCGATCAGGTCGTAGCGCAGCGGCGACGGGTCACTCACCAGCGGCGGCGCGACCAGCTTCACCTCCACGCCCGGACCCACGACCGTCTGCAAGGCCTTCTGGACCTCGTCGATGCCCTCGCCCGGAAATACGCGGCAGTTCACGTTGGCGCTGGCCGACTGCGGCAGCGCGTTGGTCGCATGGCCGCCCGCCAGCATCGTCGCCACGCACGTCGTGCGCGTCTGTCCGATGTACGCCGGATCCTTCGCGATGATCTCGGCTGCCTCCGCGTCGTCCGGGTTCTGCGAAAAACGCATGAGCGCCGCGCCGAGCTCGCCGGACGTGAGCTTGCCGGCCATGCGCAGCGACGCGAGCGTCGTGTCGTTGTAGCGCACGGGTAGTTTGTATTGCGCGAGCTTCGTGAGCGCGGTGGCGAGCTCGTAGATGGCGTTGTCGGCGCGCGGCTGCGAGCTGTGGCCGCCGGGGTTGTGCGCGGTGAGCGAGAAATCCGCGTACGTCTTCTCGGCGGTCTGGAAGCCGAAGTACAGCGCCTTGCCGGATTTCTCGTCGAGCACGCCGCCACCGGCGTCCGCGTTGAGCGCGTATTCGGCGTCGACGAGCTCGCGGTGATGCCTGGCCGTGTCGTCCGCGGTCTCCTGCGCGGTTTCCTCGTCGCCACTGAAGTACAGGATGAGATCCCGCGTCGGCACGAAGTTCTCGGCCTTGAGCCGCAGGAATGTCGAGGTCAGCGCGACCACGCCCTGCTTGTCGTCGTAAGTGCCGCGGCCGTAGAAGTAGCCGTTCTCCTCGACCAGCGTGTACGGATCGCGTTGCCAGTCGGCGCGCTTCGCGGCGACCACATCCATGTGCGCGAGCATGAGGATGGGCTTGACCTTCTTGCTGCCCTTGCCGCGGTACCGCACGACGAGCGACGCCGTCTGGTCGCCCGTGCCCTTGAACGGCAGGATGTGGATGTCGTCCGCGGGAAATCCGGCGGCGCGGAATTCGCCCGCGAGGTACTCCGCGACCTCGGGCACCTTGCCGTTGCCGAGCTGCGAAGGAATCGAGACGACCTTCGCGTAGATCTCGCGCGCTTTCTGGTCCGTGGCACTGCGCGCGGGATCCTGTGCGGCCGCTGTCATCGCCAGTCCCAGCGTGAGCGCCAGTGCCGACAGTATCTTCTGGTTCATGAGCCACCCCGGATTCGGATGGCGGCCATCTTACGTCAGCGCCTTGCGTGCCAGCGCGCCTTGATCAATCCATACGCGGTGAACACCGCGATGAACGGCAGGAACGACGAGAAGAGCCGGTTGCCCAGGAAATACTGGGAGACGCCGGTGGCGATGGCGGTGATCGCCAGCAGCAACCACGAGCTGCGTCGCACCGTGGCCGGCGGCGCGTCGACGCCCGTGAACCCGCGCTTGTTCAGGAACGTGCACCAGAAACCCGTCGCCAGCACCCAGTAGAGCATCGCCGTTCCCTCCAGGCGCCCGTACTCCGCGTTGAGCCACGGCCAGCGCGTGATCAGCGCGAGTGTTCCGCTCACGAAGTACAGCGTGATGCCGAGGTAGATGCGGTTCAGCGTGGCCCGCCGGCGCACCAGCAGCACGGTGCCGATCACCGCGAGCGCCGTCGACGCGTAGTAAGGCGCCCGCCACTCCGGCTGCGCGCGCGGATCCATCACCGCCATGTAAAGGAGGAACACCGCGAGCGGCAGCGCCTCGACGGCGCGCAGGAAGAAGGCTCTCATGGACTATGATTGTGCAATGGAATCGACGGCGCCCGACTGGGTTTCTGAAACCCGCTTCGGCAAATGGTTTCTCTCGACGGACATGTGGTATCGCGAGGTGCTCTCGGTCGCCGTGACGGAGTTGCGCGAGCTCGGCGGCGCGCGCGTGCCCGCGTCGTTCGACCGTCTCATGGACGTGGGCTGCGGACAGGGACGGACGTTCCAGTTGCTGCGCCAGCTGTATGCGCCGCGCGAGATCGTGGCCGTCGACATCGATCCGCTCATGCTCGAGCGCGCGCGCGCGGAGGCCGCGCGCTGCGAGATCCCGGTGACCGTGAAGGCTTGCTCGGTGACGCAGCTCGATCTGCCGGACAACTCGGTGGACGGCGTGCTGTGTCACCAGCTCATTCACCACGTCGCGAACCAGGCCGGCGCGCTGCGCGAGTTGCACCGCGTGCTCGCGCCGGGCGGCTTCCTGTTTCTCTCGGAATCGTGCCGCGCCTTCATCGACGTATGGACCGTGCGCTGGTTCTTCCGGCATCCGCCCGGCGCGCAGCGCTCCGCCGAGGAGTTCCAGGCACTGGTGCGCGAGGCCGGGTTCGAGTTCGACCCGGTGCGTGACGTCCGCACCTCGACGCCGTGGTGGTCACTGTGGGATTTCGGCTTCACGCGCAATATCGGGCTGGTGAAGGCGCCTCCGGAGGCGACCGAGCTGCTGCTGGTGGCCAGGAAGGGTGCCGGGTCGGGAAACCGGGATAACTCTCCGGGCAGTTAGCCAGGGTCTGCCAGTAGTCGGGAGAGTTATCCGGTTTCCCGACCCGGCACCTCTTCGCTTATCCTTCCGTGACTTTCCCGCCGTGGTGCGGGTCGTTGCTCCGGGAGGGCACATGTTCGGCCGCATCGCCAACCTGTTCAAAGGTTTCATTTCCCTGTTCGTCTCGGGCGTCGAACGCCGCAACCCGGAAGCCCTGCTGGAAAACGAGCAGGAGAACCTGCGCAAGCAGATCGGGCAGTTCAACCAGGGCCTCGCATCGCACGCCGGCATGTCCGAACGCCTCATGAGCCAGGTCCGCAAGCTCGAAGCCGAGCAGAAGGACCTGCGCGCGAAGACCACCGCGCACGTGCGCGCCGGCAACAACGCGGCCGCCGGCCAGTACGCGCTGCGCCTGCAGACGGTCGAGCAGCAGCTCGAGGAAAACCGCAAGCAACTCGAGCAGGCCGAGCAGACGTACAAGAACCTCGTGAAGGCGCGCGACGTCGCCGTGCAGACCGCGCGCGCGAAGATCGAGAGCCTCAAGGGCGCGATCAACGACATGCGCATGAACCAGGCGATGGCCGAGCTGCACGAGATGTCGGCCGGCATGATCACGAACATCGGTGGCTCCGGGGACACGCTCAATCGCCTCGAAGGCATGGTCAACGAGGAGCGCGACCGCGCCGCGGGCCGCGCGCGCGTCGCCAAGGACGCCGTCGACATGACCGGCGTGAACCTCAAGGAAGCCGAGCTCAACGCGCTCGCTGACCAGGCGCTCGCGGATTTCGCCGCGCGCGAAGGCATCTCGCTCAAGGGCGCCGCCGCGCCCGCTCCCGCCGAGCGCTCGATGGGCGCGAGCGAAAAAACCGAAGGCCAGGCCTGATCTTCCGAGTAGTTAGCTGAACGCGACCATCCACGGACGCTAGAGGAGCCGCAGGTGCCCGCTCCTTCCAACGCTCCCGCCTGGGCCGCCGAGCTCGCGCTCGCCTACGAGAGCCGCGCCTCGAGCCAGTTCGTGCTGTTCGGCAACGTGCACGACCGCATCGCCGTGGGCGACGAGCTCGTGAATCTCGCCGACTACCTGCAGGACACCCTGCTCAAGCCGTTCGGCGTCGTGCTGACCTACGACCTCGGCGACGGCCTGTCGATCGAGCGCGGCGGCGACGTCGTCGAGAAATGGCAGGGTGCGGCCCTCGCCCGACAGGTGCGCGAGCCGCTGTCCGCGTTCAAGTGGATCGGCAGCTACCTGCGCTACCTCGGCAACCTGCGCACGCTCGGCGCCACCGCGAAGACGCCGAACGTCGCGGTCATCATTCGCGATATCGACCAGATCGTCCCGGCCGACGGCACGGGTTTCGAGCACGGCAGCCTCACGAGCCAGCTGCGTGCGTGGGCCGGCGAATCGCCGTTCCGCGACCTCGCGTTCACCAGCCTCGCAGTCGCCGACAACCTCAACGACGTGGAGCCGCTCATCGCGAGCTCCGCCCAGACCACGCGCATCCGCGTGCCGCTGCCCGACGCGCCCGCGCTCGAGCGCGCGCTGACGATCCTCCGGCGCCAGTCGCCGAATGCGTTCGCGGCGAACGCGAATCTCGCCGAGCTCGGCGCGGCACTCACGGGCATCACCGTGTCGAGCCTCGAGAGCCTCGTGAAGATCCGTCACCACGAGTCGAAGCCGATCGGGGACGCCGATCTCGCGAAGCTCAAGAAGGAGCTGGTCGAGCGCGACTCCGCGGGCCTCGTCGAGTTCGTCGACGCACAGCGCACGCTCGAGGACTACCAGGGTCAGGACGCGCTGAAGAGCTTCATCCGCCAGGACATCCAGCTGTGGCACCAGGGTGATCTCAGGGCGCTGCCGATGGGCTATCTACTGTGCGGACCGGTCGGCACGGGCAAGACGTTCCTCGTCGAGTGCATCGCTGGCGAAGCCGGCGTGCCCGTGGTCAAGCTCAAGAACTTCCGCGACCGCTGGGTCGGCTCCTCCGAGGGCAACCTCGAGAAGATCTTCCGGCTGATCCGCGCGCTGGGTCGCTGCATGGTGTTCATCGACGAGGCCGACCAGACGCTCGGCAAGCGCGATTCGGGCAGCGGTGATTCGGGCCTCTCGGGGCGCCTCTACTCGATGATCGCGCAGGAGATGTCGGACAGCGGCAACCGCGGCCGCGTGCTGTGGCTGCTCGCGTCCTCGCGCCCGGATCTCATCGAAGTCGACCTCAAGCGTCCGGGCCGCATCGACGTGAAGGTGCCGCTGCTGCCGACGAGCTCGCCCGCCGAGAGCGCGCAGCTGATCGCGCTGCTCGCGAAGCGTTACGGTCTCGAGCTCACGCCCGAGGATCTGAAGCGTCTGGAGCCGCGAATGCCGATCCTGCTGACTCCCGGCGCCGCGGAGGCGCTCGTCGTCAAGGCGTACCGGCACTCGCGCACGCAGAACGAGCCCGGCGGCGCCGCGCTCGAGGCCAGCCTCGTCGGCTACCAGAACCCGGTGCCCGCCGACGTGCTCGAGTTCCAGATGCGCATCGCGATCCGCGAGGCGACCGATCTCAACTTCGTGCCGCCGGCGTTCCGCGCGATGGCGTCGCCGTCGTGAAGGGAAAGCCCAACTACTGGTGGGAGGCGTTCAACGCGCGCCCGCTCGGCATGCCGATCCCGCCGAACTGGTTCGGCATCGCCGCGTTCGGCCTGCTCGGCGCATTGATCAACCCGGGACTGTGGCTCGTCGGCCTCGGTCTCGAGGGCCTGTATCTGTGGACCATCGGCAGCAATGCGCGCTTCCGCAACACCGTGGACGCGGCCTCGGGCGTCACGGACAGCACGACGCGCTACGAGGACCTGCTCGCGCATCTCGACTCCGCGACGCAGGCACGGCAGTACGAGGTGGAGCGCGAAGCCGCCGAGCTCGTGGGCCTGCTCCAGCCGGCCGAGGCGCACGCGTCCCAGATCTCCGACGTGCGCCAGATGGCGTGGCTGCACCTCAAGATGCTCGCAGCGCGCGCGTCGTTCGCGGAAGTCGTCGCCGTCGCCGGGCGCGAGCGCGGCAAGCTCGAAGAGCAGGAGCGCAGCTGTCGCGCGCGTCTCGAGCAGAATCCGGACGAGGAGCTGCGTCGCAGCCTCGAGCAGCAGATCGAGGTCATCGCCTCGCGTCACGCGGCGCACACCGAAGCCCAGCGTCGGCTGGAGATCGTCGATGCCGAGCTCGGCCGCCTGCGGCAGCAGATCTCGCTGGTGCGCGAGCAGACGCTGCTCGCGACCGACGAGAACGCCATCGCGACGTCGCTGGACGCGCTCTCGGCGTCGCTCAACGAGGCGAATCGCTGGCTCAAGGACCAACGCGAGCTGTTCGCGGGCATCGAGAGTTTCACCGACGAGCCCCCGCCCGCCGACCTGCTGGCGTCGCAGCGCGCGCAGGCGCGCACGAAGAAGAAGGTCTCTGAGTAAGGAGTCGATCATGTTCCATCGCTCACGCGGCTCCGCCGCCGGCAATATCATCACGCTGGTCCTGTTGTTGGGCGTCGTCGCGCTCGGCCTGTGGCTGTGGCTCGGCAAGAAGGCGGAGACCGCGCCGGACGCCGCGACGCCCGCGGCCGCGCAGAGCGGCACGAATGCCGGCACGCCGGCCACCGGCATCGCGAAGCCCGACGGCGATGCGCCCAAGCCGATCGAACCCGTCACGGGCACGCCGACGCTCGAAGCGGCGAACACGTACGTGCCGAAGGACAACACGATCCGCATCGACATCAGCGAGTACGCCGGTTACGGCGGCCTCATCGTCGCGAACGGCGGTCTCGATCCGAATCCGGATTCGTTCTTCGCGAAGGAATACGGCTTCAAGGTGCAGATCACGAAGAGCGAGGCCGAGACCTGGGGCCCGCTCAACAACGGCAAGATGGCCGCCACCGCGACCACCACCGACGCGCTCGCCGTGCTCGGCCGGCAGTTCGAGGCCGTCGTGCCGATCCAGCTCGGCTACTCGCGCGGCGCCGACATGGTGGTCGTCGATCGCGGCATCCCCACCGTCAACGCGCTCAAGGGCAGGACACTGGCCGCGTCGCAGTTCAACGAGAGCGAGTTCTTCATCCGCTACCTCGCGCAGGAGGCCGGTGTGCCCGTCGCCGTGCTGCGCGATCTCGACTCGAAACCGCCGGCGGGCTCGCTCGGCCTCGTGTTCTACGACGATGCGTTCGTCGCGTGCGATGCCTATCTGCACGAGCTCGCGGGCGGCGGCGGCCGGCTCAATGGTTGCGTCGGCTGGACGCCGAAGACCGACGAGGTGGTCGAAGCGTCGAAAGGCGCCGCGAAGGTGCTCGTCTCCAACAAGAACCTGCTCGTGATCGCGGACGTACTCGCGGTGAACCAGGGTTTCGCGAAGGCGAATCCGAAGATGGTGCAGGGTCTCGTGCACGGCATCCTCGAAGGCAACCGACGCCTGCGCGACAACCCGGACGAGAACATCGGTGTCGTCGCGAAGGCCTTCAAGTGGAGCGACGCGGAGGCGCGCGACGAGCTCGCGCACGTGCACCTCGCGAATGCGCCCGAGAACAAGGCGTTCTTCGCCGGCACGATCGACTCCGCCGGTTCGTTCGGCGGCATCTTCCAGTCGTCGGTGCTCGCGTACGGCAGCGTGATCAGGAATCCCGCGGATCCGTCGCGCTTCGTCGATACGTCGTTCCTCGACGTGGTCGCGAAGAAGAGCCCGTTCGCCGAACAGACGATCGCGATCGCACCGATCCGCTCGGCGAACACGCCGGCCGCGCTCGAGGGCGATCCGCTGCTGTCCAAGGACATCCGCTTCTTCTTCGAGCCGAATTCGTCGAACCTCGACCGCGGCGAAGCGAAGAACCAGGAATACCTCGCGACGATCAAGCGCTTCTTGCAGGTGAGCCCCGGCTCGACCGTGGTGCTGCGCGGCCACGTCGACAACGCGCGCATCGAGGAATTCCGCAAATCCGGCGGCGAGCCGCTCGTGCAGAGCATGGCGCTCAAGGCGATGGAGCTCTCGCGCCAGCGCGCGATGGCCGTGCACGACGCCCTGCTCGCGAAGTTCCCCGAGATCGACAAATCACGCGTGGAATCCATCGGCCGCGGCTGGGAAGAACCGACCGGCGATACGGATCCCCAGAAGAACCGCCGGGTTGAAGTGCAGTGGTTCACCATCGAGTGATGGGGTGATCCTGATTTGCTTCTGGTGGGTTGGGGTGGCGTACGAAGAGTTGGTGTGCGCGGGCGGCGGTGATCGCGGAGGGTGGAGGTGCGCGTTTCTCGCGGCGGCCTATAGAGAGGGCACTGCGAGACTAGGCCCGCCGACACACGCGATGCGTTGTATGGGCGTGCCCAGAAGGATGCGTTAGCAAAGAGTCCCGATGACGCGGGGATCGGCTGCGCGCGAGGTATCAGCTCAGGAGCCGCCGCTCGAAGCCACGCACCTCCACCCTCCACGCTCACCGCCGCATGCGCACGCGAGGTCTCGACACGGAACCCGCCGCCGTGCCAGTTC
>Ga0136846_1239858_pt1 | contig 11852 bp, 11 predicted proteins | sample HopSoiMetagenom2_FD_96841 | JGI IMG/M metagenome (GOLD analysis project Ga0136846, IMG submission 96841) | Grasslands soil microbial communities from Hopland, California, USA - 2 Assembly 2016 (version 4) | ecosystem: Environmental > Terrestrial > Soil > Grasslands | place: USA: Hopland... | reverse complement strand
TCGGGCAGCGCCGGGGCCATCCATCGAAACAGGAATGTTGCCGCCATGGCGCCGCCGAACTGCGCGATGACGAAGCCCGGTACATCGCCAGGCCTGATCCCTGCGAATGTGTCCGTCAGGGCGCGCGCGAACGTGACGGCCGGATTGGCAAAGGACGTCGATGCCGTGAACCAGTACGCGGCGGTAATGTAGGCGCCTACTGCGAACGGAACTGCAGCAGATCGACCGCGGGAACAGCCCCAGATCACTGCGAGAAGGCCGAATGTTGCGACAAACTCGCTGAAGATCTGGGCGGGGCCGCTTCGGCTGTGCAGCGACAGCATGAACAGGCGTTCCTCGAACATCGCATGCGCAATCCATACGCCGACAACGGCGCCGGCACATTGCGCGAGCACATAGCCCGGAACCTCGCGCCACGCGAGGCCGCCCTGCGAGGCGTCCGCGATGGTCACGGCCGGATTGAAATGGGCGCCGGAAACGGGGCCGAACGTCAGAATCAAGGCCACGAGCGCCGCGCCCGTCGCGAGCGTATTGGCGAGCAACGCGATGGCTTGATTCCCGCCGGACAGGCGGTCGGCCATGATGCCCGACCCGACCACTGCCGCGAGCAGCATCGCTGTCCCCGTGGCTTCGGCGACAAGCCGGCGGTTGAGGCTCGCCTTCAATGCCGCCTGGCCCTCGGGCAAAACGCTTCTGCTGTTGTCGTCAACAGGACGGAGTTCACCGTCATTGCCCTCATGCGCGTGGCGCACAGCACGAGCCTCCGGTGGGTGTGCTCATCACGTACAGCTGACCAAAGGCGCGCTGAAACTGCTTTCGATCGTCGGCCGTCGTCGGAACGCGGGTCAGCGCCTCGACAGCGCCGTTCACCACTGCCTGCGCGGCGGGGTCCAGCGATCGCGCAATCCGGTAATGCATCCACACACCGTCGCGCCGAACGTCGACCAATCCGGACCGCCGCAGGTACGCGAGGTGGCGCGATACGGTGGGCTGCGGCAGTCCAAGGCTGTCGTGAATGTGGCACACGCACACTTCGTTGCTGCCGAGCAATGCCAGGATGCGCAGCCTAGTCTTATCGCCTAGCGCTCTAAACACCGATTCGAGCTGATCAATCGCCGGTTTGGCTCTGGAAGCCGTTCGCTTCATATATTCGCCTTGACAAATATATCACGCCTTCCATATATTCGCAAAGACGAATATATAAGGAGACTGCCGATGGACAGCATCAAGGACGTCGTTCAACAGAAGTACGGAGAAGCGGCCCTCCAGGCTCGACGAGGTCAGAAGGCGGGTTGCGGCTGTGAGACGTCGGCGTGCTGCGGCTCCGATCCAATCACATCGAATCTCTATGAGGAGAGCCAGATCGGCGCGGTCCCCGTCGGAGCGATGCTGGCATCACTCGGATGCGGGAACCCGACCGCCCTCGCCGAGCTGAAGCCGGGTGAAGTGGTCCTCGACCTTGGATCGGGCGGAGGGATCGATGTGCTGCTTTCGGCGAAGCGCGTCGGACCGACCGGCAAGGCGTACGGTCTGGACATGACAGACGAGATGCTCGCCCTCGCCCGAGAGAATCAGCAGAAGGCGGGTCTGGCGAACGTGGAATTCCTGAAGGGCGAGATCGAGAACATTCCGTTGCCCGACAATTCGGTGGATGTCATCATCTCGAACTGCGTCATCAACCTGTCGGCCGACAAGGATCGCGTCATCGCAGAGGCGTTCCGCGTGCTGAAGCCAGGTGGCCGGTTTGCGGTTTCCGACGTGGTCGTCCGTGGCGACGACGTCCCGCAAGCGGTGCGCCGCAGCATGGAACTCTGGGTCGGGTGCGTCGCCGGTGCGCTTGAAGAGACCAGCTATCGCGAGAAGCTGACCCGCGCCGGATTCGACAGCATCGACGTGGAACCGACCCGCATCTACCGGACGGCCGAGGCGAAGCAGTTCCTCGACGAGGCTGGTGTGCGGGATGAATCCGTGCTCGCACAGATTGACGGGCGATTCTCGAGCGCGTTCGTTCGTGCGCAAAAACCGGTGGCGGCACCCAGGAGCTGCTGCGCGTCGACATGCTGCGCCTGAACCATCTCGCCCGGATCGCCGGTCATTTCGCAACTGGCTGAACCGCGTTGATGTTCGGTCAGTAGTCGGGAAGGGAAATGCGATCGCTGAACTCGCGTCCCGCCGTCAGCTCGGCAACCCAGCCGATCGAGAGAAGGCGCATGATCTGTGTTCCGACAAACAGCGAGAACCTCGACTTCGGCGCAAACACTCCGGCAAAGCGCCGGGCCGCCCGCTGCTTCATCGACACGAACGGGCCAAATCGTTGCTGGTACCGTGCGAACGCTTCCTCGTGACGCGCGCCGGCTCGGTGCAGTTCGCCCGCGAGGATGTACGCGGCGGCCATCGCGAGCGCGGAACCCTGGCCGCCAAGCAACGAGATGCAGAACGCGGCGTCTCCCGCAAGCGTGACACGTCCGTTCGCCCAAGAGCCAGAGGCCGGCCCCATTTCGATCTGGCTCACACGATCGAAGTAGAGCTCGCTGGCCGCCTCGAGGGCGTCCATGATGCGCGGGCATTCCCATCCGCTCCTGCCGAAGCGATCTCTCAACGCCGCCTTCTGCCCTGCCAAGTCCGAAGGGATGACTGGATCGCGATCGGCAAGCGTAAAGAGAAACATCGTGCGGTCGTTTCTCATCGAGAAGCGCGAGACGATCTGGCCGACCTCCGGGTACATCACGTAGGTGAGTTCGTCTCGGAGCGGATAATCGTCGGTCTCGAAGGCTGCGACCTTCATGCCAAGGTATCGCTCAAAACGCCGTTGAGGACCGAACACGAGCTCGCGAACGTTGGAATGCAACCCGTCGGCGCCGACGACGATGTCGAACGCACGTGGGCTGTGGTGTTTAAACGTCACACGCACGTCATCGGGCGTCTGGTCGATTCGCGCGATGGCATCGCCAAACATTGTCTCAACGCGGTCAGGGAGTGCACGGAAGATCGCGGCAGCGAGGTCGCCTCGCGGCAGACTCGTGAACTGGCCTCCCATCGCGCGGGTGAATGCCGACGCTGGAAACCCGGACACGCGTCTGCCGTTGCGGTCGACGATGCGGACTTCGCGGATCGCGTAGCCGGCGCGGAGCAATTCGGGCAGCAGCTCCATGCGCCTGGCCACATCGAAACCCGCACCCCAGAAGTCGACGACGTATCCGCCTGTTCGCAGTTTTGGTGCCCGCTCGACAATCGTTGGCGTCATGCCATGGCGGGCGAGCCAGTAGGCAAGCGTCGGCCCCGCGATTCCCGCTCCTGAGATGAGCACCCTCATTGCGGCGATCTGTCATGAGCGACCGTCAAGTCCCAACGCCAGGGCCACGGGCCGCCGCCAGATGGTTGCCTCCAAATGATCGTATCTCGCACTCGTCGCGTCGGCGCCCGCGATCGAAGCTGGTCGGGCAAATCATCCCGGGCAGCTGAGCAGCGCTCATGCCGCCATCTGTTCGGGGTCCGAAGTCCGTGCGTCTCCTCGTTGTCGTCTGCGAGGACACGACCGGTGATACCGGCCGGCGGCCCTTTTGCAGCCTGTCTACAGCACGGCCGTTGCTTCGACTTCGATCAGCAGGCCCGACATCGCCAGAGACGTGACACCGACCGCGGTTGATGCCGGCTGCGGCCCCCTGAGAAACTCCGCCTTGATCGCGCCGTATTGAGGCAGCAGAGCCATGTCTGTCAGGAACACACCCAGCCTCACCACATGGTCAAGCGTGGCCCCTGCCTGCTTCAACACCGTGCGCAGGTTCTCGAACACCAAGCGGGTTTGCGCCGCGAAGTCGCCCTCATGCGCGAGTTGTCCGTCATCTGACACACTCACTTGACCCGATACGAAGATGACCGTCCGGCCATCTTCCACCTTCCACGCCTGCGAGAAGCCTCGGCGGTCCTGCCAGGTCCACGGATTGATTTGCGTTTTGTCCATTGTCTGAAACCCTTTTTGATCAGCGTCGCAGCGGCGCGGGCGCAATTCGCGGGTGACCCCGCCCGTGCGGGTTCGGTTTGCGGCGCCGGCTCTCAGCCAGCGGCCTCCGGCCTGATGACGTGCACCCCGTTGCGCTCGAGCGCTGCGGCCATCCCCGCGAAATCGGGCGGCTGGACGTTGTCGGGCCGCTCTCCCACTTGAGGAACCGGCACACCGAACTCCTCGAAGAACGCCTCGAGCGCCGCCGGCTGGTGGACGAACAGGAGGCGCGCAGGCTGGTCGCTCGCGTTCTTAAACGTGTGCGGCACATTCGGCGGAATCGCCACCGACGTGCCCGCGGCGCCAGTGAACGTCTCCAGGCGATCACCCCGCTTCACTGTGAATTCATAGCTGCCCTCGAGCACGTAGAAAAGCTCGCGATAGGCGTGCGTGTGCAGCGGCGGCCCGAATCCCGGTGTCGTGCGTACCTCGAAGCAGAAATACGCGCCGCCAGTCTCCGCGCTCCGTGCCTTGTATGTGACGTAGTCGGCGCCGCCGACCAGAACTGTTCGCCCCTCTGCCGGGCCGCGAACGATCACCTGCTCATTCATACTCCGTTCTCCTTTTGGTCCCTTCGATATCTTCGACGCAGGTCGTCGGCCAGCGTCCTGATCGCCCAGGCGATTCCGAGGCCGATCTCTTTGCCGTCAAGGCCGCTCTCCTCGCGCAGCGTGGTGTAGGCGAGCATGTTGTGCAGATAGGCGAGGACCGCCTCGGCCCGCCGAAGTTCTGCCTGTGGGGCGCCCGTGAGTTCTTTCCGCAGCACCTGTGAGATCGCGCCGAGCCGTTCACGACGGCGATAGCTGCGGAGCCGTCTGCCGAGCTGCGACAGCGCCAACGCGCGCACGAGCCCGGGCCGCTTGTCGAAATCCAGGCAGCCCACCTCGAACAAGTCGGCCACCTCGTCCAACGTGCGCGGATACGGATGACGCATCAGCTCTTTGCCGATCCACCGTCCCGCCGCCTCGATCAACTTCTCCCGGGTCGGGTAGTAGCGGTAGATCGTTCGGAGGGAAATACCGGAAGCCGTGGCGACGTCCGGCATCGTCAGCTCCTCCAGTTCGCCTCGCTCAACGAGCTCGGCGACCGCCGAAAGGATTCGCTCGCGGGCCGCGGCCGCATGCTCGTCGCGCAGGCTGACTGACGAAGGCATGGCATTAGTCATGTCATAGTGACATGTAACGTGTCAATCACTGCAGCAAGACGTGCCGCCCGGTTCGAAATGAAATGACCCGCACTGCGGGTTACTGGAAACAGGCGTCAAATTTTGTGGCTGAAGGCAGGGATTCGTGCGGAGAGCCGCGAGAGGAGCGAGCCGCCTCGAAGCCTAGAACCCGGCGGGGCAGCCACCGACGAGCGTGAGCGAGGAAGTTGGCTGGGAGGCAGGGATTCGAGCCGAGTCGTTCCGAGCGAAGCAAGGAACGCGATGCCCTGGAAGCGATGCCGAGCAGCCAACGAGCGAGCTTGGCAAAGTGAGCGAATTGGCTGGGAGGCAGGGATTCGAACCCCGATAACCTGCTCCAGAGGCAGATGTCCTACCGTTGGACGACCTCCCAGTGTCTGGTGCGGCCCCGTCGCAGGGGCGAAACCCTGATTATATCAGGCGCCGGGCGGCCGCAAGGCGGCGGTGGACGCGGCTCCGCCCGACGAGCGCCAGGACGTCGAACAGCCCCGGGCTGACGGCCTGACCCGTCACGGCGACGCGGACCGCGTGAATCAGCGCGCCGGCCTTCACGCCCCGCGCTTCGGCCACGCCGCGCAGCGCCCCTTCCGTGGACCCCGCGTCGAAATCGGCGAGCCCCGAAAACGCGGTATCGAGCGCGTCGAGATGCGCGGCCATTCCCTCGACGCGGAGGTGCTTCCCGACAGCGCCCTCGTCGTACTGTATGTCGTCGCCGAACAAAAACGCGCCCTGCCTCGCGAAGTCGTCGAGCTTGCGCGCGCGCGGCTTGAGCAATTCGAGCACGCTGAAAAACCACGCGTGGCGCGAACCGAGGAAGTCAGCGTCCCACAGGCCCGCCGATTCGAGCGACGGCCGGATCCGCCGCGTCAGCTCCGTGGGCGCCAGCCTGGCAATGTGCTGCTGATTGAACCAGTCGAGCTTCTCGGGATTGAACACGGCGTTTCCGCCGCCGATACCCCGGAGGTCGAAGATCTTTTCGAGCTCTTCGATCGAGAACACCTCGGCATTCCCGCTTCCCGGCGACCAGCCGAGAAGCGCCAGGAAATTCACCATCGCCTCGGGCAGGTATCCGAGCTTCGCGTATTCCATCACCGACGTCGCCCCGTGGCGCTTGCTCAACCGCTTCTTGTCCGTTCCGAGAATCAGCGGCACGTGCGCAAAGGCCGGCAGCGGCGCGCCCATGGCCCGGTACAGAAGAATCTGCTTCGGCGTGTTGGAAACGTGGTCGTCGCCCCTCACCACATGCGTGATCTTCATCTCCACATCGTCCGACACGACCGAGAGGTGATACGTCGGGTGGTGGTCGGAGCGGAGGATGACGAAGTCCTCGATGTGCGCGCTGTCGAACTCGATGGGGCCGTGGACGAGATCGTCCACCTTGATCGCGCCCTCGGGCACCTTGAACCGCACGGCCCGCGGCGCGCCGCTCCGCTGGCGCGCAGCGATATCGTCGGCGCTCAGGCGGCAGCAGAGCCGATCGTATTTCCAGCCGCCCGAGCTCGCCTCGGCGGCTTCCCTTCGCGCCTTCAGCTCGTCGGGCGTGCAGTAGCAGTAATAGGCGCGCCCCTCAGAGACGAGGCGGTCCGCGGTGCGGCGGTAGGTGTCCAGCCGCTGCGACTGAAAGTACGGCGCGAACGGGCCGTCGATCTTCGGCCCTTCGTCCCATTCGAGCCCCAGCCACCGCAGCCCGTCGAGAATGCCCTCGACCATGTCCTGCGACGAGCGCTCGACGTCGGTATCCTCGATGCGCAATACGAACACGCCCCCGTGCCGGCGGGCGAACAGCCAGTTGAAGAGCGCCGTGCGGGCGCCGCCGACGTGGAGATATCCCGTCGGCGACGGCGCGAACCTGACACGCGGCGGCAATGACATCCCTGACGATTCTAGGCGAGAATCATTCTTCCATGTCCGCTGCCACCCGCACCGTGCGGCGTCCTGCCACCCGCGAAACCACGTCCATCAAGGCCGACATCTGCGTGCTGGGGGCTGGAATCTCTGGCGTCTCGGCGGCGCTCGAAGCCGCGAAACTTGGACGCACGGTCGTTCTCGTGGACGGTGCACCTGCACTCGGCGGACAGGCCATCGGGTCCATCATCGGCACCATCATCGGCCTCTACACGCACGGACCGCAGCCGTACCAGATTACACACGGGATTGCAGACGATCTGATCGCGGACTTGACGGAAGAAGGATCGATTCATCGCCGCGAGTCCATGACGCGCACGATCACCTTTCAATATGACGAAGTTCGCCTCGGCCGCTGGATCGAACGAAAGGTAGCCGCCGCCGGCATTCACGCCATCGTCGGCGCCATCGTGACCGGCGTCGCATTCCGCGACAGGAGAGTGCGCGCAATCGAACTGGCCACGAGGTTCGGTTCACTCCGCGTCGAGGCGACCGGATTCGTTGATGCGTCCGGCGACGCCGCACTCAGCTATGAGGCCGGCCTCGAGGTCCGCGAGCCGGACTCGCCTGTGTACGGCTCGCTGAACTTCCTCATCGAGGGATACGACCCGGATGCCGCGAAGGACATGGTGATCAAAGACGTCCACGAACGCCTCGCGCAGCGCGGAGGTGCCTACGGGCTCGTCCGCCACGACGGCTTCCTCATGCACTTCCCCGGCCACGACATCATGCTCGCCAACGTGACGCACTTCGCCACGCCCCTCGATCCGCTGCAGAGCGCCCGCATGGTCGTCGAGGGACGGGATCAGGCAGACAACGTCCTCCGATTCCTCCGTACCGAGTTCCCCAGCATTTTCGCGAACGCCCGAATCCGCACGTATGGCAATCCCGGCATCCGGCAGACCCGCTGGATTGTCGGCCGGCGCCAGCTGACAATCGACGACATCCGCAAGGGCGACCGGCCGCTCGACGCCGCCGCCCGCTGCGCCTGGTGGGTCGAACTGCACAACGCCGCGGATCTCGTCCACTGGGAACGCTTCGAACCAGATCACGTCTACTACATCCCCCTCGCCTGCATGACTCCCTCAGGCGCCGACAACATCGTTACGGCAGGACGATGTGTGGATGGGGATGTGGAGGCGTTGTCGGCGGTTCGAGTGATGGGACCCTGCATTGCGATGGGTGCCGCCGCCGCGCACGCGCTCGACCTCGCGGGATCGAACCCTGTTCATCAGATCGATTTGACGAAGTTCAGAGAGCGCCTCCGCGACAACCTCGATCGGCGCGACTGACGTTCCGTCGCACCCAGGCTTTTTCACGAAATCACGAAGAACCCGCAGTCATCGCAATCAGATTTCGTACAAACCAGTTCGTGATCTTCGTGTCTTCGTGACAACCCAGCCGCCGTCCTCATCGCCGGTGCACGGCTGCGATGCGCGACAGCACTTCCTCATGGAGCACGCGCATATAGCGGCGGATTTCGGCGTCGCCGGCGCGCATCTCCGCACGCAATATCTGGACCGCGAACTGCAAGTCCTGACGCATGGCAGAAATTTCGGCGCGGAACTCGGCGCGGAATCGCAGAATGTCCGTTTCCCCCGATGCGTCAGATTCGGGTCGTCCACGCGCTTTGGGCATGTCGTCTTCCCGCAAAGCCACTCGATCTTCAGAGGATACCGGTTCCATACTCCACTCTTCCTCGGCGCGACAGTTCTTCGCCGCACGCACATCACCCGGCATGCCATTAGAAGGAGCGTGCCATCGGGCAAGTTGGCATCAGCGCGCCGAAGGTGCAAGAATTCCTGCAATGCGAACTATCTCCGCGTGGGCAGCGGTTGCCATCCTCGGCGCCGGCACGTTCATCGCCGCGCAATCGTCCGCGCCGCCACCGGCCGATGCACGATTCCGTGAGATTCCCGAGGCCGCCAACATCCGCGGCTACATGCAGCGGCTGAGCGCCCGGCCGCATCACGTTGGATCGGCGTACGCGAAGGACAACGCCGAGTGGATGCTCGCCAAATTCAAGGAGTGGGGCTGGGACGCGTCGATCGAACGGTTCGACGTGCTCTTCCCGACGCCGAAAGAGCGGGTGCTGGAGCTGGTGGAGCCGACGAAGTTCACCGCGAAGCTCGACGAGCCGGTCGTGTCGGTGGACGCCACGAGCGGCCAGAAGAGCGAGCAGCTGCCTTCGTACAACGCGTATTCGATCGACGGCGACGTCACCGCGCCTCTCGTTTACGCCAACTTCGGCCGCGTCGAGGACTACGAGCGGCTCGAGCGCATGGGCGTCTCGGCCCGCGGCACAATTGTCGTGGTGCGGTACGGCCAGATTTTTCGCGGCGTCAAGGCCAAGATAGCCTTCGAACACGGCGCCGCAGGCTGTCTGATTTACTCCGATCCAAAGGACGACGGGTTTGCGGCCGGTCCCGTCTTTCCGAACGGGCCGATGAGGCCAAGCGACGGCGTCCAGCGCGGATCGGTCGAGGATCTCGGCAGCGCGGCCGGCGATCCGCTGACGATCGGCATCGGCGCCGTCCCGGGCGCGCGCCGCACGTCGATCGCCGAGTCGCCGCTCATCACGAAAATTCCGGTGCTGCCGATCTCGTACGGCGATGCGCAGCCGCTGCTGGCCGCGATGGGCGGGCCGATGGCCCCCGAGGCCTGGCGCGGGGCGCTGCCGATCCCGTACCGGCTCGGTCCGGGGCCGGCGAAGGCGCACCTGAAGGTCGCGTTCAACTGGGACACCAGGCCGCTGTACGACGTCATCGCGAAGATCACGGGGTCCGCATTCCCGGACGAATGGATCATTCGCGGGAACCACCACGATGCCTGGGTGAACGGCGCGAACGATCCGGTGAGCGGCATGGCTCCCGAGCTGGAGGAAGCGCGCGCGCTTGGCGAACTGCGCAAGCACGGCTGGTCTCCCAAACGAACCATCGTCTACGCGTCGTGGGACGGCGAGGAGCCGGGACTCCTGGGATCGACCGAGTGGGTCGAGACGCACGAGAAGGAACTGCGGGAGCACGCCGTCGCCTACATCAACACGGACGGCAACGGGCGCGGGTTCCTGAACGTCAGCGGCTCCCACTCGCTTGAACAGTTCGTCAACGGCGTCGCACGCGACATTCCCGACCCCGAGACCGGCGTCAGCATCTGGAAGCGGCGCCAGGCCTCGCTCGTTGCCAGGGGCACGCCTGACGATCGAAAAGAGGCGCGCGAACGTGCTGACCTTCGTATCGGCGCGCTTGGCTCGGGATCCGACTACACCCCTTTCCTGCAACACGCCGGCGTTGCCTCGATCAACATCAGCTTCGGCGACGAAGACGAGGACGGGATCTACCACTCGATTTATGACGACTTCTATTTCTACACGCGCTTCCTCGATACAGACTTCGCGTACGGCCGGGTGATGGCGCAAACCGTCGGCACGGCAGTGGTCAGGCTGGCCGACGCCGACGTCGTGCCCATCGAGTTCACGAGCCTTGCGGAGACCGTGCAGAAATACGGCTACGAGCTGAAAGAGCTGCTCGGCAGGAAGCAGGATGACATCCGCGAACGGAACCGGCAGATCGCGGACGGGGTCTTCGCCGCGATGCGCGACCCGAAGCACCCGATGCCGGCGCCGCAGGTCGAGACCATTCCGCGGGCGATCAATTTCGCGCCGTTCGACAACGCAGCCACGGCTCTTACGGACAGCGCGCGCCGCTACGAACGCGCGCTCGGCGCGTCGCGATCAGCGCTCGGCGCGAATCCGTCAGCGCTGGCGACGCTGAATGCGAGGCTTCGGCGGGCCGAGTTGCAGCTTGTGGACGATGCGGGCCTTCCGCGGCGCGCCTGGTATCGGCACCTGATTTACGCCCCGGGGTTTTATACCGGCTACGGTGTGAAGACCGTGCCGGGCGTTCGCGAGGGTATCGAGCAAGGACGTTACGACGAAGCGGAAGCCGAAGCCGCTCGCGCGTCACAGGCGCTGATGCGGCTGGCCGCGTTGATCGACCAGGCCTCCGGGGATCTGGAGAAGCTGGGCAAATAGCCGTTTTTCGTTCTACGTTTTCCGTTTCTCGATCGCTACCACTCCGCTGTCGCCATCGACGACGACCCAGTCACCTGTCTCGATGATCTCGAGGGGATCCCGATCGAGGCCGGTGACGCTCGGTATCCGCATCACGACGGCGCCGAGCGCGATCTTCGTCGTCATCTCGTTGAAGACGAGTGCGATGGGCGCCGTGCCGGCGAGCCGTGCGGTGTGGTACATAGCCGACCAGCCGGACGAGCCCTTCGCACCGCGACAGATCAGTACCTTGTTCCTGAAGCTGACGCCCCGCAGCTCGTGTCGCGTCTCCGTGATCACGCCCTGAACGGGATTGACCCCGCCCCAGCCAGGAACCGTATCGTGCGTGACGAGAGCCTCCCCCTCCGCCCGCCCCCCGACGACCTTGCGACCGTGTAAGACGATTTTCGTCATCAACTCTTCATCACGAAGTCACGAAGGACACAAAGACACGAAATGCATCTTCGTGTCTTCGTGATGCCAGACAGCGTTTCAAAGCGACTCCGGGTTCCACTTGCCTGTCAGCGCCGCGTTGATGCAGTCCGCAGTCGAGCCGAACCAGGCCTGGATGTTCATGATGGCCGGCAGGTAATGGGCCTGCTTTGCCGAGTCGAGCGCCGCGACCTTCGTGCCTGGCGGAATCGCCTGCGCGAACGCCGAGCATGTATCCGTCATCAGCACGCCGCCCGCCCTCGAGATCGTCTGCGAGTAGC
>Ga0136846_1225207_pt1 | contig 11852 bp, 11 predicted proteins | sample HopSoiMetagenom2_FD_96841 | JGI IMG/M metagenome (GOLD analysis project Ga0136846, IMG submission 96841) | Grasslands soil microbial communities from Hopland, California, USA - 2 Assembly 2016 (version 4) | ecosystem: Environmental > Terrestrial > Soil > Grasslands | place: USA: Hopland... | reverse complement strand
TGCCGCGTACGCGCCGCGGCGGCTGCAAGCACGACCGCGGGCGCGGAGACGACGAAGTCGGGGCGGTGGTGCTCTCCGACGCCGAAGACGTCGAGGCCGACAGCGTCCGCGAGCTCGATCTCGTCCATCAGGTCGCGAATCCGCCGCGCGGGCGTAATCGTCGCCCCGGTCACGGGATCGGGCGTCAGCTCGCCGAAGGTGTAGATGCCAAGGTCCATTAGTTGAGGACTCAAGTATATCATCGGCGCACGCGGCTTCGTGCATGCGCCGCGCGCGGCCGTCAGCGGCTGAGCGCCCCCGCGGGAATCAGCTCCGTGCGCAGCTCGTGGCTCTCGTCGCGCAGCGGCGCCTCGTAATAGATCCGGTAGCTGCCGCCGAGGGGGACCACGTCGAGGTAGCGCACGTTCGCGACGGCGTCGTCGCCGAGCTGCTCGAACATCCCGTCCGGGCCGCGCCGCGCCACGCCCGTTCGCTCGAACCAGTTCTCCTCCTTCGTGGCGCGACCGTCGTATGCCGCGCGCCCGTCGGGCAGGACTGCCGTCAAACGTGCTCCGCGCGCGTCCCACTTGCCGGGCCGCGGCGACAGGACGAGGCCGTGCCAGTCCCACGCAAGCCCATCGTCACTCGTCGCGTACCCGGTGAACATCCGATCCTCTTCGTCTGGCTCGTCGAGCGGATGGCAGCAGATCCAGGCGCGCCAGCGACGGTCGTCACTGCGTTGCACGATCGGATCCTTCACGCCCCAGTTCTCGTCGCCCGCGAACGCAGTTCGTGCGTCCGCCGACTCGAACTGCGCTGGATCGTCGGCTTCGAGGACGTCGATCCACCAGTGCTTGCTGTTCTTCGTCGCGCAGCACGTGTAGAGGCGCCACCGGCCTTCGCCCGTTCGCACGAGCGCAGGCCGCTCCATCGACATCGCGTCGAACCGCGACTTGTCGAGTGTCGCGACGGTCGTGAACCGCTCGCCGTCGTCGGAGCGCGCGACCACGGTCGCGGCAGGATCGTCGGGCCCCGTTCCCATTCGCAGCCGGTACGCGAGGACCACGCCGCCGTCGTCGTCCACGACGGCGCTCGACGAGCCGGCCCACCACCCCTGTCCCGAGCCGGGCGCCGGCACGGCCACGACCGCTTCGGCAGAGCCTGGAAGCGGTAATCGCTCGCCGGTCACGCCGGGGTTTTACCGATTGCCGACAGGGAGTGGTGGTACCGTCGGTTCGTGGACGAGGGGCCGCGCGTGCCGGCGGGTGTGCTGACGCCGGCCGTCCGCCGAGGCCGGCGACCCCGCCGACGCTTCCGCCCGCTGTTCGCGCTTCTCGCGGTCGTGGTTGCCGCTGCGGCCGGCGTCGTCCTGTTCGTCCGGCACAGCTCCGCGAAGCCCGCTCGCGCGGTTGCGCACGTCGCGGTCGTCCCGACGACCACGCATGCCCGCCGGCGGCCGCCGGCACGCGCTCAGGCCGCCCCGCTCCTGGCGGGACCGCCTGGGTCCGACCGCGTGCCGAGGCCCCGCGTCGCCGCGCGGGCCGCGATCGTGGTCGAGCAGGCGACGGGGCGCGTGCTCTGGGCGCTCCACGTTCACCGTCGCCTCCCGATCGCGTCCACGACGAAGATCATGACCGCGTTCATCGCGCTGCGGCAGCTGCGGTCCGGCGACGTCGTGCGCGTCTCGCCGCTCGTGGCGCGCGTTCCGCTCGTGAAGGAGGGGTTGCGACCGCGCGAACGTGTTCGGGCGTGGAAGCTCTTCGACGGGCTGCTCATGTATTCCGGGAACGACGACGCGCTTGCGCTCGCCGTCGCCACGGCCGGAACGCGCCGCGCGTTCGTGGCCGACATGAACGACCAGGCGCGTGAGCTCGGCCTCGCCGACACGCACTTCTCGTCGCCAAGCGGCGTCATCGATCTCGACAACTACTCGAGCGCCTGGGACCTCGCGGCGCTGACGCGCGTGGCGCTGCGCAATCCACGGTTCCGGCGAATCGTGAGAACCCGGATCGCGCACGTCCCGTGGTCCGCACCGACGTACGCGAAGGTCTACGTGAACAAGAATCCCCTTCTCGGCAGCTACCGCGGCGCCAACGGGGTCAAGACCGGCTGGACGACGCTCGCCGGCCACTGCCTCGTCGCCTCCGCGACCCGTGACGGACGCACGATCGTCGCCGTCGTGCTCCACGACGCGAACGCGACCGCCGACGCGCGTCGCCTGCTCGATCTCGGCTTCGCGACTGCGCCGAGCTAATGCACGTGGAAGAACGCGGAATAGATCTCGCGTGCGGCGGGAGCGGCGGCTTCCACGCCGAATCCGCCGTGCTCGATCAGCACGACGACGACGACGCGCGGGTGATCTGCGGGTGCCCACGACGCGTACCACGAATGGTCGCTTCCGCTCGGGGTCTCGGCCGTGCCGGTCTTGCCGGCGACGGGAACGGGGAACGAGCCGAAAACCGCGGCTGACGTGCCGTTCGCTGCGTGGGCAGCGTCGTAGAGACCGCTCCGAATCGCGTCGACGTCCGTGAGGTGCAACCGCCGTCGCGGTGGGAACCGGAGGCGTCGGACAACGGCGCCTCCGGGGCCGACGATCGCGCGCGCGACGTGCGGCCGGACGACCCGTCCGCCGTTCGCGAGCGCCGCATATGCGACGGCGAGCTGCAGCGGGGTCACCGCGAGATACCCCTGCCCGATCGACAGGTTCACCGAATAGCCCTCGTACCAGATCCGCTGCGCCGGGTCGCGGAACGTCTTCTTCAGCCATCCGGGCGTCGGTACCACGCCGCCGTACTCGCCCGGAACGTCGAGCCCCGTCGTGTGCCCGAGGCCGAGCAGGTGCGCCCACCGCTGCATGTCGAGCGCTCCGGTCGCCGCCTGGCGGGCGTAGAACATCGTCCCCAGCCGGTAGAACCACGTGTCGCACGAGATCGCGAGTGCCTGATCGAGGTCGAGGTTCGCGTTGATCGCCGGTTCGACGTTGTGGAACACGATGTTCCCGACCGTCAACGAGCCCGTGCAGGGAATGCTCGACCAGCGGGTGATCATGCCCGTCGCGAGTGCGGCCTCCGCGACGATCGGCTTGAACGTCGACCCGGTGGGATACAGGCCCTGCGTCGCGCGGTCGAGCAACGGCGTCGCGCGCATGTGGAAGAGCGATGCGTAGTACTGCGGGTCGTGCGCCGCGCGCTGCTGGTCGAACGTCGGCGAGCTCGCCAGCGCATACACGGAGCCGTCCCAGGGATTGAGGACGACGGCGGCGCCGGCATCCGCGTCGGGGTGGCCCGCGCGATGCGCGAACGCGATGCCGTCGCGAATCGCGCGCTCGGCCGCCAGCTGGAGGCGCGTGTCGATCGTCAGCCGTAGCGAGCGCGCGCTCGTTCGAAGTGGAACCGTATGCAACGGCCCGACGATGCGGCCGCGCGCGTCGACGGGTACGCGACCGCTCGTCAAGCCGCGGTCGAGCACGTGGTCGTACGCCGCCTCGACGCCGGACTGGCCGACGACCTGGCCTGGCCGCGAGCCCGAGTAGCGGCGCTGGTGCAGCTCGCGCGCGTCGACCTCGCCGAGCAGCCCGAGGAACTCGCTCCCGAACGATCCGCGTGGATACCAACGTTGCGGCAGCACTGTGACGTCGAACCCGCGAAAGGACGCGGCCCGCTCGTCGAGGTAGAACGCGAGCCCTCGCGATGGTCGCGTAATCGCGATCGCGGGCGCGAACGGCGTGCGGCGCACGCTGCGGCGGATGTTCGCGATCAGCTTCCACGGAGGCAGGTGCGCGAGTCGCGCGAGCTGCCGCAGGCGCGCGTGCCCGATCGCCGACGGCGTCCAACGACCGTTCTCGTCGATCGTTCCGAGCGTCGCCGCATCCGCTGTCACGGCGACGGTCCCCGTCGTCCCCGCGAGCAGCCGGTCGCCGCTGTCGATGATCGGCCCGCGCGCGCTCGGGAAGTGCACCGTCCGAAACGATTGCGCCTGCGCGGCATGCGCCAGCTCCCGGCCCTGGATGACCTCGAGCGCCCAGAGTCGAAGCAGGAGGATCGCGAACAGCGTCACGGCGATGAGACCGAGTCCGCCGACGCGCAGGTAGAACGCGGGCCGGTCGAAGAACTCGCGCTCGGCTGCGGAGACCGGCTCGAGGATGAGGCGCGGGCGGAGGCGGAGCGGTGCGGACAGCGCGCCCCACCGCCGCCGGCGGCGTCGAGTCGAGACCCAGTCGCTCGTCCCGCCGAAGCGCGCGCGCCGGGACGGCCGAACGACGGCCCGACGGCGGCGATGACCCCTGAACACTCTGCAGACCCTTTCGCTGGCGGCGCGACCAAGCCTAGTCCCTATCCTGGGACGGTGGGGTCGGTGTTGGTCCGTGTCCGCGGGCTCGCGAAGACATACGGCGAGGCGCACGCGGCGGTCCGCGTCCTCGACGGAGCCGACCTGGACGTCGGCCGTGGTGAGTTCGTCGCCGTCATCGGGCGATCCGGGTCGGGCAAGTCCACGCTCCTGCATCTGCTCGGCGGTCTGGATCGCCCGGATGCGGGCGAGATCGAGCTCGACGGCACGCGCATCGACCGGCTGGACCAGCGAGGACTGACAGAGCTGCGCCGCCGCCACGTCGGCTTCGTCTTCCAGGCGTTCCACCTCCTCCCCGAGCTCAGCGGCGTCGAGAACGTGCTTCTCCCGGCGCGGCTCGCCCGTGACGGGGTCGAGGCGGCGCCGCGCGCGGCCGACCTGATCGAGCAGCTCGGTCTCGCGGCCGTGGCGCGGCGGCTACCGTCGGAGCTCTCCGGCGGCGAGCAGCAGCGGCTCGCCGTCGCCCGCGCGCTGGTGAACGATCCCGTGCTGCTACTGGCCGACGAGCCGACGGGGAACCTCGACGACGAATCCGGTGCAGCTGTCCTCGAGCTGCTCCGCCGCGCCGCCGATGCCGGCCGAGCGGTCGTCCTCGTCACGCACGACCGCGCTGCGACCGCGCTCGCCGACCGTGTCTTCCGCCTCGACGCCGGCCGTCTCGTCGAATGAGATCCGTCTTCCTGCACGGCATCGCCCGCGCACGTCGGGACCGCGGGCGGACGCTGCTCACGGCGATCGGAGTGGCGGCGGCCGCGGCGATGGTCGGCGCGGCGGCGACGATCGTCTTTGCACTTGCGACGGCATTCGATCGGACTGCGGCCGTGTCGCAGATGCCGGACATCACCGCGCGGTTCGCGGACGAACCGCTCGCGGTCGTTCGGTCGCATGTCGCGGCCCTCGCGAACGTGCGCGCAGCGGCGTATCGCGACGAAACGCGTGCCGATCTCCGCGGCGGCGCGAACTACGCCACCGCGACCGTCGACGGCGTGCGCGGGGACGGCCCGCGCGGTTATGCGATCACGGCCGGCCGCGACGTCGCACGCGACGGCGAGGCGGTCGTCGAACGTGGCGTCGCTCGGAGCTGGCACCTGCATGTCGGGCAGTCCATCGGCCTTGGCGGCGGCTCGGTGCGGATCGTCGGCGTCGCGGTCACGCCGGGCGGCGTCGCGTTCCCGCTGAGCCGCTCGCCGCATGTCTACGTCGCGGAGGCAACGGCGCGCCGCATCGCCGGCGCGGGGGGAGCGGTGAACCAGGTGCTGCTGTGGGCCAAGGATCCGTTGCAACTCGACGTCACGCTCGCCCAGGCGCGCGCGGCCAGCTACGGGCTTCGCGATCTGCGCTTCGTCACCAAGGAGGGGTACCGCCACGTGATCGGGCGCGCCGCAGGGCTCGTCGTCGCGCTGCTGGTTGCGTTCTCGCTGATCGCGCTCGCGGCTGCCGGCGTGATGCTGGCGGCATCGGCCGGGGCGGAGGTCCAGCGAAGACGTCAGGCGATCGGGGTTCTCCGCGCGCTCGGTGCGTCACCTGCCGCCGTCGCCGGCGGCTACGCGCTCGAGACGGTCGTCGTCGCGGCGCCGGCGGCCGCCGCCGGTCTCGTCTGCGGCGCCGCGATCGTCGGTGGCCCCACACGGCGGCTGCTGGCGATCCTCAACGAGCTGGCGCCGTCTCGCTTGGCGACGGGCGTCCTCCTCGTCGCCTGCTGGCTTGCGATTGTCGTGCTCGTCGCTGCCGCGACGTGGTTGCCGGCGTGGCGCGCGGCGCGCGCGTCGGTGGTCGGGTCCCTTCGCGGCGCGGACGTCGTCGGGACGCCGCGCCGGTTGCCGCTTCCAGCGCTGGCCGGGTTCGGTGCGCGTCTCGCGCTCGCGCGACCCGCCCGCGCGGCGACACTCGTCGCCGTCCTGGCAGCGTCGAGCGCGGTCGTGCTGCTGATCCTTGCGATCGCAGACGTGCTCCGCGGCCTCGAGCGCAACGCGCAGACGCTCGGGACGCGCTACCAGCTGACGGTGCCTGCGTCGGAGATCTCGGCAGGCGAAGTGCGGCGCATTCGCGGTGTGGACGGCGCGGCCGTTCGCTACGAGAGCGAGGCCGCCGACTCCTTCGATCTCGGCGAGTCATTTACGCTCGTGGGGTTCGCCGGCGACGTCTCGCGGTACGAATCGCCGCCGCTCGCACGCGGACGTCGCGTCGCAGGCGACGACGAGGCCGACGTCGGCCTCGGTCTCGCGCAGGCACTGGACCTGCACGTAGGCGGGGTCCTCGCAGCACAGTTGCCGTCCGGGCGCGAAGTACGCTTTCGCGTCGTCGGAGTCGTCGATGCGCTGCGCAACGAGGGTCTCGTCGCGTACGTGCGCGCGCCCCGGCTCCACGCTGCGATGCCGTTCGCGAGCGCGGAGATCGCAGTCCGGCTGCGCGCGAGCGCGAGTCTCGACCGCGTGCGGAATATCCTCATCAGCCGCAACGCCTACCCGCAGAAGACCGGCGGCATCGCACAGGACACGGGACTCGGTTCCGGCGGCCGCACGTCGTTTCTGCGCGTTCTCGCGGCGCTGCTCCGCAGCGTCGCGGTCCTCGACGGCCTCGTCTGCGTGTACGCATTGGCGCAGATGCTTGCGCTGATCGCGCGCGAGCGGCGACGGGCGGTCGCGCTCGTCCGAGCGCTCGGCGCAAGCCGCGCACAGGTCTTCGCCCTCTTCGCCGGCGCGGCACTGGTGATCGCGGCGATCGCGACTCCGGTCGGGATCGTCGTGCAACGCGTCGTCATCGGGCCGGCGGTCGCGCACCTCGCCGTCACGTATGTGACGCTATCCCTCGGTGCAGGACGCGCCGCGATCCTCGCCGTCCTCGCCGGCGTCGTGGTCGCGACCGCGCTTGCGGCGGGGTGGGCGACGCGCAGCGCGATCGCGGACGCGATCGTCGGCCCCCTTCGCGAGGATTGATCAGCGATACAGGTTCGCGTTGCGATCGCGCGGCGCGCCGGCGAATCCATTCGGCCGGCCGCCCTGGAAGTCGAGGTATGCGAGTTCCCTCGAAGCCCGGGCCAGGTCGACGCTCCCGTCGGTGTCGAGCATCCACGTCTCGAGGACGACGTGCCCCGCCGTGGTCTGCGCGAGGCGAAACGCGCGTACCTGTTGCGGATAGTCGATCAGCGACGAAGTCGAGATCAGCCAGTAGCCGCCGTCGTCGGTTATCCTCGGCTCGATCGAGTTGCGGTGCGTGTCGCCGTTGATCGCCGCGACGACGCGGGGTGACGCGTCGAGTAGTCGCAAAGCCTCGTCACCACCCGTCGTCGAGGCGAGCGGATTGTGCGTGAAGACGATCACCCAGCGGTTGCCGGCGCGTGCGAGCTCGCGCCGCAGCCAACGGCGTTGTGTGGGCCGGACGACGCCGCGTGTTCCACCTCGCCGATCGACCGTGTCGAGCGCGATCGCCCGGACGCTCGGCGCGAGATCGAACGCGTAGTCGAGCAGCGCGCCACTGCCGGGTGTGCGGCTCGCAGCTCGTAGCCGCCGGATCACGTCAGTCGCGCCGAGCTCGCGGCGCGCGGCGTCTGCACGAACGTCTTCCGTTGCGCCGGGGATACCGCGCGCGAGCACACGCCCGACGAGCCCGAGATCGCGTGACCGAGCCGCCTCGAGCGCGGCGCGGTCAAACCGGACGAGCTTTCGCGAGCCGACCGCGATCACGCGCGTCTGCCGGGTCGGCGCCACGTTTCCCTGGACGAGGACGTCGTGGTTGCCGACGACCGGATGCCAGGGGGCGCGCAGCCCGGGTGAGGTGAACGGGCGTTCTGCATCCGCAAGCAGCCCCGGATGCCGTGGCGGATCCACGTCCGGGCGGTAGAAGAACGGGTCCGGGTTCGAAGCCGCCTGGACGCCGTCGTAGCCGGGCGCGCCGCTGTTCGGGTCGACACGTCCGCCCCTCAGGACGGCGAGGGCCGTCGCGAGCTCGTTCGCCTGCACGTTGTCGATCAGGTCGCCGGTCTCGACGACGGCGCTCGGCCGAAGCTCGTTGACGGCGACCACGGCCGCGTCGAGCACCTGGGCGGTAAGCGCCTCCTGCGGGCGAAACGCGGACGTGAACGGGTCGCCGAGACGGTCGAGCCACTCGACGCGTGCCGGCGACTCCTCGTCGAGGACGTGAGCGTCCGTGATCTGAGCGAAGACGGCCAGCGTCTTCGTCGGTTCGGCGTGACGCGAGAGGTCCGTTCGGTCAATCGGCCGCTCCCCCGGACCGCGCACCAACACGCCGTTGCCCGTTCGGTCGACGTACGTGCGGTGGAGCGTCGAGTCGGACTCGGTCTCCGCCGACGAACAGGCTCCGAGACACGTAACGAGCGCGATCGCCGTGGCCGCTAGTGTCGCGCGGTGCACTTCGGCGTCATCCTGCCGAACTACGGGCTCTCGTCGACGCCCGACGGGATCCGCCGCGTTGCCGACGCCGCGGAGGAGCTCGGGTTCCACTCCGTCTGGACGACCGAGCACATCATCGTCGGGCCTGAAGGCGTCGACCCGTACGGGCGCGTGTACGACCCGCTGATCACGCTCGGCTGGATCGCCGGCTGGACGGAGCGCGTCGGTCTCGGGACTTCGATCGTGCTCGTTCCGCTGCACCACCCGATCCATCTCGCGAAGGAGGTCGCAACGCTCCAGGAGCTTTCGGGCGGACGCGTGACGCTCGGCGTCGGCATGGGCTGGCACGAGGACGAGTACGGGTTCATGGGCGTGCCTTTTGCGCGACGCGGCCGCCGCGGCGACGAGGCGCTGCGCGTGATCCGCACGCTGTGGGAGGGGGAGGGCAACTTCGACGGCGAGCTGTGGTCCTTCCACGGGGCGACGTCGGAGCCGCATCCGTCACCGCGACCCGAGATCTGGGTCGGGGGGAGCTCACCTGCGGCGATCCGCCGGGCGCGGACGCTCGGCGACGTGTGGCATCCGTCGCGCGGGTCGGATGCGTCCGCGGTCGCACGCGTGAAGGAGGAGCACCCCGAGCTGCGTGTGATCCCGCGGACGGCCGCGGCGAACGTGGACCTGATGCTCGGGGCGGGCGCCGAAGGCGCGATCGTCCAGTTCGACGACGTCGAGGCGATGCGCGCGTTCGCGGCGGCGCACCTGTAGCTCCGACCACCGCCTACCGGGCGCGCCGAGCGTTTGCGCTAAGCGCGACCGACGTGCTTCTCGATCTGCCGGAGCTGCAGATCGTCGCCGCCGTGCACCTCGAGCCACTCGTCGTGGCTGACGCGGACGGCGGTCGTGCCCGCGAACAACGTCGCGTCCCAGAAGAAGTAGAGCGCGAGGTCGAGCACCGACTCGACCTCGTCCGAGTCGTCTTCTCCGAATCCGTGGCCCGGTGCGTCCATGAGGCTGCGGTTTTCTCCGAGCGACGCGCGATAGCCGTCGAAGAGCGTCATGTTCTGCGCCGACGGGAAAATCCCCCATGCGGTAATCCAGAGGAGGCCGCCGCCGCTCGTGCTGACGGCGCGGACGATCGAGCGTGCGAGCGTCGTGCGAGCGTGGGCATCGGCCGGGAGGTCGAACGTGTTCGACTTCGTGAACGCAGCGGCGAGTGCGCCGTCGATCGAGCGGTCGCCGTAGCGAGACGCGAGCCACTGCTCGCACTCCTCGCGCGTCAGGATCGTCACGCCGCCGCCGTCAGGCTGCGGCGTAGCGCTTCGCAGCGCGCGCACGTGCGCGCTCTGCCTCGCGCTCGCGATCCTTCGGCGCCGCCGACGTCACGAGCTCCGCAAGCAATCGCCGAGTCGCGGCCGAAACCTCGTCGACGGCCCGGTCGAACGCTTCCTCGTTCGCGTGTGACGGCTTGGTGAACCCGCTGACCTTCCGGACGTATTGCAGCGAGGCGTCGCGAACTTCGTCCTCGGTCGCCGGCGGCTCGAAGTTGAAAAGCGTATGGATGTTTCTGCACATGGCGGCATCGTACGTACGCGCAGCGACGGCGCGCAGCCCCCTGCCGCGACTCGTAGGATTCCTCTCGGTATGGCGCAGAGGTGGGACGATGACGAGCGCGGCCGGGGCGTCGGCGATGCGGGTGCGTACGCCGCCGGCGCATCGGAGCTCGTCGAGGCGATGGATGCGCCGGGCTGGGTCGCCGAGAATCCCGACGCCCACCTCCTGCCGCACCTCGCGGCCGCATGTGAGGCGCTGCCGCTCGCGCTCCGCGCCTCGCGCACGTCGGGCGACGGGACGTTCGAGGTGGAGCTGGAGTGGCGAGGTGCGCCAGGCGTAGGGGAGATCCGGCGAGGGATCTACGCGCTCGTCGGGAGCATCGCGGAGTCGGCGTCGTATGTCCGTCAGCGACGCGACGCGGAGGGCGAGTTGACGTTCGAGCTCGTGACCGGAGAGCTCGACGGGCGGTTCGCTCCCCACGGACACACCGTGCGATTCGTGATCACCCCGTGAACACGATCGCGGGGGTGCTGCTCGTCGTCCTCGTTGCATTGCCGCTCCTCGTCATCGGCGCCGCGTTCGTCTGGGCCGCGATCCGCGACGGTGCGGAGGACAAGGCGGTCCAGCGGCGCCTCGGGATTCGTCGCAAGACGCGGCTCGGTCACTAGCTCCAACCGGCGCGCCCGCTCGTCTCGTCAGCCGTAGACCGACGACCCCACGCCACGCTCCGCGTTCGGCGGGTACGGCTGGAGATCGTTCACGAAGCGCGGTTGCGCCTCGACGCGCTCGATCCACTGCGCGACCGCGGGGTAGTCGCCGAGGTCGAAGCCCGCCCCGGGCGCCGTGTGCGTGTACGCGTAAGCAGCGATGTCGGCGATCGTGTAGCGCTCCGCGACGAGGAACTCCCGCTCCCGCAGGTGGCCGTCCAGCAGCTCCAGCGCGCTGCGTCCGAGCGCCCGCCGGTTGATCGCGTCGGGCTCGTCCGGGCGCCACCGCTTGGTCAGCAGCCGAAAGCGGAGCCCGCCGATCCCGGGCATCACGTCCGTCTGCTCGAGGACCAGCCACTTGACCACGTGGGCGCGCTCGAACGCCTCGTCCGGGAGAAACGGTGTTCCCTCTGCGAGGTACCAGAGGATCGCGTTCGACTCCTGAACGTAGCGGCCGTCGTCGGTTTCGAGCACCGGCGTCGACCGCGCCGGATTCTTCGTCGCGAATGCGTCCGTCAGCGTGTCCCCGCCGAAGATGTCGATCGGCACGCGCTCGTACGGCCGCGCCAGCTGCGCGAGCAGCAGCCGGGCCTTGTAGCAGTTGGCCGACGGGCCGTAGTCGTAGAGGCGCATCAAAGGGGAAACGTGGTTCACGCCGCGCGCGTGAGGTGTGGGAGGATGCAGGCATGACCACATCGACGTCAACTGCTGTCGGAACGCAAGCCAGCGGCTCCCGAGCCGATCGCATCGAATCGCTTCTCTCCGCGCGCCTGTTCGTCGAGCCGCAGCTCGTCGGCGACCGCCTCTTCTTCGTCTCGAACCTCGGCGGGCAGCTCAGCCTGTACTCGATGCCGCAGGAAGGAGCCGTTCCGACGCCGCTCCTCCCGTCGCGCATCGCACTGCAGAATCCGGAGCTGCT
>Ga0136846_1220693_pt1 | contig 11852 bp, 8 predicted proteins | sample HopSoiMetagenom2_FD_96841 | JGI IMG/M metagenome (GOLD analysis project Ga0136846, IMG submission 96841) | Grasslands soil microbial communities from Hopland, California, USA - 2 Assembly 2016 (version 4) | ecosystem: Environmental > Terrestrial > Soil > Grasslands | place: USA: Hopland... | reverse complement strand
TAGCGTTATTCGCTACTGCGGCTTTGCCCATGCTGTTGCCGGCAGTAATGGCAAAACTCATACAGGCGCTCAGGATACCCGAAACAATGGCTACGGCCAGTCCTTTGCGGAGATCAAATTAGCGGATACTTTCGGTTTTCTGTTCACCGGTGAGTTCCTTTTCCTTCAGCATACCGGCTTTCCCGCAAATGGCAATCCCCACCAGGCATACCGCCACGCCGCATAACACGTATAATCCCCTGCTGCTGTGAAACATGGCCCCCAGTGTATTGGCGTCCTCTGTAAACAGTCCGCGGTAAATAGGTGGTATCAGTGCGCCAAAGGCGGAACAAAAGCCCAGTGCTACAGCCATTCCCAGCGACATCCCGAGGTAACGCATGGATAAACCGAACGTTAAACCGCCAATACCCCACAGCACGCCCAGGAAATAAGTCCAGAAAAGAACAGTGCCTTCTGTATTACGGATAATATCCATAAACCCCGGAACGGTTAACCAGGCAGCCAGCAGCGGAACTACCAGCCAGGAGAAGATCCCGCCCACAATCCAGTAGCTTTCCCAACTCCACCCCTTTACCTTTTTGTAAGGGATATAGAAACTTCCCGATGCGAACCCACCTATGAAATGAAATAAAACTCCCAGTAAAGCCTGCATAATGATGTAGTAATTTGTAACGTGGAAACGAATGTTCCATAAAAATAAAACATGTAACTTTTAAAACTGTCATGGACTGTCATGGTTCCGGCAGGAGATAGTAATTGTAGAATTAAATCACTATCATTGTCGTGAAAACAGCCATGTCAGCACCTGATAGCTAATTCCGCGGATTAATACCTGATGAGCCATGAAACAGCATCCGATCTTTAAATACCTTTTTATTGATGATTTTTCTGCCACGCCTAAATATTACCAGCTGGCCAACTCCATCATCAAAGCTATTGTGGACAAAAAAGTGCAGCAGGATGATATACTGCCGTCCATCAATGAAGTCAGCTACGCCTTTGAAATTTCGAGGGATACCGCAGAGAAAGCATACAAATACCTGAAAGGGCTGGGTATCCTGGGGTCCGTTCCCGGAAAAGGCTACTATGTGTCGCAAACCAATCTTGACCAACAATTTAAGATACTGCTGCTGTTCAACAAACTGAGCGAGCACAAAAAAATCATCTATGATTCGTTTGCAGACAAGCTGGGAGAACAGGCCAATATCGACTTCTATATTTATAACAGCGATTTCAGTCTCTTTAAAAAACTGCTATCCCAGAATATCAATGAATATACACATATTGTGATACTTCCGCACTTCCGGGAAAGATGGGAGCACGTGGATGAAGTGATCAATACCATCCCGAAAGAAAAACTGATCCTGCTGGATAAAAAGCTGAAAGGCGTAACCGGCGAATACGGCGCAGTATACGAGAACTTCCAGGAAGATATTTACGGCGCCCTGGAACAGGCCAGGGACAAGCTGCAGCAATACCACACCATTAAAATCATTTACCCCGATAATACCTATTACCCGGAAGAAATTTACGAAGGATTTATGCAGTTCTGCCAGAACTATGCCTTCAACAGCAAGAAGGTGGAAGAAATAGGAGAAGAAGATATTTAGCCGGGAGATGTATATATTAACCTGCGGGAAAACGACCTGGTATTACTGATAGAAAGGATCATCTCCTTAAACCTGAAGATAGGCAAGGATGTAGGGATCATTTCCTACAACGAAACACCGTTGAAAAAATTCATCCTCAACGGCATCACCACTATTTCCACCGACTTTAAGTGTATGGGAGAAATGGCTGCACAGCTGATACTGGATAACTCCCGGGCACAGATAGAAGTGCCCTTTTATGTGACCATGCGGGCATCTTTGTAATTATCTTACCTTTGGGCTATCAAAAACGGAACAACATGGAAACACCAGGCGCATCCAAAGACCCGCTGCATGGACTAACACTGGAAAAAATAGTGACACATCTTTATGAAAGCTATGGCTGGGAAGAACTGGGCTACCAGGTAAGGATTAATTGCTTTATCAGCAATCCTTCTGTGCAGAGCAGTTTAAAATTCCTCCGTAAAACGCCATGGGCGCGTAAAAAGGTAGAGGATTTTTATGTATATTCTTTACGGAAGAAGTTATTGAAGTAGTGTCCGGAACCGGACACGCACCTTTTCAAAACCGGACATCCCTCCTCTTTTAATCTTTCTTTACCTACTGAAAACCAGCATTTTAATATGATGGCATTTACTTCGCTGCAAGTTAGCTCCATCCTATAAATTGCATTTGCATGTTCAGCAGTTACATTAAAACAGCTTTCAGGACGATCACGCGGAATCTCAGCTATACATTTCTGAATGTATTTGGCTTAACGCTTAGCATTGCTGCCTGCCTGATCATTTTTCTCATTGTAAAAAATGAGTTGAGTTACGATAGCTTCCACAAAAAAGCGGACCGGATTTACCGGGTAACATTTAATGCCCTCGATTATAATCCCAGCACCTCGCTGGCGGTAGTACCTGCGCTGCGTAACGATTTCCCGGAACTGGAACAGGTATCGCAATACTGGTACCAGGGTACCGGGCTCGTAAAAGCGGGTGATGCACGATACAATGAAAAAGGATTTGCTTTTGCAGATGCTGCCTTCCTGAAGATATTTGATTACCACTGGCTGGCAGGAGATGCACGCACTGCGTTGTCGGAGCCTAACCAGGTGATACTGACGCAAAGTATGGCCCGAAAATACTTTGGCACTAAAGACCCGCTGGGCCAGGTAATCAACCTCAACAACCAGTTTAATCTTAAAGTAACCGGTGTTATTGAAGATGTGCCGGGCAATACCAGTCAGCCTTTCGTATTCCTCGTTTCCTACGAAACCATCCGGAAAGAAGCACTGGAGCAGGCCTCGTTTTACAGCATCAATGGAGGCAATGCATTTGTGTTGCTGCCGGAACACTATAATGTAGCGAAGTTACGGGCCAGGATGCCCGCCTTTATTACCAAAAACTGGGGCGCAGATATTGCCGCCGGAACAAAGCTGTTGCTGCAACCGTTGAAAGAAATCCATTTTGACCAGCGTTACCAGAGTAGCCCTGACAGTCCTACCACCAGCAGGGAAACCTATTGGGGCCTCGCTATGGTGGCGTTGTTTATCATTATTACCGCCTGTATTAACTTCATCAACATGGCTACCGCACAGGCGATACGCCGTGCGAAGGAAGTGGGCGTACGTAAAGTGCTGGGGGCTTACCGCGGACAACTCATCCGCCAGTTCCTGTCTGAAACCGCTTTACTGGTGTTGATTGCCGTTGTGCTGGGAACAATAGCTGCAGGCATTTTGCTGCCATTTGTGGCCACGTGGATGAACGTGAAAATCGGGGTGTCACAATTGATGGAACCGGTTATTGCAGCGTTGCTGGCAGCAATAACGGTAACGGTTATACTTTTAGCGGGCCTGTACCCCGCCTTTGTACAGTCTGCCTTTCAGCCGGCAGCCTCCCTTAAAAGCAATACGGGTATTACTTTCCGGGGATTGGGTTTAAGAAAGATCCTGGTATCCACCCAGTTTGGTATTTCACAGATCCTGATTGCAGGTACGCTGATAGTAGGCTACCAGATGGACTTCCTCCAGAACCGGGACCTGGGTTTTAATAAAGATGCCGTGGTTTCTTTCCGGGTTCCTGACAAGGAAAAACGCGATATTTTGCGGGAACAATTATTATCCAATCCAGGTGTGAAGCAGCTGAGCTTTGCTTCCGGACCGCCGGTAGGTGGTAGTAATTATGCTGCCTTTACCTGCCCTGAAGCCGGTGTTATCAAGGATGATGTAACAGAGATGAAAGCCATTGATGAACAATACCTGGATATGTTTTCCATCAAACTGCTGGCAGGTGAAAACCTCCGTAAATTAACAGATGCAGATACCGTGCGCCGGGTGCTGGTCAATGAAACCCTGCTACACAAAATTGGCATACAAATACCGGAAAAAGCCATTGGCAAACGTTTCTATATCAATGGCAGCCCCACCCAGATTATGGGGGTGGTACAAAACTTTCAAAGCGAATCACGTTATAAAAAAGGAAGACCCTGTGTGCTGGAATACAGCTCCAATGGTTTTAGAACCGCCTGTGTAAAGATACAACCGGCAAATATGCGCAATACCCTTTCTGGTATTGATAAGACCTGGTCGGCGCTCTTTACGGAGAACCTGTTTGAATACGACTTTCTGGACGACCGGATTGCCAATTTATATAACCAGGAGCAAAAATTATATACCGCCTTCAAGCTTTTTTCGTCTCTTGCCATACTGATCGGTTGCCTCGGATTATACGGCCTGGTGGCCTTTGCAGCGGTTCAGCGCACTAAAGAAGTGGGTATCCGTAAAGTATTGGGCGCTTCCCTCCTGAACATCGTTGGGTTATTTGCAAAAGAATTCATTGTGCTGATCATCGTCTCCTTCGTCATTGCTGCACCTGTTGCCTGGTTTGTAATGGCCCGCTGGTTAGACAATTTCGCTTATCAGACCCATATCGGCGGCGGCATTTTCGTTATTGCGATCCTGGTATCTGTATTGATAGCAGGAGCTACCATCGCTTACCAGTCGGTGAAAGCCGGGCTGGCGAACCCGGTTAAAAGTTTACGGATGTAGCTACAGTTTAATTTTCAGCCCCATTTCACGTTTCATGGTAAGCAGGGCTTCGGCATTGCCTTTCGCGTCATCTACCGGGTGATGTGTATGGGTTGTTTTGCGCAGGTGTTTGAAGGTCTGGAAAGTATCTTTTGTGATGCCTTTGTACAAGCTGCCGAGGTTTTGGGAGCTAAATCCGAACGGGTTTTCACCGGTAAAATGATGAAAATACCAGCAGATAAACATCCAGTCGAACCCGTTGTTATCGCTGATAAAAATGGGCCGGTCCTTGCTAACGGAGATAATCCATTGTTTAAAATCCTGCATCACCTGTGCGGGATCATTGAAGCCCAGGGTTTCCTCCCGCGTATGATTAGAAACTGCCAGTGCTTCGGGAATAAATTTATCGGAAATGGGTTTCAGCTGACCGTAAAAAGTTTGGTTGAGTTGTTCATTTACCAGGACGGCGCCAAAAGAAATCATAGAGTAATCGCCGGGAATGGGACCGTCTGTTTCAACGTCCACCATAATAAAAGCCATGTGTTATAGTTTGTTGCCTTGGGTCACCAATGCGTTATACATCTCCTAAAAATATAAAAATATTATATAACAAAGAAAAAGGCATCCCGGCTATGCCAGGATGCCTTTAACGCCAAAGCGTTAACAGATTCTCTAATGGAGCCGCCCGGGTTAAACTAAATTAACCTTAGGTGTCCATGAATATTCTGTAGATAGCATGAATACCTCCTTTTCTTTGGTGAATAATGAAACTACAACAAAATATCTAAATTAGAAAACGTTACAACAAAAAAATAACATATCGTTGCAGCGGAATTATGTAAATAATTGTTAGCCATTGCCAGAACGCTGGTAAGAATAAATGAACGGCTTTTCAGTTTATTGCTTCTTTAATGCGGTGGCTATTGCTTTTTCTGCCAGTGGCCCCATCACGAGGTAGCCGGCTTTGTTAGGGTGTACACCGTCGTAGGTGAGCTCGGCTTTCAGGCCTTTTCTTTCATCAGCCATCGCCGTATAATAATCCAGGTATACACAATTATTTTTGGCAGCGTAGTTTTTAAGGCGCTGATTCAGGTCGGCGATCTTTCCAACCGGCTCCAGTCCTTTGCGCCATGGATAATCAAATGCCGGTATTACGGAAGACAATACCACTTTGATACCGTTTGCTTTGGCCAGTTCCGCCATCGATACAATGTTCCCGAAAATTGTTTCCACCGGGGTAAAGCCGGTATTGCCCGCGATATCGTTGGTACCTGCCAGGATCACTACCACTTTGGGTTTCAGGTTAATCACATCAGGACGGAAGCGGATCAGCATCTGTGGCGTGGTTTGTCCGCTGATACCCCGGTTGATGTAGGGCTTGCCTTCAAAAAACTCCGGGTTCAGCTTCCCCCATCCGATGGTAATGGAATTACCCATAAATACCACCCGTTGTTCGCCTGGTTTGGGCGGGGTTACCTGGGCATTCGCTTCTTCAAAACACTTTAAACAGGCCCAGTCCTGCTTCATCAGTTCCTCACGCTGCTTCTTTTCCTTTGCGGCGGCATCAGCGTCCGTGGTATTCTGTGCAAAAGCCGTAGTGCCCAATATGGCAAACAGGGCTACCAGTGTCAGGCTCTTTCTGTTCATGATCATACATCAGGTTTTAACTATCTTCATTTTAATAAATGCAACGGAAAGTAACAATATTTTCCCGGCTTTTACAAACGCCTCTTTGATAACCGTTAACATGCCCTGATACAGGACAGTACAGGACAGTACAGGACGCAACAGGACAGGAATGTATTATTCTTCCGCTAAATTTATTTCCGTTAAGTAATGCCGTTTCATCAAACCAAATTCCACTCGTTATGATCAGAACTTCCACCCTTTATCAAAAAGGATCTTTCTTTCCCGCACGTTTTGGCATCACTTGCTCCGCTCTGTTATTCATCAGCACTTTCACCTATGCACAAAAGAATAACGTTGGCGGTCAGGTAACAGATGCAGGAACGGGCTCGCCGCTACCAAGTGTAACCGTTGGCGTTAAAGGTACCAGCCAGGGTGCATTCAGTGATGCCAACGGCAGATATACGATTTCCGCCAGTCCGTCAGACTCCCTTGTTTTCAGCATCATCGGTTATGCCAGTAAAACTTATGCTGTGGGCAACCGTACCCGCATCAGCGTTCAGCTGGAGCCAAGTAATAAAGTACTCAACCAGGTAGTGGTTGTAGGATATGGTACCCAGCAGAAAAAAGATGTAACGGGATCTGTGGGTATTGTTACCATGAGAAATATTAAAGACATGCCGGTGGCTGGTCCCGACCAGGCATTAGCCGGCCAGATTGCCGGTATCCAGGTGAGTACTTCCAATGGTATTCCCGGTGGCGGTCCGCAGGTACAGGTACGCGGCATCGGCGCAGTGGGTGCAGGCAGCCAGCCCCTCTACGTAGTGGATGGTTATCCGCTGGCATCTTCTTCCGACCAGGTATCTGATCCGATGAACGCTATTAACCCGCAGGATATCGAATCCATGGCGGTGTTGAAAGATGCTTCTGCAACAGCTATTTATGGTTCAAGAGGCGCCAACGGCGTAGTGCTGATCACTACCAAACGAGGCAGCTCCGGTATTCCCCGCGTGCAGCTTTCAGCCAATTACGGCGTTCAGACCATTCCTGATAAAGGACGTCCGAACCTGATGAACGGACAGGAATTTGCGCAGTTCAGAAAAGAAGCGATTGAAGATAATATCCGTTTCACTGAACATCGCGAACCTACTGATGCCGACATACCGGAAGTTTACCGCAATCCGTCACTGATCGGTAAAGGCACCGACTGGTTTGATGCTATTACGCGAACAGCGCCCATGCAGGATATTAACCTGAGCGTGAGTGGTGGTACCGATAAAATCAGGACCTATGTCTCCGCTGGTTATTACAACCAGGATGGCGTGATCATCAACTCCGGCTACCGTCGTTTCACGGTAAGAGCCAATGTGGATGCCAATCTCTCCGACAGGTTCAAGGTAGGCTTTAACGTAGCCCCTTCTTATACTACGCGCAAGGGTAACACCAACGGGGAAGGCCGCGAAGGCGTTTTCGGTATTGCGAGTCCTATAGAGCCTATCTATAAAGCAGACGGCAGTGATAACGAATATATCCAGAGTGCGGGCACTTTTGGTCTCCCGAACCCGGTAATGATGCTCAATGAAGTGACCAACAAATCCAAGAGCACCCGTATTCTTTTTAATACTTACGGAGAATATGAAATTATAAAGAACCTGAAATTTAAATCCACTTTCAACGTAGATTACCAGGAAGGAAGCGCTGAGTTCTTCCGGCCTTCCACTATTGGTAACACCAATGCGGCGCCGCCAAGTATTCCTTCCGGAGGTTACATCACCGGAAATTACCTGAACTGGCTGAATGAAAATACGCTCACTTACCAGTACACCAGCGGCAGCGGGCATGCCTTTACCGGGTTGCTGGGATATAGTGTACAATCACAGAAGGAACAAAATGTGGGCATCAATGCGGCCAACTTCCCGGACGATGATATTAAAACTATCAATGGTGCGGCTACCCTCACCAATAATCCTAATGTGACAGATAAAACAGAGTGGGCATTATTATCTTACCTGGCCAGGGTAAACTATGCTTATAAAGATAAATACCTGGTAACTGCTACTGTAAGAAGTGATGGTTCTTCCCGCTTTGGTCCCAACAACCGCTGGGGTACATTCCCTTCTGTGGCATTGGGATGGCGCGTGTCACAGGAAGATTTCATGAAGTCCTCCCGTATATTCAGCGACCTGAAGATAAGGGCATCCTATGGTTTCTCCGGGAACTTCAATATCGGTAACTACACCTACATGAGCAGCATCGGCACCAGTGATTATGTACTGGGTGGTGCGCTGAATGGCGGCCGTGTGATGAACACCCTCGGCAATCCAAATCTTGGCTGGGAAAAAATGCGTGAATTAAATATAGGCGTTGACGTTGGTTTGCTGAAAGACCGCATCTACCTGACCATCGATGCTTATAAAAGAAATACACAGGATCTGCTGTTAAACGTGGAAGTACCGCAGTCCAGCGGCTTTACCACCGTAACAGAGAACAGTGGCGACATGGAAAACAAGGGACTGGAAATTGGTATCTCCTCCCGCAATATTGAATCCAAATCTTTCACCTGGACCACCAACTTTAACATTGCCTTCAACCGCAATAAGGTGCTGGCATTAGGAAAAGACAATGCCCCTATCTATTCCGGTAACAGCAGCGAAGGCAATCCTACCAACGTAAGTATTGTAGGCCAGCCGCTCGCCATGCTGTATGGATATGTATTTGACGGCATTTACCAGAACCAGGCGGAAGTAGATAAAGGCCCTGCTTTCCCCGGCGCTATTCCGGGTAATATCCGCTTTAAAGATATCAGCGGCAATGGTGTGATTAATCCGCGGGAAGATTTCGCGATCATCGGTAATCCGTATCCCGACTTCAACTGGGGATTAACCAATATCCTGAACTACAAAAAATTTGACCTCCGTGTATTGGTGGTTGGCTCTATGGGCGCTGATCGCTTACATGCCACCAATGATTACAACGGTAATATCGACGGTGTATTTAATGTACGTAAAGATGTAGCCAACAGGTGGAGATCAGAATCCAACCCGGGCAACGGCAAAGTGCCTACCACCAATGGTTCCGGCCGCGGCAGGGTAATGTACCGCGACGTAAGTTCACTGACTGTAGAAAAAAATAATTATGCGTGGGTGAAGAATATTACACTGGGTTACAGTCTTCCTAAAATGGGATTTGTGGAAAGTGCCAGGGTATACGTAAGTGTGCAGAATGCCATCCTGTTTACCAACTACAGCGGTAACCCTGAAGTAACCAACTACATGGGCAAAGGTGGAAGCGGCGCGCTGGTACCTGGAATCGACTACTCCAGTTACCCGGTTCCAAGAATTTATTCACTGGGCGCCAATCTCTCCTTTTAATTCAGTCAAAAAAAGAATAGCAACATGAAAACTAAGATACCTTTTATCGCGCTGCTTGCGATCGCACTGAATGGATGTACTAACATGCTGGATGTAAAGCCAAATTCTTTTTCCAGCGGATCCAACTATTATACTACTGAAGCACAGGTACTCCGTGCGGTGAATGGCTGCTATGGCGTATTACAGGAATTTTATACCGGCGACTACTGGGCGATGGCGGAAATGAGAGCTGATAATACCAACTACCAGTATGATGAAAGTGACCGTGGGGCTCAGCAACGGGAGGAGATCGACGAGTTCCTGATCACGCCCACCAATAACTATGTGAACAATGTATGGACACAGATATACAGAAACATACAGCAGTCCAACGTGATCATTACCCGTATTGATGGCGTAAAATTTTCCAACGACGCAACTAAAAAACAGTATCTCGGTGAAGCTAAATTCCTCCGGGCCCTGTACTACTTTCACCTGGTGCGCCTTTTTGGCGGCGTGCCGTTGCTGGTGAAGGAAGTAGCAAGCCCGGATGAGGCTTCCACCCCGAAAAAAGCCACGGTGGAAGAAGTATATGCCCAGATCATTGCGGATGCCACAGAAGCCGCTGCCAACCTGCCTGCCAGCTACTCCGGCGGCGACATCGGCCGGGCTACCAAAGGTGCTGCACTTACTTTACTGGGTGAGGTTTACCTGACCATGAAAGATTATCCAAAGGCAGTAACCACCTTACAACAGGTAACCACACTGAACTATTCACTGGTAGATAATTATGCAGATAATTTTGATCCGGCGAAGAAAAACAATTCAGAATCCATTTTTTCCGTTCAGTACAACTCCGGCATCGAAACAGAAAGCAGCAATTATATTTTCAACTTCGGTCCACGCAACGGTAAAAAAGACCTGACCGGCTTCAATGGCAACCTGGGCGGCGTAAATATGCCAACTCCCAGTATTGTGAATGCGTATGATGCAAAGGACAAAAGAAAGGATGCATCTATTTTTATGTACTCCAGTCCGACCAATGCAGCTTTCGCAGAATCAGTTGCCTTTGGTGGCAAACTGCCGCTGATCCGGAAGTTCTATCATCCGCCCTATGCGCTTGATGGCCGTGCAAATGAAAACTGGCCGGTGTACCGTTACTCCCAGGTATTGCTGATGCTTGCAGAAGCCATCAATGAAACCGGTACCGGCAACCCGCTGCAGTATATCAATCCCGTGCGTCAACGGGCTGGGCTGGATCCTTTGCCTGCTTTGAGTCAGAGCGCTTTCCGCGACACCGTTTTTCACGAGGTGCGTGTAGAACTCGCCTTTGAAGACAATCGCTGGTATCAGCTGCTCCGCACCGGTAAAGCCGTTTCCGTAATGACAGCCCACGGAATAGAAGAAAAGAAAAGGCTGACCAGGCTCAGCCCGGCATCATATAACATACAGCCGTTCCAGTTATTATTTCCGATTCCTGAAAGAGAAATCAGGTTGAATGGATTTGAACAAAATACCGGCTGGTAAAAAAAGTTGGAAAAAACGGGAAAACGTTTACTATATTACTACAGCTATAGTAAACGTTTTCCCATATCAATAGTATCAACTCAGGAACCTATTCAAGATTATATTATGACCACGTTACGTAAAAGAGCCTTCCCGCTGCTGTTGTTGGTTTCCACCGTTCTGATGACCGGTGTGGCCTGCAATAACGGAAACGACTCAACGTCAGAGACTAAAGAGACTAAGTTAACCGGCAATCCGAAAATCGATGCCCTGAAATTACCTGATAATTTTAAGGCAGAGCGGCTGTACAGTCCGGGCGACAATAACCAGGGCTCCTGGGTGTCAATGGCCTTTGATGACAAAGGGCGCATGATCGTGTCCGATCAGTATGGTTTTCTTTACCGGTTGCAGCTCCCTGCCGTAGGGGAAGATTCTGCCAAGCTGAAAATAGAACAGCTAAGGATTGGCAATGATACTTCCACACAAAAAGTATCTATGGGCTATGCACAGGGGCTGCTGTATGCCTTCAACAGCTTGTATGTAATGGTGAATCACAACAGTGACGACCGTTTCGACAAAGGCAGCGGATTGTATCGTTTACAGGATACCAACGGCGACGACCAGTTTGATAAGATCACACTGCTGAAAGCACTGGAAGGCGAAGGAGAACACGGCCCGCACAGCATTGTATTATCTCCGGATAAAAAATCCATCTATGTGATTGCCGGTAATTTTACCAAAATTCCG
>Ga0136846_1237812_pt1 | contig 11853 bp, 8 predicted proteins | sample HopSoiMetagenom2_FD_96841 | JGI IMG/M metagenome (GOLD analysis project Ga0136846, IMG submission 96841) | Grasslands soil microbial communities from Hopland, California, USA - 2 Assembly 2016 (version 4) | ecosystem: Environmental > Terrestrial > Soil > Grasslands | place: USA: Hopland... | reverse complement strand
CCATTCGAAGACCGAAAGGAACGTAAACGAATCGGTCAGTCGCTGGGCGCTGATCGCAGGATTGAAATAATCCGGATCGACTCCCAGCGGCACGACGTGAATCGGCCGGGTCACTCCACTATTGCGGAACGTACCTACATTAAAGGAGGAGGGGACCCACACCTCGTCCATCCGGTTTGCCGCAGCCACCCATTCCTTTGGAATATGGTCGGTCTCGAGCATGGTATAGCCGATCCGGTATTTTCCGGAGTTCCGATCAAAAACATCGCCCTGCCCATAGACCACTTCCACGTCTTTTTTATCATAAGAACGTCCCTGGATGACGTTGATCATGTATTGGTCGGAGCCTTCGGGCTCGGCAACCGGAAAGGGTGTCCCCTGACCGTAGACGTATTTGTAGGAAACCTCCACTCCGAGCCGGTCCATGGCCAGCATCAACTGCCTGCTGCTGATAGCGTAGCCGGTCTCGAAGTTGGAAATCGAATGCCATCCCAGCGACTGATTATAACGGCCGGACCCTTCGACCTTTGATTTCCAGCGATTTTTGAAAACGGCGGATGACTTCGTGAACAATTCCCCAAAATCCACGCCATTGATGCCCGTGCTGACGTTCTCATGGTGAATCACCGTCACAGAGCCGCAGCAAACCGTGCGGTAACCGGCATCCCGTGCCTTGTAGCAATAATCCGTGTCCTCAAAATACGAGATGTAGGCCTCGTCCAGCATGCCTACTTTATCGATAACTTCTCGCTTTATATAGACACAGGCGAACACCACCGACTCCACGTCCCGGTCGCGGGAGAATTGATTAATATCCACCTCACCGCTACCGATTTGTTGCCCCCAATAGGTAGGAGGCATGTAGGCGCCGGCATGTTGTAGCATTCCAGACGGGCGCCTGAGGCGGCTGCCGACAATCCCGATGTCACTCTCCGCGTAGGCCGCCTGCTGCATGCGCTCGATCCAGTCTGCCTGATGGATCTCCGTGTCGTTGTTCAGCAAGAGAATGTCGCATTCCTCCGGACATTGCTTGATGGCCACATTGTTCCCACGCGTGAAACCAACATTTCCCGAATTGCGAATCAGGGTAACCCCATCGAGGGACTGAATATATTCTGCCGTGCCGTCAGTGCTGCCGTTGTCGACTACGATTACGCGGTAATCCCCAAAACCGGTTCTGGTCCGGAGCGAGTCAAGGCAAGCCTTGGTATAATCAAGGCCGTTCCATGCGAGGATGATGATACAAACCGGGCGCGGAACACTCATGAGAGTCTTTGACGGAGCACTGTCGTGAGCCTTGCAATATCAACTTTAGTCTTATCGGTTCCGCTACACTCCAGACCGGGCAATATGGACTCCTTCGGTGCGTTGTTACGCGCCAGAATCGCGGCGACCTGAGTTAATAGATCCAAATTTTGAGCCATGGCATCGTTCAAATACTTCTGCAGCCGTAGCAATTTTATCCCTCTGTGGATGCTCTTTATACTACGGTAAACGTAATTGAGCGTTTCGGAGCGGCGAACCCAGCGCGGCATGAAGGACTTCGTTTCTTTCAAATGTCTATTCACCTCGTTGTGCAGGGCCAGCAATTCGGCATACCTGCCTCCAAGCGCCCTGTGCACTTCCATCGCCTTCCCCACCAATGTGGACAACCGCGATGCTTGAGCCACTTTCTCTTCTTCCCATACATATAGTTGCTCCGCGAACTCACCCAATCTCTGCTCGAGTCCGGCCAGCTTCTTCTTCAGCAAGCTGTTTTCGTGGCTCAGGCGGCGCATGTGTTCTTCCCGCTGGGCGATCTCCGCATTAAACCTGCTCCTCGCGAAATCAGCCGCATCCGCATTCAAAGCTGGATGCGCCTCATTCATTTCCGAAGTGCTGATTGGCAAGGCGACCGCTTCACCCGTTCGGGCTTCCTCCAGCAAACAATCATACATCTGGATCAACTCAGGCGCAAAATCTCCGCCGTGCAGTTCCTGAGGGGTGGAGCGGTTGTGGTGCAACTCCTGTTTTGCGTGAGCCCGCGCCTGGACCATCATGTTGTGGTCAACCGCAATTCCGAGCGCGCTGCTAACGCGCCCCAATTCCTCCTCAAAATTATCAAAGTAGTTTTCGTAGATCGTTATAACCCGATTCTCACGAGGCACATGTGTAAGTATATTTTCATAGTAGCGCAGCCAAAGCCGGGAGGCGGCTGCTACGGATAAATTGTTCCTTGCGCACAGCGACGCCGCGACTTCGACCGGGTTGCGAACGCAGATCACCACCTTCGCGTCCGGAAGAATTGATTTCCAGAACTGAATCGTGATGGAGTTCCGCGGGTCTTTCCACCCCCAGCGGCGATTCCCGCTGGTAGCCTCTCTCATGCGATTTACCAACAGGCGGGCCTCTTCGCGAAAAGGAGCAAGATCCTCCCGGGCCTCCCAGTTATCTGGCATCCATGGAGCATCCCAGCCCGCTCGAAGATGCAGAAGCAATCGCTCGTTGAGCGCATAAAAACCGAAATGCTCCCAAAATCCGCCGGCATTTTCACCCTCTTTTGCTGAGAGCAAATCAGCCTCTTCACCCATGTAAATCCCCAGTGTATGCAGAAGATCTGAAACCATTGAGGTGCCAGATCGATGCATGCCGGCAATACAAATAGGCATCTGCATATTCTCAGACGAAGCCACGAACTTTGGGTTTGCTGACCATAGGTTGAAAGCGAGCGAGCTTCGGGTGCGCAGGATTCGGGGCAAGCTCAGAGTCAGGGGGCGGCACCTGGAGGGGACGCCTGAATGTGGAACCGGCAAACTTCGGACGAGAATGAACTTTGGACCACGCTCAAGCTCAAGCACGAGCCGGCCTAACCGGCTGCCACTGGGTCACTCGTGATCAAGCCACCACCACCATCATATTACACCAATGGCTTTTACAAGCGCACCCGCCTTCACTCGGCTTTCGGCTATCAAACTCCCCTCGACTACGAATCCAACCTCAACTAACCAACCATCACTCACGCTCAACGCGTGTCCGTTTTATCGGGAAAAGCACATCAATCCATGCCCAAAAAAGTCCTCATCACTGGAATCACCGGACAAGACGGTTCTTATCTTGCCGAGCTACTGCTGAAGAAAGGGTATGAGGTCCATGGTATTGTGCGGCGCACGAGTTCTATAGAGCGGACCCGTCTCATGCATTTGTCCGCGTATAAAGACGTCGAGCCTGCACGGTTGATTCTGCATTACGGTGAGCTGGCCGATGCGGGCAACCTGATCCACATTCTTTATCAAGTTCAACCGGACGAGATCTACAATCTCGCCGGGCAGAGTTCTGTGCGAGTCAGCTTTGAGATGCCCGAATACACCAGCGAATCCAACGGACTCGCGGTGGTTCGATTACTGGAGGCCATTGTGCGCAGTGGACAGGCGACGAAGACCCGATTTTACCAAGCATCTTCGTCGGAGATGTTCGGACGGGTGGAGCAGCTGCCGATCACTGAAGCCACCCCGTTCAGTCCTAAATCGCCTTACGCGGCCGCCAAGGTGTTTGCCCACAACATGGTCAATTACTATCGAGAGGCTTATGGACTGCATGCCTGCTGCGGCATCCTATTCAACCATGAATCGCCGCAGCGCGGAGAAAGCTTTGTGACGCGCAAGATCACCCGCGCGGTGGGACGCATCAAACACGGTCTGCAAGCCAAGCTCAAGTTGGGCGATCTTACGCCGAAGCGCGATTGGGGTTACGCGCCGGAATACGTCGAGGGCATGTGGCACATATTGCAGGCGGAAAAAGCCGAGGATTATGTGATCGCGACCAATGAATCGCATTCGGTTAGAGAGTTCGTGCAAGAGGCGTTTGCATACGCCGGCTTGGATTGGATGAAGTATGTCGAACATGACCAGCGCCAAGTCCGCACGATGGAACTCGATGAAGTCCGCGGAAGCCCGGAGAAGATCCGAACAAATCTTGGCTGGGCTCCCCAAGTGAAGTTCAAGGAATTGATTCGTATTATGATAAATCACGATCTGAAGCTCGCGGCAGTAGAAGCGGCGGAACGAGCTTCCAGCCTCTAGTAATTAGCCAAGAGCCGCACTGCCCGGCGATCTCGAAGGCCGTAAGAATGCGGTCATACAAACGCGCATCATCGAGCGATCCGTTAAAAAACCCCGCCGCCATTTTGGAGCACGCCGATGCGGAGAGCCGGAAGCTAGGTGCGCGAACCCGTTGGTCCCGTCCCGGTGCCCCACAGCCCCCCGTCCACATACAACCGCCATCACGCCAGCCTCGGCTTCCTCTTCGACGGACGCGTGACCGCCCTCTCCGAAATCAGCAACGCGCTCGCCTGGAAACTCCGTCCCGCCACTTTCCAGGAACTCCGCGCCCACCCCGCCGTCGCCGGCGTGCAGATCGAGACCAAGCCCCTCGAAATCCTAGACGACCGCAAGTGGGCGAAGCGCTGACCCGGACCTGTCAGTCCGGAAACGGGGCGAATATCGCTCCGCCTCTTGAGCCTTCGGAATTGTGGTGTGTTTTCTGCTTGGCTTCACCTCATGGACTTACGTCGTGCGTTTTCCCTCCTGCTGCTCGTTTCGGTCGTGGACTTGGCGCACCGCGTGGCCGCCGAAACCGTCACCCCGCCACCGCCCACCATCGAGGAACTTTTCGGGCCGCCTTTGCTGAACCAAGTAAGCCTCTCGCCCGATGGCACCCGCCTCGCGCTGATCGCCAAATCGAAGGACGACATCGGCAATCTCGTTATTCGCAATCTTGATACCAATGATAAACCCAGTGGCCTCCAGGGAGACGATGAAATCGACATCGGCAGTGTCACCTGGCTGGGCAATGACCACCTGCTCTTCAGTGCCGTTAAGAATAAAATCTCCAGTCAGGGCCTCTATTCAATGCCCCTCACCCGGCCCTACAGTTACATCCCTATCAGACTCTACGATGCCATCAGCATAGTCGGCCTGCCTCGCGCCCGTCCCAAGCGCGCGATCATTTGGGTACGTCAATCGGCCACGGACGAAAAACACAAATCCGACTCCGTCCAAGAAATCGACACCACCCGCTCACTCGATGCCTTTAAGACCGACGCGCGCGGCGAAAAATTCACCTCCAGCTACGACCAGCTTTTCAGATCCGTCGTGCGCCTCTATCCCGACCCGCCCTCAACTCCCATAGGCTTCGAGGCGGATCCCGACGGCGAACTCGCCTTCGCTTACACTCTCGACCATGGCCATGCCTCCTACGCCCGCTGGGATCTCAAGACCGAAACCTGGTGCCCACCGGCGCCTCAACAAGCCTTCACCTCAATCATTGCGGCTGACGCCGACCGGAACTTTGCCTGGGTTGTGACCCGCGACGCCACGCAAGGTTCGCAGCTCCGGCGCATGGAGTTGGCCACCGGTCATCTGGATGAACCGGTCGCCACCGATGCAAACTTCGATCTGCGCAATGCTTATCTTATTTTCTCCCACGTCACCCACCAGCTCGTCGGCTTCAGCTATGAACGGCAGCGCACCGCCATCCGCTGGCTTTCCCCCAAGTTCGCGGGCATCCAGCACGTGATCGATCAGGCGCTTCCCAACGATGAAGATCATCTTATCGTGGGTTTTGACGATGCCGAGAACCGCTTCATCGTCTACTCCACCGGCCCTCGTATGCCGGGGGCCTACTATCTTTTCGACGCCCGCACCAGCACCCTCGAAGGCATCGGTAAAACCGTCCCCACCCTTGCCGACCGGGCGCTGCGTTCCTCCCATCCCATCCGTTTTAAGGCCCGCGACGGACTCCCCCTCGAAGGCTATATCACCCTGCCCGCGAACGCCTCAAAGATTCACCCCGCTCCGCTTGTCGTGCTCGTGCATGGTGGCCCCGTCAGTCGCGACACCTGGGGTTTCGATCCCGAAGCTCAGTTTCTCGCCGCCCAAGGCTACGCCGTCCTGAAACCCAACTACCGCGGCTCCTCCGGCTACCTCTGGCCCGAAGGTTCCGACGGCTACAGATGGGCTTTCCTCTCCATGCGCAACGACGTCATCGACGCCACCCGCGCCGCCTTGACCAGCGGCCTGTTTGACCCGCACCGTGTCGCGCTCATGGGGGGCAGCTTCGGAGGCTATCTCGCGCTCGCCTGCCCGGTCGAGGAACCGGATCTGTATTGTTGCACCGTGAGCATCTGCGGCATTTTCGACTGGGCTGAGCTAGTGAGGTCCAAGAGCGACTACGGATCCATCGCCGCATACGGCCGGCCCGGCGAATATGAGAGGCTCATCGCCAAGCTGGGCGATCCCAAGAAGAGGCAGGCTGACTATGAGGCGCTCTCCCCGCTCAACCGGCTCGACCGGCTGCACTGCCCCGTACTTATCGCGCATGGGAAGGACGATAGCATCGTCTCCGTCAAACAATCCCGTCTGCTGGCCAGCGCGCTCAAGGAACACCACCTCCCCTACGAAACTTTCTACCGCGACCTCGCCGGCCACGGCTTTGCCGCGGCCAAGGACCGCATCGCTTTTTACCAGAAGCTCCAAAGCTTCCTTGCCCTTCGCCTCGGCTCCGCATCCCCTGCTTTGCCCTGATTACAGGTCAAAGTTCCATGTCCGACTCCGTCCTCCTCAACCGCGCCGCGCTCATCATCGATCAAGTCTCCGCCGAGAAACCGGCGGATTACGTCCTGCGCGGCGAACTCGGAGCCGCCAAGCACCTCCTCTCCTCGGAGAAGCGCGACATCGCCCACGCGGTTTTCGCCTACCACCGCTGGTTCGGCTGGCTCGACCAAAGCGCCTCCACCCAAATCCGTCTCGCCTCGGCCCTCGACCTCCAGCGCAAATACGACGCTGATCCCGCCTCGATCAAACCCGAGAGCCTCACCGCCCGCGCCGTGCCCGATTGGTTAAAAACCGAGATGGAGATCACGCCCGCCTACCTGCGCCAGCTTCAGCGCCCCAGCTCGCTCTGGATCCGCGTCCAACGCGAATTCGCAGCCGCCCTTCCCCGCTCCCTCGGCCACTGCACCGCGCCCGACCTGTCCGTCCTGCCCGGCCTCTCCACGTCCGGCCAGCCGTCCACCGCTCTCCGTTACTCCGGCTCGACCGATCTCTTCAAAACGTCGGAATTCCAGAAGGGCGTTTTCGAAATCCAGGACCTCGCCTCGCAACTCGTCGGCCACGCCTGCGCTCCGCAGCCCGGTGAAACCTGGTGGGACACCTGCGCCGGCGAAGGCGGCAAGACGCTCCACCTGGCCGATCTGATGGCCAACAAAGGCCTCATCTGGGCCAGCGATCGCAACACCGGCCGCCTCGCCGCCCTGCGCAAACGCGCCGCCCGCGCCCAGGTTTTCAACTACCGTGCCGTCACCTGGAACGGTGGCCCGTTCCTCCCCACCAAAACCAAATTCGACGGCATCCTCGTCGACGCCCCGTGCAGCGGTGTCGGTACCTGGCAGCGCAACCCCCACGCTCGCTGGACCACCACGCCCACGGATGTGAAGGAGCTCGCCGAAATTCAGATTCAACTCCTCGACAATGTCGCCAACTCGCTCAAGCCCGGCGGCCGTCTGATCTACGCCGTCTGCACGCTTACGAAGAGCGAGACCACCGCCATTGCGGACAAGTTCACCGCCACGCACCCCGGCTTCGAACCGGCTCCGGTGTTTGGCTCTCTCGCGACCGCCGACTCCCGATTCTTCGTGTGGCCCCAGGATTTCGATGCCAACGGCATGTTCATCGCCGCGTGGAAAAGAAAAGCCTGACCCTTACAGGAGTCATCGAGGAACCGAGTTCAGGTTTCTCTGCTCCGCCTCCTCCGTTGTCTTCTGCAAAAAAGATCACCGCTGACATCGTTCGCGCCGATTTCAACGACATCGCCGCCGTCGTCCATTATGCCAGCGCCGCGCACACGCTCGGTCTGTGGGAATCTGAGTGCCTGCTCATCGAGTGCTTCTTTCCCGACAAGAATGCGCACCTCCTCGAGGCCGGCTGCGGCGCCGGCCGTGTGTCCCTCGGCCTTTGGCAGCTCGGTTACCGCCAGCTCACCGCCTTCGACTTCGCCGAACAGCTCGTCGATCAGGCAGCCAGTCTCTTTGCCGAACGCGCCGTCCCCATCCCGGTGTATCACGCCGACGCCACGCGCCTGAACGATTGTCACATCCTACGTGACAAACGCTTCGACGGCGTGCTCTTCATGTTCAACGGCCTGATGCAGATTCCCGGACGGGAAAACCGGCGCACGGCGCTGCGGCAACTCGCCAGCGTATGCCGCCCGGGTGCGCCGTTTCTGTTCACCACCCACGACCGCGACCATTCCCGCGCCGAGCGCGCCGCGTGGCGATTGGAAGCGCGACGCTGGGAACGCGGCGAACAGGATCCGCGCCTGGTCGAGTTCGGCGACCGCTATTTCGAAGACGACACCGGGAGCCGCACCTTCATGCATCTGCCCGACCGGGCCGAGATCCTTGAAGACCTCGCCGCAACCGGCTGGACGCATGAGCACGATATTCTCCGCAGCGCCGTGGCCAAGGAGTCCGCCGCCGTGGAGGACTTCTCCGACGAATGCCGGTTCTGGGCCGCCCGGCGCGCCTGAGTGCGTCTAACGCGTGAGGAGAAAGGTCTGCTCCACGGGCTCGGCAGTCTTGAGCTTGGGATCAATGGAGCGTCCCCATTGCCAAGCGACGACCGTGACCTTCACAGGAAATTTGGCCCGGGGCGGAATCGCGGTGAGGGTGAGCGTGTTGTCACCCGTAAATTCGGCCGGACCTTCGCGGACATAATAATAAACCGGCACGCGCGCGCTAGAGGTGGCGGCAAGCGTCAGCGTTTTCACACTCGCCCGCTGATCTGCGATTTTGGGAAACGTGATGCGTTGCTCCGCACCGACCGTGTTGCGCAACGGAAAATGCAGGACCGACTGCTGCACGGCGCGCTTGTACTGGGCGTCGCCCGGGTGGGTGGCGGCGAGCCAGATTTCATTCGAACGTTTGGTGTTGTTCATCCCCATCCGATAAAACCGGATGGCAAACGTGTCCGGACCGACCTGCGCCACCGGGCCGCAGATGCGCGAGATCACGATCGGACTCCCGTCCGTCACATGTGCGATTGGCGAACCAGCCTTTAGGCCGGTCCAACCTTCGGGTCGGCCAGGTGGCACGGTGTCAAGAAACGCGCCGGTGAGCTTGAACGTGAGGCCGTCCGGGCCGGGTTCAAACTTGAGATTCACCTGGGCGTGGAGATTGGGATTTTGCGGAGCGATTCCTCCCGCCTGCACATAACCGACCAGGTCCGCTTTTTTGCCGCGATATTGGGAACCGAACGTTTCGATGGCGTGGGCAATCTCGCCATCGAAGCACCAGAACGCATCCTTCTTGTCGCCGGTGTAACTCCCCACTGCGGCAGCGGGAAACTTCGGCGGATTATCCGGCCGCCAGCGGTCCACCAACCAGCCCTGCTTGGTGGGATCGACCGGCTTTAACACGACAGGATGGTCAAGCGGTGCATCGGCCGGCAACCGGTAGGCGGCGGCCTTGCTGATGTATAACGCCAAAAACGCGATTTTTTCGTCGCTCGCGTCGAAATGGCCGGCGGCGGGATTGGCCAGCATGGTGAGCGCCAGCCTGGGATGCTCTTGACGCTGCCGCAGACCCACCTCCGCGCGGCCGGCGGCCCCCTCGTAGTCACCCATCGAGACCAAGCCCGGGATGTCATCAACCAGACGGTTGCCCCAGTCCGGCGTGTTGGTGTCTTTATAGTACGGCCACTGGCCGCTCACCGAGAGCACCGCCAGTGTCCTCTCGGGATTCCACGCGGCAAAATTCCACGGAAACGAAGCCGCCGCCGAGTGTCCCATCGGGATCACCGGGGCGAACTTCAGTTCGCGATAGCCGGATTCCTCGGCGAGCGCGGCCATCATGGCGTTGAAATGCTCGCCGGCGCCCTTGTCGAAACGGAAAAAGAGGTCGAGCGCAGGCGTGATCCAGATTTCGGCGATGCCAAGCTTGGCCATGGCTTCGCGGAATTTCGGATGCTCAAGGATGGGCTCCTCCTCCATGTTATGCTGGCCCACGACGACGGCGCGCACGCGCTGACATCCGGGCGGAATCCAGAGAAAGGCCCGCGGATGGTCGTTGTTTTCCGAGGAAGCGATGTCCGTCAACGGAACGGACCATTGCCAATCAGCGGCGCGCGCCGGAACCGCTCCCAACAAAAGCGCCAGGAGCATCATCTGAAAAACGCGGGGAAACATGGAAATTGTTTATGTCTCAGCTTGGATGAACGCCACCAAACCGGCGCACAGTGTGACTGCGCGCCGGGGGAACGACAAGGGTTCGGCGTAGCGCATCAGGCGCGAACGGCATTGCGTCGACGCATCATGATGAAGCCAAAGACGGTCACACCCAGAAGAGCGGCATAGGTCGAAGGCTCGGGAATCGCCGACGCGGTGGCGGTCAGGGTACCGCTGGATTCGGTGAGCGAGAGATCGTACCCGCCGAACGTGCCCGACCAGATGCCGGAACCCAGTGTCAGCGAACCCGTGCCCAGTATGCCGGTGACCGAAACGCTGCTGAAATCCCCGGAAACACCGGACGCGTCATACAGATTAAAGGACGTCCCCGTGGGTATTGCGGTGAAATTGAGCGTCAGACTGTTGCCGAGGGTAAGCGCGGTGGTGGTGGCACCGTTGATAAAGCCGTTGGTCGTTGCGCCGACGCCCAAAGTCGTGGCGACCGAGGCGAGACCGTAGGCGGACTTGGCGGACACGTCCAAGGTGGCGCCGGCGGCGATATTATAGACGGTGCTGTTCGCGATGGAGCCGGCCGAGGAGAGGGTCAGCGTGCCGGCGCTGATGGTGGTGCTGCCGGAATAGACATTCGCACCGGTGAAGGTCTGCGTGCCCGTGCCGAGCTTCACGAGATTGATGTAACCGGCGGCGGCGGAGGTGTCCGTGCCGGCGAGATTGCTGCCGCTCTGGGCGCCAATCACACCGGCAAAAGTGGCATTGCTGTTGGTATTCCCGATCTGCAAAACCACCGGCGCGCCGGACGTGGCGGTGGTGTTGGTGCCGGTGGGCGTCACGCTGTTTCTGAAAACGCCGGTCGAGCCGGAATAGGCGGTGACGTAATCGTTCGCCGTGCCGGTGAGCGCGCCGGCCGTCTGGGTGGTGTTGCCGTTGATGACCAGCAGACTGCCTTTGCTGCCGCTGCCCAGATTGAGATCCATGTTGCTCGCGAGGACGTTGTTCCCCTGGGCATAAATGATATTCCCGTCACTGGCAGGCTGCGTAAACGTCATTGTCCCGGTGGCAGTCCAGCTCAGGCCCGTTTGCAGCACCAGATTGTTGAAGCCTGTCTGGAGATTGATTCCCTGACTGCCGGCCACGACCATGTTTCCCCAATAGGTGGTGCCGTTGAAAAAACTGTTGGTGGCAAACACCGGCGTGGATGTATTCGAAAAGGTGAGCACCTCCGAGCCGGTGGAGCCGGTGAAGGTGAAACTCTGGCCGCCCGCCGTCCGGATACACGCAATGCCTCCCACCGTGCTGTTGGTCGAAACCGTCCAAGCGGTGTCCGTGCCCGCCGACGGGCTGATCGTGGTGTTGGCCGCGGGCGACAGCGTTGAAATATCCGTGGTCGCTCGGAGCACCGAGCCCGTTGAAAGAACGGCCAAACCGCAGGAAAGCAGCGCAGTTGGCACGAACGGGCGGCGTGATTGGGGATGGGGCGATTTGATTTTCATTTTCGGGACGGAATTTGGGATATGCGCAGCATACCATTCCGGCCCCTGCCACCGTCTATGGAACAAATGTTCCCCCTCCCCCCGTCCGAATGAATTTCTCAGTGACTGAGATATTTCAGCACGGCTTCCGTCCGCGACTGCACAT
>Ga0136846_1234213_pt1 | contig 11855 bp, 11 predicted proteins | sample HopSoiMetagenom2_FD_96841 | JGI IMG/M metagenome (GOLD analysis project Ga0136846, IMG submission 96841) | Grasslands soil microbial communities from Hopland, California, USA - 2 Assembly 2016 (version 4) | ecosystem: Environmental > Terrestrial > Soil > Grasslands | place: USA: Hopland... | reverse complement strand
TCGAAACAGATCGGTCGCTTCGATGCTCGCAACCTCGGGAATATTTAGTGAGCGAATCGCGCCGGCCACGTCGGAAAAGTGCGTTCCATCGGCGAGTAGCAGCGAAAAATCGCGCTCTACCGCCGGAAAGCGCGGCAATGGCTCATAGCGCCGCTGCTCTTTGCGTGCTGCGATGGCTGCATACAAGGGCTCGAGTTGCAGCTCGGCGAGAAACACATCCTGCCGCAACTTGAATCGATCCGCGACGCGTCTGGCGAGCTGTGCGGCGTGCCCGATTTCGCGGCCTGCAAGCGCGATCTCACCGTGGCGCGCTGCGTGACGCCAGTCCCCAGCGGTTGTGCTGCCGGCCGCCCACGTGATTCCACCCGCCAGTTCTCCAATGGCGTCGAGATCGCCCTTGAGGTCGGCGAACGAATACGCGCGAGCGGCATCGTACAGAGTTTTCTCGCGCGCTTCGCCGGTTGCGCCGACGGTCAGAATGCGAGTCTCGACGGACTGAGTGCCGTTCAAACGATAGTGGCTGCCAATTTCAAAGAGCCGCAGGTTTCGCTGGCCATGGTTCAGGTTCCATTCGATCGCGGCGGCCATGGTGACCAAGCCGGTAGATTTAAGAACGCTGGCTTCTTCGGACAAGGGATTCGCCAATCGCGCAGGCTGTACGTTTGCCGGACGAAACAGGACATCACGTTCTTCGGCGACGTGCGGGATGGTGAGACTCTCGTGATAACCAAGTCCGATCAACCGCTCCCGCACCCGAGTTTCGGCTTGGTTGTGTGGCAGCCGCGCGGCACCTTGTCGCGCTGCAGGCAATCGCGGAGGAAATTTGTCCAAGCCATAGATGCGCGCGACTTCTTCAATGAGATCGATTTCGCGCTCGACGTCCGCGCGCCACGAAGGCTGCGTGCATTCCCAAGTCGCCAGCAGCGCGCCTTCCTGCCCGCGATTCTGATCCACGCGTACTGGCGCAAATCCCAGTGCGCTCAGTGCCGCTTCGACTTCTTTATCGGGAACGTCGGCTCCCATCACGCGAAGCAGTTCTTTTCGCGTGAGCTGAATCTTCTTCGGCGCTCGCTTGCCGGGATATACATCGACCACGCCAGAAAGCAGTTCGCCCCCCGCGAGTTGCAGAATCAATTCGGCGACGCGGCGCGACGCAAGCTCCGGCAACTCCGGGTCGGCACCGCGCCCAAAGCGCGTCGAGGCCTCCGTGTGCAGCTTAAGAGCGCGTGCGCCGCGCCGAACGGAAATCGGATCGAACCAGGCGCACTCGATCAGTACATTTTTAGTTGAGAAAGAAATCTCTGTGTCCGCGCCGCCCATGATGCCGCCGATGCCAATGGTGCGCGAACCATCGCCGTCCGCAATTACGCACATGCCGCCGTCGACGGCGCGTTCGATTCCATCGAGCGTTCGCGTTTTCTCGCCGGCTCGCGCTTTGCGCACGACCATCTTGTGATCGCGAATCTTGTCGTAGTCGTAGGTGTGCGTCGGCTGACCCAGTTCGAGCATCACGTAGTTCGAAATGTCCACGACGTTGCTGATGCTGGCTACACCGCTGGCTTCCAATCGTTCGCGCAGCCATGGCGGCGAAGGCTGCACCTTCACGCCACGAATTACGCGCGCGGTAAAGCGCCCGCAAAGTTCCGGCGACTGTATGTCGACGCGCACTGCTTCGGACGCCTTCGCAGCAGAGTTCTCGGCGGGTTTCGGCAGCACCGCTTTCAGCGGCAGTTTGTATATCGCGCTCACTTCGCGCGCCATGCCGTAGTGGCTCAGGCAATCCGGCCGGTTCGAAGTCACTTCCGCGTCAATCACCGCGCCGTGCATGCCTTTTTCCACGCCGCCGATATTTGTGCCGGCCAGCGCCAGGCGCGAAGCAAGTTCATCGGGCGAGGCGGTAACATCGACGAAATCTTTCAGCCAGTTGTACACGATCTTCATCGGCTGGCTCCGACCCGTCCGTAGTAAACATGCGTGGAATATTCCATGCGCACTCGCCCGTCTTGCTGATTCGAACGGAACAATTCCTCAATCGCGGCCATCATCGGCGCGTAATTTGCGTGTCCCTCCAGCGGCGCATAAGAACTGCTGCGCACTCGCCCAACCAGCCCTTCAAGGTCAAATGTTTGCGCGTTGGGAATAGAGCGTTGCGCCACGCTGCCGCCACTGAAAAATTCCTGCATCACGCCGGCTTCTGGATAGGCCTCGCGGACTTTCTTGTAGTCGGTTCCGTACTGCACTAGGAGATCTTCGTAGGCGCCGGCAAATGGCGTATCCATCTGACGATCGTTCCAGGCCACAACGATCCACCCATCAGCTTTCAGGATCCGGCGAAATTCCGTGCGCGCGGCGTCTTGCTGAAACCAGTGAAACGCCTGGCCGGCAGTGACGAAATCGACGCTGGCATCGTCCAGAGTTGTCGATTCGGCGGAGCCCTCGATACTGCTGAATCCATCGTACGCGGCAAGATATTCTTCACCGGCCTGGCGCATGGCTTCGTTGGGTTCCACGCCATAAACGCGATTGCCATTCTTGAGAAACAGCTCGCTCAGAAAGCCGGTACCCGATCCAATGTCGGCGATGACGTGGCCCGGCCGCAGTCCGCATTCGGTGCGCAGCAGCGCGATCATTTCCGACGGATAGCCCGGACGATAGCGGACATAGTCGGCTACACGTGTGGAGAAGCGCTGCTTGGCATCGGCAAAGGTCATGGAAATTGGCGCAGGAAGCGGAGGTCGTTTTGGAAGAAGACCTGAATGTCGTCGATGCCGTACTTCAGCATCGCGAGGCGATCGATGCCCATGCCAAACGCAAAACCGCTCACTTTTTTCGGATCGTAGTTCACAAATCCGTAGACCGCGGGATCGACCATTCCGGCGCCAAAAAGCTCAATCCAGCCTGCGCCTTTACATTTCGAACAGGTGCCGCCGCCCGCGGAGGTGCCGGTCCCGCCGCAGAAGACACAGGTGACATCGAATTCCACAGATGGCTCGGTGAACGGAAAATAGCTTGGCCGGAAACGCGCTTTCACGCCGGCGCCGAAGAATTGCTTCACGAAATATTCGATCGTGCCGGTGAAATCGCAAAAAGTGATGTCGGTGTCGACGGCAAGCCCTTCCACCTGGTGAAAGATGAAGGAGTGCGTCGCGTCGGGGTTATCGCGTCGATATACCTTGCCAGGTACGATCACGCGCACGGGCGGCTGGCGCTTCTCCATCGTTCGAATCTGCATCGGCGACGTGTGCGTGCGCAGCAAGAGCGGACTAGGCGCTCCTTTTGGCAGCTCGAGATAGAACGTGTCCATGTCATCGCGAACGGGATGGAACTCGGGAATATTCAACGCCTCAAAGTTGTAGTAAGGCGTTTCGATCTCCGGCCCTTCGACCACTGAAAAACCGATCGAGACAAAAATATCTTCGATCTGCTGCAAGACCTGGCGAATCAGGTGATGCGAACCGATGGGCCGCACCACACCGGGCAGAGACAAATCAATTCGTTCCCGAGCCAGCGCGGCTTCATCCGCGCCCGCTTCGATGGCGACGCGGCGCGATTCAATCTGTGATTCGACGTGAGCACGCAGCCGATTCAATTCCTGGCCCACGACTCGCTTCAGCTCGGGAGGCGCCGGCTTCAGCCAATTATCGGTAATCAGCGTCAGCACGCCTGATTTACGCCCCAGCCACGCATCGCGGATTAGCTTCCAGGACCCTTCATCGTGCGCGGAGGACGATTCCGAGTCAAAGCATGCGCCGACCTCGGCGAACAATGGCGCGATTTGATCGGGTTGCGACACGCCGAGATCCGAGAGTTTGTGCGCGGGTTTGTTGGCAGCGGTCATGGTTCAGAATTTGCGTTGAATAGGATAGCGGAAACATGAACTGCGTTCACCCAGCCCTTGGGGTCGGCATGGTCCCGTGAGCGAATGAAGTTTGCCGGCGATCGTCCGTTCGGCGGGCGAATCATGACATCTTGCCGAGATGGGGCGCAGCATGCTGCGCCCCTACTAGCACCTCAGAACGCCTACTACGCCGACCGTTTTGCCTTGGCTGTTGGCGGAGCAGCAGTCTTCGCAGTTGCCGCGAGGCTGGCAAAAGCGGCAGCATCCTTCACCGCGATGTCGGCCAGAACCTTGCGATCCAACGCTACTCCAGCGGCCTTTAACCCATGAATCAATTGGCTGTAGCTCAGGCCATTCAGTCGAGCGGCGGCGCCGACACGCTGAATCCACAGCTTGCGGTATTCGCGCTTCTTTACACGACGATCGCGTTTTGCGTAGCGATCAGCGCGATTCGCCGCTTCCTGTGCGGATTGGTACAGCTTGCTCTTTGTTAGAAAGAAGCCCTTGGTCCTTTTGAGGTACTTCTTGCGCCGGGCTCGGCGTTTTGTGCCGCGTTTTACGCGAGGCATGGGTTTTCTCCTTCAATTGGTAGCTGATCTTTGGCCTGGCGATTGAACGCGCGAGAGACGTTGGCGTCTTCCTCGAACGAAAAACCTCAGAGCCTGAAAACCTGAGCTACATGTGTGGGAGACAAAACGGGGCGCTCGGGCGGAATTGCGCCTGAGGCAACGGGTTTGTCTCCTTGATGCGGACCGGTCCAGAGACCGATCACTACAACCGCTCGTGAACTTCGCGGCGGCTCATCGGCCGGCAGGCACCCGTGAAGCGCTGCCTGGCACGATTTGCGAAGCTTGCGCTTCGCAGTGTTGCTTTCAACCCCAACGCTCGACGTTGCTGTTAAGCGCAGTTCGGTTTACATCGAGGTTGAATCCTGCATTCAAATCCTTCGAGCATCCTCACCGGACGTTCTCAGGATGAAAGTTCTTCGTAGTGCTCAAGCGTACGGCAGCATCTGGCGTACAGCGGCGACGTCCGCGGGGTTCACCAGAGTAAGCTTCTTGAGCTTCCGCATACGGCCCGAACGCTTGGTGCCGAGCAGGTGGCGCTTGCCCGAATGCATACGCAAAATTTTGCCGTTTGCGGTGACCTTGAACCGCTTGGCGGCGCCGCGATGGGTCTTGAGCTTTTTCTTTGGTTTCGATGCATTTCTTGGCATTCCTACGTCTCCCCAATTTCAAAAAACTGCTGATTTGCGCTTATGCGGCGCCCGGGATGATGAACTTCACAACTATTGCGCGGCGTTTGCCGTTTGCGGAGCGGCCTTCACTGGTGTCGCGCCCTTCTTCGGAGCCAAAAGCGCCACCAGTACATTGCCTTCCATGCGCGGCATGGTTTCGATGAGGCAAGACTCGCCGATTTCGCCCAACAGGCGCGTCATCTTTGCGCGGCCCACTTCCTGGTGCGCCATTTCGCGGCCGCGGTGAAAAATCATCGCGCGTACTTTGTGGCCTTCACCAAGGAAGCGAATGATCTGATTCTTGCGAACCTGATAATCGTGTTCCGCGGTAGCCGGCCGAAACTTTACTTCTTTCAGCTGCGAGCCGCGGCTGCTCTTGCGCTGTTGATGCGCCTGCTTGTTCTGCTGGTAAAGGAACTTGCCGTAATCGGTGATCTTGCAAACTGGCGGATCGGCAGTAGGTGAAATCTCCACCAAATCCAGCCCGCGTTCGCGCGCCAATCGAACCGCTTCATACGGCTGCATTACCCCGAGCTGGCCACCTTGCTCGTCAATCACACGGACTTCGCGCGCCCGAATGCGCTCATTGACGCGAGTCCGATCAGTCTGTTGCCGGAAATTCCGATCTGCGATATTTCCCCCTAATGAACTGAAAGTGCCTGACTGCCCGCCTCGCCGGACAGCAAGGCCCGAATTCTGAAATTCATGTGATTCCGAAAGTGAACCGGAAGGTCACAACCCGAACCGCACAGTGCGAAATCCTCTGGGGACGGGTTTCAAAGTATAGCACGTGCCATGCGGCAGGAAACAAGGGGTTCGTCTGCTCCGGCGCAGGGTAAGCTTTATCTCTCAGGAAGTCACGTCGAACCTGCCCTTCGGGCCTTCGATGGTGGCTTTCAGCAGGCTGTGCTTGCCGAGAGACAAGGGCAGATCGAGCTTGAGCGCCATGATTTTCCCAGAGACCTCTCTGGCTTCTTTGTCCGGCGCCATGGCTTCGAAACTGATTAGCCGGCATCCTTGCGGCGAATCCACCGACGGGTGGATCGAGTCGCTGCTCCACTCGATAAAAAATGGCAGCAGTTGCGTCGTATCGTTCCTCAATCGCACTACTTTCCACGTGAGCACGCGACCATCAGGCCGCTTCCGCGAACCGGGCATCGGCCCGTCAAGCGCGAAACCCTGTTCCGTCAGGCGAGCCGCGAACGCATCGATGTTCGGCCGGTGCGCGGCCCATCCAACGATAACGGGATCTTCCGTCAGTGTTCCCAGATCTCGCGAGTCCAGGCTGGCGTCTTGTTTTGGATCGGGCGCGATGATCTCGAGATACCGATTCTCGCCAAGGGAAAGCAGAGAGTTTTGTGTTCCAGCGCCGGGATGCACTCCGCCGAATTTCGCGCGAACGCCGGTCAGCTCTTCAACATAGGCGATTCCGCGATCGAGGTTGTCGCAACCGAGAAGGATATGATCCAGCAATGTCGGTATCCGAGCGGGTGCTTCGGCAAGTATCGGAACGCCAGAAGCAAGAGACGCCGCCCACGTCGCAGTCGCAGCAACAAACGCTCGGCGTGAGATCGTCTCCGGCACGCGGTAGATCGTACGCTTACGTGCGATCCGCGACAAGCACGGGGAAATGCCGTCTACAAACTGATTGCCGCTGTATTCTGGCCGCGCTTGCAGAGGTAGGCGTGCCAGAAAAGTCGCGCAGCCACGGCTCGATAGGGGCGCCACGGAGCGCTCATCTTTTCCAGTTTCTCTGGGGATGGGCGAATGTGCAGGCGTTTCACTTCTTGCACCGCGGTTGCCAGCGCGAGATCGCCGACGGGCCAGATATCCGGCCGGCGCAACGCGCTTAGGAGATAGATGTCGGCTGTCCAGTTGCCGATCCCTTTGAGCGCGATCAGCATCTTGCGTGCGCAGTCGTCGTGCAGATCATGCAGTTCGCCCAGATCGAAGTGCCCACGATGCAGCGATTCGGCGAGCAGTCGCGTGTACAGAGTTTTCTGACGGCTGAAGCCGATTTGTTTGAGTTCGGTGTCGCTGAGGCGAAGAAATCGCGTCGGAGTGAGCTGTTTGGTTGCGGCGAGCAGCCGTTGATACGCGGCGCGAGCGGAGGCTAGTGAAACCTGTTGCTCGAGAATGATGTACACAAGCGACGGGAAGCCGGGCTCGCGAACCCACAGCGGAGGGCGGCCGTATGTCGTCAGAACTGCTGCGAGATCTGCGTCGCGCTGTGCCAGTTTTTCCACGGCATCAAGGAAGAATTCTTCGGTGAGAAAAATGCGCGGAGCCTGCAGTTCGATGGCGCGACTCGAGGACATCGCTGAAATTGTTATGCGATGGCGCGCGATGCGATTTCCTGGTGCAGCGATTCGACCACTTCGGCGAGCGGCTTGGGTCCGAGATCGCCCTTGCTGCGATGACGAACGGAAACCGTGCCCGCTTCCGCTTCTTTGCCGCCGACCACCATCATGTACGGGATCTTTTGCATCTGCGCATCGCGAATCTTCGCGGGTAATTTCTCGTTGCGATCATCCAGATGCACGCGCACGCCGTGCCGCTTCAGCGTTTCGTAAACATGCTTAGCGTAATCGATCACTTTTTCGCTGACCGGGCAGATTTCCACCTGCACGGGGGCGAGCCATAGCGGAAAAGCTCCGGCGTAGTGCTCCACCAGGATGCCGAAGAAGCGTTCGACGGAGCCGAGCAGCGCGCGGTGCACCATTAGCGGCTGATGACGAGCGCCATCTTCGCCGATGTATTGCAGATTGAAGCGCGCAGGCAGGTTGAAGTCAAACTGCACGGTGGTGAGCTGCCACGGGCGGCCGATGGCGTCAATCAGCTTCACATCGATCTTGGGACCATAGAACGCCGCTTCGCCTTCGATTTTCTTGAAGGGAATATTCATGCGCTTCATCGTGTCGCTAAGCGCGGCGGTGGCGCGGTGCCAGTCTTCCGGTTTCCCGGCATAATTTTCGGGATGTGATGCGTCCCAGTCGGAAAGCTCGACCTCAAATTTATCGAAGCCAAAATTCTTCATCACCGCGAACGCGAAATCCATACAAGCTGCAACTTCGCTTTCGATCTGCGACGGCACGCAGAAGATATGTGCGTCGTCCTGCGTGAACCCACGTACGCGCAGTAAGCCGTGCAGCACGCCGCTGCGTTCGTACCGATACACGGTGCCCAACTCGGCGAGCCGCACAGGAAGATCGCGATAGCTGCGCAGCTTCGACTTATAAATAAGGATGTGGCCGGGACAATTCATCGGCTTCAGCTGGTATTCCGCTTTTTCTACTTCCACCGGGCCAAACATGTTGTCTTTGTAATAACCGGTGTGGCCGCTGGTATTCCACAAGTCGCGGCGCATGATGTGCGGCGTGTAAACCAGATCGTAGCCGCGCTGCTGTAATTCGGCGCGTAGCCAGTCTTCCACGATCGTGCGGATCAGTCCGCCCTTGGGATGCCAGAAAATCAGCCCAGGTCCGGCCTCTTCCTCGATGCTGAACAAGTCCAACTCCGCGCCGATCTTGCGATGATCGCGGCGCTTGGCCTCTTCCAGCCGATGCAAATACTCATCGAGCTCTTTCTGTGTGAAGAAGCAAGCTGCATAAATGCGCTGAAGCTGTGGGTTGCCTTCATGGCCTTTCCAATACGCACCCGCAACGCTCATCAGCTTGAATGCGGTGATGCGCTTGGTCGAAGGGATATGCGGGCCACGGCAGAAGTCAATGAATTTGCCGGTGGTGTAAAACGAAACCATCGGTTCGACTGCTTTTTCTTCCACTAACTCGCATTTGAAAACCTGATTCGACTTCTTGTATAGCTCAATAGCCTCGGGCTTGGGCATGAGCTTGCGTTCGTTCTGCAAGTCCTGCGCTGCAAGCTCATGCATCTTCTTTTCGATTTTTGCGAGATCGTCAGGAGTAAACGGCTGCTCGCGCAAGAACTCATAGAAAAATCCCGTGTCCACCGGCGGACCGATACCCAGCTTCACGTCTGGATACAGCTCCATCACCGCCGCTGCAAGCAGATGCGCCGCCGAATGGCGAAACACGAACAATGAGTCCGGATCTTTTTCCGTTAAAATTTGCAGTTTGACGTCGTGATCGAGCGGCCGCCGCAGATCAACCAACTCGCCGGCGCCATCATTGGTCTCGGCTACGCGCGCCACCAGCGCGGCATCCGCCAAGCGCGGCGAGATCTTCCTCGCGATATCCGCGGGTGTCGTGCCCTTTGGCACTTCCTGAACTTTGCCGTCCGGCAAAGTAATGTGAATCGCATCCATGCTGAGGTTCACCTGAGAGCGAAACAAGCTTATCGGCGCGACACAGGTCGGTCAAGGCGCGCGGTCCGCCCCAATTAGAGACTAAATTAAAGTGACGGACTCGAATCCGGAGAAATGGAAATCGCCGGTGACCAGGGTGGCGCGGCAAGTTCTCGCTACCGCATAAATTATCGCATCCGCCATTGCGAGTTTGCCTTCGATGCTGATTCTAGCGGCAAACTCCGCCATGGAAACGTCCAGATCGATTATCCTCTCGTGAAAGCCGAACGCCCCGGACAGAAACTCCTGCGCGAGGCGGCTGGTGCCCTCGCGCCTGAGCTTCTTGTAGACCTCATAGACCACGATAGTTGGTAGAAGGACGAATTCGGGCTTGTCGAGATACTTCGCGAAGCCCTCGGCCTTAGGGCCATCCCCGATGTACTCGATCCAGCCAGAAGAATCCACCACGTAGCGTTCAGAAGCGTTCGGTGTGGTCACGATCGCCTTCCTTCCAAGTTAGGCCTTTGGCCATGCCTCGAAGGCTTTTTATGGATCGGGCAGGCGCCAGATGTATGGTGTTCTCCACGGCATACACGTGGAGTTCTTGTCCAGCCTCCAACTTCAATGCGTCGCGCACTTTCTTCGGGATCACCACTTGAAATTTGGGTGACACTTTCACTGTCTCCATGGATCCCCTATCCACCCTTTCTACGAACGATCCCGATTGTGTCATACAAATATGGCATCGATCACCATTAGACTACTACAAAAACATATCGAACGCAACAATGTAAAGTGGTTTTAGGTAGATCGCACTGTATCAGTAAGATGCAAATGCAATCATCGATCATTTAGCGCTCTGAATTTGGGATCGGAACGAATAGAAGTGAAGGCTTCCTGCATTCTCAGCCAGTACAAGAACGCTTCCTTATCGGGATCGTCAGCCTTGGCTCGCCTAAGCGCCTCTAATGCACCCTTACGATCTCCGGCTATCGCACACGCAGTGGCCAAACTCCGTAGAGCCCAAAGGGAGTCAGGCTGGGCCGCTAGTGCGAGCTGAAAGTAGCTCCTGGCGGCATCGGCGTCCTTACTCCCAAGCCGATCCAGCCCCGCCTCCAAAGCTTGAGCGAACACATTGGCAACGGCGCGCCGCAGAACACGCGCCTTATCCGCATGCTTCTCGTGTTCCGCTCGCTCCCGCAGGTCGATGATTCGTCTCTCGGTTTGACTCTGGAGGCCGGTTTGATCGGTCGGAGTTTGCCCAAACGAATTCAGCGCGCCCGAAATGTCGGACGTGAGGGTATCCTGCTCCTCAAGTTCCTGCTTTTGCCGCTTCTCAGCGTCGCGCACGTTTTTCTGCGTCGCCAAACGGGCAGCTTCGCGTTGGAACGCCGTAGTGTCCGCAGTTCCGTCGAACGCCGCAGCTGCTTCGCGATATTCCCGCAGCGCAGTGTAAACATCGCCTGATTGCTCCGCCGCCTGGGCGCGCACGCCGAACGCCTGATGTTCCGCGGCTACGAAAGATTCGTCGCGAGGCTCACGCGACTCCTTCATCGCAATGATTCGGAACCACGCGAACGCCTCGTTCATCACCTCCGCCGGAGCCCACTGATGCGGTCCTTCGAAATACCGCAGCGCATGAGGGAATCCGACTTGGCCGAGCGTCTGATCGAGTCGCGTGACTTCGGGATAGTTGAAGTCGAGATCGCCGACCGCTGCGAAAACGGCGAACGTCGACTCACGCGTTGGCGGCCGGCCAATTGGAAACCCAGCGCCGTTTAGCAGCACACCTGCGGCGCATTTGCACACCTGCGCGATATGGGAGGCCACTCGGGCGCCACCGGAAAAACCTGCGAAATAAACGCGGCCGTCATCGATGGAAAAGCGCGTGTGCGTATCGTCAGACATCGCCTGTGCCGCATCGATTTCCACCTTCCACGGACCATTGCGCGAATTATTCGAGCCCACAACGATAAACCCGTAACGTTCCGCTGCCTGTTTCATCCGCTCGACTGGTACATTGCCCCGTGCCAGCGGATCGAACACGTAGACGATGGGCCAGCGTTTCGCGGGCGAATACTGTGAGGGAAGATACATTGCGTAGCTTTGCTCAGGCGCAGTAGTGCATGTGACATGTGGGATGAGCGTCCCAACTTGCAAGGAGATCTGCTCGACAGCGGTGCTTTGGCCCGCAGTGGCATTTCCAATCGCGGCGAACGCAAGCACCAGCCAGTAGACTGTGAGTCGCTCAATCACGATCGTCAGTATAGACGCGCCAATTTAGTTTTTCCTGCAATCCAGACGACATTTCGCTGCCGCTGACACACAAGGTAAACTGATCGGCTCGCGTACTCACGAACCAGACTAAAGGACATTGATGAGATCACTTCTCCCCTTCGTCTTGCTGACAACAGGATCGCTCTTCGCGATGGCAAGCAGCGCGGAAGACGCCAAACCGCTCCCTATGCCGGACGCGCGCTACAAAGCGGACATTCTGCTCGTCGTCGCGCACCCGG
>Ga0136846_1212254_pt1 | contig 11855 bp, 10 predicted proteins | sample HopSoiMetagenom2_FD_96841 | JGI IMG/M metagenome (GOLD analysis project Ga0136846, IMG submission 96841) | Grasslands soil microbial communities from Hopland, California, USA - 2 Assembly 2016 (version 4) | ecosystem: Environmental > Terrestrial > Soil > Grasslands | place: USA: Hopland... | reverse complement strand
GCCCGTGGCGGGTGTCCGGGCGGCCGCCGCCGCGACCAAGGCACGGCGCGTGCCGGCGAACGCGTCGGCACGCCTGGCCTTGCTGCGGACGCGGCGGCTGCGCCGCGCGGCACTCGAAGGCGCGGTGGCCCTCGTCGCGATCGGCGCGTTCGTGGCGTTGCGTCAGCGCGGCGTCGCACCGGCCGGGGGCGCGGAGCAGGGCGACCTGCTCGCCGCCACCGCCCCTGGCGCGGCTGCCTTCACCGGGGCGCTCCTGCTGCGGCGGGTGGTTCCGCTGGGGGCGCTCGTGGCGGTACGCCGGGCATCGCGCGGCCGTGGCGCGCTGCCACTCGTCGCCGCGGCGCGGCTCGCGTCGGCGACACGTGCCCTGCCGTTCGTCGTCGTCGCCACGGCGATGGCGCTGCTCGCTCTCGGTGCCTCGGTCATCGCCACGGAGCGCGAAGGGCAGGCCCTCTCGGCCTGGCAGGTCGTCGGGGCGGACGTGCGGGTGACCACCGCACCGTCACCGTCCGTGGCCGGCCTCGCGGCCGACCTGGCCCGGGCACCGGGCGTCACGGCCGCGGTCGCAGCCCGGGTCGCCGAGGGCGTGGAGGTCTCGGGGAACGCCGGCGGCGGGACGGTTCGGGTGGTCGTCGCGGACGCCGGCGCGTACGCGGCCCTGGTCGCCGCCACCCCGCTGGCGGGTGCCCCTCAGCTCCACGACCTGGCCGCCGGCACGGACCCCGCGGGCAGCACGGGCGCGGCCGCCAAGGGCGGTGCGCTGCCGGTGCTGCTGCGGACGTCGGAGCCGGCGCTCCTGCAGAGCCGCGCGCTGCGCCTCGCCTGGGACGGCGAACCCCACCCGGTCCGCGTGGTCGGCGTGGCGCCGGCGGCCGCCGGCACCGATGTGATGGTGGCGGACACGCGCGCGTTCACCGCGGCGGGTCTGGACGCGGCCCCGGGCACCGTCCTGGTGGTCGGGCCGGGCGCCGAGCGCGCGGTCGCGGCGGCGGGCCTACCGGAGGGAGCGATCACCACCCGCTCGGCCGCGCTGCGCGAGCGGGAGTCGGCCCCGATCCCCGCCGCGCTGTTCCGGCTGGCGGTCGTGTCGACCGGCGTGCTCGTCGTGCTCGGCTGCCTGGGCGTCGTGCTCGGCGCGGCCACCGGGTCACGGGAGCGGGGTGAGACCCTGGCCCGCTTGCGCACGCTCGGCCTTCGCCGCAGGCAGGCCTGGCAGGTGACCCTCGGCGAGCTGCTGCCGCCGGCCCTCGTGGCGGCGCTCGGCGGCCTCGCGGTCGGCGTCCTGCTCGCGCGCCTGTCGCTGCCGTCGCTGGCACCCGAGCTGGTGACGGGGCAGACCGAGGATCCTTCGCTCGTGCTGCCGTGGTGGACCCTGGTGCCCGCACTCGCGATCGTGTCATCGCTCGCGGTGGTCGTGCTGGCCGAGACGTCGGTGCGCCGGCGGGAGCGCCTGGGCCTCGTGCTGCGGGCCGGGGGCTCGTAGCGGCTCGGGATCGAGGTGCGGCGCGATCCTGACGCGCCCCTCCCGCTGCGTCCGGGCTCCGGGGACACGCCCGGACGGGGACGCCGGCTACTGACCCGTGCGCCCGTCGACGCACTCGCGCAACAGGTCGGCGTGCCCGCAGTGCCGCGCGTACTCCTCGATCATGTGGATCAGGATGTCCCGGATGCTCGCCTGTTCCCCCTGCGGCGTGACGGCGCGGGCGTCGAGGTCCGTCAGCCCGTCCAGCCACTCGTCGGCCGCCGCGATCTGGGCCTTCCAGGTGGTGAACGCGTCGTCGACCACCGCCGGGTCCGCGACCGCGGCGTCGAAGTCGAGGTCGGGCTGATCGTCGGTCCAGTACAGCCGGGGCACGTCCGCCTGGCCCCGCAGCACACGCTGGAACCAGTTGTGCTCGACCCGGGCCATGTGCCGCACGAGGCCGAGCAGGCTCATCGTGGACGGCGGCACCGAGCGGGTCGCGAGCTGATCCGCCGAGAGTCCGTCGCACTTCATCCCCAGAGTGAGCCGGTAGTAGGAGATGTATTCGCGGATGGTGGCCAGCTCACCCACGTGGTCGCCCATGACCCGGGGGTCGTCCTCGGGCCGCGCCCAGTTGCCGTCGTAGCCGACCACGCGTTGACCACTCATGGCCACACCCTCGCCGATACCCGCAATATCGCGCCAACAGGATTCACGGCCGGCGGCGTAGGCCCCTCCGGCAGAGCTGCTGATCGCGGGGCCGCTACCGTGCGGCCGTGGAGAACGGCATCGTCGTGGCGCCCGTCCCGGTCCGCGAGCCTGACGTCGTCCGCCTCGTCGAGGCGCTGACGGTCGACCTGGCCGGCCGCGGGTACACGCCCGAGGAGACGTTCGGTTACTCGGTGGAGCAGCTGGCGAGCAGTGGCGTTCACCTGGTCGGGGCGCGCGTGGGGGGCCGGCTGGTGGGGATCGGCGGTCTGGAGCTCCAGGCCGGGGCGACGGCCGAGCTCAAGCGGTTCTACGTCGAGCCGGGGCACCGCGGGTCAGGGGTGGCCGACGCGGTGATGGGGTCGCTGCTGGCCTACGGGCGGGAGCACGGGGTGCGGGTCCTGCGGCTCGAGACGGGCGACCGCCAGCACGTGGCCGTCGCCTTCTACAGGCGGCACGGTTTCGTCGAGGTGCCGCGCTTCCCTCCGTACCTCGCCAGCGAGACCTCGGTCTGCATGCAGCGCGACCTGTGATCAGCCCGGGGCGGCGTGCCCGCCGGTCGACCCCGGCTCCGTGATCCGCCAGAAGTAGCCGTCGGGGTCCAGCAGCCGGAAGTCCCGCAGGCCCCACGGTCGCAGCGTCAGGGCCTCGAGGACCGGCCATCCCGTCGCCGCGACCCGACCGTGTTCGGCGTCGACATCGTCGACCTCGAGGACGAGCTCGACGCCCGTGGGCGGCTGCCGGGCCCCCGGGTCGGCGACCGGTGGCTGCGCGGCGGCCCCGAGCCGGACGTCGCCCCTGCGCAGGGCCAGGTACGGCGGGTCCGCCCGGCGCTCGTCGCGGACGACGTCGAACGCCAGGACGTCGACGTAGAAGCGGAGCGTCTCGTCCACGTCGCTCGGGAAGATCTCGCATCTGAGCACGGCACCCACCCGCTCACTGTCGCAGCAGCGAATGGCGTTGACGACCTCGACAAGATGTCGGGTATGCGTAGCTTCGAGGATCTGCTCGACGAAGCCGCCGCAGTGGACGTATCGGGCTGGGACTTCGGCTGGCTCGACGGCCGCGCCACCGAGGAGCGCCCGCCGTGGGGGTACGCGCGACTGCTGGCGTCGCGCCTGGCCACCGTCTCGTCGGCCCTCGACGTCGACACCGGCGGCGGCGAGATCATCGCCGAGGTCCCGCAACTGCCGGCCAGGATGGTCGTCACCGAGGGGTGGCCGCCGAACGTCGAGCGGGCCCGCGCCCTTCTCGCGCCGCGTGGTGTCGAGGTCGTGCGCGTCGAGCCGGGGGAGCCGCTGCCCTTCGCCGCCGGCAGCTTCGAACTCGTCTCGAGCCGGCATCCCGTGGCCCCTCACTGGCCCGAGCTGGCTCGCGTGCTCGTCGCCGGCGGCACGTACTTCGCGCAGCACGTCGGGCCGGACTCGGCGAGCGAGCTCATCGAGTACTTCGTGGGTCCCTTGCCGACGGGTCCGCATGTCCGTGACCCCGAGCGGGAGGGTGCCGCTGCCCGCCGGGCCGGGCTCGACGTCGTGGATCTTCGCACCACCCGCTGCCGGATGGAGTTCTCCGACATCGGCGCCGTCGTCTACGTCCTCCGGAAGTGCGTCTGGTGGGTGCCGGACTTCTCCATCGAGCGGTACCGGGAGACGCTCCGGCGACTGGACGCCGACATCCGGGCGCACGGCCCCTTCGTCGCCCACTCGACGCGGACGCTCATCGAGGCCCGGCGGCTCTGATGTGCCCGATCAGGCAGGCGCCCCGCCGACGCGACCTTGACCACGCCGTTCAGGTGTCCAGGCGCGGCAGCGTGGGCCACCGGTCGGAAGCCCAGGCAGGCCAGCTCTCGAACGGTGTCGGAGGCGGAGGAAGTGAGAAGCCTTGAAGCTCGTCGGCCGTGGGCGGCGTGAACTGGGCGCGGAACCGCTCGTGATCCTCGAGGGTCATCTCGAAGGTCTCCTCGGGAGAGTCGCGCCACCGGGCGGACGCCCGCCTCCTGCGCTCGTCCTCGGGAAGAGTCACGTAGTGCATCTCGAAGTCTGCCCCCGCGAGGTCGGCGATCGCGCGGAGGGCGTGTCGCTCGTCCGGTGACCAGCAGCCGAAGTCGAGGATCACGGACACGCCCGCTTGCAACACCTGGTGGCCGACCCAGACGAGGCGGCCTTCCAGAACGTCTCGCTTCCCAGCGAAGGCGGCCCAGTGCAGCCCGAACAGCGGCACCATCCACTCGTCGGGTGTCAGTCGCAAGGCACCGCTCGCCCGCTCCAGGTCGCGGGCAAGGGTCGTCTTGCCCACCCCAGGCAGGCCGACCGTGAGATGCAGGATCGGCCGTGGAACCACGGGGATCACCCTGCCGGTCGCACTGCCCAGGCCGCCATCGGATTGCTTCTGATCGGTCCCCTCACCAGGCGGACCTGATCACGTCGCGCGGTCGCGGCCGATCCAGGAGCGGCCCTCGAAGTGGTCAGGCCCAGGTAGGTCTTGGTTCGGGGTAGCGGCTTTCCCGGAGGCAGCCGCCGCACGCGAACGCGATCTGACAGGTCAGGCGCTACAGGCCCTGAGCGAGCCGGTAGTAGGCCTGGTTCCAGCGCACCTGATCACGGAAGCGGCGCCGAGTGGTGTCCTCGTCGATGAGTAGCAACTCCGCGCCCGCGAGCTCGGCGAAGATCTCGAAAGCCTCGATGCCCGCCGCGGTGGACAGCACGGTGTGGTGCGCTCCACCGGCAGTGAGCCAGCACTCGGCGCTCGTGGCGAAGTCGGGTCGGGGCTGCCAGACCGCGCGCGCGACAGGCAGGTGGGGCAGGTCGGCCGGCGGCTCAACCACGTCGACGACGTTGGCGGTGAGTCTGAATCGATCCCGCATGTCGGCGAGCGAGACCACGACGCCCTCGGCGGGATCGGCGTTGAAGACCATCCGCACCGGGTCCTCTCGACCACCGATGCCGAGTGGGTGGATCTCCACTCGAGGCGTCGCCGTTGTGAGCGTCGGGCAGATCTCGAGCATGTGTGCACCGAGAATGAGCTCACGGCCCGGCGTGAGGTCGTAGGTGTAGTCCTCCATGAGTGAGGCGCCGCCGGGAAGACCGGCGCCCATGACCTTGGCGGCGCGGACGAGCAGCGCGGTCTTCCAGTCGCCCTCGGCGCCGAAGCCGTAGCCCTTGGCCATGAGGCGCTGAACCGCGATGCCCGGCAGCTGTCGCAGACCTCCCAGATCCTCGAAGTTCGTCGTGAACGCCTTCGCCCCGATCGACGACAGCAGAGATTCGAGGGCGCGTTCCTGGCGAGCGGCGTACCGCAGCGATTCGTGCCGATCGCCCCCTCGGCGCAGCTGGGCCACCACCTCGTACGCGTCCTCGTACTCGGCAACCAGGTCGTGGACCTCGGTCTCGAGGACGTCCTCGACCGAGGCGACCAGGTCATTGACGCCCCAGGTGTTCACCGACACACCGAACCTGATCTCGGCCTCGGTCTTGTCGCCTTCCGTGACCGCGACGTTGCGCATGTTGTCGCCGAAGCGCGCCAGCCTCAGGGACCGGGTGGCGTCGATGCCCGCGGCTGCCCGAACCCAGGTGCCGACCCGTCGGGTCACGGTCGGGTTCGACGTGTGCCCCGCGACCGTCGTGCGGACGATGCCCATGCGCGATGCGATGTAGGCATACTCGCGGTCGCCGTGCGCGGCCTGGTTGAGGTTCATGAAGTCGAAGTCGATGTCCGCCCACGGCAGCTCGACATTGGCCTGGGTGTGCAAGTGCAGCAGGGGCTTTGCCAGAACCGACAGGCCCGCGATCCACATCTTGGCGGGGCTGAACGTGTGCATCCACGTGATGACACCGAGAACCCGGTCGTCGCTGTTCGCGTCGAGCATGGCCCGGCGGATCGATTCGGAGTCCTTGAGAACCGGCTTCCACACGATGCGCGCCGGCACGTCGTCGGATACGTCGAGCGTTTGTGCCACTTCCAGTGACTGGGCTGCAACTTGCCGCAGTGTGTCCTCGCCGTACAGATCCTGGCTTCCGGTGAAGAACCAGATCTCACGGTCGGCGTACGGCTTGCTCACGCGTCAATCTCCTGCTGCTCGATGGTGGGGGTGGCCTCCGGGGCCGGCGTGGAGCCACCCTGGCCGTAGACGTGCCGGTAACGGCTGTAGAGGGAGTCGATCGCCGCCGGGTCGATCTCGACTGGCTCGCCCAACTGGCGCGCGACATGCACCGTGCGCGCGACCTCCTCGAGCATCACCGCGGCCTTGACCGCGGCGCGCGCGTCGGCGCCGACGGTGAACGGACCGTGGTTGCGCATGAGGACCGCGGGGCTGCGCGACCCCGCCAGTGTCTCGACGATGCCGCGGCCGATCGAGTCGTCGCCGATCACCGCGAACGGGCCGACCGGGATGGAGCCGACGAACTCATCGGCCATCATCGTCAGAACGCACGGGATCGGCTCGGCGCGCGCGGCCCAGGCTGTGGCGTACGTCGAGTGCGTGTGCACGACGCCGCCGACCTCCGGCCGGTTCCGGTACACGTACGCGTGCGCGGCGGTGTCGGACGAGGGCGACCGGTCGCCCAGCACCCGATTGCCGTCGAGGTCGCACACGACCATCGCTTCGGCCGTGAGGTCGTCGTACGTCACGCCCGACGGCTTGATCACGAGCAGGTCCTCCCCGCCGGGGACGCGCACGCGCTGCGAAACGTTGCCCGCGGTCCAGACGACGAGCCCCCAGCGCGGCAGCTCGGCGTGCAGCAGCGCGACAACCTCGCGCGTGCGCCGCACGTCGTTCGCGACGTGAAGCGGGACACCTCTCGCGCCGTCCGGCCTGCCGGTGGTGGTGGTCATTCTCAGTGGGTCCTGTCTGTGGGGGGCCGGGGGGACGAGGAGGCGCACCGCAACGCGGCACAACACAGTGCGGTCGAGTCGGCGGCCGTCAGGTCGCGTCGATCGCCGCGCGCTCGATGGCGAGGCCGGCGACGTACCGCTCGAGGTACGCGCCGAACCCGGCGACGTCGTGAGCGTCGGGTTCGATGACCTCGATCGCGGCGCCGGCGAACACGTGCTCCGCGAGGTACGTCGCGAGGTCCCTCTCCTCGACGGCGCCGAGGAAGGACGCGAGCACCGCGATGCCCCACGCGCCGCCCTCGCCGGCGGTGCCCCCGAGAGCGACCGGGACGCCCAGCGCGGCCGCGAGGAACCGCTGCGCGACACCCCGCGTACGGAATATCCCACCGTGCGCGACCAGCTCGTCTATCTCGGCGCCCTCCTTGTCGAGGACGCGCATCCCGAGGCTGAGGGCCGAGAACGCCCCGTAGATCTGCGCACGCACGAAGTTGGCCAACGTCAGCCGGCTGTCGGGCGCGCGCACGACGAGAGGCCGGCCCTCGACGAGGCCGGTGACCGGCTCGCCGGAGAGTGTGTTGTACGCGAGCAGGCCGCCCGCGTCGGCGTCAGCGTTCAACGCTTCGCCGAGCAGCGCTGTGAACACCTGGTCGCCGTCCGTGGGGTGGCCGAGAACGTCGGCGAACCGGCCGAACAGCGTCGCCCAGGCGCCGAGCTCACTGGCGCCGTTGTTGCAGTGCACCATGGCCACCGGATCTCCGGCGGGAGTGGTCACGACGTCGATCTCGCGGTGCACGGACGACAGGCCACGCTCGAGCACGACCATCGCGAAGATGCTTGTACCGACGCTGACGTTGCCGGTGCGCGGCATGACCGCGTTGGTGGCCACCATGCCCGTCCCCGCGTCGCCCTCGGGTGGGCACAGAGGGATATCCGATCGCAACGTGCCGGTCGGGTCGAGCAGACGCGCACCTTCCATGGTCAGCCGACCCGCCTCCCGGCCCGCGACCAGCACCTCCGGCAGGACGTCGGAGACCCGGATCTCGAGCTGCCGCTCGGCGAGGAGCGCGTCGACGATCGCGACCATGTCCGCGTCGTACGTGTGGGTCGTCGGGTCGATCGGGAACATGCCGGACGCGTCGCCGACGCCGAGCACCTTGCGGCCGGTGAGCCGCCAGTGCACGTACCCAGCCAATGTCGTGAGGTGCCGCACCCGGTGCACGTGTGGCTCGTCGTCGAGCGCCGCCTGGTACAGGTGCGCGATCGACCAGCGCAGCGGCACGTTGAACCCGAGCCGCTCGCTGAGCTCATGGGCCGCGCGCTCGGTGGTCGTGTTGCGCCAGGTGCGGAAGGGGACAAGCAGCTCATCACCCGCGTCGAACGCGAGGTAGCCGTGCATCATCGCGGACACGCCCAACGCCTCGAAGGTCGTGGGCCGAACTCCGTACCGGCGCTCGACGTCTGCGAACAGGCCTGCGACGCATGCGGCGAGTCCGACCCACACGTCGTCCAGCGCGTACGTCCAGCGACCGCCGATGAACTGGTTCTCCCACGCGTGGCTGCCGGTCGCGAGCACGGTTGCGTCCGGGCTGATGAGACACGCCTTGATGCGGGTCGATCCCAGCTCGATGCCCAGCGTCGCACGACCTGCGGCGATGGTCCCGCGTACCTGCTCGTCGAGCTTCGTCGTCATCTGGCTTCCTCTCCTTCGGCGAGGCGGTACGGTAGCAGTGATCGACTGTGAAGGATCACATCCCGATCCTGTCTACGCCTGGGGCGATGGTAGTGCTCTCGATGACAACGAGGACGTTACGAAAATGTGATCGCTAACAACCTACCCCCGACCTGCATGTGAGCGATAACATCCCCGCCACGGACCCGGCTCAGCAGGGTTCACGACTCAGTCCGGCAGCGTCGCCGGGCTCAAAACGAGGAGGTTTTGGATGAGGAAGAGGCTGCTCGCCGGGCTCGCGCTGGTAGGGGCCCTCTCGCTCGCGATGACCGGATGCGGCTCCGGCTCCAGCGGCGGCGCCGCCACCGCGAGCGGCAGTTCCGGCGGCAAGGTGATCACGGTCGGATTCGCCCAAACCGGCTCGGAGTCCGGCTGGCGTGCGGCGAACACCCAGTCGATGAAGGATGCGTTCTCCGCGGCGAACGGCTTCAAGCTCATCTTCAACGCCGCGGACAACAAGCAGGAGGCCCAGATCGCGGCCGTCCGAAGCTTCATCAACCAGGGCGTCGACGCGATCGTCATCGCGCCGATCACGGTGGACGGCTGGGACGACGTGCTCAAGGAGGCCAAGGCCGCCAAGATCCCGGTCATCCTCGAAGACCGCACCATCAATGTGTCCGACCCCAGCCTCTACGCGGCCTGGATCGGCGACGACTTCAAGAAGGAGGGCCAGACCGCCGGGGAATGGGCCAAGAAGACGGGGACGAGCCCGACGAACATGGTCGTGCTCGAGGGCACGACCGGCTCGGCGCCGGCGCTCGACCGCGCGACCGGGTTCGCCGCCGGCGCGGCGGGCGCACCCATCACGAAGCTCGCCTCACAGACCGGCAACTTCACGCGTGCCGACGGCAAGACAGTGATGGAAGGCTTCTTGCAGAAGTACGGCAACAAGATCCAGATGTTGTTCGCACAGAACGACGACATGGGCCTCGGCGCGCTCGACGCGATCAGCGCCGCAGGCATGGTGCCTGGCAAGGACATCAAGATCGTGACGATCGACGCAACGCACGACGGCCTGCAGGCCCTTGCCGACGGCAAGTTCAACTACGTCGTCGAGTGCAACCCGCTGCTCGGCGCCCAGGTCGCCGACCTCGTCAAGAAGGTCGTCGCGGGCCAGCCGGTCCCGAAGTCGCAGGTCGCCTCGGACCAGTCCTTCACCCAGGAGCAGGCGAAGGCCGCGCTGCCTGACCGAAAGTACTGAGCCGCTCGGTCCTGCTGTCGACGGGCCGGGGGTCGGCCTCGTGCCGGCCCCCGGCCCGTCCCACCGCGAAGGAAGCCGCAATGTCCCTCATCGACGCCGAGACGACGAGCGACACGCTCGTCGCGGTGCGCGGCATCACCATCCAGTTCCCTGGGGTGAAGGCCCTCGACGACGTCGACCTCGACCTGCGCGCGGGCGAGGTCCACGCGCTCATGGGCGAGAACGGGGCGGGGAAGTCGACGCTCATCAAGGCGCTCACAGGTGAGTACAGCGTCGACGCCGGCACCATCACGGTCGCCGGCGAGCTGCGCGTGTTCCACGGCACCGCCGACGCGCAGTCGGCCGGCGTGTCGACGGTCTACCAAGAGGTCAACCTCTGCACGAACCTGTCGGTCGGCGAGAACGTCATGCTCGGCCACGAGTTGCGTCGCGCTGGCCGCATCGACTGGCGCGCGACGCATCGAGCGGCCGCGCAGCACCTCGAGAACCTCGGCGTCGGGATCGACACCCGTACGGCGCTCGGAACCCACTCGATCGCCGTTCAGCAGCTCGTGGCGATCAGCCGCGCGATGGTGACGGACGCGAAAGTCCTCGTGCTCGACGAGCCCACGTCGAGCCTGGACCGCAGCGAGGTCCAGCAACTGTTCAGCGTCATGCGCGACCTGCGCTCTCGTGGCGTCGCGATCCTGTTCGTCACGCACTTCCTCGACCAGGTCTTCGAGATCGCGGACCGGTGCACCGTCCTGCGCAACGGTCGGCTCGTCGGCGAGCACCGGATCGACGACTTGTCACCCGGATCGCTTGTGACGCTCATGCTGGGCCGCGAACTCGAGGACCTCGCCGCGCTCTCCAGCGCCGCGTATCGTCACGTCGATCGGTCGGGGACCCCTGTCGTCCGCGCGATGGGCACGGGACGCAAGGGCGTCATCGAGCCCACGGACGTCGAGGTCTACCCCGGCGAGGTCGTGGGCATCGCGGGGCTGCTCGGCTCGGGTCGCACCGAGCTCGCACGCCTCCTGGCCGGCGCCGACCACGCGGACTCCGGGCAGATCGAGGTCGCGGGAAAGGCCGCCAGGCTCACGAGTCCACGCCACGGAATCAACCACGGCATCGCCTACTCGCCGGAGGACCGCCGCGCCGAGGGTATTCTCAGCGACCTGACCGTCGCCGAGAACATCGTGCTCGGCATCCAGGCGAGCAGGGGATGGCGCAAGCTTCACAAGGCCGAGCGAGATGCCGTCGTGTCCGAGTACATCGCTGCCCTGGGCGTCCGTCCCGCGAGCCCGAACGTGCTCATCCGGAACCTTTCCGGCGGTAACCAGCAGAAGGTGTTGCTCGCGCGGTGGCTGGCCACCGCACCCGCGCTCCTGATCCTCGACGAGCCGACGCGCGGCATCGACGTCGGCGCCAAGGCCGATATCCAGAGCAAGGTGGCCGAGCTTTCCGAGCGCGGCCTGTCGGTCGTGTTCATCTCCTCCGAGCTCGAGGAGGTGCTGCGGCTGTCGCAACGGATCGTGGTGATGCGCGACCGTCGCAAGATCGGCGAGCTCTCCCCGCACGATGTCGACGTCGACGGAGTGATCGACTTCATAGCGCACGAGGGCCGGGAGGGAGCGGCGTGAGCGCCATCGCCAAGCATCGGCTGTTCTGGCCCATCACGGTGCTGCTCGCACTCATCCTGGCCAACACGCTGTCGCGGCCGACGTTCGTCCGCATCACCGTGCACGACGGGCGGCTGTACGGCTCTCTCATCGACATCCTGCGCAACAGCGCACCGCTCATGCTCGTGGCGCTCGGGATGACACTCGTGATCGCGACCCGGGGCATCGACCTGTCGGTCGGCGCGGTGATGGCGGTCTCCGGGGCGGTAGCCCTCACGATCATCAAGAATTCGGGCGACCCGGCGAACCCCTCGGTGCTCGCGT
>Ga0136846_1244115_pt1 | contig 11856 bp, 6 predicted proteins | sample HopSoiMetagenom2_FD_96841 | JGI IMG/M metagenome (GOLD analysis project Ga0136846, IMG submission 96841) | Grasslands soil microbial communities from Hopland, California, USA - 2 Assembly 2016 (version 4) | ecosystem: Environmental > Terrestrial > Soil > Grasslands | place: USA: Hopland... | reverse complement strand
TTCCCAGTGGCCGAAGATCTTTATGCGACTCAACCCACCTGGCTCGGCAAGATCAGCGATAGGCAAACCGCGCGGCTCAACGCGCTCCCGCAGGACGAGCAACGGGTCGGGGTGGCGAGGGTCGCGGGGCTTCTGACTGTTGCGGCCCGGCACGGGATATCGTCCGCGCGAGCCGAGCAGTGCCTGAAGAGCGATGCTGCGCTCGCCGAACTCGATCAAATGGCGCAGAAGGCCTCCGAAGCCGGAGTTCAGGGCACACCCACCTTCTTCGTCAATGGCAAGCTCGTCGATGCATCCGACTGGGCGACGCTGGAGCCCTTTCTTAAGGACGCCGGCAGCTAAGGTGAGCGCGGGGGGAGGCATCGAGAGTTGAGGATCCGGCGACTCAAGCTCAGTGGCTTCAAGAGCTTCGTCGAACCGGCCGAGCTGCGGATTGAGCCCGGCCTGACCGGAGTGGTCGGCCCTAACGGCTGCGGCAAATCGAATCTGCTCGAAGCCATTCGTTGGACGATGGGCGAATCCAGCCCGAAGTCGCTGCGCGGCGGCGGCATGGACGACGTCATCTTCGCCGGCACCGCAACCCGGCCGCCGCGCGACTTTGCCGAGGTCTCGATCCTTCTCGAAAGTTCCGACGAGGACGGCAAGCCGCGCGAGAGCGAGGTGACACGCCGGATCGAGCGCGGCACCGGGTCGGCTTACCGGATCGACGGGCGTGACGTCCGGGCCAAGGACGTTTCCTTGTTGTTTGCTGACGCAGCGACGGGCGCCCACTCGCCGGCGCTCGTCAGTCAGGGCAAGATCGGCGCGGTCATTGCGGCCAAGCCGGTTGAGCGACGCCAATTGTTGGAAGAAGCGGCGGGCATTTCCGGCCTGCACGCTCGGCGCAAGGATGCCGAGCAGAAGTTGCGCGCCGCCGAAGCCAACCTGACCCGGCTCGGAGAAATCCTCGGCGACCAAGAGCAGCGTGCCGCCCAACTGCGACGGCAGGCGCGCGCCGCTGAACGTTATCGCAAGCTGACCGACCAAATCCGGGGCGTCGAGGCACGCCTGCTCCACGCCCGCTGGACCGAAGCGGAACAAGCAGCGGAAGCCGCCTTGGCCGAAGCGAAGGCCGCTGCCGACGAGGTCGAGCGCATCCACCTCGCCATCGCCGCCGCGCAGGCCGCGCAGGATCGGGCGAACGAGGCGCTGGCAGTCAGGCGCAATGCGCTGACCGAGTTTCGCGACCAGGGTCATGAGCTCGCGCACCAGTTGGCGACGGCACGGGCCCGGCGCGACACCGTGGGGCGGCGGCTGACAGAACTCGAGCGCCTCGAACGGACGCTAGGCGACGACATTGCCCGTGAGGAATCGCTGAAGGGCGATGCCGCACAGGCCATCGCGCAGCTCGACGAAGAACGCTCCGCAATCGGCCAGCGGCTCGAAGATGCCGAAACGCATTCGGCGCGGATCGCGACCGATCTCACCGCTGCCGAAACGGCGTCACGCGAGTCCGAAGCCGCGCTTGCGGAATTGCTCGCGCGGCAGGCGGCCATGCGCGCCGAGCGGCGCGTTGCGGAGGCTGCACTGGAAGCCGCCAAAGCGCAGCTGGGCAGGACCGAGCAGGAGCGACAGAAGCTCGCCGATCAATTCCAGGCGATCGGCGACGGGAGCGAGCAAGAAGGCGCGCGGATCGATGCCGAAGCGAGCGCAAAAGCTGCCGCTGAAACGCTTGCCTCGGCGGAAGCGAAGCGGGTCGAGGCCGAGGAAGGCAGGGCGTCGGCGGCCGAAGCGCGCGACGCTGCCGAAAGCCAGTTGGCATCGGCGAGGGCAGCTTTATCAGCCGCGCGATCCGAGCATGATGCGCTCGCCCGGGCTCTCGAACACGGAGGTGGCGCGGCGATCGCCAGCCTCAAGGCGGAGCCGGGATACGAGCGCGCGCTGGCTGCGGCGCTCGGTGAGGACGCCGAGGCGGCGGTCGGTGGTGACGGGCCGCGGCGCTGGCAGGGCAGCGAGGAGTCGGCGAGCGATCCCGCCTTGCCAGCGGGGACAGGGTGCATCGCCAACCACGCCACTGCGCCTGCTGAACTGCTGCGCCGGCTTCGGCAGGTGGCGGTTGTCGAGGAAGACAAAGGCCAGCCGCTAGCCGTCGGCCAGCGACTGGTGACGCTCGACGGGCAGCTTCGGCGGTGGGACGGGTTCGTCGCCGTCAGTGGCGGCGCCGCTGCGGCGGAGCGCTTAATCCGAGCGAACCGGCTGTCCGAGTTGGCGGCGCAATTGCCCGGCCTGAATCGCGTCGTCGAAGCCGCAGCAGCGGAGCGGGACGGCGCACTTGGCGCGATGGAGCGGTGCCGCAAAGCTGCGGAAGAGGCGCGGACCGCGGCGCTCTCCGCTGAGCGCGATGCGCGCGAAGCGGGGCGGGCGATCGACGTGGCAGCGGCGGCGATGGAGCGGATCGAGGCCCAGCGCAGCAGTCTTGTCCAGCGTCAGGCCGATCTCGACCCGGTTCTTGATGCGTCTCGTGAAGCGCTTACTGTTGCCGAACGAGTGCTTTCGAGCCTCCCCGACCCTGCCGCGCTCGAGCATGAAGTCGAGTCCTCGCGAACCAGTGCCGCGAACTCCGCATCGGCTGTCGCCGACAAGCGCGCGGAGGCCGCGACCAAAGCGCGTGAGACCGCCGCCGACCGCGAACGGTGGAGCTCTGCCGCACGCGAGCAGTCGGAATGGCGCAAGCGGCAGACCGATGCCGAGCAGCGACTCCATTCTGCCGTCGAGCGCCAACAGCAACAGGCGGCCGAACGGGCCGACCTGTCGAAGGAACCGGCCGCGCTCGACGCCAGGATAGGCGAGCTGGAGCAGGCCAACGATCAGAGCCAGGTCCGGATCGGCGAAGCCGCCGCCGCGGAACGCGAAGCTGAAGAAGCGGTGGCCGCCGCCGCCCAGGCCATGTCGGCCGCGAATGAGCTTTCCGCCGATACGCGCGAGCGCCGCGCCGCTGCTGCAGCGCGCGCCGAGGCTCAGCAGGCCCGCAGCGCCGAATTTGCCCGGCAGGCAGTCGACAAGTTCGAGGTCGTGCCGCAGCGCCTGCCCGAAAAGCTCGGCTTCGACTCCGAGGAACCGCACAACGCCGACGAGGAAGCCGCGGCACTCGAACGGATGACCGCCGAGCGCGAACGCATCGGCCCGGTCAACCTGGTCGCCGAGCAGGAGTTGGCCGAGCTTGATGCCGCCCGCACCAAGGGCGCCGAAGAGGCCGAAGAGCTAACCCAGGCGATCAACCGGCTGCGCGGATCAATCGGCAACCTCAATCGCGAAGGCCGGGTCCGGCTGCTCGAAGCCTATGAGAAGGTCGATGGTCACTTCCGGCGGTTGTTCACGACCCTGTTCGAAGGTGGGCAGGCGCACCTGGAGTTGGTCGAAAGCGACGACCCACTCGAGGCGGGGCTGGAAATCATGGCGCAGCCTCCGGGCAAGCGGCTGTCGACGCTGACTCTCCTGTCGGGCGGCGAGCAGGCGCTGACTGCGGTTGCGTTGATCTTCGCCATCTTCCTGACCAACCCCGCGCCGATCTGCGTCCTCGACGAAGTCGACGCCCCGCTCGACGACGCCAATGTCGAGCGGTTCTGCGAGCTACTCAAGCGCATGACTGACGAGACCGATACTCGATACCTGATCGTTACCCACAATGCCGTGACGATGAGCCGCATGGACCGGCTTTACGGCGTCACCATGATCGAAAAGGGCGTCAGTCGGCTGGTATCGGTCGACTTGGGCGGTGCGGAGACCCTGCTCGCAGCAGAATGACTTCTGCTATTGCGAATGACTTTCAATAACGATAGGTCGATCCCCAAGAAGTCCAAAGGGGATGGAATGGACCGCCTGTTTTGTTCGCTTGCCGTCGCGGTCGCTTGGAACGCCGCTCCTGCTTATGCCGCCGACACATGGGATGCCGCGAGCAATGCCGAGGCGGGCAGCGGACCCGACATTGTCATCACTGGCGAGCGCGTTCCTTATGGCGTGAAGGTCACGACCAGCGCGACCAAGACGCCGACCGACATCCGCAACATCCCACAGGCGATGACCATCATTTCCAGCGCCCAGATCGGCGATCAGCAGCTGCGTTCAGTCGGGGATCTGTTGCTGTTCATTCCGGGCGCATCCTACAATTCGGGCGAAGGCAATCGCGACACGCTCGTACTGCGCGGCAATTCGAGCACGGCCGACTTCTTCGTCGATGGCGTGCGCGACGACGTCCAATATTTTCGCGATTTCTACAATGTCGACCGCGTCGAGGTGCTTAAAGGACCCAATGCGATGATCTTCGGCCGCGGTGGCGGCGGTGGAATCCTCAATCGCGTGCTCAAGAAACCCAGCTTCAGCGTCGCGCGGGCGGCAACGCTTGCTGGCGACGGCTGGGGTGCGCGGCGGTTCACGGCCGATCTCGATCAGCCGCTGTCCAACGCGATCGGCTTGAGGCTGAACGGCCTCTACGAAAACAGCGACAGCTTCCGCCGTCACGTCGCCCTCAAGCGCTATGGAATTAATCCGACCGCCGCCGTGCTGGTTGGTCCGGATACCCGGGTCGACCTGTCCTACGAATATTTTCACGACCGGCGAACGGCCGACCGGGGCGTTCCAGCCAATGGCGATGGCCCGATCCGCGGCTTCACCCGCACCTTCTTCGGCGACCCTGCCAAAAGCTTCTCGAAGGTCGACGCCAACGTCGCCACTGGCACCCTCGAACATCGCTTGGCGGAAGGGCTGACTCTGAAGAACCGGACGGTGCTTGGCGACTTCAGGAAATTCTACCAGAACATCTTCCCGAACAGCTTCAGCCCCGCGACCGGCCTGGTGGCGCTTGCGGGCTATAACAACCGCAACGACCGCACGAATCTGTTCAGCCAGACCGACTTGGTCTGGGAAAACCGTCTGGCGGGCATCGACCAGACGCTGCTGCTCGGATTCGAAGTCGGTCATGAGAAATCACTTAACAAACGTTTGACCGCCAACTTGCTGAGCGGCCGTTCGGTCCCCGTCACCGACCCGACCGTCAATGCCGACGTGATCTTCGCACCCCTGGCCAGTGATGCCGACAATCGGGTGAAGGCCGACGTTGGCGCGCTTTACGTCCAAGACCAGATCCGGCCCGCCCAGTGGCTGGAAATCGTCGCGGGACTGCGCTTCGACAGCTTCAAGATCGACGTGAACGATCTGCGCGCGATCGGTGGCGGCCGCTTCGGCCGCCGCGACCATCTTTGGTCACCGCGCCTCGGCATCGTCCTCAAGCCAACCGACGATTTGTCGATCTATGCCAGCTACAGCCGGTCGTACCTCCCGCAGTCGGGAGACCAGTTCAGCGGGCTGACTTCGATCACCGAAGGCCTCAAACCCGAGCGATTCGACAATTATGAAGCGGGCGCCAAGCTGCAGCTACCTAACGGACTGCTGGCGACCGTCGCCGTGTATCAGCTCAAGCGGATCAACACCCGTGCGATCGATCCAGTGACCCAGCTCACGGTTCTGACCGGCGCGCAGCGCAGCCGGGGGCTGGAGCTGGGTCTGGAGCGCAGCGTTACCAGCAACTGGCTGATTTCGGCCGGCTATACGTTGCAAAAGGCGAAGATCACCAAGACCACGGCAGCTGCGCCGGCGGGCCGCAACGTGCCGCTAGTACCGCTTCACAGCGTCTCGCTGTGGAATCGCTACGACTTCACCAAGTCGATCGGCGCCGGAATTGGCGTGATCGCGCGCTCGAAATCCTGCGCGACGATCAGCAATGCCGTGAAACTGCCAGCCTACGCGCGCTTGGATGCAGCGCTCTATTACAAGCTTCCCTATGGCGTTGAAGCGCAGGTCAATGTCGAGAATCTGCTCGGCGCGCACTATTTCCCGACTGCCAATGCCGACAACAACATCGCCCCCGGCGCTCCGCGGTCGGTCAAGGCGACGGTCGGGTACCGCTTCTAGCGGGAAAGCTCCTCCGCCCGTGCCTTGATCCGTTTGAGGTCGCGGAGGAACAGCTTTTTCTCCTGGAGCCTACGGTCCTCCTCGGGGATGCGGAGCAGGAAGCTGGGATGGACGGTGATCCAGCATTCGCTGCCGTCGGCGAGTTCGAGCGCGGCGCCGCGGTTCCTGCCGATCGCCATCGTCTTGCCGAACAGGCTGTTGGCCGCCGTTGCACCCAGCGCCACGGTGACCAGCGGGCGGATCAGCTCGCGCTCATGTTCGATCCACCAGCGGCAGGCTTCGATTTCGCCCGCGCCGGGCTTGCTATGGATCCGCTTCTTGCCGCGCGGCACGAATTTGAAGTGCTTGACCGCGTTGGTGACATAGACGGTCGCGCGGTCGATGCCCGCCTTCTCCAGCGCGGCGTCGAACAGCTGTCCCGCCGGCCCGACGAAGGGCCGTCCGGCCAAGTCCTCCTGATCACCGGGCTGCTCGCCGACGAACATGATCGAGGCATCGATCGGGCCCTCACCGAACACGGTCTGCGTCGCATGCTTGTAGAGGTCACAGCGTGTGCATTTGCGCGCGTCCTTCAGCAGCGCTTCCCACGACGCGCGGAGGTTACCTCCTGGCTCCATCCGCCGTTCGGCTTCGAGCGCATGCGCCAATCCGTCCTTTGCAGCAGCTCGGTCGATCATCTCCAGCTCCCGGTTTCGCGCACCGGCGATCAGGGGCTGAACGAGCGAAGTCTCCGGCATGTTGCGCCAATATTTCTTCGGCATCTCCTTCAACATCGCACCGACCTTGAGTCGGGCGGGTTGAAGATGCTGGCGTAATAGGTGCGCCAACGTCGATCATTGGACCTTCGCGAAGCATTTCAAGTGGTTCCAATCCGCGGCCACTTGAGGCAAAAGCGCCGGATGCTCCAGGCATCGACGGATTTCGCGCGATGATGAAGGCCGCCCCGTGGCCGGTGACGGCGCTGTTCGCACTGTCGCTCGCGCTGAACTTGTGGCTCGCCGGAGTTCCGGATTGGCGCTGGATTCCGGCCGCGTTCGTGGCCTGGTATGCGGCCGACCTGCTGTCGGGCCTCACCCACATGTACATGGACTATCGGCCCTGCACCCCAGGCATCGGCCTCGAGCGAGTCTTCAATTTTGCTGGGTCGCGCGAGAGCGAGGAATATCTGGCGCTGCGCGACAGCGTAATGCCGAAGCTCTCGCCTTTCGAGCGGCTGGTCTATGATTTCAAGAATCATCACCCGCGTCCCGACGCACTAGGACGGCGCCCATTCCTCGTGCAGATCGGTTCGACGATCATCTTCGTCTCGCTACCGGCGTCGCTGCTGCTCAACCTCGCCTCCTTTGCGCGGACGATGCCCGGCTGGCTGATCTTCGGGACCGTGGTTCTCTTGGTTGGCGGCACGCTCGCCCAATATTTCCACGGAACGCTTCACCGGCCGGACAACCCCCGGATCGTGCATGCGATGCGCCGCGCGGGCTTGCTGATGACGCCCGAAGCCCACGCGCTGCATCACGCGACGCTCCGCCGCGATTTCGCCACCAATACCGGCTGGTCGAACCCGTTGGTGAACATCGTCTTCCAACTAGCCACCCGCCGCGGCTGGCTGACAGAAGCCGGCCTCGAGCCGCGCTAGCCAGCGAACAATTCCAGCTGCTGCTTCGGCGCAACCAGGCGATCAACAAGCTATTCGGGCGCGAGCCGGAAGCCGGCATGAAAGAGAAGGTCGCCGAAATCAGCTTTTGAAGCTGACGTGACCTGCTTGCGGCGGTGCGCGGGGCTGCTTATCGCAACCTCATGACCCACGCCCTGCTCCGCGCCGCCGCCTCGCTCCTTCCCCTCGTTGCTTTGGCCGCCGCAGCGCCGCCGGCGGCAGTGACTCCGATGACGCCCGACGTCGTCGCCAAATACGATCCAGTTCTCCCCGAAGCGGACTACATCAAGCGCGTCGCCATGGTGCCGATGCGCGACGGCACCAAGCTCTACACGGTCATCGTGATGAAGAAGGGCACGACCAACGGCCCGATCCTCCTGTCGCGCACGCCCTATGACGCGAAGGGCAGCATGAACCGGGAGAAGAGCCAGTCGGGCGTCGACATCCTGCCGATCATGTACAAGGAGTTCTTCAACGACGGCTACATCATCGTCCAGCAGGACATCCGCGGCCTTCACAACAGCGAAGGCACGTTCGTCATGAACCGGCCGATCGTCGGGCCGCTGAACAATAGCGGGATCGACGAGAGCACCGATGCCTATGACGCGATCGACTGGCTGGTGAAGAATGTGCCGGAGTCCAACGGCAAGGTCGGCACGATCGGCTCGTCCTACCTCGGCTTCCTGACGCTGGCCTCGGAGATCAACCCGCACCCGGCGCTGAAGGCCGCGGTTCCGCAAAGCCCGATGGTCGATGGCTGGATGGGTGACGACTGGTTCCACAACGGCGCGTTCCGCGTCGGCGGGTTCGATTTCGCGGTGTCCCAGAGCACCGGCAAGGCCGAAGGCGGCGAGCTCGCGACCGGGCCTGGCGACGATTACACCCGCTACCTCGAAGCCGGCTCGATGGGCGATTACGCCCAGCGGCTGAACATCACCAACTACCCGTTCGTCCAGAAGCTCATGCAGAACCCGGCCTACACCGACTTCTGGTCGGGGCAGGCAGTCGACAAATGGATGGCCGCGCGTCCGCTGACAGTGCCGACCCTGATCGAGGTCGGCCAGTGGGACCAGGAAGACAGCTACGGCGGCCCGGCGGTCTACAAGGCGCTCAAGGGCAAATATGAGGGCAGCGGCCTGCTGCACCTCGCGATCGGCCCCTGGCGGCATTCGGGCGCCAACCATTATGGCTACGATCTCGGCGACATCATCTTCACCGGCGACACCGCCGACGAGTGGCGCGTCAAATGGGTGAAGCCCTTTTTCGATCACTATCTGAAAGGTGGGCCCGATCCGCAGACACCCAATGCCCTGACTTATGCGACAGGCATCAACGAATGGCAGGCGAGCCCGAAGTGGCCGATGGGGACGCCGACGCCGCTCTACATCAATGCCAACGGAACGGCCGGTTTCGACCGTCCTGCGGCAAGCGGATTCGACCAATATATCTCCGATCCGGCCAAGCCGGTGCCGTACCTGCCCCGACCAATCGGCGGGGCGCAATGGCGCACCTGGCTGGTCCAGGACCAGCGCTTCGTGTCCGACCGGACCGACGTGATCAACTACACCACCGCACCGCTGACCAAGGCGGTGCACATCATGGGCCCGCCCCAGGTCGACCTGTTCGCGGCAACCAGCGGCACCGACAGCGACTGGGTTGTGAAGCTGATCGACATCTATCCCAACGAAGCGCCGGAGGGCTCAGCGCAGGGGTCGAAGCGCGACATGTCGGGCTATGAGCTGCCGATCGGGATCGAAATTTTCCGCGGCCGTTATGTCGACAGCTTCGCAAAGCCGCGCGCGCTGCGCGCCGGCAAGGTCGAGCATTACCGCTGGGGCCTGCCCAACGTGAACCACGTCTTCCTCCCTGGTCACAAGATCATGGTGCAGATTCAGTCGAGCCTGTTCCCGGTTTACGACCGCAACCCGCAGACGTTCGTTCCGAACATCTTCTACGCGAAGTCCGGCGATTACCGGAAGGCGACGCAGAGCATCTATCGCGGGGGCGCGACGGCGAGCGCGGTTTACCTGCCGGTGGTGCCTTAACCTAACGCTTCTGCTTGCTCGCGCACGCCGGTGCCGCCCATCCGCTTGCCGAGGACCGCCTTGAAGACCGCGAAGGCGACCAGCCCGACGCCCGCACTGGCAATGTGGATCAGCCAGAAGGTAGTGGTCGGCAGGCTCGAGTAGAGGCCGCCGACATAACCGACCATTTTGTTCGCAGCGAAGAACGCCAGATAATAGAGCCCAATGACGGTCGCGGTGATCTGCTTGGGGGCGATCTTGGTGAACAGCGCGAGGCTGACCGGCAGGATGTGCGCGAAGCCAATGCTGTTGAGCAGATGGAACATGAACGGCCAGAACAGGCCGATCTTGTCTCCCCCCGACTGGGTCAGCGCGGCCATGAACAGGCAGCCGCCGCCGGCAATCGTGAACAGGCTGCCGATGATCATCTTGCTGATCTCGTCCGGTTCGCGACGCTTGAAGCTCCACCATTTCCAGAACAAAGCGACGGCGACGAGCATCGAAAAGCTCAAGGCCGCATCAAGCGTGATCAGCCAGCTCGACGGCATGGTGAAGCTCAGGAACTGCAGGTTGAAGTGCTGGTCGCCCCAGACGAGGTAGGCGTTGAATATCTCCTGGTTGGTGAGCAGCGATATCGCCATCACCGGAATCAGAATGCACAGCGCAAGCACCCGGAATTTGTCTTCCCGGTCAAGGTTCCGGGTCAGGAAGAAATAGAGTCCGCCGACGAGGACCAGTGCGCTGATCGTTCCGACCATCCAGTTGGCGAACAGGAATCCGGAAACCATCAGCCAAATGAGGACGAGCGCGGCGATCCCCAACGCACCGGCAATGATCCGCCCGATGATTTCCTTGCGGTCGCGATCAGCGACGGCGAGGTCGGCCGGAAGCCAGCGCTGTCCTGATAAATAGATAATGAGTCCAAGGACCATGACCACTCCGGCGCAGCCGAAGCCGTAATGCCAGCCAACTCTTTGACCGAGGGTGCCTGAGATCAAGGGCGCCGCAATCACGCTCACGTTGATGAAAATGTAGAAGATCTGGAACGCCATCGCGCGGCGCAGGTCGTTCTCCGCATAGAGCTCGCCGACCTGGGTCGCGATGTTGCCCTTGAATAGTCCGACGCCGACGATCAGCGCCAGCAATGCGAACAGGAACGCACCTTCGAACGCCATCAGGAAATGGCCGAGGGCCATCACCAGCCCACCGGCGATCAACGCAATCTTCCGCCCCGTCAGCTTGTCCGCGATGATCCCGCCCAGGATCGGCATCAGGTAAACGAGCGATGTGTAATCGCCGAAAATTGCCGATGCGAGCGGCTGCCCCTCGAGGCCGGGGTAATGCCAGCTTCTCAACCATGCGAGGCCGGTCACCTTCTCGATATGTCCGGCCAGCAGCAGGTAATTGACCATGTAGAGCGTGAGCAGCGTCTGCATGGAGTAGTATGAGAAGCGCTCGCATGCCTCCGTGAAGCCGAGGAAACCGAGGCCCTTGGGATGGCCGAGGAACGCGCGATCCTCTTGCCGGATGTGCTCGATGTCTGGCGTGGCGTCGGCGACGGTCATGGCGAACTCCTAACGCTTGGCTGGGCTGATCGGCTGCGGTTCGAGGATGCGGCCGAGAGTCCAGCCGAAGAGGAGGGCGAGCACTCCGCCGGCGACGCCGATCGCCGCATGGAGAGCCCAGAAAGCGCTCGGCGTCATCTCTTCATAATAAGTGCCGATCCTGCCGATCAGGTTGTTGGCGACGAACAGGGTCAGAAAGGTCGCTCCCATCATTGTCGCGTTGATTTTCGGCGGCGCGGCGCGCGACACGAGCGCAAGCAAGGTCGGCCAGAAATACATGAAGGCGACGCCCTGCATCGCGCAGAACGCCACCGGCCAGATCCACGGAATGCGGCCGGGCGAAACGGCGATAGCCGCCACGAGGATCAGGTGGGCACTTCCGCTGATGAACGAACCGATCGCGATCTTCGTCAGCGCAGACGGCTCGCGGCCCGCCCGCGCCTGCCGGTTCCACAGCGCGAACAGCAACGGCACGGACAGGATGCTGGCCAGCGGATCGATCGAGTAGAACCACTCAATCGGGACGTTGAATCCACCGGCGTCGAGGTCGACGTAGGCCTGGATCCAGATCGGGAGCACATTGGCGAGCTGATAGGAAGCGATATAAGCCAGCACGGTGATCGCCATCACTGCCACTAGCGCAGCGACCGTCCTGCGGTCGTCGCGA
>Ga0136846_1226823_pt1 | contig 11858 bp, 4 predicted proteins | sample HopSoiMetagenom2_FD_96841 | JGI IMG/M metagenome (GOLD analysis project Ga0136846, IMG submission 96841) | Grasslands soil microbial communities from Hopland, California, USA - 2 Assembly 2016 (version 4) | ecosystem: Environmental > Terrestrial > Soil > Grasslands | place: USA: Hopland... | reverse complement strand
CTTTATCGCCATCCTTATCCAGATCGAACCAAAGGGCACGCGTTACAAAGCCTGCATTGGCCAGGTCTTTGGCATGTTCGGCGGTAACATCTTTAAATTTCCCGGTGCCATCATTTTGTAGTAAATAGGAATGTGGAATTTGCCCATAGGCCCAGGGCATGGCCCTGCCGCCAATAAACAGATCAACAAACCCGTCTTTATTAAAATCACAAGGCACTACACACGAGAAGGTTTCATACAACCCGGTAAACGCATTGGGCAGCCGGGTGAATTGTCCCTTGCCATCGTTCAGGTAAACCCGCGGTAACAGGTGTTCATCCCTACCATAAAATTCATTGCCGCCACTGGCCACCACCAGGTCGGGAAAGCCATCGTTGTTCACATCTGTAATGCAGGCATCTACATCTTCAAAGGTGCTGTCGTTATCCAGGCCGGGCTGCATAGTGCGATAAAATGTTCCACCGGGTTTTTGTAAATAAACGGCGCCCTTTTCCCATTTAGCGGCGCCAATATATACATCCTGCAAGCCATCGTTGTTTATATCTCCTATTGCCAGCGCCGGCCCTTCTGTAGAAAGCATATGCGGGATCAGTGGTTCGCGGTCAAACTCGGCAAAATGATTTTCTTTATGCAGATAGTCTAACCGCACACTGTCGGTTATGTTTGAGATATGCGCAGTTGTATTCTTTTTAAAAGAGGTTATGGTCTTATAATCGAATGTTGGCAACCCCTTTTGCCAGGTTAATATCAAGTGAGAATTATTTATTGGCAGATCAATGCGCTGACAGGTATTATCGGGCCAAACCAGGAATGCAGAATCGGGTTTTATTTTGTCGAGGCCGATATGCAGTGGAATTTCCATGGCCGACAAAAAACCATGCACAGCCTGCTTTTCATACAGGTATAATTGATTATTTCCGAACAACACCAGCTTGGCGCCCACTCCATTAATGTTCCCAGCCGGCCCTTTCAGTTTTATATCAACGTAGGATTTGTCGTGTTTGTCGTTGCTTTTGTTTTCATACAACATTACCGGGTCGTTGATGTTGTTCACCACCACATCCAGGTCGCCATCATTGTCCAGGTCGGCATAAATAGCGCCGTTTGAATAGGTGGGTTTGTTATCTGTTACCTGTTGATCCAGATCGGCGAAGTTCAGGTTACCGGTGTTTTTGAAGAACTTATTGGGGATCTTTATCTGGGGGAACTTATCGGTAAGGGCCAGGTCCTTTTCATGGCTTTTATTTGTAAGCAGCTTGTTTTGAATTTCTTCGTTACCTATATAATTGATAAAATCTATATCGTTCATTCTCTTGGGAATGCCGTTCGATATGAACAGGTCTTTCCTGCCATCGTTGTCAAAATCCATCCACAAGGCAGCCCAGCTCCAGTCGGTAGCAGCTATGCCGCTGTACAGCCCCACTTCACTGAAGGTGCCGTTGCGATCGTTTAACTGCAGGTTATTACGCGTGTACTGGTGGTTATAGCCAATCTTGATCTTTTCATTATACAGATCCCAGGTATCTTCGCCAAGCGATCTTTTTAAAATGTAGGGGTCGGCAGGCAACATGTCCATGGAGATGATCTCTGAATACCCATCATTATTTACATCGGCAATATCAACACCCATGGTGTACTGACTGGTATGCATCATACACTTGTCCAATTCCTCCTTAAAGGTTCCATTGTGCTGATTGATGTACAGGTAATCGTTCTCATGAAAATCGTTCCCAATGTAGATATCAGGATAGCCATCCAGATTGATGTCGCTCACCGCTATTCCCAACCCATACCCAATGGCTGTACTGTTGATGCCTGATCCCTTTGTTACTTCGGTAAATCTGGAGACACCACCGGCTGTTGCATCATTACGAAATAACCGGTCGCCAGACAGGGTTTCATACGTACCAATAAATTCTTTGCGCGGTCGAAAGTTACTGATGGCATGAACGGAATGATTCAATAAGTACAGGTCCAGATCGCCATCCATATCATAATCAAGAAACGCAGCCTGGGTGCTAAACCCGGAGAAATCAACACCCAACTCATGCGCTTTGTCAACGTAATGCGGAACGCCATTCTTATCAATACCGGTACAGATCAAAAACTGGTTATGGCTTTTCAATGGACCATAATTTCCAACGCGACATATGTAAATATCAAGCAGACCATCATTGTTAATATCTACCACGGAAACACCTGTGCTCCAGCCATGGTCATCGGGTATACCTGCTTCTTTTGTCACCTCTTTAAAATGCAGTTTACCCGCATTTAAAAACAGCTGATTCTGTTCCAGGTTCGATGCAAAGAACAGGTCAACAAGGCCATCGTTATTAAAATCACCTGCACCCACACCTGCGCCATTATAATAATACATGTAATGAAAAATATTGAACGAATCGGTAGGCGTAAGGGTATTGGTAAAATGTAATCCGGTGGTGCTTTCATCCAGCATTTCAAACAACGCAGGTAGTTTATTACCCCTGTTGCATGCAGAAAAAATATGTATGGATAGGATCATCAAACAAAAGCCTGCCCATTGCTTACTACTGATCATAACTTACAATTCGCTTGTTTACTTTTTTATACTGTATAAAACCGGGTAATCGTCGTTTCTTGCAAACAATACATAATTCACGCCAGTGCCAGGTATCAGGGTAATGTCGCGCACTTCGCCATCAACCATCAGACCCGATTGCCTTGCCGGCAGCCAGGTAAAGCTGCCTTTGCCATTATTGAGCAATACATCACCATAGCTTGCATCCAGTTTTCCAAACTGCGGCGGAAAACCTGATCTGTTACCACCAAACACCAGGTCAGGAAACCCATCTTTGTTTATATCTGTACTTAATATAGCATTTACCACAGATAGTTGTGCCTGGTAGGGCAATGGCTGAATGGCAAACTGGCCATTGGCTTTATTAATGGCCACACACGACCTGGTATAATTAAACAACTTCACATTGCTTTTATCTATAATTTCCTTGGGGAACAATTCCTGGATGGATCTTTTCGCACAATCCTTATGCTTAAGATTCTCTTTCTTTATAGAAGGAATTTCATCCTGCATTTCCCGTTTTAGAAACACCGGCACATCCCGATTATCAGCGGTACGGGTAAGTATTTTATCTTCCGATCCATTGCTATTAAAATCATTGATCCACAATTTAACCGGGTTGGCAGCATCGGGATGCAGATAGAAGTTATCGCCTACATTACCCAGCACCAGATCAGTTTTGCCATCATGGTTTATATCGGTGGCTACAATTGTTTGCCACCAGCCATAGAGGTTCCCGAGATGGCTTTTCACTTCTATAAAATGATCGCCGTTAAAAGAAAATATCCGCGGCGCCATCCACTCACCAACTATAATCAGTTCCTTACTGGTATCGCCCGCTACATCGGCCCACACGGCGCCCGTTACCATTCCAATACTGGCAATATCGGGGTTCTTTGTTTTGGCAATATCTGTGAAATGACCCTGGCCATCATTCTGGTAAAGATAACTTTCAGGCGCCACCCCATAATTACGGGGCGTGCTTCGGCTGCCCACAAACAGGTCGAGGTCGCCATCATGGTCAAAATCATTGGCAATGGCTACTCCGGTGTTCATGCCATTGCTTTTAAACGCGGCCGCATCGAGAGTAAAGTTTCCTTTGCCATCATTTTTCAATAACCGGCATTGCATTTCGCGACTATAAGGGGGAGAATTATTTCCACCCGGTCCTATAAACAAATCAACATCGCCATCCTTATCGCAATCAAAGAACAAAACGGCCTCGTCTTCAAAATCTTTGAACTGCATAAAAACCGGCACCTGCTTTTTAATAAATCCGCCGCTCTTTTGCTGCATGTATAATTGTCCGGGGTGATCTTTTGTTCCACCGATATACATATCCATCAGCCCATCGCCATTCACATCGGCAGTAGCTACTTTAGGCCCTTCGCGGGAAAGTATTTCGGGAATATTTCTTTCGTAATAGAAATCTACATAATCATCTTCCACATGTTTATCAAATGTATTGGGCGCCAGGGTGAACAAAAGTGAATTATGTTGCAGCGTGTCTGGCAGGGAGCTTTTAGTGGTATTGGCTTTCATAAATACCAGGGTTGTATCTATAGCCGGATGTACAATAGTTTCCGTTGAACGATCGGGCCACATAATGACCATGGAATCTATCCTGGCCGTTTTTCCCAAACCAATCACCTGTTTATAATCCATTGACGATTGAAAACCCCGGCTTGGGATCACTTCGCGGGTAATAATGGAACCGCCGGCATGAACGGTTATTTTGCTGCCTATGGCATATGTATTCTGATCGCTTTCTTTTAGTAAGATACTTATGTGATGATTGATATTCTGTTCGCTCGCCCGGTTCTTATATATAAAAGCAGGCCCATTCATGTTATTGATAACCAGGTCAAGGTCACCGTCGTTATCCAGATCGCCATAGGCGGCCCCGTTCGAAAAAGAAAGCTGGGTAAAGCCCCAGGCTTTGCTTACATCGGCAAACTGCAAATTGCCTAAATTTCTGAACGCTTTATTGCTCACCGGTGTTTTAGGAATATGCTCCAATACCTCATTCACTTTTTCTTTCTTTCCCGTCAATACCATCTTTTGAATTACATCATTGGCGAAGAAATCCATAAAGTCAAGGTCGGTCACATCACGGTTCACACCATTGCATACATAAATATCATTCAGGCCATCGTTATCTGCATCGAATAACAAAGCGCCCCAACTCCAGTCGCTTGCACATACGCCACTATAATTGGCAACGTCTGAAAAAGTGCCATTGCCATTATTTATCTGCAGACAGTTTTTCATGTACTGATGGTAGAACCCTATTTTCAATTTATTTCGATACTGATCGATGTTATCGAACGCGCCCAGTGTTTTTAACCGGTAATCATTATCCGGCAACATATCGGTGGTGAAAATATCTGCATACCCATCGTTGTTTATATCAGCTATATCGGCGCCCATCGATGAAAAGCTGTTCTGCTTCATGCATTGTTCCATTTCATCTTTAAAGGTGCCGTTGCGTTGATTGATGTATAAATAATCGCGCTCGTACGAATCGTTGGCTACGTAGATATCAGGATAGCCGTCGTTATTGATGTCTGCTACAGATACCCCGAGACCGAAACTCATTAAAGTACCATGGATGCCGGCTTCTTTATCTACCTGGGTAAAATGGCCGTTGTCGTTGCGGTACAAGTGATCACCACCAGCTTTTACAAAATCGGCCACCGGCCATGCTGCGGCCGGCAGGTCGCGCCGGTTGGTGTAACCAAGGGTATTCACCGGCATGGGACTGTTATCGATCATAAAACAATCCAGGTCGCCATCGAGGTCATAATCAAAAAAAGAAACCTGGGTAGTGTAGGCAGAAACAGCCAGCCCGTATTTGGCCGCAGCCTCTGTAAAGGTGAGATCATGATTGTTGATGTAAAGCTTATTTCGCCGGTTGCCGTTTTTCATATGACCCGAATTGCAAACATACATATCGAGCCAGCCATCGTTATTGATATCTACCATTACGGCGCCGGTGCTCCACATGCTGTCCTGCTTCATGCCGCTTTTGGCAGTAATGTCTTCAAATTTAAAATCGCCTTTATTCAGGTACAGTTTGTTTTCATCCATATTCGAGGTAAGCAGTACATCGGCCAGGCCATCGTTATTGATATCGCCAATAGCCACGCCGCCGCCATTATAAAAATTGCGGAACAAAAAACTGTTATCGTATTCCTGATCAACCACCTGGTTATTGAAATTGATTCCGGAATTTTCAACCAGCTCAAACAGGGTTGAGGAAGCCTCATTTTTATTGTTACAGGAATAACAAACAGCCAGGATGAGCAAACAGACAGGCAATCTTTGTAAATGCATCCGGATATTAATATAATTGAATATAATGAGTGCGTCTTTATGGCTACAGAAAGCACAAAGGTCATTATTAAATAATGACCTTTGTGTATACAATAAATTTAAGCATTAAAATTTATTCACCGTATCCAGGATTTTGTTTCAAATTAGGATTAGCCAGTAATTCGTCAGGCGCAATAGGGAATAACAGGTTCCGTTGCGGATCGGGGTCAGCATCTTTCAACGCCCATTGTTTCAGGAATACCCCAAACCGGATGAGGTCCTGCCGCCGCCAGCTTTCAAAATACAATTCCCGGCCTCTTTCAGCCAGCAATGTGTTGGGGTCATATACATTAGCCGGATTAACTAATGTAATACTGGTCAACGGTGTTGCGCCCCGGGCGGTTCTTAGCTGGTTTACATACACCAACGCGCCGGCCATATCAGCAGACGATTGCCGTAACTTGGCTTCTGCCATCATTAAAAGCACATCGGCATAGCGGAACATTTGTAATTGGTTCCTTTGATTTCCAGTGTTATATGCGGAATAATCAGGCGGATATTTTACGACCCTGATACCTGCCACTTCCAGGCGGCTTTTCTCAATTTCAACCAGCTTTACATCTGTTGTAAATGAAAGGGGATTCCCCTGACGATCTTTTAGGGGCTGCTTGTTTTCATTCAATTGCTGTCCAACTACAAGGCCAGGTTTTAATCCTGACTGGTCGGTAACACCAGGATAGTCTACACCACCCTTCCTGCTATCACTTGCATCGAATGTATTGTAAAAATCGGCTACAGTAGTAAATCCATTCCAGCCCGCGCTGCCAAAAGTGTTGTTCTTATCCCAGGAGTTATAGTGCAGGGTCATCATCCAGCGGGCATTAATGCCACCACTGTTGATTCCGTTATTAGTAGCAGTTCCTGCATTCGGCCATGAAAAGATCGCCTCTTTTGAAGTGCTTGCATTGGAAGGACCGAAATTATCAAAATAATTGGGCGTGAGTGAATTGGGTTTGGATGAGCCTTGTATGGCGGTGCCTAATGCCACCACCTGCTGCATATCGGCATCAGCAAAAGTGGGCTGTTGCCTGTTCAAAAAAGCACCTTTGTTCAATAACACTTTCATTAATAAAAAACGGGCAGCATCCGGACTTGCTCTGTAAGGCTTACTGCTATCAGATAATTGCGGAATAATTGAAGTCAAAGTAGTCACCAAAGTATCCACTGCCTGTGCGGGGGTCATTACCGGGGCTGGTTCAAGGCTGTTGTATCCGGCGACAGTGCGGTAGGGCACCTGGCCAAACAGGTCGAGTAAATAAAACTGAGACAAGGACCGCAGGAATAATGCTTCTGCCCGCTGGGTCGGATTGGGATTAAATGCCAGGACGGTCAGGGCCGAGCTTTGCAGGCCGCCCAGATTATTATATACAGTTTTAAACTGTGCATGTATTACGTTCCAGGTATGGGCATGCAGCACCCGCCAAACGCCATTGTCGTCCCAGTCACCGCCACGGGTGGGTATCAACGCTTCATCGGTTGTTGTTTCCTGTAAGGAAAATAATTGGTCCTGGGCATGCATCAGTGCATTCATGCTGTTATAGGCTGCATTCAGTAATGCATTCACATCTGCGTTTTGCGAGCCGGTTGTAAAGCTATCATTTAAACTCTGATCCAGTTTCGTACAACCCATAACAGTCACCAACCCGAGTATCGATATATATTTAAGTTTCATATTGTATTATTTAAGTAACAGTTATAATTGAAAACTTACACCTAATAAAAAGGTCCTTTGGGTAGGATAACCAATATAATCAACGCCCAGTGATGGTACGCCATTCAGCGCTTTATCAACATTCACTTCCGGATCAAAGCCTTTGTATTTTGAGATAACAAAGACATTGTTTACGGTTGCAGACACACTCAGGTTTTTAATCTGGTTGCCAATATTGCCAAATGTATACCGCAGACTGGCGTTGTGTAGTTTTACATAACTGCCTTTTTCGAGGAAGCGGGTTGAAGTGGCGATGTTATTTGCCACATTCTCTGAGGTACCCGGTAATCCTTCTGCTATGTTACGGCCACCAACAATATTCGAAATGTTCAGCACACTCATTGCCGTATTGTTGTACAATTTGTTGCCAAACTGGCCGTGTGCGCCCAGGTTTAAATTCCATTTTTTATAACCGATATCTGTATTGAAACCCATGTAGGCTTTGGGGTTAGGGTCGGCAACATATTGCGGAGTGCCTTTATTGGCATATGAGCCTATACCATCTTTATCAAATCCTGTAAACTCTGGCAGCCAAAAAACGTTTAATGGTTGTCCATTGGCAATAGCTTCAGAATAGGCGCCACTGGTTCCCTGGCCATGTAACGCACCTGTTAATAAAAATGGAGCGGTTCCTGCCGCAGGATACACAAATTTGTTCTTCAGGATTGTTACGTTTCCACTAGCACTCCAGGTAAAATCCTTACCGGTAACGATCTCTCCACCCAAACTAGCCTCCACCCCATTATTTCTTACATAGGCATCAGTTATATTTATGTATTGGCTGGCCCCGGGGAAAGGTTGCGAAATTGTTTTAAGAATAATAGGATTGGTTGTTTTTTTGTTGAAATAATCTACTGTACCATAGATCCTGCCGTTCAACAGTTCAAAATCAAGACCGGCATCAACAGATTTCACGGTTTCCCATTTCAGATCCGGGTTGCCAAAATGTACGGTTGTTAATGTGGCATTATTGGTATACTGGTATACATCAAGCGCCGCATTAGACGGAAACTCCTGGTTTCCCGTTTCACCATAACCCAATCTTAGACTCAGTGTTTTGAACAACTTCTGGTCATGCATAAAATCTTCGCTACTAATGGTCCATTTTGCTGCTACAGCCGGGAAGTTGGCGTATTTGTTATTGGAGCCGAACTTGCTTGAACCATCACGGCGGAAAGTGGCTGTCAATGAATATCTTGCATGGTAACTGAAAACAGCCCGGGCAAAAACGCTTTGAATTTCAGTCAGTGGATCGCGGAAGGAACCGGCCTGTAAATTACCCTGTTTGCCTGCAGCCATATTATCGTAGTAGTGTATGCCTGTGCGATTGGTTTCCGTAAGATTATAGGGGAAATCATATACGTATGTGGTGGCGCCCCAGTAATTGGTTTTCCAGTATTCATATCCTACCAATGCATTCAAAGAAAAGTCGTCTGTGAGGTCTTTATTAAAATTCAGGGTATGGGTAATTGTTTGTGAAGATAAATTCCTGCCATATACGGCAGCAAGGCCTTTTGCGGGGGCATCACCACCGGTACCTTTTATCCAGCCCTGTATTTCACCCTTTCTGTCGCCCCGGCCATAGTTAAGGCCATACAGGAATTTATATTCTAACCAGTCGGTGAACTTGTAACCAGCGCTTACATTTCCCAGCAGGGTAGTAATGTTTACGTAATCGTTATAAGCGTCTGATAAAGCCAGCGGATTAACCTGACCGCTGGGATTTGCCTGATTATAGGTTCCATCGCTATGTCTCAGTGGCAGTGTCGGGTTCCAGATCAATGCCAGCGATATCAGGTTACCGTTACTGCCCGCATCCTGCGATATGGGAGCCACCTGCTCTGCAACATGGGAAGCAGTAGCACTAAAGTCAATGCTTAACTTTTTATCAAAGAATTTATATTGACCATTAAAGTTGCCGGTATACTTTTTCAGGTTCGTTTTTAAAATGATGCCGTCCTGGTCACCCACAAAGAAGGAAGCGCGGTACCGGCCATTTTCAGATCCGCCACTGAAGGCCAATGAGTAATTCTGGGTAAAGCCATGCCGAAGGATCTCATCGAATGGTTTAATGCTTGCGCCGGAATCGGACAGGGGCGCGCCATATTTTGCAAGGGCCGACCGGTACCCACCTGCATCAAGCACTTTTATCTTGCGCATTTCATTGCTAAATCCTGCTGATGCATTGGCGTCGATCTTCATTATGCCTGCAGTCCCTTTCTTGGTAGTTATCAATACAACACCGTTTGCGCCACGTGAACCATAAATAGCGGAAGCAGAGGCATCCTTTAGTACCTGCACATCGGAGATCTCATTGGGATTTATAAAAGTGAGCGGGTCACTCGCAGGCGTAGTCCCAACACCAGAAGGAGCAAAGTCGGGGCGGGCCGTTCTTCCATCCAACGGGATCCCATCCACTACATACAATGGCGTATTACCGGTTCTGATGGAGTTGTTACCCCTGATCTTTACAATGGTAAGGCCACCCGGCTGACCACTACTGTTGGTGATCTGCAACCCCGGTACTTTACCTTGCAACAGCTGCTCAGGCGTATTGATCTGCCCGCGGTTAAAATCCTTGGCAGTTACTGAAGATACCGAGCCCGTCAGGTCTCGTTTTTTTACCGTACCATAACCCACAACAATCACTTCGTTCAGGCTGTTGTTGCTTTCAACTAACGCAACCTCAACTGTGCTGGTTGCTGAAACGTCTACGTCGGTTGTTGTAAAGCCAACCGCACTCACGGTTAGCGTTTTGGTGGCTTCGGGCACCGGTAGTCTGAAGATCCCTTCAGCATTGGTAGTGGTACCGCCTCGGGCACCTTTAATAACGACAGAAGCGCCAGCAATGCCGGCTCCCTTGCTGTCTTTAACACTACCGGTAATTTGTTTTGTTTGAGAATAAGCGGAGATAGAATAAATAGCAAACATTAAAGGCAGTACTGCCTTTAGCAATCGTTTTGAGGGCATAATAGAAGTAGTTATTGGTTAAGAAACAATGATACCAATGTGTGACCTATACACAATTATACTTAATTTCTTAGATTCCAAAAAATAAAACCCACGCCAGTCAATGCTTTCACAAATTTTGATTGCTACAGAATACTGCCTTAATACAAGAAGGTATAGCCAAGTTACATGGCCAGGAACGCTGGCCTGCATGTACCAGATATTATGGTAAGATTAGTGTGACTCTACTTATTTAGACAGTCACAACATTAAAATGCTGCTTGTAGTTTGATTTTAAATTACGAAAGGTTAATATGTTAAAAAGTTGGGCTATTATACAACCAGGGTGGCCTGGGTCTTCTTACCGTTAGAGAACCGGGTTGCATTAAAACGGTAGAGCTTGCCCGGACGGTGCGGAACGTCCTGTTCCAGCTCATTCATATCTTCGAGCCAGTTCATTAAGAAGAACTTCTTTCTGAAGTTGCGGCGGTCCATTTTTACGCCCAGAATGGCTTCATACAGGTTTTGTAACTCCCTGAGTGAGAACTTTTCAGGCAATAAATTGAAAACGATGGGGTGGTCCTCAATTTTTGATTGCAGCCTTTGCAAACAGGTGTCGAGGATGGTCTTATGGTCAAATGCCAGTGCACCGATCTCATTTACAGGATGCCAGTGCAGCTCATTGTCAGTAAGCATGGGCTGATGGTCCTTGATATTGATCAGCGAATAATAGGCGGTGCTGATAACGCGCCCGGCGGGGTGTCGGCTTACCTCACCAAAAGTATAAACCTGTTCAAGGTACACATCATCCAAACCAGTGCGATGTTTCAGCACGCGATAAGAGGCAGTGTCGAGGTTTTCATCGGGACGTACCAGGTAGCCGAGTAAAGACCATTGGTTATTGAATTCTTCCAGGTCAGATTTAATGAGTAATACTTTCAGTTCGTTCTTGTCGAAACCAAAAATTACACAGTCAACGGAGATAGCGATCTGAAAAAACTCACGGTCTTCAGAACGTAATTGACGAATGGTTCTTTGCATTGCTGTTCCCATGGCTATTAGCAGATTGTCAGGGTTAAGAAATAGATGATATAAATAAACATAAAACCTGTCATGAAAAGTTAACAGGCAGGTTTGAAAAATTTAGCAAATTACAGTTAACCGGTAGGTAAGTCCATTGGTACGCAATCGTATTATCAGCTGCAAAATCAAACGGGACGGGCCTGTAAGCCGGTTGTCATATCAATGTGTAAAGATATATTGATT
>Ga0136846_1221810_pt1 | contig 11858 bp, 8 predicted proteins | sample HopSoiMetagenom2_FD_96841 | JGI IMG/M metagenome (GOLD analysis project Ga0136846, IMG submission 96841) | Grasslands soil microbial communities from Hopland, California, USA - 2 Assembly 2016 (version 4) | ecosystem: Environmental > Terrestrial > Soil > Grasslands | place: USA: Hopland... | reverse complement strand
CTGCTTGACTGGGGCTTCGCGCAGGATCCGAAGGCAGGCATCGGCTCACTTTAAGTTGCTGAATCGCAACGCATCCGAGACGTCACCGGTGAACGCGCTGAGTACGCTCGGCACCTGTGCGAAAGTTGTTGGCCGCGTTGACCATCACGTTGTCCGCGGCCATGCTGGTCGCTGCCCCGGTCTGGGCCGAGCCCGGCATCGAGCCCGCGGGCGCGGTGGGAATTCCGCAGGGACCAGCGCAGGCATGGCTGGTGGCCGACCTGGGTAACGGGCGAATTCTGGCTTCCCGCAACCCATCTGAGCCACACGCGCCGGCCAGCACCATCAAGGCGTTGCTCGCAATGGTCGTGCTGGATCAGCTCCCGCTGAATGCGGTGATCGTCGCGAAACCCGAGAACACGGACGTTGAGTGCTCGTGTGTCGGGATCAAGGAGGGTCGAGCCTACACGGTGCGGCAGCTGCTCGACGGGCTGATGCTGGTGTCGGGCAACGACGCCGCCAATACCCTGGCCGAGGGGCTCGGCGGTTATCAGTCCGCCGTCGCGAAGATGAACGCCAAGGCAGTTACGGTGGGCGCACGTAACACCCACGCGTCCTCACCGTCGGGTCTGGACGGTCCAGGAATGGAGTCGGTAACGACGCCGTTCGATCTGGCGATGATCTACCGTGCGGCGCTTGGGTATCCAGCCTTCGCCGCGATCGTGCGCCAGTCGTCGTCGCTTTTCCCCACCGACGATGGGCCGAAGAAGATCGTCAACCAGAACGAACTTCTGCAGCGTTTTCCCGGCACGCTGGTCGGCAAGACGGGCTACACAGACCTCGCGCAGCACACCTTCGTCGGCGCCGCCCAGCGCAACGGCCACAGCTTGATCGTCGTGCAGATGTACGGCTCGGGCGATATGTACGGCCAAGCGATCGGCCTGCTGGATTGGGGCTTCAGCCAGTACGGCTAGAAAACTCGCCCGCGCAGGATTATCCGCGCGGGATTGTTGATCACCTCGGCGCCCGCACGCGGATCGTCGGCGTAACAGACGAAGTCGGCGCTGGCGCCGTGTTCCAGACCCGGCCGGCCCAACCACTCGCGGGCGGCCCATGATGCCGCCCCCAGCGCATCGGTCGGGCTCATCCCGATGCGCTTGAGCGCGTCGATCTCGTCGGCAATCCGGCCGTGCGCGACCGTGCTGCCCGCATCCGTGCCAGCGTAGATCGGTATGCCGGCTTCGCGTGCGGCGGCAATCCGCGGATAGCACGCGGCATAGAGGTCCCTCATGTGCCGCGCGTAGGCCGGATACTTCTCCGCCGCGTCGGCGATGCCGGGGAAGTTCTCGATGTTGATCAGCGTGGGCACCAGCGCGGTGCCGTGCTCGACCATCAACTCGATGGTGTCGTCCGTCAGCCCGGTGCCGTGCTCGATGCAATCGATGCCGGCGTTGATCAGGCCCGGCAGGGCCTCCTCGCTGAACACGTGTGCGGTGACCCGCGCGCCGTTGGCGTGGGCGGCGTCGATCGCCTGCTTGAGGGTCTCGTCGGACCACAGTGGCGCCAGGTCGCCGGTGTCGCGGTCGATCCAGTCGCCGACCAGCTTGACCCAGCCGTCACCCCAGCGGGCCTGCTCGGCCACCGCGTCGGGCAGCTGCGATTCATCGTCCAGCTCGAGGGCGAATCCGGGCTGGTAACGCTTCGGCCTGGCCAGATGCCGACCGTGGCGGATGATGCGGGGCAGGTCTTCGTGGTCGTCCAGGGTGCGGGTGTCCGTCGGTGAGCCGGCGTCGCGCAGCAGCAGCGCTCCTACGTCACGCTCGGTTTCGGCCTGCGCGATCGCCTCGTCGAGTTCGATGGCGCCGTGCTGCCCCAGGCCGACGTGGCAGTGCGCGTCGACCAGGCCGGGAACGATCCAGCCGCTGTCGAACACCGTCTCGGCGTCTGCGACCGGTTCGGCGCTCAGCGTGCCGTCGACGATCCACCACTCGACTGGCTCGCCATCAGGCAACCCGAGTCCGCGGACATGAAGACTGGGGTGCCGCACTTAATTGTTCCTGGGGAACTTCAGCTTCGACAGGTCGATATCGGCCAGCCCGGGCGGCAGTTCGTCCAGGCCCTTGGGCATGTCCGACAGATCCGGGAACCCGGCGGGCATCCCGGCGGCCAGCGGATTGCGCGCCTTCGGCGGTGTCGGCCCCCGTCCGCCCTTCTTGCCCTTTTGCCCCTTCTTCTTGTTTTTTGCAGCCTTGCGCGAAGAACCCCTGCGGCCGAACGGCATTCCCATTTGACCGGCCATCTGCGACATCATCTTGCGCGCCTCGAAGAACCGGTCGACGAGCTGGTTGACCTCGCCCACCGTCACGCCCGAGCCGTTGGCGATCCGCAACCGGCGGGATCCGTTGATGATCTTCGGATCGGCCCGCTCGGCCGGCGTCATGCCGCGGATGATGGCCTGCACCCGGTCGAGCTGGCTGTCGTCGACCGCGGCCAGCGCGTCCTTCATCTGGCCTGCGCCGGGCAGCATGCCCAGCAGATTGCCGATCGGGCCCATCTTGCGGATGGCCAGCATCTGCTCGAGGAAGTCCTCCAGGGTCAGCTCACCGCTGCCGATCTTGGCGGCGGCGGCTTCGGCCTGCTCGGCGTCGAAGTGCTGTTCGGCCTGCTCGATGAGGCTGAGCACGTCGCCCATGCCCAGGATCCGGCTGGCCATCCGGTCGGGATGGAAGACGTCGAAGTCCTCGAGCTTCTCGCCGGTGGACGCGAACAGGATCGGCACGCCGGTGACCTCGCGCACCGACAGCGCCGCGCCACCGCGCGCGTCGCCGTCGAGCTTGGTCAGCACGACGCCGGTGAAGCCGACGCCCTCGCGGAACGCCTCGGCCGTGGTGACGGCGTCCTGGCCGATCATGGCGTCGAGTACGAAGATCACTTCGTCGGGATCGACGGCCTTGCGGATCGCCGCCGCCTGGCCCATGAGCTCATCGTCGATGCCGAGCCGGCCCGCCGTGTCGACGATGACGACGTCGTAGTGTTTCGCTTTGGCCTCGGCCAGACCACCAGAGGCGACCGCCACCGGATCGCCGTGGCCGGCCGCCTCGGAGCCTGCCGTCGACACCCCCGGGTGCGGAGCGAACACCTGCACGCCGGCGCGCTCGCCGACGATCTGCAGCTGATTGACCGCTCCTGGCCTCTGCAGGTCGCAGGCGACCAGAAGGGGCGTATGCCCTTGGTCCCGAAGCCATTTCGCGAGCTTGCCGGCCAACGTGGTCTTACCGGAGCCTTGCAGACCGGCGAGCATGATCACCGTCGGCGGCGTCTTGGCGAACGCCAGTTGACGGGTTTCGCCGCCGAGGATGCCGATGAGCTCCTCGTTGACGATCTTGACGACCTGCTGGGCCGGGTTGAGCGCACCGGAGACCTCGGCGCCCTTGGCCCGGTCCTTGATGCGGGCGACGAACTCCCGCGCCACGGGCAGCGAGACGTCGGCTTCCAGCAGCGCCAGCCGGATCTCGCGCGTGGTCGCGTCGATGTCGGCGTCGGTGAGTCGGCCCTTGCCGCGCAGCCCCTGCAGGGCGCCGGTCAACCGGTCGGACAGCGATTCAAACACGCCGTCAAGCCTAACTGGCTTCGGAAACGGGCTTCGCGGGCGCGGGCGCCGGCAGCACGGCATACAAGTCATGTCCCAGCTCGTCGCGGATCGAGCGGCTGGATGAACTGGACGCTCCGGCCGAATCGCCGTCTCCGACGGCTCCGGCTGAATTGCCGTCTCCGACGGCTCCGGCTGAATTGCCGTCTCCGACGGCTCCGGCTGAATTGCCGTCTCCGACGGCGGTGATGCCGAACACGTCGACGACCGACGACCCCAGCGTCGTGACCTTCGCCCATGCGATGTCCACGCCGTCGCGCTCGAACACCGCCGTCAGCCTCGCCAGCAGCCCGGCGCGGTCGGTGGTGCGGATCTGCACCACGAGTTCGCCCGGCTCGGCGCCGTCGGACCACAGGATCCTTGGCGGCGCCGTCGCATGGTTGATCGGCACCGCGTTCGGCACCTCCCCGGCACGCGTCGTGCCGTGCTGTGCCGCGTCACGGTCGCGCTTGTCCAACGACGCCAGCACGTCGAGTTCGCCCTCCAGCGCCAGGATGAGCTGCTGCCGCAACAACTCGGCGGCCGGTGGTGAACCGAAATGCGGTGACACCACGAAGCTGTTGATGGCCGAGCCTTCATGACCGTTCACCGACGCTGAGTGGACACGGAGCGAATTGAGCGCCAGCACACCGGCGGCCTTCGACAAGAGTCCCCGAACGTCCGGCGCGATCATCGTCACGTTGTAGATGTGCGGGCTGTCGCCGGGAGTCATCTCGACGTGCACACCGACATCGGAGGCCAACGAAAGGTAGCGTGGGTCAATGGGATCGGGCTTCGGCAGCGGCTCGCCCGCCATCACCAACCGGCAGCGCCGCACCAGATCACCGATCAGCGACGCCTTCCAGTCGCCCCACACACCGGGACCGGTGGCAAGCGAGTCCGCCTCGGCCAGCACGTGCAGCAACTCGAGCAGCACGGGGTCACCGTCGAGCGCGTCGACCACCGCCGCGATGACCTTCGGGTCCTGCAGATCACGGCGGGTCGCGGTGTGCGGCAGCAGCAGGTGATGGCGCACCACGTTCGACAGCAGTTCGATGTCTGACGGCCACATACCCAGCCTGGTGCCGATCTGGGTGGCCAGTTCGGCGCCGATCACGCTGTGATCCCCGCCGCGACCCTTGCCAATATCGTGGCACAACGCACCCAGCAACAGCAGGTCGGGCCGGGACACCCGGGTGGTGAACGCGCTTGCCCGCGAGACGGTTTCGACAAGGTGGCGGTCAACGGTCCAGATGTGCACCACGTCGCGAGGAGGTAGGTCACGCACCGCGCCCCACTCGGGAAACAACCTGCCCCATAATCCGGTTCGGTCCAACGCCTCGATGGTGGCCACCGCCGCCGGACCGGCGGCCAGCATCACCAACAGATCCTTGAGCGCCTGCCGAGGCCACGGCGTGCGCAGCTCCGGCGCGTTCTCGGTGAGTCGGGAAAGGGTGGACGCCGCCATCGGCAGACCGGTGTTCGCCGAGGCCGCGGCCACGCGCAGGATCAGGCCCGGATCGCGCTCCGGACGGGCGTCACGGGCCAGGATCACCTCGCCGGCGAACTCGATGACACCTTCGTCGAGAGGGCGGCGCACGGGACGCTTGAAGGCGGCGAGCCCGCGGCGGGGCAGCGCGTTGGCCGCGGTGCGCAGCCCGGCGTCGACGTAGTAGCTGACCGTGCGGGCGGCGTCAGAGAGCGTGCGCGCCAAGTCGAATCGGTCGCCGATGTGCAGCGCAGCGCCGATCTCGTCAGCATGCTGGGCCAGCAGCAGTTCCCGGCCACGGCCGGACACCCGGTGCAGTTCGGTGCGCACGTTGAGCAACGCCAGATGCGCCTCGCCCAGTGTGCCGGTCGGCGAGGCCAGCGAGCGGCTCGGATAGACGTCGGCGAGTTGTGCGATTGCCAACGCATTGAGCAATTGGACATCGCGCAGACCGCCGCGGCCGCACTTCAGATCGGGCTCGGCCCGGTGCGCAATCTGGCCACTGCGCTGCCAGCGCGCCTCGGTGTGCTCGACGAGTTCGTCGAAACGCGAAGCGATTCCGGTGCGCCACTGCCGACGGGCTCCGCCGATCAACAGTGACGACAGGTCGGAGTCGCCCGCAATGTGGCGCGCCTCGAGCATGGCCAGGCCCGCGGAGATGTCCTCACCTGCGACCTTCAGCGCCTCGGGCACGGTGCGCACGCTGTGATCGATGCGAATGTTCGCGTCCCACAACGGGTACCACAGCAGTTCCGCGACCCGACCGACGATGTCGTGAGGCATGTTGTCATGCAGCAGGGTCAAATCGAGGTCTGAGTAAGGGAGTAGCTCTCCCCTCCCCAGCCCACCGGTGGCGACGATCGCGAACCCACTGGTGGCGGTCACGCCGATTTCGGTGGCTTTTGTGGTGAGCCAGAAATCGTGCAAGTCCAGCAGCGCGTCCCGGAGCGCGGCCGAATCCAATTGACGTGCACCGCCAGAAAGCAATTGTTCGGACGCGGCCGCCAAATCGGTAGCGGGGCGCAACGAGCCCGCAGCCGGAGCCTCCCATCGAGAGGCGCCGGCGGCGTTGTTCTGCTCCTCGCGCAAGCGCTCGTCAGCGGAATCTGGTGTCTGCTCAGTCATTTCGACTCCTCCCCCGGCCTTTACCTACAAACGCTCACGGGTGTACGTCCGGGAGACGACGTCTCATTTCAGGATGCGCTCAAAGGGCGTCGGTACCCCGTTCTCCGGTGCGTACCCGGACCACGGTGTCGACGGGGCTGACCCACACCTTGCCGTCGCCGATCTTGCCGGTACGCGCGGCCTGGACGATGACATCCACCACCTTGTCGACGGCGGAATCATCGACGACGACCTCAACCCGCACCTTCGGCACGAAGTCGACGGAGTACTCGGCGCCGCGGTACACCTCGGTGTGACCCTTCTGGCGGCCGTAGCCCTGGACCTCGCTGACGGTCATTCCGAGAATACCCGTCTGTTCGAGGCCGGTCTTGACGTCTTCGAGCGTGAACGGCTTGACGATCGCAGTAATCAGCTTCATATTCCCCTATACCTCCGCGCCGTGACGGGCCAGTACCGAACTGCCACCACTGGTGACCGCGGCGAGGTCGTATCCGGTTTCAGCATGCTCCGCCTCGTCGATGCCGGCCGACTCATCCTCCGCATCAAGACGTAGCCCAATGGTGTATTTCACGATCAACGCCAAGATAGCCGTCACTATTGCCGAATACCCGAAAACAGCGAAGGCACCGACGGCTTGGCGCCACAGTTGGTCGAACCCACCACCGTAGAACAGACCGGCGACTGCCGCCGGCGCTTCCGGTGCGGCCACCAGGCCGACGAGAAGGGTGCCAACCATGCCACCGATCAGGTGCACACCGACGACATCGAGCGAATCGTCATAGCCCAGTTTGAATTTCAGGCCGACCGCCAGGGCGCAGAGGATACCGGCCGAGGCACCGACGATCAGCGCGCCGAGGGCATTGACCGACGAACACGACGGGGTGATGGCGACCAGGCCGGCCACAATGCCCGAAGCCGCGCCCAGCGACGTGGCCTTGCCGTCCCGAATGCGCTCGGTGAGCAGCCAGGCGAGCATCGCCGTAGCGGTTGCAATGGTGGTGGTCATGAACGTCGCACCCGCGGTACCACCGGAGCTGGTCGCCGAACCGGCGTTGAAGCCGTACCAGCCGAACCAGAGCAGACCGGCACCCAGCATCGTGAACGGTAGGTTGTGCGGACGCATCGGTGTGGTCGGCCAACCGAGGCGCTTGCCCAGGATGATCGCCAACACCAAACCGGCTGTGCCTGAGTTGATGTGGACCGCGGTACCACCCGCGAAGTCGATCGCCTTGAGTTTATTGGCGATCCAGCCGCCGTGCTCACCGGTGATGCCATCGAAGGCGAACACCCAGTGCGCGACAGGGAAGTAGACGAAGGTCGCCCACAGGCCGGCGAATACCAGCCAGCCGCTGAACTTCAGGCGGTCCGCGACCGCGCCGGAGATCAGGGCGACCGTGATGATCGCGAACATCAGCTGGAACGCAACGAAGACCGTCTGGGGCAGTGTCCCGGCCAGCGGAATGTCAACCGCCGCTGTGCCGGTGGACGGATCCGCGGCGACAGCGTTGCCGCCGATCAATCCCTTGAGGCCCCAATACTGCGTTGGGTCACCGAATAGGTTGAACTTGTCGTTGCCGAAGGCCAGCGAGTAGCCGTACAGCGTCCATAGGACAGTTACAACGCCCATGGCACTGATGCTCATCATCAGCATGTTGAGCACGCCCTTGGCGCGCACCATACCGCCATAGAAGAACGCCAGGCCGGGCGTCATCAACAGCACAAGCGCGGAACTTGCCAGCATCCACGCTGTGTCGCCGGTATCCGGCTGACCCAATATCGGGAATCCATCCACTCGCCGTTTCCTCCTTCGACATGCCACGGCCGACAACGTTTGGCGACCGTTGACCTGGTCCAAGACAATGCTGAGTGGTTGTTTCGTCTAAGACGCTGCGGTGTTTCGCTCGTGTGAACGGATGGCCAGCCGACGTTTCGGCGGTGTTACATCATGCGTTTCTTGACGAGTGTTTGTTACCCGAGCAGCGCATCGACGAACGCGGCGGGCTCGAACGGAGCGAGATCGTCGGGGCCTTCACCGAGACCGACGAGCTTGACCGGAACACCCAATTCCTGCTGCACGCGGAAGACGATCCCGCCCTTTGCCGTGCCGTCGAGTTTGGTCAGCACGACGCCGGTGATGTCGACCACTTCGGCAAACACCCGTGCCTGTGGCAGGCCGTTCTGCCCGATCGTGGCGTCGAGGACCAGCAGCACCTCGTCGACTTCCGCGCGCCGGCTCACCACTCGCTTGACCTTGCCGAGTTCATCCATCAGGCCGGCCTTGGTGTGCAGTCGGCCAGCCGTGTCGATGACGACCACGTCGGCGCCGGAATCGATACCCGCGTCGACGGCGTCGAACGCGACCGACGCGGGGTCGGCGCCCTCGGCCCCGCTAATTACCTGTGCGCCTACTCGCGAGGCCCACGTCTGCAGCTGATGGGCCGCCGCGGCGCGGAAGGTATCGGCAGCGCCAAGCACCACGCGGCGGCCGTCGGCGACCAGGACACGGGCCAGCTTGCCGACCGTCGTCGTCTTACCTGTGCCGTTGACGCCGACGACCAAGAGCACCGAGGGCTTGTTCGCGTGGGGCAGCGCCTTGATCGAGCGGTCCAGGTCGGGATGCAGCTCCTCGATCAAGACCTCGCGCAGCACGGCGCGGGCGTCGGACTCGGTGCGCACCCTGCTGCTGGCCATCCGTGACCGCAGCGAGGTCACGACCGATTCGGTGACGACCGGCCCCAGGTCGGCGATCAGCAGGGTGTCCTCGACGGCTTCCCAGGATGCCTCGTCAAGGTCGCCGCCACCGAGCAGGCCGAGCATGCCCCGGCCCAGCGTGTTCTGCGACTTGGCCAGCCGGCCGCGCAATCGGTCCAGCCGCCCGTCGACCGGGGCGACCTCGTCGAGCTGTGGTGCTGCCGGTTCGGGCTCGGCCAACGCCGGCTCGGGCAGCTGGACGTCGGCGATGGTCCGTTTCGGCGCGTCGCGCGGAATGGTGGCATCATCGCCGACGGCGGGCAGCCCACTGGTATCGATGCGTTCGACCGGCTCAGCGGGTGCTGATTGGGTGAACGTGATCCCCGAAGACGCCGTATAGCCTCCGGACCGGTCGACGGGAGTGGCAGTGTCTGCAGATGACAGGCTGATCCGTCGACGCCGGTACCGCACCAGCCCGACGACCAGCGCGACCACGACGAGAACGGCAATGACCGCGATTGCGATCCACAGAGCTTCCGACACGATGCCATTGTCTCAGGGTGGATAGCCGGTGACGCTCGACCCCGGCGGCATGGAGACCCGCAAACGGCGCCACATCGACGTGTGCCTGTCCGAGGCGGTCGACTATCAGACGGTCACCACTGGGCTGGAGCGCTACCGGCTGCCGTACAACGCGCTCACCCAGACCGATCTGGGCAGCGTCGACCTGACCGCCGATTTCCTTGGCGCGCGATTGCGTGCGCCGTTGCTGATCGGCGCGATGACCGGCGGGGCCGAGCTGTCGGGAACCATCAACCGCAACCTGGCCGCGGCGGCCCAACAGCTCGGCGTCGGCATGATGCTCGGCTCGCAGCGCATCATGCTCGACAACGACTCGGCCTCGACGTCGTTCAGCGTCCGCGACGTGGCACCCGACGTGCTGCTGATCGGCAATATCGGGCTGGCTCAACTCGACGAGCTCATGGTGCCCGACCTGGTCAAGGCGCTGGACCGAGTCGGTGCCAATGCCCTTGCGGTGCATACCAATCCGTTGCAGGAGGCGATGCAGCACGAGGGTGACACCGATTTCTCCGGATCCATCTCGCGGTTGCGCGACATCGCGGGGTCGATCGGCTATCCCGTGATGCTCAAAGAGGTGGGCCACGGCATCGGCGCGGCGGCCGCCGCGGAGTTGGTCGACTGCCCGATTGCGGCCGTCGACGTCGCTGGCGCGGGTGGCACGTCGTGGGCACGGGTCGAACAGTTCGTGCGGTACGGCGAGATCCGCTATCCCGCGTTGGCCGAGTGGGGCATCCCGACCGCGGAGGCACTGCTCGAGGTGCAGCACATGCTGCCCGACGTGTCGATCGTCGCGTCGGGCGGCATCCGCACCGGCATGGACGCCGCCAAGGTGTTGGTGATGGGCGCCGACGCGGTGGCGGTGGCGCGGCCCCTGCTCGCGCCCGCGATCGAATCGCCTGCCGCCGTTGTGGATTGGTTACAGCGGTTCATCGACGAAATGTTGGTCTGCCTGCACGGTTGTGGCGCGGCGAATCTGAAGGCACTGCGGCGTCGTGGGGTCACCAAGTTGTGATTTGTGTGCGTTTTGGAGCGCTCACCGCTCTCAAACGCACACTAATCGCAAGTCAGTTCGCGGCCGCGACCAGTTCCTGGCCGCGCATCCGCTGGCTGATCACCGCGGTGATGCCGTCGCCGCGCATCGTGACGCCGTACAGCGCGTCGGCGACCTCCATCGTCGGCTTCTGGTGCGTGACGACGATGAGCTGCGACTGGCTGCGCAATTGTTCGAACAGCCCAAGCAGCCGACGCAGGTTCACATCGTCTAGGGCCGCTTCCACCTCGTCCATCACATAGAACGGCGACGGCCGCGCGCGGAAGATGGCCACCAGCATGGCCACCGCGGTCAGAGACTTCTCGCCACCGGACAACAGCGACAGCCGCTTGATCTTCTTGCCCGGCGGACGGGCCTCGACCTCGATGCCGGTGGTCAGCATGTCGTCGGGATCGGTCAGCAGCAGCCTGCCCTCGCCGCCGGGGAACAACGCCGAAAACACTTCGCGGAACTCGCGTTCCACGTCGGCATAGGCCTCGGCGAACACCTGCAGGATGCGCTCGTCCACGTCGGCGATAACGTCGAGCAGATCCGTTCGGGCCGCCTTGACGTCCTCGAGCTGAGTCGACAGGAAGTTGTAGCGCTCCTCCAGGGCGGCGAACTCCTCCAGCGCAAGCGGATTGACGCGGCCCAGCTCGTTGAGCTCACGTTCGGCCTTCTTGGCGCGACGCTCCTGGGTGGGCCGGTCGAATGGCATCGGCGCCGGCGCGGTGACCTGTTCGCCGCGTTCGCGTGCCTGCTCGTACTCCGCCATCTCCAATTCCGACGGCGGCAATGGCACTTCGGGTCCGTATTCGCCGATCAGGTCGGCGGTCGCCATCCCGAACTGCTCGAGGACGTGCTCCTCGAGCTGCTGGATGCGCAGTTCGGCTTGGGCTTTGGCGACCTCGTCGCGATGCAGCGCGTCGGTGATCGCGGCGATCTTGGCGCCGAGTTCGTTGACTTCTTCACGCGTCTTCGTCAGCGCGCCCGCCCGGTGCTGGCGTTCGGCTGCGACGTCGTCGCGGGCGCGGGATGCGACGGCCACCGCCGCGCTCAGCCGCTGTGCGACAAGGCGTCCGGATTCGGCGACCGCGGCCGCGACCGCCGCGGCGAGTTCGCGTGCCTCGCGGGCGCGCTGAGCACGCAGCCGGGCCTCGCGTTCGGCGGCCGCCGCCCGTCGCAGCGAATCCGCCCGTCCGCGAACGGCATTCGCGCGTTCTTCGGCGGTGCGTACCGCCAGCCGCGCCTCCACTTCGGCGGCGCGTGCCTGCTCCGCCGCGACCATTGACGCCTGCCTGTCGACCGGTTCGGCTTCGAACGTCGGCTCCTGT
>Ga0136846_1221492_pt1 | contig 11860 bp, 11 predicted proteins | sample HopSoiMetagenom2_FD_96841 | JGI IMG/M metagenome (GOLD analysis project Ga0136846, IMG submission 96841) | Grasslands soil microbial communities from Hopland, California, USA - 2 Assembly 2016 (version 4) | ecosystem: Environmental > Terrestrial > Soil > Grasslands | place: USA: Hopland... | reverse complement strand
GAGGCGCGGCTGACTCCGCTCGCAATGGAGATGCTGCGTGAAATCGACGAGGAGACAGTCGATTTCATTCCGAACTACGACGGACGCGTGCAGGAGCCGACCGTCCTGCCGAGCCGGTTCCCGAACCTGCTCGCCAACGGGTCTGGCGGCATCGCGGTCGGCATGGCGACGAACATGCCACCGCACAACCTGCGCGAGCTCGGCGAAGCGGTGTACTGGTGCCTGGAGAACCACGACGCCGACGAAGAAGCCACGCTGTCCGCGGTGACCGAGCGGGTCAAGGGCCCCGACTTCCCCACCTACGGTTTGATCGTTGGCTCCCAAGGTATTTCCGACACTTACAACACTGGACGCGGATCGATCAAGATGCGCGGTGTGGTGGAGATTGAGGAGGACTCGCGGGGGCGCACCTCAATCGTCATCACCGAGTTGCCGTATCAGGTCAACCACGACAACTTCATCACCTCGGTCGCCGAACAGGTTCGCGACGCCAAGCTCAGCGGCATCGCCAACATCGAAGATCAGAGCAGCGACCGAGTGGGCCTGCGCATCGTCGTCGAGCTCAAGCGCGACGCCGTGGCCAAGGTGGTGCTCAACAACCTCTACAAGCACACACAGTTGCAGACCAGCTTCGGCGCCAACATGCTGTCGATCGTCGATGGCGTCCCTCGCACGCTGCGGCTCGATCAGCTGCTCCGCCACTACGTGAACCACCAGCTGGACGTCATCGTTCGGCGCACCACCTACCGGCTGAGGAAGGCCAACGAGCGCGCCCACATCTTGCGTGGCCTGGTCAAGGCGCTCGACGCGCTCGACGAAGTGATCGCGCTGATCCGGGCGTCGGAGACGGTCGATGTCGCCAAACAAGGCCTGATCGAGCTGCTCGATATTGACGAGATTCAGGCGCAGGCGATCCTCGACATGCAGCTGCGCCGGCTGGCCGCCCTGGAACGGCAGCGCATCGTCGACGACCTGGCCAAGATCGAGGCCGAAATCGCTGACCTCGAGGACATCCTGGCCAAGCCGGAGCGGCAGCGCGCCATCGTGCGCGACGAGCTCAAGGAGATCGTCGACAAATACGGCGACGACCGCCGCACGCGAATCGTGCCCGCGGACGGCGAGGTATCCGACGAGGACCTGATCGTGCGCGAGGACGTCGTCGTCACGATCACCGAGACCGGGTACGCCAAGCGCACCAAGACCGACCTGTACCGCAGCCAGAAGCGCGGCGGCAAGGGGGTCCAGGGTGCCGGCCTCAAGCAGGACGACATCGTCAACCACTTCTTCGTCTGTTCGACGCACGACTGGATCCTGTTCTTCACCACACAGGGCCGGGTCTACCGTGCCAAGGCATACGACCTGCCCGAGGCGTCGCGGACCGCGCGCGGTCAGCACGTCGCGAACCTGCTGGCCTTCCAGCCGGAGGAGCGCATCGCACAGGTCATCCAGATCAAGAGCTACGAGGACGCCCCGTACCTCGTGCTGGCGACCAAGAACGGTCTGGTGAAGAAGTCCAAGCTGACCGACTTCGACTCCAACCGCTCGGGCGGCATTGTCGCAGTGAACCTGCGCGACGGCGATGAACTCGTCGGCGCGGTGCTGGCCTCGGCCGAGGAGGACCTGCTTCTGGTGTCGGCCAAGGGCCAATCGATTCGCTTCTCGGCAACCGACGAGGCGCTGCGGCCGATGGGTCGCGCCACCTCGGGTGTGCAAGGCATGCGATTCAACACCGACGACAAACTGCTGTCGCTGAACGTGGTCCGGGAGAACACGTATTTGCTGGTCGCGACGGCCGGCGGGTACGCCAAGCGCACCGCGATCGAGGAGTACCCGATCCAGGGCCGCGGTGGCAAAGGGGTGCTGACGGTCCAGTTCGACAAGCGTCGTGGCAGTCTGGTTGGAGCGTTGATCGTCGATGACGACACCGAGTTGTATGCCATCACCTCAGGTGGCGGCGTCATCCGGACCGCTGCGCGTCAGGTTCGCAAGGCCGGGCGGCAGACCAAGGGCGTTCGGTTGATGAACCTGGGCGAGGGCACCACACTGATAGCCATCGCGCGCAACGCCGAGGAAAACGAGGCGGACGCCGCGGAGGCCGACGCAACCTGACGACGCTAAGGAGCCGTAGGTGAGTTCACCGAACGAGCCGGGGTACCCGCGCGCGGGTGACGCCCCCGGTGGCGCCAACGGCTCCCCGGCCGGATCGTCCCAGCACGATGGTGGTTCACTCGGAAACGCGGCATCGCGCGGCGGCGGCGACAACCCGCCATGGCAGCGTGGCCCGGCCGCACGCGCCGCCCGGCCGCAGCAGCGCCAATCGCCGGATTCAGCAGGTCCCGGCGGCTCGCCCAATCTGGATGCGCGGCTGAACCGCTTCATCGCGGGCGGATCGGCTCCGTCGGCCCCGTCGCCGACGCACGAGCAGGACGGGCCTCCGCGCGGCGAGCGCACCGAGACGGTACGGCCCGAGGCCTACGCCAGCGAGCTACCCGACCTGTCGGGTCCGATGCCCCGCACACAGCAGCAGCGCAAGCCGGCCCCCGAACGGCCGTCGTCTGAACCGGTGAGCCGGACGACGGCCACCAGCCGCATCCAGGTCGGCACTCGCCACAAGGGCCCGGTGCGGGCCAGCATGCAGATCCGCCGGGTCGATCCGTGGAGCGCGCTGAAGGTGTCGCTCGTGTTGTCGGTGGCCCTGTTCTTCGTGTGGATGATCGCCGTTGCGTTTTTGTATCTGGTACTCGGCGGCATGGGCGTGTGGAGCAAGCTGAACAGCAATGTCGGGGATCTGCTCACAAGCGCAGGCGGCCAAACCGGCGGCGAGCTGGTGTCCAGCGGAACGATCTTCGGCGGAGCGGCGTTGATCGGGCTGGTGAACATCGTGCTGCTGACGGCGATGGCCACCTGTGCGGCCTTCATCTACAACCTCACCACCGACCTGGTCGGCGGGGTCGAAGTCACACTGGCCGATCGCGACTGAGTTTGGGTCGCGGCTGGTGATTGCGGTAATCTCGTCGCTCGGCCATGCGGCATATTCGGGGCTATAGCTCAGGCGGTTAGAGCGCTTCGCTGATAACGAAGAGGTCGGAGGTTCGAGTCCTCCTAGCCCCACGGAAGGGTTCGCGCGATGAGGCTGGTGTTTCTGCTCGCCGCCGTAGTGGTGGCCGTGATCGTGTGGCGATCCAGGCACGGCGTCGAGGTGTGGCACGCAGCGGCCGATACGCCGTCCTGACCAATCAGGGGCCTTAGCTCAGTTGGTAGAGCGCTGCCTTTGCAAGGCAGAAGTCAGGGGTTCGAATCCCCTAGGCTCCACAAGCAGCCGCTGTCCCGCCGATGACGAAACCGCCGCTCAGCGTCGAGGCTCAGTCTGGGAAGTCCACACCCGGCCATCGAAGTAGCGCAACGAGTTCGGATCGTTTTGGTCCGGATACCACCCCGGCGTCAACCCGCTTGTCGCCGGTTGTTGGTGCACGACGGGCGGCTGTTGCACGACGGGCTGCTCCGTATATGCCCGCGGTTCTCTCGGTGCCAACGCCATTCGCACAGCCCACACCACCACCGCAACGATGACAATGACTATCAGCAACCAAATCAGCGATTGAAGCGAGCCGAAGATATCGGTCATCGCGCCACCCCTTTCACATGCGATCGAAGGGCCGCGGCCGGCCTAAGCGTCGGGCTGGTGTCTGTAACGAACGGCTGGCAGGCAAAGCACATGCTCACGCCGTGAACGGGATAACCACACGCCGGACATACGTCGAGGGTCCTCACGCCAGCACCTCCTCATTGGCCGCATGGCCAGTGCGGACCGGATACCCGCGCACACACGCCAGCAATCATTGGCGCCTGTCCGGCAAGGGTGCGGGCATCTCGAGGTACTGATGTGACCAGTGAGCTCTAGCACTCCACGACGTTGAGGGCCAGCCCGCCCTGCGACGTCTCCTTGTACTTGGCCTTCATGTCGGCCCCGGTGTCGCGCATGGTCTTGATCGCAGTGTCGAGGCTGACGTGATGAGTTCCGTCCCCGTGCAACGCCATTCGCGCCGCGGTGATCGCCTTGACCGACGCGACCGCGTTGCGTTCGATGCACGGAATCTGCACCAGACCACCGACCGGGTCGCACGTGAGCCCGAGGTTGTGCTCGATGCCGATCTCGGCGGCGTTCTCCACCTGCGCCGGCGTTCCGCCCAGCACTGCCGCCAGCCCCGCGGCCGCCATCGAGCACGCCGATCCGACCTCACCCTGACATCCCACCTCGGCGCCGGAGATCGACGCGTTGGCCTTGAAGAGCTGACCGATTGCGCCGGCCGTCAGCAGAAACTCGACGATGCCGTCGTCCGTCGCGCCGGGCACGAACCGCGAATAGTAATGCAGCACAGCGGGAATGACTCCCGCCGCGCCGTTCGTCGGCGCTGTCACCACCCGACCGCCGCCCGCGTTCTCCTCGTTGACCGCCAGCGCGTAAACCGTCAGCCAGTCCATGGCGTACAGCGGATCGTCGGGATCGAGTGCCTCCGCCAGCAAACGCGCCCGGCGGCGAACCCGCAGCCCGCCCGGCAACGTGCCCGTCGCAGCCAGACCAGCCTCGACACACTCGCGCATCGCCGCCCAGATGCGCAGCAGGCCGGCCCGCAGATCGGGCTCACGACCTAGAGCAGCCTCGTTGCGTGCCATCAACTCGGCGATGCTGCACGCCTTCTCCGTCGCCAGCCGCACGAGCTCCGCCGCCGTGCTGAACGGATACGGCATGACGGCATCTTCGCGCGGCCCCGACCCGGCTTCTTGCTCGTCGACGACGAACCCGCCGCCAACCGAGTAGTACACCCGGCGGCGCAGCTCTTGACCCGCGTCGTCGACGGCCGAGAAGACCATGCCGTTGCTGTGAAAGTCCATCGCCTGCAAGGACAAAACGATGTCGGTGTTGTGGTCGAAATCGATTACGTGCGTGCCGGCGAGAAGCAGCTTGGCGCTCGCGTTGATCTCCTCGACCCGAGCCTTCGCGAGTGCCGGATCGACGGTCGCGGGCTCATTGCCCTCCAGGCCGAGAACGACCGCGCCGGGCGTGCCATGTCCGGCGCCCGTGGCGCCCAGCGAGCCGTAGAGCTCGATTCGCACCCGCGCAACGTCGTGCAACACACCATCGGCGGCAAGATGGCGGGCGAACCGGTGTGCGGCGCGCATGGGACCGACGGTGTGCGAACTCGACGGCCCGATGCCGATCGAGAACAGATCGAAAACTGAAACGGCCATCGCGGTGCGCCTACAGCAAGCTACGGCTTGGGGGTCACGTCGACGCTGGGCGGAAGTGCCGACGGTTCTGGCTGCATCGATCTGCGCACGATCGTGAACGCCACCGCTCCCCCGGCCAGCACCACTGCACCCACCGCGGCCAACAGCAGGGGCCGACGCCGACGCCTGGGCTTACGCGCGTCGGCGATGACCCGGGGAAGGGTGGCGAGAACCTCCTGCGCGGCGGTGAGTTCCTGCGCGATGGTCTCCTGTGCATCCCCGAACTCCTTGGCGAGCCGGCTCTTGTCAAGGCGGCGACGCAGGCTGCCGGCCGCCGAATGCGCACCCTGCCAGCTCAGCCCGGCGGTGCCGAGCGTGACGTCGACCGGCCCGACCGCGGTGTACTTCAGGCCGCGGCTCAGCCGCTGGCTCGGGGTCAACCGGGCGTCCGTCTTCGGGCTCATGTCCACCTCTTTCGCGGCGTGATCAGATTCGACATCCAGCCTGCCACCAACTGCCACCCCGCGGAGGCCGTTGAACGGCGGGTGGCACACTGGCATCCCGTGACGAGCCCCATTCAGACAGCGACCGCGACCCTGCACACCAACCGCGGAGACATCAAGATCGCACTCTTCGGAAATCACGCCCCCAAGACCGTCGCGAACTTCGTCGGATTGGCACAGGGCACCAAGGACTACAACACCGAAAACGCGTCAGGCAGCTCGTCGGGACCGTTCTACGACGGCGCGATCTTCCACCGCGTGATCGAGGGCTTCATGCTTCAGGGCGGCGACCCGACCGGCACCGGGCGCGGTGGGCCGGGATACCAGTTCGCCGACGAGTTCCATCCCGAGCTGCAGTTCGACAAGCCGTATCTGCTCGCCATGGCCAACGCGGGGCCCGGAACGAACGGCTCGCAGTTCTTCATCACAGTCGGCAAGACACCGCACCTCAATCGCAAGCACACGATCTTCGGCGAGGTGGTCGATCCCGAGTCGCAGAAGGTGGTCGACGCCATCGCCACGACGGCCACGGACCGCAGTGACCGGCCGACCGATCCGGTGGTGATCGAGTCGATCACGGTGTCCTGACGCCGTAGGGGGTCAGCGGGAGCCGGCGTAGCCGGCGTCAGTCAGCGCGTCGAGCACATTCAGCGGGTCGGTGCCCAGATCCCACCGGGTGAAGACCAGTAGCCGGTCATCGGTCGTATCGATCTCGAGCAGCCGCACCTTGCGGGCCAGGCGGCGGAACTCGGTGATTCGGACGATCTTTATGTCGTCGCGCCCTAACGCGTTTGTGCGCGACCAGCCGCGGGTAACTAGCCCATCGTCACTGATTGCCAGTTTCGGTCGGGCGCGCCAAGACAGGCTTGCAAACACGATCAGTCCTGCCGCGGCAATCCCTACGAGTATGCGCCCGGGCGCATCTGTGATCAGGGTCACAGCGCCGATAGCCAAGATAAGTCCGAATATGCCGCACGCTGCGATTCCGAACGCCGGTGGGCTCCACTCTGTTTGCTGCGTGGCCAATTAACACCCTTTTACCGTTGCTAATGAGGTTATCCACAAGTGCTATCCCCAATGGGGATGAATCACACGAGTGTGATCTGATGACCACAAGGTTGCTAAATGGGTAACGCGCGGAAGCCAAGATAAATTCATACCAATGGTCGGTACGGCTAACGCCAACGCATTGTGAGCAACAACCCGGTGATCATGAAAGCAAAGGCGATCGCGTAGTTCCACGGGCCGAGGTCTGCCAGGAATGGAATCGCGGTGGACGCGAGCTGGAACACCAGCAGCCACACCAGGCCGATCAGCATCAAGCCGCAGAACAAAACCACGAACCAGAAGCTCGACGGCCCGGACTTGACCTTGACCGGTGTCCGGCTCACCGGGTTGATGGTGAAGTCGTTCTTCTTGCGAACTTTGGACTTGGGCATGGGTACCTTCGCGGGACAGTCTGCGTCACACGGTGCGACGATGTAACTACGAGCCTAACGTAGCCATGGCGCGGGGAGGAAAACCGATGGACCAGCCCAGACGTTCGGCGTGGCGCTTCGGCGTCCCGTTGGTGTGTCTGCTGGCGGGCCTGCTGTTGGCGGCCACCCACGGTGTTTCCGGCGGCGCCGAGATCCGGCGCAGCGACGCCCCGCGCCTGGTCGATCTGGTGCGCGAGGCCCAGCAATCGGTGGACCGGCTGACCGCTGAGCGAGATTCGTTGGTCACGACGATCGACACGCACCACGGCGGGTCGCCCGGTGCCGACGCGGCATTGGCGGCGATCACCAACCGTTCGGCCAAGCTGGCCGTGGACGCGGGCCTGGATCCGATGCGGGGGCCGGGGCTCGTCGTCACGCTCAACGACGCGCAGCGCGACGCGGAGGGCCGCTTTCCGCGCGACGCGTCTCCCGATGATCTCGTGGTGCACCAGCAGGATATTCAGGCGGTGCTGAATGCGTTGTGGAGCGCAGGCGCCGAAGGCATCCAGATGCAGGATCAGCGGATCATCGGCACGTCGGCGCCGCGATGTGTGGGAAACACGCTGCTGCTCAACGGCCGCACGTACAGCCCGCCATACGTCATCACCGCGATCGGCGACGCGCCCGCCATGCAGGCGGCGCTGGCGGCGGCACCGCTCGTCACGCTCTACAAGCAATACGTGGTGCGCTTTGGGCTGGGCTACGCCGAGCAACCGCGCGCTCAGGTCGACCTGGTCGGGCACACCGAGCCGGTCCGGATGAAGTTCGCCAAGCCGGCCGGGCCGATCGGCTACTGAGCGCAAGAAATCACGCCGAAACCGCAAGGTAGCCTGGGCCGATGCAGGTCTTGGTCGTCGACAACTACGACAGCTTCGTGTTCAACCTGGTCCAGTACCTGGGTCAGCTCGGCGTGCACGCGCAGGTGTGGCGTAACGACGACGACCGTCTCGCCACCACAGAAGATGTCGCCAACGTCGTCGAGCAATTCGACGGCGTGCTGCTCTCCCCCGGCCCCGGCACCCCTGAGCGGGCCGGCGCATCCATCCCGCTCGTCAAGGCGTGCGCCGCGGCGCACACCCCACTGCTTGGGGTGTGCCTCGGCCACCAGGCCATCGGCGTGGCGTTCGGTGGGACGGTCGACCGCGCGCCCGAGCTGCTGCACGGCAAGACCAGCACGGTTTTTCACTCGAATGCCGGTGTGCTGCAAGGGCTTCCGGATCCATTCACCGCCACCCGCTACCACTCGCTGACCATTTTGCCCGACACCGTGCCCGCCGAACTCGAGGTGATCGCTCGGACCGAGGGCGGCGTCATCATGGGCGTGCGGCACGTCGAGCTGCCCATTCACGGCGTGCAGTTCCACCCCGAGTCGATCCTCACCGAAGGCGGCCATCGCATGCTCGCCAACTGGCTCGGCTACTGCGGCGCCGCGCCCGCGGAGTCGTTGGTGCGGCAGCTGGAGGATGAGGTGGCCAACGCCGTGCAGGCCGCTACGACGCGAAACTCAGCGTGATCGGGTCCTCGAACCTGACGGGTGTGCCCGCCGGCGGGCTCTGAGTCACCACCGCGTTGGTCCGCTGGCCGCTGTTCTGCACGTCGGGACCCCTGATCAGCGGGCCCGTCCATCCGTAAGCATTGCGCAGGTTCGGCTCGACGTCGGTCCAGAACCCTCCGCGCACGTCGGGCATGACGAACTGGTTGCCCATCGACACCCGAATCTGGATGAGGGTGTCCAGCGCAGCGACCTCGCCCGCAGCAGGTGCGGTCCCCACGACCTGGCCCTTCGGCGTCGTGCTGTCGACGTCAACCGGCAGCAGCTTCGTGAACCCGGACGCGTTGAGCACCTGCGTGCACACGTCAACGGTCTGGCCCTTGCAGTCGGGGACCGGCTTGTTCTCGGGTCCCGAACCGACGACGATCGTGATCTCGTTCGTGATCGCCGAGGTCTGATTGGCCGGCGGGATGGTCGCCAGCACCTTGTCCTTCGTCTCCGGCGTCGACGGTGACCGCGACTCCCTGAACTTGCCGAACCCTGCGTTGGTGAGCTTCTCGACGCAATCGGTGTAGGAAAGGTTCTTGCAGTCCACCACCTCGCGTTGCTCCGGGCCGGTGGACACGTTGATGGTGATCTCGTCGCCTGCGCCGACGGACGTGCCTGCGCTCGGGTCGGTACCGATGACTCGATTCGGTGGGACGGTTGAGTCCGGGTTCCGCTGAGTCGTCGTCTTGAAGCCGGCGTTCTGCAGTGTGGCGACCGCGTCGTTCTCCAGCTGGTTTCGTACGTCAGGCACTTGAACATCCCGCGTGTTGCCGCCGAACATGTTGATCGCGACCGTCACCACAACGGTCAGTACCGCCAGGACCGCGACCGCGATCAGCCAGCGGCCCACCGATCCGGCGCGCTCGTCCTTCTCGGCGTATCCGGGCTCCGGGCGCTCGGCCGGGTCGATCGGCTCGGTGCGATGCTGTGACGGTGTCGACGACAGCAGCGACGTCCGTTCGGCGTCGGTGAACACCTTGGGCGCCTCCGGCGCCTCGCCGCTGTGCACCCGCACCAGATCGGCGCGCATCTCCGCAGCAGACTGGTAGCGATTGTCGGGGTTCTTGGCCAGCGCCTTGAGCACAACGGCGTCGAGCTCGGGCGAGATGTCGTTGTGCCGTTGCGACGGTGGCACCGGATCTTCGCGCACATGCTGATAGGCCACCGCGACGGGTGAATCACCGACGAAGGGTGGCTCACCAGTAAGGATTTCGTAAAGCACGCAGCCCAGCGAGTACACATCCGAACGGGCGTCGACCTTCTCGCCGCGAGCCTGCTCGGGCGACAGGTACTGCGCCGTGCCGATCACCGCGGCGGTCTGGGTCACGCTGTTGGCATCGGCCAGGGCGCGGGCGATGCCGAAGTCCATCACCTTCACCGCACCGGCCTTGCTGATCATGATGTTGGCGGGCTTCACATCGCGGTGGATGATGCCGTGCTGGTGGCTGAAGTTCAGCGCCTGGCAGGCGTCGGCGATCACTTCGATCGCGCGCTTGGACGGCATCGGGCCCTCGGTGTGCACGATGTCGCGTAACGTGACCCCGTCGACGTACTCCATCACGATGTACGGCAGCGGCCCGGTCGCCATCTCCGCCTCGCCGGTGTCGTACACCGCGACAATGGCCGGATGGTTCAGTGCGGCGGCGTTCTGCGCTTCGCGGCGGAACCGTAGATAGAAGCTGGGATCGCGGGCCAGGTCGGCGCGCAGCACCTTGACGGCGACGTCGCGGTGCAGCCGCAGATCGCGCGCCAAATGGACCTCGGACATGCCGCCAAAGCCGAGGATCTCACCGAGTTCGTACCGGTCGGACAGGTGTTGCGGGGTGGTCATTGCCATGTCTGTTCTGAAACTGTAAGTCGCCGGCTTGCCGGCTTCGTGGCCCAGGGCGTTACCTGCACCTTTGCAGGTGACGCGATCGCGTCGATTCGGGTCGCTCCGTTTTCTAGTCCACCATGACGGACGGTGCCCTCATCGGTCCAACCGGGCATCGCCGCAGGCGACTGGAACGGCGTCGTTTCGGTGATCGTATTCGTCACCGTCGGCGGCGGCGGCTCCTGGTCCTTCTTGTCCTGGGCATTCAACACGATCAGGATGGCGATGACGATCGCCAGCGCGCCGAGCACGCCTGCCGCCCACAGCAGCGCGCGCTGGCCGGACGAGAACGTTCGCCGTGGCGGGGGAGTGCGGTGGCTGCCGGTAGCCGGCCGTGCCCGCGCGGCGGTCGCCGGTGCCCGCCCGGTCATGTCCGCGGCGGCCCTGGACTGCGCGGCCGACGGCACCGCCGCAGGCGCCGCCCTGCCGATGGCCGGCGCTTGATTGGGTCTCGGCGGACGACGGCCGGACCGCACCGCGGCCACCGCGTCGGCGAACGGCCCGCCGGAGCGGTAACGCATGCCGGGATTCTTGACCAGCGTGATCTCGATGAGTTCGCGCACGTTGGGCGGAAGATCGGCCGGCAGGGGCGGCGGCGTCTCCTTGATGTGCTTCATTGCCACCGTCAGCGCCCCGTCGCCGGTGAAGGGTCGCTTGCCCGAAACCGATTCGTAGCCAACGACTCCCAGTGCGTACACGTCGCTCGCCGCCGTGGCGTCGTGGCCAAGCGCCTGCTCCGGGGCGATGTACTGGGCGGTGCCCATGACCATGCCGGTCTGGGTGACCGGAGCGGCGTCGACGGCCTTGGCGATGCCGAAGTCGGTGAGCTTGACCTGTCCGGTCGGAGTGATGAGGATGTTGCCGGGCTTGACATCGCGGTGCACCAGACCCGCGGTGTGCGCAACCTGCAGTGCGCGGCCCGTCTGCTCGAGCATGTCGAGGGCGTGCCGTAGCGACAACCGCCCGGTGCGCTTGAGCACCGAGTTCAGCGGTTCACCGTTGACCAGTTCCATCACCAGGTAGGCGGTGCGGCCCTCGCCGTCCATGTCGGTTTCGCCGTAGTCGTAGACGCTCGCGATGCCGGGATGGTTGAGCATCGCGACGGTGCGGGCCTCGGCGCGGAACCGTTCAACGAACTCGGGGTCGGTGGAGTATTCGGCCTTGAGCACTTTGATGGCGACACGGCGGCCCAGCCGGGAGTCGACGCCCTCCCACACCTGGCCCATGCCACCGGTGG
>Ga0136846_1224728_pt1 | contig 11861 bp, 9 predicted proteins | sample HopSoiMetagenom2_FD_96841 | JGI IMG/M metagenome (GOLD analysis project Ga0136846, IMG submission 96841) | Grasslands soil microbial communities from Hopland, California, USA - 2 Assembly 2016 (version 4) | ecosystem: Environmental > Terrestrial > Soil > Grasslands | place: USA: Hopland... | reverse complement strand
CCTTTCCAGTCGACGCGAACGGCCTGCGCCTTGATCGTGATCCCGCGCTCGCGCTCGAGCTCCATCGAGTCGAGCACCTGGGCGCGCATGTCGCGACTCGCGACGGCGTGGGTGAGCTCGAGGATCCGATCGGCCAGCGTGGACTTCCCATGGTCGATGTGGGCGATGATCGAGAAGTTGCGAATGCGGTCTTGAGCCATGTCAGGTTTGTGGCAGGCGGCGTCGCAAAGCTAGCAACGCCCCGAGCTCACGAACCCTCAGCGCCTTGCAGACGAGCAGATATGCGGCAATGCCGGCTGCTAGCGCGCAGACGACCGCGGCGAGCTGTTCGGCGAACGACCGCCCCAAGGAATGGTCGAGTGCGTACCAGGTGCCGTACGCAGCGCCGGCCAGGGCCGCGGCCGCCAGGAGGATGCGCACGACGGAGTCGGCGATCGAGCGCCCGCCGAGCCTTCCGAGCCTGCGGCGCATCAGCACCATCAGCACGGCGCTGCCGGCGAGGTTGACGCACGACGTTGCGAGCGGAATCCCCCACGTGCCGAATCGGTAGAACGCCGCGTCGAGCGCCGCGTTGATCCCGAGATTTCCGAGCGCGACCGCGGTGGGGATCCAGTTGGACTGCAGGCTGAAGAAACCGCGGTTCAGCAACAGCATGACCCCGTTGAACAACAACCCCGCGGAGAACGCCGCGAGCGCTGCCGCCACGACCGGCGTTTGCGACGGCTCGAAGTGGCCGCGCTGGTAGACGATCCGGGTGATCGGCTCAGCGAGCACGGCGCTCATCACTCCCGCGGGGATGAGCAGGAACGCGATCTGCCGCAGCCCGAGGCCGAGCGTGTCGCGGAAGCCGCTCGTGTCGTTGCGTGCAGCGAGACGCGACAGCGCCGGAAAGAGGACTGTCGTGATCGCGACGGAGAAGATCCCCTGCGGCAGCATGTACAGCCGGAACGCCTTGTCGATCGCCGTCGGCGCGAGCTCCGGATCGATCAGCCGCGACGCGAAGATCGAGTCGACGACGGCGTTGAAGTTGATCAGCCCGAGGCCGAGCGTGACCGGCAGCATCAGCTTGAACACGCGCCAGACCGCCGGGTCGCGCCAGTCGATCAGCATCCGCAGGCGACCGTCGAGGCCGCGCAGCCACGGGATCGGGAGAAGCACCTGGATCACCGTCCCGATCACGATCGAGATCGCGTAGACGTAGAGCTTCGTGTCCAGCGTCTTCGCGTTCGGGACGCCAAGGATGAGGCCGGCGATGATCGCGAGGTTCCAGAAGACGGGACTGAGCGCCGGAACGGTGAAGCGCTCGTAGCTGTTGAGGATCCCGACGACGATCCCGGACACGCCGAGCAGCGCGACGATCGGGAACAGCACACGCGAAAGGCCGACCGCGAGCTCCTTGTCGCCGCCGGGGTCGCCGAACAGGCCGATGATCCAGGGCGCCGCGACGATGAAGATCGCCGTCAGGCCCGTCAGGAACAGCAGCATGAGCCAGAAGAGGCTCGAGGCGACGCGCCAGGCGCGCTGGCGGTCGCCGCGCTCCTGCAGCTCGGTGAAGACAGGCACGAACGCCGAGGACAGGGCTGCGTCGGCGACGAGCGCGCGCACGAGGTTCGGGACCTGGAACGCGACGGTGAAGGCGTTGATCTTGCCGGCGACTCCGAAGTAGTACGCGGCGACGACCTCGCGAACGAGGCCGAGGATGCGCGAGAGGGCCGTGAGGAGCGAGAAGATCGCCGTCGACCTGGCGAGCCGGCGGCCGGAGCGCTCGTCCACCCGCGCGAGTATAGGGAGGGCACCCTCTGGTACCATGCCGCCGCCCGCGAAGTAGCGGGCCTTTTCACGCTCATGCCGAACATCCGACAACAGAAGAAGCGAGTTCGCACGGCCGCGAAGCAGCGGCTCGAGAACCTGCACTACCGCTCGACCGCCAAGACGCTCGCGAAGCGCCTCGAGACTGCCGTGAAGGACGGCGACAAGGAGCGCGTCGCCGCCGAGCACCGTGAGCTCGTCCGCTGGCTCGACCGCGCGGCCGCCCGCGGCGCGATGCACCGCAACACCGCCGCCCGGCGGAAGTCTCAGGCCGCGCGGATCGTCAGCTCCGGCGGCTAGGCCGCCGCTGTTTCGCGCGGTCGCGTGATCTCGACCAGCGCGCGCTCGAGCTCGAGATCGACCGTGAGGCGCGAGCCGCCCTTGACCGCGTGGTCGAGCTCGGCGAGGCGCACGACCGCGTCGCGCAGCTCGTCGGGGCCGTAGTTCCGCGCCTGCGCGTAGAGCTTCTCGACGTAGAACGGGTGGCGTTTCAGCCGCGAAGCCGCTTCCCTCGCAGTCAGGCCCTCCGCCGCGAACACCTGGCAGTCACGCACGCGGCCGACGTGCGCGACGAGCAGCCCGATCAGCATCGGCACGGTGCGCGAGACAGGATCGCCCGAGCGCTCGAGCAGCGTCTGGCACGCGCCGAGCGCGCCCGGTAGATCGCGCCGGCCCCACGCGTCGGTGAGCTCGTACCCGGGCACCTCGGCGCAGCCCGCTGCGAGGAGCTCGATCTCGCGCGTGCCGACCGGCTCGCCGCCGGACCACGTCGCGATCTTGTCCACCTCGCTCGCGAGCTCCTCGGGGTCATCGCCCACGACCTCGATCAGCAAGCGCGCCGCCTCGGCGTCGACGCTCACCCCGCGCTCGCCGAACTGCTTCGCGACCCAGTCGGCCATGCGCCGCTTCGGCACGTCGTAGACGAGCAGATCGCCCACCTTCGCACAGGCCTTGGCCAGCGCGGAGTCCTTCTTGAGCTCCGAGGCGACTAGCGCGAGCACGGTGTCGGGCGCGGGGCTCGCAAGGTACGCAGCGATCGACTTCGTGTCGGCGGCCTTCCAGCGGTCGACGTCCTCGACGATCACGAGCCGCCCGCCTCCGCCGAGCAGGCCGAGCGAGTTGCACGCCGCGACCGCGTCGTCGCCGCTCGTCTCGTGCGCGGTGAGAAGCTCCGTCGCGTCGTCGCCGATGCGATCGCGCAGCCGTCGCAGCGCGCGCTGGATCTTCGGGCGATCGGCGCCCGTGATCAGGTAGACGGCCTTGAGCTCGGTCGCTGCCATCCGGGCCAAGCATAGGCACCGAGGAGGAGTGCACCGGCAAGCAGGGCGAGCAAGCCGTGGCTCGACCGAATCTGGGCGAACGGAAGGCCGCCGACGAGCCGCGCCACGGCTGCGAGGTATGCCGCGCACCACCCGTTCAGCCACGCGAGAGCTTCGGCAGCGCTCGGTGACAGCGGACCGATCGCCGTCGCGGCGAGTGCAAGTGTGAGGAGCGGAACGACCGCCGGCGCCGCCAGCACGTTCGCGGGAACCGCGAGCAGCTGGAGCGAGTGGAACTGCACCCACAGAATCGGTGCCGTCGCGACGCCGCAGGCTGCAGACACGGCGATGCCGGGGCGCGCGATGCCGAGCGGATAGCCCTCGAGCACGCGCTGGAAGCGCGGCACGAGCACGAAGATCGCCGTGACGGCGGCGAACGAGAGCTGGAACCCCGCGTCGAAGACCGTGTAGGGGTTCCACGCCAGGAGCCCGACCGCCCCGACGAGCAGGAGGTGCCAGCGATCGGTCGCGCGGGCCGTCAACCACGCAAACGAGCAGAGTGTCCCGGCGACTCCGGCGCGCACGACGGACGGCTGGGCGCCGACGGCGAGCACATACGCAGCGATGGCGGCGACCGCACCGAGGTGCGCGAGCACGCGCGAGACGCCGAGAACGAACGCGACGGCGAGGACGCTGCCTGCGACGAGCACGACGTTCTGCCCGGACACCGCGAGCAGGTGATACAGGCCCGCGGCGCGGAAACGCCCGCGCAGCTCGTCGGAGAGGCCATTCTCGTCCCCGAGCACGACGCCTTCGACGACGGCGGCGCGCTCACCGCGCAGTCCGCGCGCGATCGACGCACGCAGGTGCCGCCGCAGTGCATCGGCGACGCCGCCCAGGCCGCGGCGATGCCCGACGACGTGCCACTCGTCGAGTCGCAGCACGACGTGGACGCCCCGGCGGAGAAGCCAGGTGCGCTCGTCGAACCCGTTGCTCGGACCGCGCGGCCGCTTCACGACGGCGAGCGCGCTCAAGATGCCGCCCTGCGGAGGGGCGCGCCCCGCGGCGAGCTCGAGCAGCACCGGCTCGCGTACGCGGCGGTGGGCATATCGCGTCGCGAGCGCGGGCGCCCGCAGCTCGAACCGACCGTGCCGCACGGGCCCGGTGACGACCACGAGCACGCGCGCCGCCTCGCCGACGTGCGCCGCCAGCGCCGTGCGATCGAGCTGGTCGAGACGCGCGCTTCCCCAACACCAACCGATCAGCGCCAGACATGCGACACCGACCGCGGCGCGCGGCAGCCCGGCGACCGCGACGCAGAGCAGCAGCGCGCAACCGGCGAAACCGACCCGTGCGAAATTCGCCAAGGCCAGGCCGGCGCACAGCCCTGCTGCGAGCAGCTGCGGCCTGATCACGGCGCCACCAGCGGGCGTAGGTCGGCCAGCCGCGCCGGGCCGATGCCCGGCACGGCGTCGAGCTCGTCGGCGGAGGCGAAGCCGCCGTGTTGCGTCCGGTAGTCGATGATCTTCTGCGCGGTCACCGGGCCGACCCCCGGCAATGCATCGAGCTGGTCGAGCGTCGCGCTGTTCAGGTGCACCGGGCCGCTCGGCGCCGACGGCGCACCGGCGGATGCAGCCGGTCCGCCGGCCGTGCCGGCCCGCGGCACGACGACCTGCTCGCCGTCGGCGACGAGCGCGGCGAGGTTGAGCAGCTCGAGGTCGGCCTTGCGCGTCGGCCCGCCGGCACGCGCGACGGCGTCCGCCACGCGCGAGCCGGTGCGTACGCGGTAGAGGCCGGGCCGCCGCACGGCGCCGACGACATCGACGTAGAGCTGCGCCGTCTTGGGGCGCGCCGCGCTCGGCGCGACGTGGAGCGGCGGTGGGACGCTCGCGTGGCTGGGATGCAGAAAGAGCCGGCCGCCGAGCGCGAGCGCGACGACGGCAGCGACCGCTGCGGCGAGGAGACGGCGACGGTCCTGCAGGAGCTCCGACATGCCACCCAAGGGTGGCGGCGGAGCTCACACGTGTCTGTGCCTAGTTGACGACGAGATTGACGAGCTTGCGCGGCACGACGATCGTCTGCCGGATCTCGCCGCCGTTCAGCTGCGCCTGCACCTTCGGTGACTCCTTGGCGCGAGCGACCAGCTCGTCCTCCGGCAGGTCGGCCGGGACCTCGAGGCGGTCGCGCACCTTGCCGTTCACCTGCACCACCAGCTCGAATGTCTCACGCTGCAGCAGCGACGGATCGGCCGTCGGCCACGGCTGCTCCCACAGCCGCTCGTGGCCCAGCCGCCCCCACAGCTCCTCGGCAACGTGCGGCGCGGCGGGCTGAATCAGCGAAACCGCCGTCTCGACCGCGAAGCGCGCGCCGGGCGCGCTCGGATCGCGCGCAATCTCGTTGACCAGCTCCATCACGGCCGCGATCGCCGTGTTGTACGCGAACCGGCGGCCGATGTCGTCCGTGACCTTGACGATCGTCTCGTTCGCCTTGTGCGCGAGCTCGCCCGCGCCTTCCTCAGGCGACTGCGCGGCGACCTCGAGCGCGACGCGCCAGAGCCGCCGGAGGAAGCGCGACATCCCCTCCAACCCCGTCGCCTGCCATTCGACGCGCGCATCCGCGGGGCCGATGAACAGGATGTAGAGCCGCAGCGCGTCGGCGCCGTGCTCGCGCACGAAGTCGTCGGGACTGATCGCGTTGCCCTTCGATTTCGACATCTTCGCGCCGCCCATGTCGACCCAGCCGTGGTTGAACAGCCGCGAGAACGGCTCGCGGAAACCGACGATGCCGAGGTCGTTCAGCACCTTGATGAAGTAGCGCGCATAGAGCAGGTGCAGGACCGCGTGCTCGATGCCGCCGATGTACTGGTCGACGGGGCACCACTCGTCGATCGCGGAGCGCTCGAACGGTGCCGTGTCGTTGTGTGGATCGCAATAGCGCAGGAAGTACCAGGACGAGTCGACGAACGTGTCCATCGTGTCGGCCTCGCGCCGCGCCTCGCCTCCGCACTGCGGGCACGGGACGCGGATCCAGTCCTCCGCGGACTCGAGCGGCGACTTGCCCTTCGGGGCGTAGTCCTCGATCTCCGGCAGCAGCACCGGCAGCTCCTCTTCCGGCACCGGGACGATGCCGCAGCTCCCGCAGTGGACGACCGGGATCGGGCTGCCCCAGTACCGCTGCCGTGACAGCAGCCAGTCGCGCAGGCGATAGCTGATCGCGGGCCGGCCACGGCCGCGCTTGCCGAGCCACTCGACGATCTGTCGCTCGCCCTCGGGCGCCGGCAAGCCGGTGAACTGCTCGGAGTTGACGAGCTTCGCCTCGCGGGACTTCGCGACGTAGGGCAGCTCCGGCTCGCTCCCGTCGACGGGCGCGATCACCTGCCGAACCGGCAGCTCGTACTTCGCAGCGAACTCGAAGTCGCGGTCGTCGTGCGCGGGCACGGCCATGATCGCGCCGGAGCCGTACTCCATCAGCACGTAGTCGGCGACCCACATCGGGATGCGCTCGCCGTTCGCGGGATTGATCGCAAAGCGTCCGGTGAAGACGCCGTCCTTCTCCTTGTTCTCGCGCTCGGCGAACGAGTGCGCCGCCGTGCGCCGCACGTAGTCGAGCACGGCAGGCTCCTGTTCGGTGCCCGCGACGAGCTTCGGCACGAGCGGATGCTCCGGCGCGAGCACGAAGAAGGTCGCGCCGTAAACCGTGTCCGCGCGGGTGGTGAAGACGGGAATGTCGATGTCGAGCTCGTCGACGCGGAAGAGCAGCTCGGCGCCTTCCGAGCGGCCGATCCAGTTGCGCTGCGCCGCGAGGATCCGCTCGGGCCACGACTCGAGCAGGTCCATCTCGTCGAGCAGCTCGTCCGCATACGTGGTGTAGCGGAAGAACCACTGCTCGAGCATCTTCGACTCGACGAGCGTCCCGCACCGCTCGCAGCGGCCGTCGATCACCTGCTCGTTCGCGAGCACTGTCTGGTCCTTCGGGCACCACTTGACCGGTGCCTCCTTTCGCATCGCCTGGCCCGCCTTCAGGAACTGCAGGAAGAGCCACTGGGTCCAGCGGTAGTACTCGGGCTCGTGGCTGGCGATCTCGCGCTCCCAGTCGATCGCCCAGCCCATGCGCTTCATCTGCGCGCGGATCTTCTTGATGTTCTCGCGGACGATGTCTCGGGGATGGCCGCCGTCGCGGATCGCTGCGTTCTCGGCGTTCAGGCCGAACGAGTCGAACCCCATCGGGCGCATGACGCGCTTGCCGTGGCGCCGGTGGAAGTGCGTGAGGACGTCGCCCTGCGTGTAGTTGCGCACCTGGCCGACGTGCAGCGTCCCCGAAGGGTACGGAAGCATCTCCAGGACGAAGTACGCGTTGCCCGTCCCGGGACCAGCGTTCGGCGTGTGGAAGGCGTTCTCGTCCTCCCACACCTTCTGCCACCTGGTCTCGATTGCCTGCGGGTCGTACGTCTCCATGACCGTCCTCTGAAATGAAAAAGCCTCTCGCGAGAGAGGCCGTGGGGAGCTGGCGCGGCCTTCGCCGCGGTGACTCCCTTTCCTACAGAAGCAGCTCCTTCATTGCCTCGGAGGGTACCACCGCGCCAAAATGTCCGCCATGAGCGATTACACACACATCAACCTCAAGGAAGACGTCGACGACCAGGCGCCCAACTTCGGGCTTGCGCCGGATCTCGAGTTCCGGATGGCGCGCGTGCCCCTCGAAATGGAGAACGCGGGCGTCAGCTACCTCCGGATCGGCCCCGGCTTCCGGATGCCGTTCGGTCACAGGCACAAACAGCAGGAGGAGGTCTACGTCCTCGTCAGCGGCAGCGCAAAGATCAAGATCGAGGACGACGTGCGCGAGCTCAAGCAGTGGGACGCGGTCCGGCTCCACCGCGACACGATGCGGGGCTTCGAAGGCGGCCCCGAGGGGGCCGAGCTCATCGCGATCGGCGCGCCGAACACCGGGCCGGGCGACGCCGACACGACGCAGGATTGGTGGAGCGACTAGCGCGCCGCTCCTAGCCCTCTTCCCCGACACGGCCGCCGTCGAGGACGGCCAGCTCGCAGTCGGCGGAGTGCGCGCGGCCGCGCTCGCGTCGGAGTTCGGCACGCCCCTCGTCGTCTACTGCCGGAACACCGTTCTCGCGCGTGCGCGCGCGTACGCGCGCGTGGATCCCGACGCGCTCGTGGTCTACGGGACGAAAGCGTTCCCGAACGTGGCCCTCCTGCGGCTGCTCGCCGCCGAGGGCCTGGGAGCGGACGTGTCGACCCTGGGTGAGCTCGAGTTCGCACGCCGCGCCGGCGTTGCCGGCGAGCGCCTCGTCTTCCACGGGAACAACAAGTCGGACACGGAGCTCCGGTCGGCGGCGGCGGCCGGCGCACTCGTCGTGCTCGACGCACTCGAAGAGGTCGAGCGCGCGCGGGCCGCGGGCGTACGCAGCGTGCTCGTCCGCCTCACTCCCGGAATCGAGGCGGAGACCCACCGGGCGATCCGCACCGCCCATGCCGAATCGAAGTTCGGCCTGCCTCCCGACGACGCAATCGCTGCCGTCGCGAATGCGAGGGCGGCCGGGCTCGACGTCGCCGGCCTCCACGTCCACATCGGCTCGCAGCTGAGCCGCGCAGACGAGAGCGTCGTCGCCGTGGAGCGCATGGTCGACGTCGCCCGGCGCTGCCCCGGCTGGGAACCGCGCGTCTTCAACATCGGCGGCGGCCTGGGAGTGCGGCACACCCTCGACGAGCGGGTCCCCGAGGTCGAGGAGTTCGCCGGGGAGCTCGTGCAGCACGTCCGCGCGCGGTGGCCGCAGCCCGTGCGGCTGATCCTCGAGCCTGGACGCTCGCTGATCGGGCAAGCCGGCCTGACGCTGTACGAGCTGGGCGCGGTCAAAGGGACGACCGCGGCCGTCGACGGCGGAATGTCGGACAATCCGCGACCACAGCTCTACGGCGCGCGCTACGAGGCGCTGCTCGCGAACCGTGCGGACGAGGCCGCGACCGCGACGTACCGGATCGCCGGCAAGCACTGCGAGTCGGGCGACGTCCTGATCGAGTCCGTGCAGCTACCGGCGCCGCTCCGCGGCGACCTGCTGGCCGTTCCCGCGACCGGCGGCTACACGCTTTCGATGGCCTCGAACTACAACGGGGTGCCGAGGCCGGCGGCTGTCCTCGTCGCAGACGGCCGCGCCGAGCTCATCCGGCGCCGCGAGACCGTCGACGACCTCCTCCGGTTCGACCCGGATCAGGGTTAGCCCCCTGTCGCCGGCGTCCACCGGCGCCGATGATCGGGCCATGTTCGAATCAGGGATAGGCCCCGGCGTCCGCAGCGACCGCTTCGGCACGTGGTCGCTCATTCTGTTCCTGGCGCTGTTCGCACCGTCGTTCGGCTTTTTCCTCCCCGGCGCCGAGGTGCTGCTCTGGCTCCTGATCATCGCCTGCGCGGCCGTGACGCTCGCGGCGATCGGCTGCGGGCTCGCCGGGCTGTTCCTTCCCGAGCAACGCCGCGCCGCTCTCCACGGGCTGTTGAAGGCGGCGGTGCCGACGGTGGTCGGCGGTTTCTTGCTGCTCGTCTTCCTCGCGTTCGCCTACGGCAACTGGGAATAGGCGAACCCCGGGCGCACGAGCCGCGGCGGCGCGACGAGCCGAGCTTCCTTGACCGGCGGATTCACCGGCTCGGCAAGCGGCGGGGCCCCGAACGAGGCAAGGCGGCGTTCCTGCGGCGCGTCGGCGTAGAGCGTCGTGCGCTGTCGCGGGACCCGGCCGGCGGAACGGATCAGCTCCTCCATCGCCTCGGGCGGGAATTCCTGCCCGTGCTGCGCGCCGGCCGAGCGCGAGATCGACTCGTTCATGAGCGTGCCGCCGAGGTCGCTCACGCCCGCGCGCAGGGCTGCAGCGACGCCCTCCCGGCCCAGCTTCACCCACGACACCTGGATGTTCGTGATCACCGGATGCAGCGCGAGCCGCGCGACCGCATGCACGAGCAGCGTCTCCCCGAATGTCGGCCCCGAGCGCGCTCTGCCGCGCAGCCACATCGGCGCCTCCATGTGCACGAACGGCAGCGGCACGAACTCCGTGAAGCCGCCGCTGCGCACCTGCTGCTCGCGCGCGCGCAGCAAGTGGCGCGCCCAGCTGCGCGGGGGCTCGACGTGCCCGAACATCATCGTCACGTTCGAGCGCAGCCCGGCGCGATGCGCGGTGTCGTGCACGTGCAGCCATTGCTCCGTCGTCACCTTGTCGGGACAGATGACGCGACGGACCTCGTCGTCGAGGATCTCCGCTGCGGTTCCCGGCAGCGAGCCGAGGCCCGCAGCGCGCAACTCCGAGAGGTACTCGTCGAGCGGCAGGCCGAGCGTCGCAGCCCCCTGCCAGATCTCGAGCGCCGAGAACGCGTGCACGTGCAGCGCCGGCACGGCCGCTTTGATCGCGCGCAGCACGGACAGGTAGTAGTCGCCGTCGAAGCCAGGGTGGATCCCGCCCTGGAGGCAGACCTCGGTCGCGCCGCGCTCCCACGCCTCTTCGCAGCGGCGGACGATCTCGTCGTGGGGGACGAGATAGGGCGCACCGCGCAGGTTCGCCGCGAGCCTCCCCTTCGAGAACGCGCAGAAGCCGCAACGGAAGTAGCAAACGTTGGTGTACTGGATGTTGCGCGTGACGACATAGGTGACGTCGTCGCCGCAGACTTCCCGCCGCAGCCTGTCGGCCGCAGCGAACACTCGGTCCCGCTCACGGCCGCGGGCACGGAACAGGCGCACGAGGTCGTCCTCGCCGAGCTCGTCTGCCGTGTCGACCGGAAGCGCGTCGCGCGGAACGAACGGGACACCGCCGTCCTCGCCGGGCGACCAGCCGTCCTCACGTGCGAGCCCGAGCGAGTCCGACGCGCGGAGCACGCTCGGCATGACGACTGGGTCGATCCACCGGTCCGAGATCCACTCCGGATACACCGCAAGCCGGGGGGCGAGCTCGAGCCCACGGCTCTCGGTCGCCGCGCGGAGGCGCTCGACCTCCGGCCACGGCGCCTCCGGGTTGACGTGGTCGATCGTCACCGGGGAGACGCCGCCCCAGTCGTCGATGCCGGCGTCGAGCAGCCGTGGAAAGTCGTCGTACGAGAGATTCGGCGGAGCCTGCACGTGCGCACGCGCGCCGAGCACGATCCGCGCAACCGCGATCGTCCACAGGAGCTCCTCGAGCGCCGGCTCGGGCGCGCCGGCCATGCGGGTGCCCGGCTTCGCGCGAAAGTTCTGGACGATGACCTCCTGGACATGGCCGTAGCGATCGGCCAGGTCCCGGATCGCGCGCAGCGCGTCGAGCCGCTCGGCGCGCGTCTCTCCGATGCCGATGAGGATCCCCGTCGTGAACGGCACGCGCTCCTCGCCGGCGGCCGCGATCGTCGCGATGCGCGCAACCGGCAGCTTGTCGGGCGAGCCGAAGTGCGGCCCGCCGCGCGCCGACAGCCGCTCCGACGTAGTCTCCAGCATCGCGCCCATCGAGGCGCTCACCGGCCGCAGTGCGGTCACGTCTGCACCCGTCAGCACCCCCGGATTCAAGTGCGGGAGCAGGCCGGTCTCTTCGAGCACGGCGGCCGCGGCCCGATGCAGGTACTCGAGCGTCGTCGTGCAGCCGAGCTCGGCGAGCTCGTCGCGCGCTGCGCGGTAGCGGAGCTCGGGCTTGTCCCCCAGCGTGAACAGCGCTTCACGGCAGCCGGCCGCCGCGCCGGCGCGGGCGACCTCCAGCACCTCGTCGAGCGCCAGGTACGCACGTTCGCCGCGCCGAGGCGGCCGCGCGAAGGTGCAGTAGTGGCAGACGTCGCGGCACAGCT
>Ga0136846_1218282_pt1 | contig 11861 bp, 9 predicted proteins | sample HopSoiMetagenom2_FD_96841 | JGI IMG/M metagenome (GOLD analysis project Ga0136846, IMG submission 96841) | Grasslands soil microbial communities from Hopland, California, USA - 2 Assembly 2016 (version 4) | ecosystem: Environmental > Terrestrial > Soil > Grasslands | place: USA: Hopland... | reverse complement strand
CGGCAAGTAAGGACATCGAGCTGCCATCCTTAAAAATAACAAACCTCGGGAAACGCGAAAACCCAACCGATATCAGGATCATACATACCTGAAATGCAGCCAGTACCCTGATCCATTGCCTGTTACGGCGATGTGATATGATCAGATAAAGTACTGCCAATGAAATGGTTGCAGCAATCACAGCGACTAAACTCACAGGGTTGCCAAAAATCCAGTTAGCGAGGTGGACATGCTCAAAATGGGAAGCTAAGAATACCAGCGAACCACATATCACGGCAGCAACGTTCATGATCTTTGCCTTACGGATGTAACGCTTAATTTCATCTACATCTTCTGTTTCACCAACTATATAAATAGCCGCGAGGAAGCCGCATAACGCTACGGTAAAAAAACCGACAGACACTGAAAACCAGTTGAACCAGCTAAAGATGTAAGCATGCAGAAAGTCAGTGGCTTTGGGATCAATTTGGCCTGATAAAGCACTACCCGCAATAATGCCCAAGAACAACGGCGTAACAAAACTTGAATAAACGAAGATATGGGTATAAAATGCCTGCGTTTTTTCATCTTTAATAGCATCATAATTACGGAACGAAAAGGCCGTACCACGGGCTATTACCCCAAGTAACATTATCAACAAAGGGATATGCAGATAGATGCACATTTCGCTGTAAATAACCGGAAAGCCCACAAACAGGACAACCACGGTAATGATGAGCCACATATGATTGGCTTCCCAAATAGGGCCGATAGCCTGGTACATGATCTTACGGGTACGGTGCTTATTATCGGTGGATGTAAAAAGTTCAATTATACCTGCGCCAAAATCAGCTCCGCCCAATAAAAAGTAGAGGGTAATTGCCGCAAAAAGGAAAAGGATTACAATATAAAGCATCATGGTCAGGCGGTTTTACGGTCATACAATTCAGGCACCATCTGGATTTGCCTCTTTAATAAAAATATAACGGCCACGCTCAGTGTAAAATAAATAAAGCTAAACAGGTAAAACGAGTACTGGATACCCGGCATTGGGGTAACCGCCTCGCTGGTACGCATAACCCCTTGTATTATCCATGGTTGCCGACCAACTTCGGTCACTGTCCATCCGGCTTCAAGGGCTATAAAACCAAGCGGTGTCGCCCAAATAAAAGTTTTCAGGAACCAGGATTTGGAAAGCAGGTCTTTCTTTTTCCAGAGCCCGTAAAAATAAATGATCCCGATCAGCATCATCAAAACACCTATACCTACCATGATTTGGAAAGCGTAATGCGTAACGGCTACAGGTGGCTGATTTTTCACCGGGATCTTATCCAGTCCATTTACCTGTGTTTTAAAATTGTCATGAACTAAAAAGCTTAATAAACCGGGAATTTCAATGCCGTAGTTAACCTTTTTGGCCGCGGTATCAGGTATGCCGCCAATAACCAATGGCGCATATTCCTGGGTATGAAAATAGGCTTCCATTGCTGCCAGTTTCGCAGGCTGACGTTTAGCGGCGTTCTTGGCTGATAAGTCGCCGCTGAAAGGTTGTAATATAGCTGCAGCCGCCCCAAATATGATGGCTATTTTAAATGCTTTTGTATGGAAAACGATGTTCTTTTTACGATAGATCATCAGCGCATGAATGCCCGCCACCGCAAAACCGGTTGCTGAAAAAGCAGCTATGATCATGTGTAATGATTCTGTAAACCAAGCTTTATTGAACATAGCCTTTACCGGGTCGATATTGATATACTGGCCGTTCACAAAATCGAAACCCGACGGGCTGTTCATCCATGAATTGGCCGATACTACGAGGATGCCGGATGCAACGCCGCTTACACCAACAATGATCCCGGCCGTCCAATGTACCCAGTTATTTAATTTGTTCCAGCCGTAAAGGAATAGGCCAAGCGCTATAGCCTCAATAAAAAAGGCGACGCCCTCAAGCGAGAATGGCATGCCAAAGATAGGGCCAGCGTGCTTCATGAAGCCAGGCCAAAGCAGCCCGAGCTCAAACGAGAGCATGGTACCAGATACCGCGCCGGTGGCAAAAAATATAGCCACGCCTTTGCTCCAGGCAACGGTAATGTTTTTATAAACGGGGTCCTGAGTATTTATCCATTTGAAATGTGATATGGCCATAAAAACAGGCATCACCATACCGATACAGGAGTATATGATATGAAAACCTAACGATAAGGCCATTTGAGATCTGGCCGCTAAAAAATCATCCATACGTGTTATACTTAAATAATGGTTGAAATTAAAGCTTAATGTAACAAATCTGTAACTAAATGCTTATCGATATTGAATTTAAAATATGATTTTTATTGAAAAAAAGTTGGATTAGTAGTGATAATTTAGTAAAAATTCACAAACACAGAATATCATCGCGAAGAGGGCAACAAAGCAAGCGCACGGAAGCACGGCTGCGCTGTATAGCATGCGGTTGCCGCGCTGCGCAATGACATTTATTATTTAGATCTCATAAAGTTTTTTTACTGGCGTATGTAGGGCTGCCTTTCGGCGAAGGCTACTTGTGCTTTCTGCCTTATCCTTTCTTCGCCGTTGACCCCCTGATGATCAACTCTGGTTTTATACTGATAATCTTTGGTTTAACAGAAACCTCGGTGCTGGCATTCTCCTGGAAAAACAGGTTACCTATGGTTTTGCCCATATAAACGCTGAACTGATCTATCGTAGTTATCGACGGACTGGTGATCTCCGTAAAAGCTTCATTGGAGTAACCGCAAATACCCAGCTCTGATGGTACTTTAATATTCATAGCATTGGCCACCTCTAAAACACCCAGCGCCGAAAAATCCGATGTTGACGCAAATATAGCATCAGGGGGATGGGGGAGGTTAAGCAACTTACGGGTGCCTTCGGCGCCAAGCTCCTTTGTCCAGGCGTTTTCAACTACCAGTTCATCTATAACAGCAACCTTATGTGTTTCCAACGCCCTTAAGTACCCGTTTTTTCGCTGACGGAAAATGTTCAAATTCTGCGGTCCTTCCAGTAAGCCAATGCGTTTATATCCATTTTCTATCAAGTGCGATACCGCTTCAAACGAAGCCTGTTCGTTGTCATTTATTACTTTAAGCGTTTCCAGTTCTTCGGCAACACGGTCAAATTGAATGAGCTGAATGCCATGGTCGAGCACGTTTTGCAGGTGCTGGTAGTCATAGCTATCGGCCGATACCGAGATCACAATACAATCAACATGCTGATTAATGAGGGTATTCACACATTGAATTTCTTTATCGTGCACTTCGCCCGACTGGCAGATGATCAGGTTATATCCTTTTTGGTAAGTTGTTTCCTCAATGCCGGCAATCACGTTGCTGAAAAAGTTCTGGTTTATCCGCGGCACCACCACGCCAATTGTTTTTGAATGCCCCTTACGCAGGTTTGACGCAAGGGTGTTGCGTTTATAATTCAGCTCATCGGCAGTTTTAATGATCAGTTCCCTGGTTTTTTCGTTTACCTGGCTGCTGTTATTCAGCGCCCTTGATACCGAAGAAGCGGTTATGCCGAGCTTGGCGGCAATGTCATAAATGGTGGTACGTTTAACTTTCTTCATTATAAGGTGCAAGTTGGAAAAAATATTTTACGCAATCGATTGCAATTTTTATTTATTTCTTTATTTTCGTTGCGTTAAGTTACCAATTAATAAATACAACAAAAAAATCATACAAAAATCTGAATAGGCTATGCTGTTATTAGGGATTGATATAGGTACTTCGTCGGTAAAGGTAAGTGTTGTTGATGCCGCAACGCAAAATACAATTGCTTCGGCACAATATCCCGACCAGGAGTCGCCAATAAAAGCATTGCACCCCGGTTGGGCCGAGCAATCACCATCTATGTGGTGGGAGCAGGCGCAAAAAGCACTGGAACGCTGCCATGCTAAGGGAGATTACAATTCGAAAGATATTGCGGCTATAGGTATAGCCTACCAAATGCATGGCCTGGTATTGGTTGATAAAGACCAAAATGTACTTCGCGATAGTATTATATGGTGCGATAGCCGTGCCGTTGAAATAGGCGACAAAGCCTTCGCCGCAATAGGCGAGGAGCACTGCTTGTCACATTTGCTTAATTCGCCGGGGAACTTTACAGCCTCAAAACTGGCCTGGGTAAAAGAAAATGAACCGGAGATCTATAGCAAAATAGATAAGATCATGCTACCCGGCGATTATATCGCTATGAAACTGACCGGCGAAATCACTACATCGGTATCGGCACTATCTGAAGGTGTGTTCTTTGATTTTAAAGTCAATGGCATTTCCAAAGAGATTATCAGTTACTTTGGTTTTGATGAAAGCCTGTTCCCGGTTATAAACCCTGTATTTTTCTCGCACGGAATTTTGCAGGCCTCCATTGCCGAAAAACTGGATTTAAAGGCGGGCATCCCGGTTACTTACAAATCCGGAGACCAGCCCAATAATGCTTTGTCATTAAATGTACTTAATCCCGGCGAAGTAGCAGCTACTGCGGGTACTTCAGGCGTTATATATGGTGTAGATGACCAACTGGTTTATGACCAGCAATCACGTATCAACACTTTTGCTCACGTTAACTATAGTGACGGGCAAAAAAGACTTGGCGTACTGCTTTGCATAAATGGAACTGGGAGCTTATATCGCTGGGTTAAAAATACCTTCGGTACAGGCTATAGCTATAACCAAATGAATGCCGAAGCTGAAAAAGCGCCTTTAGGCAGCGAAGGCTTGCAGGTATTGCCCTTTGGCAATGGCGCTGAGCGCATGTTAAACAACAAGCAGGTAGGCGCACATTTTCAAAATATCGATCTTAACCTGCATACCCCTGCGCATATTTTCCGTGCAGTACAGGAAGGTATAGCTTCATCGTTTCGTTATGGTTTTGATATTATGCGCGGCAATGGCATGAACCCAACCGTGATCCGCGCAGGCAAAAGCAACTTGTTCCTGAGCGATCTGTTCACCCAAACCTTTGTGAATGCTACTGGTGTGCCTGTTGAGCTTTATAATAATGACGGTAGCGTAGGCGCTGCTTTAGGCGCAGGTATAGGCGCAGGCATTTTCAAATCACCGGCCGAAGCATTCAGCAATATCAAAGCCATTAAACTGATTGAACCAACAACAGATGCTTTTGAACCAGTCTATCAAGAATGGAAATTTCTATTAAATGGCTTATTGTTTTAAAGGCAAGAGGGTAGTCTTATCAAAACATTTCATCAATTAAAATTCACAACTACTAAATAAAAACAATTCAAAATTTAATAACTCAAAACTTAAATAAACATGAGCATAGTAACAGGAGAAAAGGAATTTTTCAAAGAAATAGGCCAGGTAAAATTTGAAGGCCTTGAATCAGATAACCCGCTGGCATTTCGCTGGTATGACGCGGATAGGGTAGTGGCCGGTAAAACCATGAAAGATCATTTACGCTTTGCAGGTGCATACTGGCACTCGTTCTGCGGTAACGGTGCTGATCCGTTTGGTGGCCCTACGCATGTTTTCCCGTGGGATGAAAAGGCCGACGCTGTAGAGCGCGCTAAAGACAAGATGGACGCGGCATTTGAGTTCCTTACCAAAATGAACCTGCCTTACTACTGTTTCCACGACGTTGACGTAGTTGACTATGGTAACGATGTTGCAGAGAACGACCGCCGTTTACAGGCTTTGGTTGATTACGCTAAACAAAAACAAGCTGCCAGCGGTGTAAAACTGCTTTGGGGCACTGCAAACCTGTTCAGCCATAAACGTTATATGAACGGTGCTTCAACTAATCCTGATTTTCATGTATTGGCCCATGCCGGTGCACAGGTAAAAGCTGCACTTGATGCAACTATCGCTTTAGGCGGCGAAAATTATGTTTTCTGGGGTGGCCGCGAAGGTTACATGAGCCTGCTGAATACCAATATGAAACGCGAGCAGGAGCATTTGGCTAAGTTTTTACATACCGCCAAAGATTATGCCCGCAAGCAAGGCTTTAAAGGTACTTTCTTCATTGAGCCTAAACCATGCGAGCCAACCAAGCACCAGTATGATTATGACGCGGCCACTGTATTAGGCTTTTTACAGAAGTACGACCTGATCAATGATTTTAAACTGAACCTTGAGGTTAACCACGCTACATTGGCAGGTCATACTTTCCAGCATGAATTACAGGTAGCTGCCGACTCAGGTTTGTTAGGTTCGATAGATGCCAATCGTGGTGATACGCAGAACGGCTGGGATACCGACCAGTTCCCGAATGATATCAATGAAGTGACCGAGTGCATGCTGATCATCCTTGAAGCCGGTGGATTCCAGGGCGGCGGTATTAACTTTGATGCCAAGATCCGTCGTAATTCAACCGATCCTGCGGATCTGTTCTACGCGAACGTTGGTGGTATGGACCTTTTTGCAAGGGCTTTGGTAACTGCCGATAATATCTTACAGAAATCCGAGTATAAAAAATTACGTACCGACAGATATGCTTCATTTGATAGCGGCACTGGGAAAGATTTTGAAGAGGGTAAGGTTTCTTTGGAAGATTTGCGTAACTATGCGATAGCTAACGGCGAACCAAAAGTGATAAGCGGCAAACAAGAATATATCGAAAACTTGATAAATCGATATATATAGTTTATAATTGTCAATCATACATATTAAACCAAAAGACAAACCAAAACAATGAACCTCAAAACCCTCTCGAACGGCGATTATGCTGTTTTCTTTATCTACTTTGTAATTGTTGCCAGCTACGGCTTCTGGGTGTATAAGCGTAAACACAACGCTGATGCCACCTCAAAAGACTATTTTTTGGCCGAAGGGTCGTTAACCTGGTGGGCCATCGGTGCATCGCTTATCGCATCAAATATCTCTGCCGAACAATTTATAGGTACAAGTGGGTCTGCGTTTAAAATGGGCTTAGCTATATCTACTTACGAGTGGATGGCTGCTATCACCCTTATCATTGTGGCGGTTTTCTTTATCCCGGTATATCTTAAAAATAAGATCTTTACCATGCCGCAGTTCCTGCATCAGCGGTATAACGGAACGGTGGCGATGATCATGGCCATCTTTTGGCTGCTGCTGTACATCGTGGTTAACTTAATGTCAATCCTTTACCTTGGCGCCTTGGCTATCAGTGGTATATCAGGTCTGGATATTCACTTGTGTATCTGGTTGCTGGCTATATTCTCGGCGGTTATTACACTGGGAGGCATGAAGGTTATCGGTTACACGGACGTTATTCAGGTAGCTGTATTGATACTGGGTGGTTTAATGGCCTCTTATCTTGCACTCACTTTATTAAGCGAAAAAGAAGGTACCACTGGCTTGCTGAACGGTTTCAAGATCCTGCACAGCGAGGCTACCGATCACTTCCATATGATCTTTAAAAAGGATAATCCAAATTACATGGACCTTCCTGGTTTATCCGTATTGATAGGCGGTATGTGGATCACCAACCTTAACTATTGGGGTTGTAACCAGTACATTACCCAAAGGGCTTTGGGTGCAAACCTTAAAACTGCCCGTGGTGGTATCCTTTTCGCTGCATTCCTTAAGTTGCTGATGCCGGTTATCGTGGTGCTGCCGGGTATTGCTGCTTACCTGTTATACCAAAAAGGTATGTTCCACCAGGAAATGGCGAGTTCATCGGGTGTATTGGATCCTAACAAAGCATACCCATCGTTGTTAAACTTATTGCCTACCGGCTTAAAAGGCCTTTCATTTGCCGCGCTAACAGCTGCAATTGTAGCCTCGTTAGCGGGTAAAGCAAACAGTATTGCTACCATCTTTACGTTAGATATTTACAAAAAAGCCATTAACCCTGAAGCTACCGATAAGAAACTGGTTAACCTGGGTAAGATCTCCGTACTTGTAGCCTTATTATTAGGTATCATTTTATCTGAGCTTATTGGTAAGGCACTAATGGGCGAAGGAAAGCAAGGCTTCCAGTACATCCAGGAATATACAGGCTTTGTATCTCCGGGTATTTTTGCCATGTTTATCCTTGGTTTCTTCTGGAAAAAAGCTACTTCAAATGCTGCGTTATTTGCAACCATCGGCGGTTTTATCTTCTCATGTTTCTTTAAACTTTGCCCAAGGTTTATTGACCTGAGCTTCCTGTCGCCATATGGCTTTTCAAAATTGGCTCTGCAGGACGATAAGGTAACCCAACTTTACGAGATCCCTTTCCTTGACCGTATGGGCTTTGTATTTATCATCTGTATTATTGGTATGTACATTATATCAAAAATTGACCAGGCCAGGGGTATTACTACAAACGGTCTTGAAATTGATGGTTCGATGTTTAAAACTTCAAAAGGATTTTTAGCAGGTGCCTTAATTGTAACCGGTATTGTGGTTGCGTTGTATTCAATTTTCTGGTAGCAGAAATTTTACCAACAAATAAAAAAAGGCGATGAGGTTAATACTCGTCGCCTTTTTTGCTTCATATTCGGCAGTTTTTATCTGTCAACGAAAACGTTTGCGTGGATTGTTTGAGCTTATTACTTCCAACTTGCCTGTATGATGTGTAATTTGCCGCTTACAAGTATAAACTACTATGCCATTAACCCTGGTATACATCTGTTAATAACCAATGAAGAATTTTTTAGATCAGGATTTTTTACTTCAAACTAAAACCGCGCAGCGCTTATATCATGAGTTTGCAAGCCACCAGCCAATCATTGATTATCACTGCCACCTGCCGCCAGATCAGATTGCTGACGATATCAACTTTAAAAACATAACCCAGATCTGGCTCTACGGCGATCATTACAAATGGCGCGCCATGCGGGCAAACGGGGTTAACGAGGCCTATATCACCGGCAATAAAACTGACGAAGAAAAGTTTATGGCCTGGGCTGATACGGTACCTTACACGCTAAGAAACCCGTTGTACCATTGGACACACCTTGAATTGCAAAGGTATTTTGGTATCAATGAATTGCTTTCGCCGGCATCGGCTCAAAAAATATATGCCCAATGCAATGAAAAACTGCAATCGCCTGAGTTCAGTATCCGCAACATCCTCAAAAATAAAAATGTAGAGGTGGTGGGAACCACAGATGATCCGCTGGATAATCTTAGCCATCATCAAAAACTGAAACAGGATGCATTCAGTGTAAAAGTATTACCTGCATATCGCCCCGATAAGGCTATGAATGCCGATAATATTGCCGGACTGAACAAATACATTGACCAGTTACAAGCTGTGGCTAACGTAAATATTTCAAACGTTGATGATTATTTGAAAGCCCTAAAAAGCCGTCATGATTATTTTGCGGAAAATGGCTGCAAATTATCCGATCATGGCCTGGAGCAGATTTATGCTGAGGATTATACCGACGCTGAAATAGCCAGCATCTTTATCAAAATAAGGAACAACGACGTGCTATTGCCATTAGAGATCCTGAAATTTAAATCGGCCATGTTGTATTACTTTGCCATTTGGGATCATGAAAAGGGCTGGGTACAACAATTTCATCTTGGTGCGCTTCGAAATAACAATGCGCGTGCCTTAACCAATTTGGGCCCCGATACCGGCTGGGATTCTATCGGCGATTTTGCACAGGGGAGGGCGTTATCCAAATTCCTGAACAGGCTGGATACTACTAACCAGTTAGCCAAAACCATTATTTATAACCTTAACCCGGCCGATAACGAGCTGTTTGCTACTATGGTGGGTAACTATAACGATGGTTCGGTTGCAGGCAAAATGCAGTTTGGTTCGGCCTGGTGGTTTTTGGATCAGAAGGATGGAATGATCAAACAATTAAACGCTTTATCAAACATGGGCTTATTGAGCCGTTTGGTAGGGATGCTCACAGATTCACGAAGCTTTATGTCGTTTCCGAGACATGAGTATTTCCGCAGGTTGCTTTGTAACCTTTTGGGCGATGACATAGAGAACGGCGAATTACCAAATGATATTGAATGGACAGGAAAGATCGTGAGTGATATTTGCTATTTTAACGCCAAAAACTATTTCAATTTTTAAATGAGCAATATCGAAAATACAAAGGGGAGCATCCTGTCATTTGGCGAGTTATTATTACGAATGTGTCCCGATGGCGAGGGACAATGGCTTACAGACAACAAACTACCATTTTTTATAGGCGGTGCTGAGCTTAATGTTGCCAACGCTTTAGCCTTGTGGGAGCAGCCGATAAAATATTTTACCGCTTTGCCTGATAACGCGTTATCCGAACAGCTAATCAGTTACCTGGAAAGCAAAAATATTGATACCTCAGCAATAAACAAAAGCGGCAATAGGATAGGGCTTTATTACCTTACCCGCGGTAAGGATGTAAAGAATAATGCCATTGTATATGACCGCGCAGGTTCGTCTTTTGCCGACCTGAAACCTGGCATGGTTAACTGGGACACCATTCTTGAAGGCGTAAGCTGGTTTCATTTCAGCGCGATATGCCCAGCTTTAAGCCAGCAGGCTGCCGATGTTTGTGACGAGGTTTTACAGGCGGCAAGCAGCAAGCATATCACCATATCAGTCGATCTTAACTATCGCCCCAAATTATGGCAGTACGGCAAAAAGCCTGTTGAAATTATGCCGAAGCTGGTACAATATGCTGATATTATTATGGGTAATGTTTGGGCAGAAGAAACGATGCTGGGCATTCCTGTTACGCCGGATATCCATGAATCGGGGCAACAAAGTATTTACCTCAAGGAAGGGCTTTATTCATCCGAAAAGATCATGGACGCCTATCCGCGCTGCCGGGCCGTAGCCAATACTTTCCGTTTTGATGCCGGTAAAGGCGTTGAATATTATACTTCACTTTTTACAGGCAACCGCTTTTATCATTCGCCAACCTACACTACCGAAACCGTGGTTGATAAAGTAGGCAGCGGCGACTGCTTTATGGCCGGGCTTATTTACGGTTTTTATAATAAGCAGGACCCGCAGCAGTTGTTGGATTTTGCAACCGCGGCCGCTTTTGAAAAGCTTTTTATTGAAGGAGATGCAACCACCAAAACAGTTGATGAAATTTATAATGCTATGAAACAATGAGTAAAAAAGATATAGTACTTGACGCCATATTAAAACAGGGTACATTACCGCTGTTCTTTTACAAAGATCCGGAAGTGAGCCTGCAGATAACCCGTACGCTTTATAAAGCCGGCATCCGGGTATTTGAATATACCAACCGCGGCGCGGCTGCCCTTGAAAATTTCAAGGTTTTAAAGCAAGCCCTTGCCAACGGCGAAATGCCTGGTCTGGAATTAGGTATCGGCACTATCAAAAGTGTTCAGGAAGCTGAGGCTTTTATTGCCGCCGGGGCAGATTTTATCGTGTCGCCAATTGTTAACCCTGAAGTGGGTAAGCTGGTTTCACAGCATAACCTATTATGGATTCCGGGTTGTATGACACCAACCGAGATCTATACCGCACAACAAAATGGAGCGGCTTTAATAAAAATATTCCCGGCCAATATATTGGGTCCAGAGTTTGTATCGTCTATCAGGGACCTGTTTGCGGGTCAGTTGTTCATGCCAACAGGTGGGGTTGACTTGAGCCATGACAGTATCAGTACCTGGTTTAAAGCCGGGGTATGCGCGGTGGGTATGGGCAGCAAGCTCATCAGCAAAAGCGTGTTGGAAAACCAGGAGTACGACAAGCTTTATAACGATACATTGAAGCTGCTGGACATAATACAAACCATTAAATAGCCTGTTAACCTAAATTATAATGAGAGAAGAAAAAGTTGGAAACTACCGCTGGGTGATCTGCTCGCTGGTGTTTTTCGCAACAACCGTTAACTACCTTGACCGGGCAGTGATCAGTTTGCTTAAATCAGACCTTACAAAGGAGTTCAAGTGGAACGATGGAGATTACGCCAATATTGAGATAGCATTTAAAATAGCTTATTCTAT
>Ga0136846_1237936_pt1 | contig 11863 bp, 12 predicted proteins | sample HopSoiMetagenom2_FD_96841 | JGI IMG/M metagenome (GOLD analysis project Ga0136846, IMG submission 96841) | Grasslands soil microbial communities from Hopland, California, USA - 2 Assembly 2016 (version 4) | ecosystem: Environmental > Terrestrial > Soil > Grasslands | place: USA: Hopland... | reverse complement strand
CGTATAGCTTCTGCGAGAGTAGGTTGCCGCCAGATTATATAAAAAGCCGAACCGAACAGGTTCGGCTTTTTGCTTGCAGCGTAGAACTGGCGGCGCGGCCAAATACAGCCCATTTGCTGCATTTTCAGAGTCAGGCCGAGACTTTGTTAGTCAACAATCCTTTCTGCTTCAAAATCCGTTCGACGGGCTTGGAATCCTCCACGGTAAAACTCACGAAGCGCAATCGAAATTGGAATGCAATGCGCTCTCCTGGGCCTCGCAGAAATGCCACGAAAATCTTGTCGCGGGATGGACGATGCCAATCCAGGGGGACCCAATTATGGAGATCGATACCCGACCCAAAGAGCTTCCATCTGCCAGCGCGAAACGATGGCGGCCGCGCTTCGACCCGGCTAATCGCGGAAAGACTGATGCGCTTCGGCCGATAGTTCAACTTCCAATCGAATTTTCTAAACGTGATGCTGTCGTCTGTGATCTCAACCAGACCATCCGAGTAAAGCGTGCTCATAGATCCCCGATTGTGCTTAACCTCATCTTACCCGTCGTCTTGCTCGTATGGCAAGCTTCCTCGCGTTGTTCAGGCTTCCTCGGGAGACGGTCAGGTTTGGCGGAATTAAGCTGTGGACCGACGCGGTCCTATTGCGAACTGGGCGTACAACTCGGCCAATAGAGCTGAGACAATTCTATCGATGGTCTGTGACGCCGATTTGCCGGCACATCTGGAGGACGGGACAGGTGGAGCAATGCGGGCGGACGCCTTTGCAGATGTGTTTGCCGAAGGGGACCAGGAGGGCATTGATTTCAATCCAGTACTTGCGAGGAAGTTTTTTCTCCAACTCAAGCATTGTCTGCTCGGGTGTGATTGCCTGCACGTACCCCCAGCGGTTTACTACCCGGTGAACATGGACATCGACTCCAATTCTGCCCTGCCCGCAGGCGATTCCGAGCGCGAGATTTGCGCATTTTGGCCCCACGCCCTTGAAGGAGAGTAGAACGCCTGAATCGCAGGGCAATTCGCCACCCAATTTGGAAACAGCCTGCGTTGCTATGTCGCGAATCGTAACCGCTTTGGCTTCATGAAAGCTGCACGATCGGATCAATTCATCAATTTGCTTCACGGACAGTTTAGCCACCTCCGCAGGACGGCGAGCTTTGGCAAAGAGGCGAGTTGCTGTCGGAACGGTGACTTCGTCGAGGGTGCGGATGGAAATGATGCAGGCAACCAGTTGTTCGAAGAGCGAATTAAAGCCTGCATATGCGAGTTCGAACATCGCTGCCTTGCGAAAGGGCGCGATGGCGTCGCGGATGAGGTGGACAGCTTGGTCGATCTCCAGCGGGACCTTCGGCCCCCGTTGACGTATTTTTTTGGCCGGAGGCGGAGCAACTGCTCCTGGCTCAGAGGAACGATCTCGTCGCTGCCGCGACTTTAGTAGCGGCTGTTTTGGCCTTTGCGCTGGTGCCAATGATTCCTGATTTCGGTTCGTGCCCTTGCCGGGAATGTTCATTTTCGTTCATCAGTCCGACTTTTCAGAAACCGTTCCCATTCAAGGCAAGGTGCAGCATATGAGTTGAGAATGGGCAAAGGGCCCCATTGGATTTGTTGGATCCGGGGCAAGATTTCCGAGGAGGTTAAAAATAAGGAACTATGAAAAAAATCTATGTATTCGGAACGGCACTGCTTTTAGCGGCAGTGACAGGATGTTACACTTCGCGGCAAGTTTCCACAATGCAAGGGCATGGGACCAAACAAACATTTAATGCGTCTTATGATCAGGTTTGGCGCGCGGCCGTTGACGCCGCGCAGCAACCAGGGCTGAGCGTTATAAGCGCCGATCGAACGTCGGGATACATTTCCACGCACCGAACAATTCGACCGCATACCTTTGGCGAAAACGTTGGCATCTGGGTGACTTCGACGTCGCCTTCGCAGACAGCAGTCGAAGTCATCAGCCGGCAAGCTGGACCGCCGGTGGCGTGGTTGAAGAATTGGGAGAACGAGGTTCTTCGGTCGGTGGCAGCGAATTTGACGCGCGAGGTTCCCACAGCAGTGGGAAGTGCTCCGCCTGAAAGTTACAGCACGACTGGTCAGTACCCTGCGCCTTCGGCCTACGAACGTTCCACTACGTCAACACTCAATCAATCACCAACCAGCGACCGGATTGCTCAGGAGCAACGGCGCCTGGAGCAGGTCCGTCAGGAACAGGACCAGCGGCGGGAGGAGCTGGCGCGCGAGCAAGACCAGGAACGCCGCCAAAAGCTGAACGATGAGATCGAACGGCTGCGTGGTGAATTGCGCACCATTGAAACTCGCCTTTCGGACCTTGAGGCCGAACAGAAGCAGATCAAATAGACCACGGCGGGTTAGTATCAGAAGAGATTCTCAGGGTGGGCGGGTGACCCCGCCCATCATTTTTTTCGGGCAAAGGAGATTGAAGTCCGGGCGGGGGCAAGTTAATAAGGGGTTAGGAATTAGGAATTGTTCACGAATGAATCTCGATCAAGCGCAAAGGGATAAGATCGCCACCTGGCTCGAACAGGGGCTAAAACTCGGAGACATCCAAAGCAAGCTCGTCTCCGAACTGGGTATTCGGATGACCTACATGGAACTTCGCTTCCTTCTCGACGATTTGAAGCTGAAGCCGAAAGAAAAAGAACCGCCGGCGGCTCCTCCTGAGGTTTCGAAGGCGGCTTCGGGCGCCAAGTCTTCCACGGATGTGAAGGGCGCAGGTCCGGCGGCTCCGGCAGATCAGTTGGATGACGCGGACGGTTCTGAAGAGGAAGCAGGGCCAGGCAATGTTTCTGTTACTGTCGATCGGCTGGCCCGTCCTGGAGCGCTGGTGAGCGGCAATGTCACGTTCAGTGACGGAAATTCGGCGCAGTGGTACCTGGACCAGACGGGGCGGCTCGGGATGGTGCCGAAACAGCAGGGCTACCGACCCTCACAACCGTACTTGCTGAATTTCCAGGCCCAATTGCAAAGTGAACTGGCCAAGCAGGGTTATTGAGCCCATAGTCTCGACTTCAGATTGCCCATGACACGGTTATGAAAAAGTATCTTCTCTGCATTTTTGCACTCGCCATGATTGCTGGTACCTACGCCGCCGAAAAAGACACACCTGTTTACGAGATGCGCACCTATTATGCGGCGGAGGGTAAGCTTGACGATTTGCATGCTCGTTTTCGCGATCATACGATGAAGATTTTTGAGAAGCACGGAATCACCAATATCGGCTATTGGGTACCGCTGGAAAATCCGGATCGACAGCTTGTTTATCTTCTTGCCTACCCAAGCCGTGACGCGGCGAAGAAATCATGGAAGGAATTCTTTGCCGATCCCGACTGGCAGGCGGCGCAAAAAGCTTCGGAAGCAAAAGGGAAACTGGTTACGAAGGTTGATTCGATTTTTCTCCAGCAGACCGACTATTCCCCTGCGGTGCACCCATCGGCATGGGGTGAACGTCGTGTTTTCGAGCTGCGGACCTACAAAGCTTCAGCAGGCAAATTGGGCAATCTGCATGCCCGGTTTCGCGACCACACGCTGGCGTTATTCAAGAAGCATGGGATGACCAATTTTGGTTATTGGACGCCGCTGGACAAATCGAAAGGGGCCGATGATACGCTGATTTACATTCTCGCGCATAAGAGCAAGGAAGCCAGCGATGCTTCCTTCGCGGCCTTTCGTGCCGATCCCGACTGGATCGCGGCCAAAAAGGCGTCCGAAAGCGACGGCTCCCTGACGACGAAGGTCGAATCGGTGTTCATGGCCCCCACGGATTACTCGCCGACGAAATAAGTCTGCGTACCTAAGCGCGGTCATGCAGCATAAGGCTTGCATAACAGTCATACCAATGGTAGTACTTACGTGTGAGTGCGTCCAAAGTAGCGATTTCGATGGATTCCCGACTCCTGCGGCGGATCGATGCGCTGGTTGCAAAGGCGCGTTTCCGCAGCCGAAGTGAAGCAATTCAGGCTGCAGTTTCGGAAAAGCTCGAACGGCTTGATCGAACACGACTAGCGCGAGAGTGCGCTAAGTTAACTCCCAAGGAAGAACAGCAATTGGCAGAGGAGGGGATGACCGCTGACTCAAAGGCATGGCCCGCATATTAAGGGGAGATGTTTTCTGGGCTGACTTGGATCCTGTTCAGGGCAATGAACAGGCGGGCCGGCGTCCCGTTCTCGTGTTGAGCGAAGACGTCTTCAATGCGCGTTCAGGAACAATAATTGGCGTCGCCATCACAGGTCAGCCGCAAAGCGCTGCATTCCCACTGACGCTCGAACTGAAGTCGGTAAATATGCCGAAACGCTCGTGGATTAAAATAAGCCAGATTCGCACCTTGTCAGTTCTTCGGTTGAGCAACCGGATCGGCCGCGCGTCACCAGAGGAGATTGATGAGGTCCTTCAGGGTTTAGACGAGATACTAGGCCGCTGATGGGCACTACGCTATGCGGGACGAATCTTGCTCGCCAGCTCTTCCGCGGGATAAGTCCAGATTTCGGCGAGGGTCGGGTGGTAATGGGGCATGGCGGCCAGTTCATGGACGGTCATTCGCTTGTGCATGGCGGCGATGATTTCGTGAATCAGTTCGCCGCCCAGAGGTCCCGCGCAACATCCACCAATTATTTCACCTGAGGCCGGATTCGCGAGGAGCTTCACGAACCCATCGCGAGCTTCCATGATCAACGATTTTCCATGCTCGCTGAACGGGTACTTGGCCGCGATAAAGGGGATGCTGTGCAGGTGCGCGTCTTTCTCGGTGAGTCCCACCGTTGCAATTTGTGGCTCGGTGAAGACTACATTGACGAGCAAGCGATAATCGATTGATCGCGGGGAATCCGGGTGGGCGATGTTGTACGCTGCAACCTCGCCTTGTTGGATGGCAATGTGCACGATTTCGTAGGGGCCAGTGCAATCACCCACCGCGTAGATGTGCTCGAGGTTGGTCTGCATGTGGGCGTCGGTAAGAATCGTCTCCAGCGGCGCGGCCACTCCGGCATTTTCGAGATCGAGGGACATGATGTTGGGGACTCTCCCGAGGGCGAAGAGGATTTCATCCGCCTCGACCGATCGGACCTTCCCATCGTGTTCGAAGGTGATTTGTTTGTGACGGCCATGTCGGGTGGCTTTGAGGAGTGTGGTGTGGGTGTAAACTTCCATTCCTTCACGGCGGAAGACTTTAGTTAATTCGTCGGCCGCATCCTGGTCGAAGTCCCGGAGCAGGTGCGGGCTTCGCTGGATTAAGGTAACTTTCACGCCGAAACGGAGAAAGAATTGAGCAAACTCGACGGCAACGGCTCCGCCACCCAGCACAATGAGCGACTCGGGCGGGGACTGCAGCTTCAGAGCGTCGTCGCTGGTCAGGTATCCGATTTGGTTCAGATCGGGAAGGGGAGACGGCGCCACGAGCGAACCGGTGCTGATCACGAAGTGGGCCGCAGAAAGGGTGTTCCCATTGCTGAGGTCGAGAGTGTGCTTGTCGAGGAAACGCGCTTTAGCCCGGATGAAGGAGAAGCGGCCGTCGGTGAGTTGTTCCCGTCGATAATCAGCGAACTCCTTGATGAGTTTATCTTTGCGGGCCATGACCTGAGCGAAGTCGTAGCCGACTCCTTTGGTGCGAACGCCCCAAATCTCCGCGTGCCTGGCCAGGTGCATCACCTCGGAAGCATAAAGCAAAGCTTTGGTGGGCATGCAGCCACGGAGGATGCAAAGGCCGCCAACTTCATCGCCGCCTTCGATTACGGCATTGCGGAGGCCGCAGCCGGCGGCGGTCCTGGCGGCGGCATAGCCGCCGCTGCCGCCGCCAATGACGGCAACGTCGTAATCAAACGTGTGACTCATCTCGATGCATGATGAAGCAGGTTTGGAAGACGATCAAATGATGAATTGGAATTGCGTTTTGGGCGGGCCGCAAAAATAGTATTGGCATGAGTGATATCATTTATCCGCGAAGCCCGCGGGAAACGATGGACGGGTGGGTTTACCTTCCGCGTTTCATCGATAAGGTTCGCCTGCACCTGGCGGGCAAGCTGCATCCGGAGTACCAGGAAAATTTCACCAAAGGTTTCGATGGGGCCTGGCTGAAAGCGGCCGGAGTTTCGGCGGACCAGTTTATTGAGGTGGTAAAGAAGAGTGTTACAGATGGCCAGGTTTGTGATTGGGTGCGCAAACATGTGAAGAAGAGCGAGGCGGAGAAGACAGCTTTTCGAAACCACGTCCTGAATCGTGGCGGGGAGGACGCAGAGATCAAAGCGCGATTGAAGATGCGCAAGGAACAGGCCGGGCTGGCAAATCGCGATGATATCAAAACGTTCGTCGATTTTATCGACGCGGATGAGAAGCGCGGGTGATTGAGCGTCGAACGGGACGGACCTGTCGGACGGAATCGAACGGGTTGGACTTAGCCTGTGATTGCTTCGAGGAGGCGCTGGCGGATGAGATCGAGACGGGCTGGGTCGACGATTTTGCCGTGGTGGGTATCGCGCAGGCAGAAGAGATCGATGGCTTTTCCGTCACGCGTGTCGATGAGGGCCTGATCGATGTTCACGTTGCTATCGGCAAGGGAGGCGAGGATGTCTGAGAGCAAGCCGAGGCGGTCGCCGGCTTCGACGCGCAAGATGGTGTGATCGGGTGAACTGGCGGTGTCAAAGGCGAGGACCGGCTTTTGAGATTGAGATTGGGTTTCCGGCAGCACCCTGTGGCCGAGGGAGGCACAAAAAGAGGCAAAGCGAGGAGGCTCGCTCAGGGCGCCTTCCAGGAGGAAGAGCATCTCTTCCAATCGCCCCTCGGTAATGGGAAAGTTGGGCTTGGCTTCGCAGATGCGGAAGACATCGAGCACGATGTTATCGGCGCGTGTAAAAACATCTGCCTGCAGGACATTGATGCGAACGGCGCTGAAGGCGGCAGCAGCTTTGGCCAGCAACCCGTGGCGATCCCAGGTGCAAATCATCACTTTAGTGCAACGTCCATCGGGCAGATGCGCCAGCACGGGAGAGACGGCCGGCGAATTGGGTTCGGAAACAAGTTTTAGAAACTTGTGGATGGTTTCCAGGCCCCAGAGGAGTTCGCCTTCATTGACTCGTTCCCAATAGCGCGCAGGCATTGCCTGGAAATGGGCTTCGATTTCCTCGGCATCAATGCCGGGAGGCGCGTGCCATTTTATCCAGGAGTGAAGGCTTTGCCGGACGGTTTCTGAGACTTGTCGATTATCCTGCTTCACACAAGATTCTTTGCCTGGATTCAATGCCACTGTAGACATAGCTGAGACGATGTTGCAAACACCGAGAAGGGCTGAGTGCAGCCGCTGTGCCAAAATCTGGCGTGGGACGACTTTCACTACAACTAAATCGCAGAAATGCTGTTCGGAGCTTAATTGCTTATATTTGCGAACGCGAGCCATGACAAATCAATGCTTTGGGCGTTTCGGATTTGCGAACGGCGCGGTGAAAATGAAACCGTGGCTGATTTATTTTAGGCATTCGGTTGAAAACAAGACAGCAATCTGCAAGAACTTTAGCCATAGAAACCGAGCCGCTGACGCCAGTGCGCGAGAGGCGCCGTCTAACCGCTGACTACTTTTATGTCGATACAGATCACCGTTCCTCGCCTTGGTTGGACCATGGAAGAAGGGACTTTTGTCGGTTGGCTGAAACGCGATGGCGAACGAGTGGAGGTAGGAGAGCCGCTTTTCACCCTCGACGGGGACAAAGCGCTCCAGGAAGTCGAGGCCACGGATAGCGGTGTTTTACGCATCGGGGCCGATGCACCGGCGCCTGGAACGACTGTGCGAGTAGGGGATGTGCTGGGATATTTGATCGACCACAAACGTGAAAGCGAGAGCCGCCTCATCATTAAGGAATCCAGTGTTTCCCTCTCCGGAAGGGAGAGGGCAGGGCAGAGCGGGAAGAGAGGATCCGAATTGGAGCCGGTGACCGCTTTGCCCGCAACCGCTTCTCCTTCGGTCTCTCGGGAGCGTCGCGCCATCACGCCGCGCGCGTTGCGCAAAGCCACTGAACTGGGGATGGAGTGGAAAGCTTTGGCAGGGAGCGGCCGCGGTGGGCGGATTCGAGAGCGTGACGTTGTTGCGGCGTCACCGGCCAAGGGCAAACCGGTTCAAGCCGGGGTGGTGGCCGTAACAGATTGGACCTTCCCTGATCTTGTCATCGAGGAGCATATTCTCAAATCTGCCGGCCACATAGTGAGCGCCCGGCAATGCAAAAGCGAAGATGAGGTAATTGCCCTGGTCTCAGAGGCCGATGCGGTGGTCACCCAATTTGCTCGACTGACTTCCAATGTGATCGCGTCGATGAAGAAGGCGCGAGCGATCGTGCGCTACGGGATAGGAGTGGACAACGTGGACCTCGAGACGGCTCGGAAGCGCGGGATTCCGGTCTGCAATGTGCCTGACTATTGCATCGATGAAGTGGCGGACCAAACGCTGGCCTTTATCCTAGGACTGACGCGCCAGGTGGTCGTTCATAGCAACTCTGTGCAAAGCGGCAAGTGGGGTCTTGCCGGTCCGGTGTCTGAGATGCGGACGTTATCGCAACTGGCGGTCGGCGTGATTGGTTTTGGACGCATCGGCCGGGAAGTAGTCAAGCGGTTGTTGGCATTCAAATGCCTGGTGCTGGTTTTCGATCCAATGGTCCCGGCGCAGCAGATCACGGCGGCTGGCGCCCAAGTCGGCACTGTCGCGGAAGTTCTTTCGCGCTCGGATGTGATCACACTGCATTGCCCGAGCAACCCGCAGACGCGAAAGCTTATTTCAACCGAGACGCTCGGTAAAATGAAGTCTGGCGCGCTTCTCATCAATGTAGCCCGCGGCGATCTCGTTGACACGGACGCGCTGGTTGAGGCGTTGCAATCGGGCCGGCTCGCCGGCGCGGCGCTGGACGTTTGCGATCCCGAGCCGATTCCGGCGAATCATCGGCTGCTGAAAATGCCCAATGTCATTGTCGCGCCGCATATCGCGTCGGTCAGCGTCAAAGCGGTGAAGAAGCTTCGCGAAACAGTTGCGACACTGGCTGCGACTGCACTCGGAGGAGAATTGCCGCCCAACGTCGTTAACGGGGTCACAGCGCCTCGCAAGATGCCAAAGAGCGGAGTCGTATGAGCACGAGGCTCGTCACAGTTGAATCTCTGCACTATTTTACTCGCGAGGCACTTCGCCGGCTTGGCCTTTCTGAAACCGACGCCGCAGTGGCTGCCGACGTGCTCGTAACGACCGACGCGTGTGGCGTTTTCACTCATGGCACGAAAGCGCTTGCTGGCTACCTGCGGCGCCTGAAGTTGGGCGGCCTTTGCCCACAAGGATGCCCACACATCGCGGGAGAAGGGGGTGCATGGGCAACGGTCGACGGCGACTCGTCCCTTGGCATGATTACGTCGACCTTCGCGATGAATACAGCCATCAGAAAAGCGAAAGAGCAGGGAGTGGCCTATGTTGGTGTGCGCAACAGTTGCCATTTTGGGGCGGCGGGATACTACGCGTGGCTGGCGGCACGTGAAGGACTCATAGGCCTTGCGATGGCGAACGATATTCCGTCGGTGGCAGCGCCGGGCTCGCGGGGACCGATCACCGGGAGTAATCCAATCTCCTACGCTGTTCCGGCAGGGCGTCATCCGCCATTGCTGCTGGACATGTCCACGGCAACGGTCGCGGGCGGGAAGGTTTATACTGCACGCACGCGAGGTGAACGGATCCCTGACACGTGGCTTCTGGACGGAGAGGGCAAACCGACAACGGACCCAAGTGGTTACCCTGACGTGGGCGCGCTTCAGCCGGCAGCGGGGCACAAGGGTTATGGAATTTCGCTTTTGATCGAGACGTTGTCCGGCATCCTCACGGGCGCGGGGTTCACGTGGCAAATCGGGAGCTGGATGTGGGATGATGGGACCAAACCGACGAAGCATGGCGCTGCCTTTCTCGCGATCAAAACAGAGCTGGTGATGCCGGCCGCTGAATTCGGGCAGCGCATGGAGGCGCTGGTTGATGAAATCCATGCTGCTCCGCGCGCTGCGGGGGTGCAACGGCTCTATGTTCCGGGCGAGATGGAATGGGAACGGCATGCCCATGCGCTACGTCACGGCATCGCCTTGCCCGATGACGTGGTGGCTACTCTAAAGAAAGCTGCTGAGCTGGCGGGCCTTGATCTGAATACGATTTATAAATGAGTCCAAAGATCAGCTTCTCATTGAAAGAGAAAGTTGCGGTAGTTACCGGCGCCGCGTCGGGCATCGGGGCGGCGATCGCAGAAGCTTTCGCGCGGGCAGGAGCGCTGGTATATGTGGCGGACGTAAACGAGGCCGGCGCGGCCGCGCATGCCAGGCGGATCGGGCAGGAGGGTGGACGCGCGATTGCCGTGACGACGAATGTGGCAGACCAGGCGAGTTGCGAAGCACTTGTCCAACGTGTCCTCGCCGAGCGGGCTCAATGTGATGTGTTCGTGAACAACGCGGGGATCGGACATGTCGGGACAATTCTCACCACTCCGCCGGAAGAATTGCAGCGGCTCTGGTCGGTCAATGTGCAAGGCATGTACACCCTCTGCCGCGCAGTTTTGCCCGCGATGATCGAGCGGAAGCGTGGTTCCATCATCAATATGGCCTCGGCGCTTGGCCTGACTGCAATGGAGGATCGCTTCGCCTACACGGTGACAAAGCATGCGGTGGTCGGTTTAACGCGCTCAATGGCCCTGGATTTCGGGCCCACTGGGGTGCGCATCAACTGTATCTGTCCCGGGCGCGTCGAGACCCCGTTCGTGCAGGAGCGTCTGCGCGAGTACCCGGACCCGGAAAAGTTTCGGGCGCGAATGGTGGCCACACACGCGCAAAAGAGAATGGCCCAACCGTGGGAAATCGCGGCCGCCGCTGTTTACCTTGCCAGCGACGAATCGGCTTTTGTCACCGGCAGCACGTTTGTCATCGATGGTGGTTACTTGTGCGGAAAGTAGATCGTATAATTCATGAAAAAGAATCGACTCGAAGCCTTCAGCGACGGAGTGCTCGCCATAATCATCACGATCATGGTGCTCGAGTTGAAAGTGCCACACGGAGTCGAGTTCGTGGCATTAAAACCGTTGTTGCCGGTGTTGCTCAGCTACATGTTAAGCTTTGTCTATGTCGGCATCTATTGGAACAACCATCATCATCTGTTTAATTCCACGCAGCATGTGAGTGGCGGGGTTTTGTGGGCGAACCTGCATCTGCTTTTCTGGCTGTCGCTTTTTCCCTTTACGACGGCGTGGACGGGCGAAAACCATCTGGCCCGTACGCCCACCGCCGTTTATGGCTTCGTTTTGTTTATGGCGGCAATTGCCTACTACATTCTCCAACGGGCCATCATCGCACGAGAGGGTTCGCACTCGCTTCTGGCCTCTGCAATCGGCAGCGATTGGAAGGGGAAGATTTCACCAGCGCTGTACCTGATCGCCATTCCGCTTTCGTTCCTAAGCGCGTGGATTGCGAGCGGTATTTATGTATTGGTCGCGCTGCTCTGGTTGATTCCCGACCGCAGGATCGAGCGCGCCCTGGCGCAGAGGGCCAATGACCAATGACGAAGCACTAATGACGGTTGCGCTTCGAGAAGCGACGTAAATCCGGGGTGAAAGTCCCCCTTCTGGCAGGTTCGGGCTGCTGGAGTTCAAAGTGAAAAAGGGGTCAATCCAGGGTCAATCCATAGCATGGCGGGTTTGGTGCCTTTTAGGGGTGGCGATGTCTATAGATAACAAAAGACCCATTCCCGCCGCAATTCCCGCCGGGAAATTGTGGCGGGAATGGGTCTGGCGTTCTGGGAGACGCGCGGTTCTATAGACATTGCCACCCCTAAAAGGGGTTCATGAGCCGTCCCGGTCACCAAATCGCGACTTT
>Ga0136846_1224001_pt1 | contig 11863 bp, 12 predicted proteins | sample HopSoiMetagenom2_FD_96841 | JGI IMG/M metagenome (GOLD analysis project Ga0136846, IMG submission 96841) | Grasslands soil microbial communities from Hopland, California, USA - 2 Assembly 2016 (version 4) | ecosystem: Environmental > Terrestrial > Soil > Grasslands | place: USA: Hopland... | reverse complement strand
GCGTCGTAGTGCTGCTTGGCTGCCTGTTTGAGCTGGTGGCAGACGTAGTTCTGCGTCACCGGGTTCACGTCCGCGTCGAAATGGATCGCGAGCACGCGCGGCGTCGCTGCGGCGGCCGGTGAAGCGAACGCCAGAAGCGCTCCGAGGAGGAAAAGTCCCCGCAAAATGGCGCCCTTCAAGTCGTAAGGATTCTATCAGCGGGCTTGAGGACGACAGACCCGGCAGGCACCCTTCAGGCGAGCGCCGCACTTCTCATGAAGATCGCTCTCGCCGCAGCCGCCGTTTTCTTCGTCCTGCCCGTCGCCCAGGCGCTGGGCGAGGCGTCCATCACGATGCGCGAAGTTCCGCTCCATGCGACGCGTTCACTGGCTTCCTCGACCCCGCGGCGCTTCGACATGGTCGGGCTCCACTGGCGCGGGCCGGGGTCGGTCGAGTTCCGCACGCGCTCGGTTTCGGGACGCTGGGGAGCCTGGCAGGGCGCTGCACCGGAGGCAGAGGACGTCCCGGACTCGGGCACGCGGGAGGGACGTGCCGCGCGTGGATGGCGGCTGGGCAATCCCTACTGGGTCGGCCCGTCCGACCGGATCGCGTACCGCGTGCACGGCGCGGTGAGCCGACTGCGCGCGTATTTCATCGAGAGCTCGGAAGAGCTGGTGCCGCCGCGACGGTTGTCGATCACGGGCTCACCGCCGCTCATCACGCGTTCGGCCTGGGGCGCGAACGAGGCGATTCGACGCGCACCGCCGAGCTACGCGCGCACGCTCCAGCTCGGCCTCGTGCACCACACTGCCGGCACGAACTCGTACACCGCATCGCAGTCGGCGGCGATCGTGCGCGGGATCGAGGTGTACCACGTCAAGGGAAACGGCTGGAACGACATCGGCTACAACTTTCTCGTCGACAAGTACGGCCAGGTGTTCGAAGGCCGCTACGGAGGTGTCGACCGAAACGTGATCGGCGCGCACGCCGAGGGGTTCAACACAGGCTCGTTCGGTGTTGCGCTGCTCGGCACGTACCAGTCGGTCGCGCCGACGGCAGCCGAGAAGACGGCGCTGGTCAATCTCCTCGCATGGCGCTTCGACGTCGCGCACGTCGACCCGCTTTCGACGGTGACGTTCAGCTCGGGCGGGAACGGCCGCTTCCCGGGTGGCACGCCCGTGTTCCTCCGGGCCGTCTCCGGCCACAGGGACACGGGCTTCACATCGTGTCCGGGAGCGGTCGTCTACGGCATGCTCGGCTCGTTCGCACGACAGGCGGCGGCGTCGGGGCTGCCGAAGCTCTACGCCCCGCTCGTGCAGGGCCAGCTCGGCGGGGTCGTCCGTTTCCAGGGCCGCCTCTCGGAGGCGCTGCCCTGGGCCGTGACGGTCGCGGACGCGGAAGGGTCTGTGGTCGCGACCGCTAGCGGGACGAGCGACGTCATCGACTGGTCATGGGACGCGTCGACCGCCCGGGGTGCTTTCTACACGTGGACGATGACTGCGGGCGAGACCGTTCGGGCCGCGTCGGGCACGATCGGCACCGCGCCCGTTGCACTTGCGATCAAGGCCCTTTCGGCGACGCCTCGTACGATTAGCGACTCGACCCAGATCGCGTACACGCTGACCGCGCCGGCGACGGTTACCGCGACCTTGCGTGCGAGCGACGGGCATGACGTCGCCGCGCTGTTCACGCAACAGCATCAGCCCGGCAAGCAGTCGTTCCGCTTCACGGCCACGAATGTCCCCGAGGGGCGCTACACGATCGTCCTCACGGCCACGAACGCAAAGACGAGTGTCTCGGCTTCGGTGCCGGTGGCGATCGACCGGACCGTGCGGTCCTTCGCCGCCAAGCCTCTCGTGACGAGAGGCGGCGTCGATTTCAGCTTCGAGCTGCTCCGGCCGGCTGCGGTTCGGCTCGACATCGCGCAGGGCGGAAAGACGATCGCGCCGGTCTACGCCGCGTCGCTTTCCTCGGGCAAGCAGAGCGTCGGGTGGAACGCGACCGGCCGAAAGGACGGCACCTACGCCGGCGTATTGACGACGACCGGCGAGGTCGGATCGGTCGCGCGCACTGCGCTCTTCCGCGTCGACACGAAGCCGCCCGCCCTCCGCGCTCTCTCGTTCCGGTCTTTGCGTTTCTGGGTGAGCGAGCCGGCGTCGATCACGCTCGTCGTCAACGGCGCCCGGACAATCAGCAGCGTCGGTGCCGGGAACTTTTCGTTCCGGCACGGGCGCGTGCGTTCCGCTCGCATCACCGCACGTGACGCGGCGGGCAACGTCAGCCGGACGCTCCGCTTCCGCTAGTCCAACGGTCGTAGGCATGCTCGAGCCGCAAGAGGATTGCGGCGAGGAGCCTGGCGCGCTCGACCGGGCCGCCGGTCTCGAGGAGCAGTGACGTCGGCGGCGTGTCCGTCTCGCTCGGAAGCTCCGTGGCGTTCTGGTTCACGTTGACCCCGATACCGAGCACGACCCGCCCCTCGCTCGACTCGGCGAGGATGCCGGCCACCTTCTTGCCCCGGATGAGGACGTCGTTCGGGAACTTGATCGTCGGATCGACGCCGGTGACGTCGGCGATCGCCTCGGCGACGGCCCCGCCCGCGACGAGTGAGAGCTCAGGGAGGCGGGCCGGCTCGACGGCCGGCCGCAGGAGCACCGACACGAGCACGCTCGTCCGCGCGGGGGCTTCCCATCTGCGCCCGAGCCGGCCGCGCCCCTCGGTCTGCTCTTCGGCCACGGCGACGGCGCCCTCGGGATCCTCGTCGCGTAGCAGCCGCTGCGTCGACTCGCACTGCTCTTCGTAGCGGTAGACGTCGCCGAAGCGGCCTGCAAGGAACGGGCGCAGAGCCTCGAGTGCGAGTGAATCCGCCACCCTCCTAGACTAGAGCGGCAGATGAGCGCTTCGATCGAGCAGATCCTTCCGCACCGCGCGCCGTTCCTTCTGATCGACGAAGTCCTCGAGGTCACGCCCGGTGTCGGCGCGGTGGCTCGGAAGACGGTACGCGCGGACGAGTGGTACCTGCAGGGCCACTTTCCGGGACGGCCGATCATGCCCGGCGTCCTGATCGTCGAGGCGCTTGCCCAGACCGGCGCCGTTGCGGTGCTGAGCGAGGAGGAAAATCGCGGCAAGCTCGCCTTCTTCGCGGGAATCGACGACTGCCGCTTCAAGCGCATCGTCGAGCCCGGCGACGTCCTCGAGCTTCGCTGCGACCTCGAGCGCGTGCGGGGGCCGATCGGGCGGGGCAAAGCCGAAGCTCGCGTGGACGGCGAGCTCGCCTGCCGGGCGACGCTGACATTCGCGGTGGAAAGGTGATCGGAAAGGCCCAGGGCCGGCCGATCTCGATCACCGGCCTGGGCGCTCACGTTCCCGAGCGCGTGCTGACGAACGACGAGCTGTCGACGCTCGTCGACACGTCGGACGAGTGGATCATGGAGCGCACCGGCATCCGCGAGCGTCGCATCGCGGCGCCGGAGGAGGCGCTGACGGACCTCGCGCTACCGGCCGCGCGCGAAGCCCTCGCGCACGCGGGGGTCGAGGCGAAGGACGTGGACCTGCTCGTGTGCGCGACCGTGACCCCCGACATGATGTTCCCCACCTCGAGCGCGCTGCTCGCCGACGAGCTCGGCGCGTCCGACGCCGCGGCCTACGACCTCCTCGCTGGCTGCACCGGGTTCATGTACGCCGTCGCGCAGGCCTACGGGATGATCGCGGGCGGCCTGGCGGAGAGAGCACTCGTCGTCGGTGGGGACGTGCTCTCGCGCATCCTCGACTGGACCGACCGCTCGACGCTCGTGCTCTTCGGCGACGGCGCGGGCGCCGTCGTGCTGGAGCCTGTCGACCGGCCGGGTTTCCTCGGCTTCGAGCTCGGAGCGGACGGCGGCGGAGGGATGCACCTGTCGCTGCCGGGAAGCGGCTCGCGCCGCATCGACGACGGCACCGGAAACGGCCTGGTGCACATGAACGGACGCGAGGTCTTCAAGTTCGCGACGAGGGTGCTCGTCTCTTCGGCCGAGGCCGTGCTCGAGCGTTGCGGTGTCTCCGTGGCGGACGTCGACGTCTACGTCCCGCACCAGGCGAATGTGCGGATCATGACCCACGCCGCCGAGAAGCTCGGCATCTCCCGCGACCGGATGGTTGTAAATGTCGACCGCTATGGAAACACGTCCTCTGGTTCAATCCCGCTGGCACTGGCGGATGCGCAACGGGACGGTCGCTTGAAGAAGGGAGACTTGGTGTTGATGACTGGCATGGGGGCGGGCCTGACCTGGGGCTCGGGACTGATCGAATGGACGCTGTGAAGAAGGGCCTCGTCGCCTTCTGCTTTCCGGGGCAGGGGTCCCTCGAAGTCGGCATGGGCAGGGAGATCGCGAGCGCGGTGCCCGAGGCGATGGACGTCTTCGAGCGCGCGAGCCTGGCCTCGGGGCTCGATCTTCGCCACCTCTGCTTCGAGGGCCCGGAGGAGGAGCTCGTGCAGACCGAGGTTCAGCAGCCCGCGCTGGTGGCGACTAGCCTCGCCGTCCTCGCCGCGATCAAGACCCGCGGGATCAAGCCGGATTTTGTCGTCGGGCACTCGGTGGGTGAGTTCGCGGCGCTGGCCTCGGCCGGCGCGATCAAGGTCGAAGACGCGGTCACGCTCGTGCGCGAACGCGGGCTGGCAATGGCCGAGGCGGCGCGCAAGAACCCGGGCTCGATGGCCGCGATCCTCGGACTCGACGACGAGGTCGTCGAGCGCATCTGCCGCCGCATCCTCAACGTGTGGCCGGCGAACTACAACTGCCCGGGCCAGATCGTCGTCTCGGGCGAGGATCCCGCGGTCGAGGAAGCGTGCGACGCTGCCGAGCAGGAAGGCGCTCGCCGCGCGGTCAAGCTGCGCGTCTCGGGCGCGTTCCACAGCCCCCTTGTCGCCCGCGCCGCCGATCGCCTCCGTCCTGCCCTCGACCGCGTGAAGTTCGTCGAGCCGACGGCGCCGTTCATGTCGACCGTCACCGCGCGCATCGAGGACGCCAAGCGGATGCGGCCGCTGCTCGTCGAGCAGCTGACCGCGCCGGTCCGGTTCACCCAGGCGGCACAGGCGCTGGTCCGCGAAGGCGTGCACACCTTCGTCGAGATCGGCCCCGGGAACGTGCTGTCGGGTCTTGTCCGGCGGATCGACCGGAACGCCAAGACGATCTCCGTCTCGACGCCAGAGGCACTCGACAAGCTCGAGGAGACCCTCGCCTCTGCCTGATTTTTGTTCCCTCGAGGGCAAGACGGCCCTCGTCACGGGAGGATCGCGAGGGATCGGCCGTGCCATCGCGCTCGAGCTCGCGCGAGCGGGCGCGACCGTCACGCTCAGCTACCGCTCCGGCAAGGACGAGGCCGAGGCGGTCGCCGGCGAGGCAGGTGCGAAAGCCGTCCAGGCTGACGTCGCCGACGCGGAGGACGCCAAGCGGCTCGTCGACGAAGCCGGGGAGATCGACATCCTGGTGAACAACGCCGGCGTCACCCGCGACGGTCTGCTCGCGCGGATGTCTGACGACGACTGGCACGACGTGATCGCGACGAATCTCGGCGGCGTTTTTCACACCTGCCGGGCCGCGGCGCGCGGAATGATGAAGCGACGGGGCGGCTCGATCGTGAACATCTCGAGCATCGTCGGCCTGCACGGGAATCCCGGCCAGACGAATTACTCCGCCTCGAAGGCGGGCATCATCGGCTTCACGAAGGCCCTGGCGCGGGAACTCGGCAACCGCGGCGTCCGCGCCAACGTCGTCGCGCCCGGCTACGTGGACACGCGGCTCACCCAGGTCATCGCGGACGAGATGAAGCAACTGATGCTCGCCAATACGCCGCTGGGCAGATTCGGGACGCCGGAGGACATCGCCGGCGCGGTACGTTTTCTCTGTTCCGACGAGGCGGCCTTCATCACCGGTGAGGTTCTGCTCGTCGACGGCGGATTGGGGATGTAGGTGTCTTCGAACGGCAGGCGCAGAGTGGTCATCACGGGGGTCGGCGCGGTCACGCCGCTGGGCAACGACGTCGAGACGACGTGGCAGAACCTGCTTGCAGGAGAGTCAGGTGCGGCGGAGATCACGCAGTTCGACTCCACCGACTACTACGTCCACTTCGCCTGCGAGGTGAAGGACTTCGATCCCGCGAACTGGATCGAGCGCAAACAGGCGCGCCGCATGGATCGCTTCGCGCAACTGATCCTCGCGGCGGCACGCCAGGCCGAGGCCGACGCCGGCATCGACATCGAGCCGGACGCCGACCGGGTCGGCGCCTCGATCGCGACGGGCATCGGCGGGATCAAGTCGTTCCAGGATTGCTACGACACGCTGATCCAGCGCGGGCCCGACCGAGTCAATCCCTTCGCGATTCCCTGCATCATCCCGAACATGGGGGCAGGCTGGGTGTCGATGGAGTTGGGCACGCGTGGGCCGCTCTCTTCCGAGTGCACGGCCTGCGCCGCGTCGAACATGGCGATCGGCGCGGGACTCGACGACATCCGCCTCGATCGTGCCGACGTGATGCTCTGCGGCGGCACCGAGTCCGCGATCAACCAGGTGGGGATCGCCGGCTTCGGTGCGATGCGCGCGCTGTCCCGCAGGAACGACGATCCGAAGCGCGCCAGCCGTCCTTTCGATGCAGGGCGCGACGGGTTCGTGATGGGCGAAGCGGGGGCGGTGCTCGTGCTCGAGGAGCTCGAGCGTGCTCGCGCGCGCGGAGCGAAGATCTACGCCGAGGTCGCCGGCTACGGCCTGTCTTCCGATGCCAAGCACGTGACCGAGCCGGACCCCACCGGACGAAATCCCGCCCGCGCGATGAAGATGGCCTTCGCAGACGCGGGGATCGAAGCGGATGACGTCGACTACATCAACGCGCACGGGACGTCGACGCCTCTGGGCGATGCCGCGGAGACGCGTGTGATCAAGCTCGCGCTTGGCGAGGAGAAGGCTCACAAGACGCCGATCTCTTCCACGAAAGGCGCAACCGGTCATTGTCTCGGCGCCGGCGGCGCGGTCGAGGCGATCTTCTCGTCGCTTGCGATCCGCGACGGGAAGCTGCCCCCGACCATCAACTACGAGGTTGCGGATCCAGAGTGCGATCTCGACTACATCCCGAACGAAGCGCGTGACGCCGACGTGAACGTCGCCGTCACGAACTCCTTCGGCTTCGGCGGCCACAACGCGTCGATCGTGCTCAAGCGTGTCGAAGACTGAGCGCTGGGCTACCTTCGACTGCTACGGCACGCTGATCGACTGGAACGGCGGCCTGAGGAGCGCGCTCGGTAGTGACGAGCTGCTTGATCGCTACCACGAGCTCGAGCCCCGGGTCCAGGCGGAGGATCCGACGAGCTCGTATCGCGAGGTCATGACGGAGGTCGCACGGCGTCTCGATGTCGACGACCCCGTGGCCCTCGCACGCTCGCTGCCGGCGTGGCAGCCGTTTCCCGAGGTCCACGCGGCGCTCGACGAGGCGCGTGCGCAGGGTTGGAAGCTCGCAATTCTCTCGAACACGGACCGTGACTTCATCGACGCCTCCATGCAAACGATCGGCGTTCCCTTCGAGCTCTCGATCGTCGCCTCGGAGATCGGCTCGTACAAGCCCGGCCGCGCTCATTGGGATCGCTTCTTTCTGCAGACGGGCGCAGCCACCGACCAGCACGTGCATGTCGCGCAGAGCCATTTCCACGACATCGTCCCGGCGCGTTCGCTCGGTCTGACAACGGTCTGGGTCAACCGCTACGGCGAGCGCGCGGAGCCTGCTCCGACACGCGAGCTGCAGGATCTTTCGAGGCTCCCGGAGACGCTCGATGAGCTCGTCCCCGCCTGACGGCCTGAGCGTCCGGCGCGCGACGTTCGACGACGCGCCGGCTGTCAACGAGCTGATCACGGCCGCCGATCTCGCCGTGATGGGCTGGTCGGAATCTTCCGAGCCCGAGCTTCTCGGCTGGTGGCGCATCATGGATCTCGAGCAGAACTCCTGGGTGCTGCACCACAACGGCTCGATCCGCGCTTACGCAGTCGCGTTCCCGCACGGCGAGACGTTCGAGCTCGACGGCTTCGTCCATCCGGATCACCAGGGCCGCGGGCTCGGGGCGTGGCTCGTGGAGCGTGCGGAAGAGCGCGCCCGCGAGCTCGCGCTGCCGAAGCTCCTCGGCTTCGCGCTCGCCGGCGACGGCCGCGCGCGTCGGCTGTTCGAGCAGTTCGGCTTGCGCGAGCTGAGGCGTTACTACCGGATGCTGATCGAGCTCGACGCAGAGCCGCGCGCTCCGGACTGGCCCGAGGGCATTCGCGTGGAGGCGCTGCAACTAGACGACGCCCGCGCGTTCCACGACGCGCTGGTGGAGGCATTCGCCGACGAGTGGAACTTCGTCCCGATGCCGTACGAGGAGTGGCACGAGCTGCGCCTCGTCAAGGACCCGGACTTCGATCCGAGCTTGTGGTTCCTCGTCCGTGAGGGCAGCGAGGTCGCCGCGGTGATGCGCAACGAGCCCGACCGCTCGGGCGCAGGCTTCGTCGGCGCGCTCGGCGTGCGCAAGCCGTGGCGCAGGCGTGGCATCGCGCTCGCGCTCCTGCAGCACACGTTCGCGGAGTTCTATCGCCGCGGCACGCGACGGGTGACGCTCGGCGTCGACGCGGAGAATCCGACGGGGGCGACACACCTGTACGAGCGCGCGGGCATGCACGTCGCTTTCGAAGCCATCGCCTACGGGAAGGAGCTGACATGAGCCGACTTCGCGCCAAGTGCCCGGACTGCAAGACATACACCGCAGTCGCGATCGGCCCCGACTACGAATGCCATTCGTGCGGCCGTGTCTTCCACTCCGGCCTGGTGCGCGTGCCGCAGGCCTGGGGAGACGGCGGCGAGGCGATGGCGGAGTCGGCGTGGCTCGAGCTGCCTTTTCCGGAGGCCGCGGTCGTGGAGGCCGACACTCTGGAGGAGGAGACGCTGGCGCTGGCGGCCGATCTGCCGGAGCGACCGCTCGTCCTCGGCGGCGACTGCTGCTCTCACGTGGGCGCGGTCGAAGGCCTCGCGGCGCGTCACGGTCGGCTGTCGGTCGTCTGGCTCGACGCGCACGGCGATCTCAACACGCCGGAGAGCTCGCCCTCGGGGAACCAGTGGGGGATGCCGCTCCGGATGCTGCTCGACTCCGGCGCGATCGCCGCGGACGACGTGGCGCTCGTCGGCGCCCGCAATCTCGATCCCCCCGAGGACGAGTTCATCGCTGCCAGCGGGATTCACCTGCACGAGGAAGGGATCGAGGCGGCGCTCGCCGGCGCGGGCTGCACGTACGTGGCCCTCGATGTCGACGTGCTCGAGCCGACGGAGATGTCCGTCTTCATGCCCGAGCCGGACGGCCTCCGGCGCCGGGAGGTCGAGCGCATCCTGAGAGACGTCGCCGGCCGGACGAACGTGCTCGGCGGGGGTTTCACAGGCCTCACCTTCGAGCGCTCCAATATCGAGCCGCTCGTCGCCTTCGCGGCCGCTCTCGGCCTCTAGTCGGCCCTTCACGGGCACAGGTCTAAACTCGACCGTTCATGTCCTCCCGGATCGACGTCTCCATCGAGCACCGCAACGCTCCCGAGCCGCCAGGGAAGAAGCATCCGAATACCTGTCCCGAGTGCGAGTCGCACTACCGGGACGACGAGCTCGAGGCGAGCCTCTGGGTGTGTCCCCACTGCGGCCATCACTTCCCGATGCGTGCGCGCTCGCGAATCGCTTCGCTCGCGGACGCTGACACGTTCGTCGAGGAAGCCGCCGACCTTCGCTCCGAGGATCCCCTCCAGTTCTTCGACCTGCGGCCCTATACCGAGCGGCTGGCCGAAGCCGAGATGAAGACAGGGCTCGGCGAGGCGATGGTGATCGGCCAGGCGGCGATCGACGGAAGTCCCTGCGAGCTCGCGGTCATGGACTTCTCGTTCATGGGCGGCTCGATGGGCAGCGTCGTCGGCGAGAAGTTCTCGCGCGCCTGCGACAGCGCCGCCGAGCGAGGCGTGCCGCTCGTGTCCGTGACGGCGTCCGGCGGTGCGCGGATGCAAGAGGGGATCCTGTCGCTGATGCAGCTCCCCAAAACAGTCTGCGCGGTCGAAGACCTCCACGACTCGGGCCAGGCGATGATCAGCGTGATGACGCATCCGACGACGGCCGGGGTCCTCGCGAGCTTCGCCAGCCTCGGAGACGTCATCGTCGCCGAGCCCGGCGCGCTCCTCGCGTTCACGGGCCCGCGCGTCGTTCAGCAGACGACTCGCGAGAAGCTTCCCGAGGACTTCGGCCTCGCCGAGCAGAACCTGCGCTTCGGCCACATCGACGCGATCGTTCCGCGCCCCGAGCTCAAGCCGCACCTCGCGCGGCTCCTGCGCCTGTTCGTACGCAATGGCAACTGATCACGAGCTCCACCTGCGCGAACGCCTGACGCGCCTCCGCAGTCTCAACCTGCTCGGCGGCTCGCGGCTCTCGGGCGAGCTCGAGAAGCTGCAGCGGCAGCTCGACCGCATCCAGTCTGCCCCGACCGACGAGGAGATCTGGCGCTCGGTCGAGCTCGCGCGCCATCAGGATCGCCCCTACACACTCGACTACGTCGAGCGCCTCTTCGACGACTGGGTCGAGCTGCACGGCGATCGCGGCCGCGGGGACGACGCAGCGCTCGTGATCGGCCTCGGCCGTTTCGACGGCCGCACCGTCGCGCTGGTCGGCAACCAGAAGGGACGCGACATCAAGGAGCGGACGCATCGCAACTTCGGCATGGCCTATCCCGAGGGCTACCGCAAGGCGATGCGCCTGATGGAGCTCGCCGACCGGCACAGCTTCCCGCTCGTCAGCCTCGTCGACATTCCCGGCGCCTATCCGGGCGTCGCCGCAGAGCAACACGGGCAAGGCGGCGCGATCGCCCGCGCCCAGGCGCTGATGGCGCGCATCGGCGTCCCGACGATCGCGTGCGTGATCGGTGAGGGCGGGTCCGGCGGAGCGATCGCGACCGCACTCGCTGACAGGGTGCTGATGCAGGAGAACGCCATCTACACCGTGATCTCGCCGGAGGGGTGCGCTGCGATCCTCTGGCGTGACGCCGGCGAGGCCAAGAAGGCAGCGGCGGCCTTCAAGCCCGACGCCGTCCACTGCCTGGAGCTCGGTGTGATCGACGCGATCGTGCCCGAGCCCGAGGGTGGCGCCCACATGAGCCCGGACGAGGCCGCTCGGCTGTTGGGGGAATCTCTGCAGGAAAGTCTCGAGGGGCTCGAATCCTTCGCCCCGGACGACCTGAAGCGCAGGCGGCGAGCCAAGTTCCGGTCGCTCGGCGTTTACGCCTGAGCCAACGGCGTGCCTGTGGACGACCGAGAAGCTTCACGGAGCTTTCGGTAGATTCCCGGCGACCTTGGAGTCAAGCTCTCCACAACATCCACAGCCTTTTCCCCGGCTCCGAAACGACTTCGGGCCGGAAATCCGGCCCGAACAGTCGACCCCCCCGCTGGGTGGAGAAGCTTTTCGGAGGACATCAGCCCTCCTTTGAAGTAGTGCTTAGCCGATCGGGCCGGAGTTGAAACGCAATCCCTCCCGGGTATCGGCAAAAGTCTGCTGATGGCGGAAAAGCTCTCCGAGTACAAGCGCAAGCGCGACCCCAAGAAGACGCCCGAGCCGTTCGGCAAGAAACGCGCGGCCGCGAAGGAGCCGATCTTCGTCGTGCAGCGGCACGACGCGCGGCGGCTGCACTACGACTTTCTCCTCGAGCGGCGCGGCGCGCTTGCGAGCTGGGCGGTGCCGAAGGGGGTGCCGCTCGAGCCAGGGCAGCAGGCGCTCGCCGTGCACGTCGAAGACCACCCGCTCGACTACGCCACGTTCGAGGGCGAGATCCCGGCGGGTCAGTACGGAGCCGGCACCGTCGAGATCTGGGACCGCGGCACGTACG